>Ga0193717_1001105_pt1 | contig 16853 bp, 16 predicted proteins | sample U2c2metaG_FD_145900 | JGI IMG/M metagenome (GOLD analysis project Ga0193717, IMG submission 145900) | Soil microbial communities from a riparian zone of the East river system, Colorado, United States - U2c2 | ecosystem: Environmental > Terrestrial > Soil > Riparian zone | place: USA: East River... | reverse complement strand
GAGTACTCCGAAAAGCCCAAGGAAGCAGAAGATTCCAATCACCACGCCGCTGGCCAGCGAGTAGCCGGCCCGGCCTCCTGCGTCCTTCCAGCCGGGGTGGCCGATGTACACCGCGGGCGGGAAGGGCGACCCGAACGCCGACCCGATGCAGGCGCCGGCGCCGTCGGCGAGCAGCACGCTGCGCAGGTTGTAGTTGTCGCCCGCGGCGGCCGCGCTCTCCACGTTGCTCATCGCCTCGGTGAAGTTGTAGACGCCCAACGGTATTGCGGTGCCGAGGAGGGGCGCGAGGTGTGACAAACCGGAGAACAACATGTCCACCCGCAGGTCGGGAATGCCCAGCGCGATGTCAGAGAAGGCCTGACCGACGTCGGGTGCGGACATGTAGCCGCCGATCCAGCCGATCGCCGTGCCGACCAGCAGCGCGGCGAGTCCCACCGGAATGCCGAACGGCAGCTTCACGTCGGTGAAGAAGCCGATCAGGATGATCGCCAGCACCGGAAGGCCGATCCACGCCGCTTCCCACATCTGTGCGGCGGGCCGCATCGAGATGAAGGTGATCGAGATGCCTGCCAGCGTGCCGAGCATCGCGGCCCGCGGGGTCAGCTTGCGAATGTACGGTCCCACGAAGGCGCCGATCATCACGATGATGCCGATCATGAACGCCCAGGCCAATCCGGCCTGCCAGGCCTGCATCGCATCCTTGGTGTTCAGGTAGACCGGAAGCATCACTACGAACACCACGATGAACATGTGCGGCACGCTCGGGCCGTACGGCAATGCCGTTACATCAGAACGGTTTTCACGGCGCGCCAACCGCCGCGCCAGGAATGTGTAGTACAGGTTGCCGAGGATCAGTGCGACGCCGAGCGCAGGCAGCACGGTGCCGAGCACGTCGCCTGCCGGCACCTTGACCACCCCAATCATCAGGCCGGTCAGGGTCAGCACGTTGACCAGGATGTTGAATCCGAGCCCGAAGAACGCGTTGGTATCGCCGCGCGTCCACCACGGGATGGACAACGTCGGTTCAGGTTTCGGTGGATCTATGGGGGGATCGGCGGGGGTTTCGGTGACGTCGGTCGACATGGCGATGTCCTCTCAGACCTTGAAAAGGGGAGTGCTGGTGAGCTTCAGGAGCGCGGGAATGACGGCGGCACTGTCGGCGACCCAGCCGAAGATGCCGCCCTGTGCCTTGATCATCTCGAGGCCGATGCGCTGAAAATCGGGGAAGTACGAACCGACGCAATCGGATACGACCAGACATTCGTAGCCCCGGTCATTGGCCTCCCTGGTAGTGGTGTGCACGCAGACCTCGGTGGTGACGCCCGTGACGAGAAGTTGCGTGATGCCCGCGTCGACGAGGATGTCCTGGAGTTCGGTGGCGTAGAAGGCACCCTTTCCTGGCTTGTCGATGACGACCTCGCCGTCGACGGGCGCCAACTCGTCGACGATGTCGTGGCCGTACTCGCCGCGGATGAGGATGCGGCCGTACTTGCCTGGGTCGCCGATGCGCATCGACGGTGCCCCGCGGGTCAGCTTGGCTGGTGGGCAGTCCGACAGATCGGGCTGGTGGCCTTCCCTGGTGTGGATCACCATGACGCCCGCGTCGCGGGCCGCGGCGATCAGCGCCGCCAGCGGCGGGACCACCTTGAGGAGTTGGTCGACGTCGTTGCCGAGGCTTTCCCCGAATCCACCCGGTAGCAGGAAGTCCCGCTGCATGTCGATGACGATCAGCGCGGTCTTGCCTGGCTCCAACGAGAATGCCGAAGGCTCTGCGGGCACGGGAACGGATGCAGTCATGAGGACTCCTCGGAGGTGATGGGGGACAGGGATGGCGCGGCGCCCCGGCGCCCGACTCGGGGTTCGTCGAGGATCTGCGCAGCCAGTTGCAGGACGGTGTCGTCGCTGAGCGCATCGCCGAGCAGCATCGCGCTGTACGGCCTGCCACTGGCGGTGACGCCGAGCGGAACGGCGACGCCGAGCAGATCCAACAGATTTCCGAAATGGGTGTAGTGACCGAGCATCGTGTTGCAGTCGATGGGCCTGGCCAAGACCTCGTCGACCGTGAAGGTGGTGCCGATCGTGGGTACGACGAGCACGTCCATGTGCTGCCACAATCTGCCGACAACCGCCTTGAGCTCCTGTAGCCGCTGCAACGCGGAGAAGGCGTCCACCGCCGTGTACTTCTCGCCGCTGCGGAAGATGTCACGCACCACGGGGTGGATCGACTCGGGATGAGCTGTGAGAAAGTCGCCGAACTCGACGAGTCGTTCAGCGACCCAAGGACCTTGGTAGAGCAGAGCGCCGGCGGCCAGGAACGGCTCTAGCGAAACATCGACGACGGTGACCTGCCTGGCGAGGTGGTCCCGGAAGCCAAGGTGGGCGGCGCGCATCTCGTCGTCCCCGAAGAACTCGAGTTCGTCGACGGACGGAAGGCCGACGCGAATCGGCGAGCCGTCGTAGTGCGGTCCGCGGTCGCGCGACCACGCGTCACCCTCATCACGGGCGACCATCACGTCGAGCACCCGGTCGACGTCGTCGACGCAACCGGCCATCACGCTGATGCAGTCCAGCGACTTACACGCGGGTACCAGCCCGACCGTGCTGACGAGCCCACGCGACGGTTTGAACCCGACGACGCCGTTCAGCGCTGCGGGCACCCGGCCCGAGCCGGCCGTATCGGTTGCGACCGCGAACGGTACCTGGCCGAGCGCGACGGCCAGCGCCGAGCCGGAACTGGAACCGCCCGAGATCATTTCGCCGCCGTACACGCTGCGTGGCACGGTGTACGGCGTTCGCGTGCCGTTCAGGCCGGTGGCGAACTGATCCAGGTTGGTCTTGCCGACGTACAGTGCGCCCGCATCGAGCAGCCGTTGCACCGATGGCGCCGTTGCCGACGCCACGTACGCGTAGTCCGGACACGACAGCGTCGTCGGCACCCCCTCGACGTCAATGCTGTCCTTGACCCCGAACGGCACTCCGTAGAGGGGCAACGTCCTTGCCCCCGGCCGATTCTCGATCTCCGCGGCGGCGGCGAGCAGTTGCTCGCGGGGAACGGTGGACAACCACGTGCCGTCCTCCCCGCGGGCGGCGATGGCATCGGCGACGCGTACCGCGGTCTTCGTCGGTGAGCCCGTGCCGCTGGCGTGGGAGGCCAGGACCTCCGCCACCGACGGGCCGATCGACGGTCCGTGCGCGTCATATGCCATGTCTGTCGATTGTCGACAGAGTCATGGCGGTTTCGGTACGGCTGTGTGTCGTTTGTGTAAGCGCTGTGCGTAGGACCGTCAGTCGCCCGTTGCGAGCCGCGTTTCGAGCCCGAGGTAGTGCAGATGGCCGTGGTCCTCAAGCGCGGTGATCACGGTGGCCGCGTCGTTGGTGTCGAGGGCCGCAACGATGGCCTGATGCCGCGCTATGCCGTCGCCGGCCCGGTGATGGCGAGCTTCCTCACGCAGATTCATGGCCATGGGCAACTGCAGTTTGAGCAGGATGGGCTCCAGTGCGATGTTCAGTTGCCGGTTGCCTGCCAGTTCCACTACGGCGGTGTGAAATCCGCGGTGCGCGTCGTCGCGCTCCAATTCATCTGTCGCAGGCTCGGGTTCGCGTCAGCCGCGCGCCGCAGGCCACTCCGCGCGATGAGCTGACTCGACGAACGGCACCACCTCGCGCAACCAACCTTCGGGGTCCGACGAGAACACCACGTGTCCCGTCGGCAGGGTGATGAATCGCGAGCCCGGGATCGCGTCCGCGACGACGCGTCCCCAGCCCACTGGTGCAGTGAGATCCCTTGTTCCCCAAGTGATCAGCACCGGTGCCGAAATATCTGCGCCTGCCGTCCTGAGGTCGTGCGCCGGCTGGGAGAAGCTCCGCCACAGGGCGGCCGCCGTACGCGCACCCTCGTGACTGCCGGCGCGGGCCACCACGCTGCTGACGATGCGCTTGTCATCGTCGGTCTTCGGGCGCATGTACGCACGCGCGAACAGCGGGAAGATCGACCGGGCGATGGCGGGCCGCCCCATCGTCGCGCAGAAGGCCCGACTGAACGGTGTGTGCGGGGTGAACCCGCCGGTGTTGACCAGGACGATGCCGGATACGCGGTCAGGCCGTTCGAGCGCGATCCGGCAGGCCGCATAACCACCTACCGAGTTGCCGATGACGACCAAGTTCGTCAAGTCGAGGGCGTCGACGAATTCGACTGCCAAGTCGCCTAATTCGGGTGCACCCAACGGTTCGCCCAGAGCGGGAGAGTCGCCGTGACCCGGCCAATCGACGGACAGGACACGCCTGCCGTTGGACAACGCGTCGTACACCGGCGCGTAGTCGGTGCCGTCGTGCAGCGCCGCGTGCAGCAGCAGCACCGGTGGCCCTTCGCCGGAGTCGGTATACGCGATGGTTCCAAGGGAAGTGGTCACGGTAGGCATCGGGGCTCCTTTCATTGACCGGGCGGTCGGTCAGTTACAATAGGCGCAAAGTCGCATACTGGCAAGGGAGGCAAACGACGTGACCGCACCTGCGAAACGAACCCAGCGAACGGTGGCGGCCGAGCAGACTCGGGCGAGGCTCATCGAGACCGGCCTGGTGCTCGCCGAACAGCTAGGACTCGAGGGATTGAGCGTCAACGCCGTCGTCGCCGCGGCCGGCGTGTCGAAGGGCACCTTCTTCCACCACTTCTCGGACCGAACGAGCTACCTGGTGGCGTTGCACCGGCGATTCCACGACGCCCTCGCCGACGAGATCGCAGCGGTCATCGGATCGATGACGCCGGGCCGCGAGCGACTGTCCGCGACGGCCACCACCTACCTGGACGGTTGCCTGCGCGACCGCGGCGTCAAGGCTCTTCTGCTCGAAGCCCGCGGGCACCGGCCCATCGCCGAGGAGGTCATGCGCCGCAATGCGGCAAGCGTCGACATCGTGGCAATCGACTTCGATGCCATCGGTCGGCAGTACCCGCGTCAGTCGGCCAGGCTGTGGGTAGCTGCGACGGCCGAATGTGCGCTGATGGAACTGGAATTCGGCCGGGCCGACCCCGAAGCGAGGGCCGCGCTCGAGACCTTCGGGCGCTGAGCCGTGACGAGCCACCGGTCCAACCAGCGGCTCAGCCGGGCCCCCTCGTCGAGGCCGCCCGCCGCCGCCAGGTAGCCGTCCGGCCGGACCAAGAGCCACGCGGGAGCCTGGGCCAACTCGGGCACACTCGCGATGTGCCGAACGGCGATGACGTCGTCCCACTCGCGGTGCGCAGGTGCGAGCAGCTCCGGGTCGGACATGACGAACAGCGTCAGCGTGGACATGTCGAGCAGGTCGTACAGCCTGCCCTCGGGTAGCCGAACGTCGGGCACCCGGTCGCCCGCGTGAAGCCGGCCGACTCGCCCACCACCCGCACTGAGCGGTCGACGGCGGTACGACGCGGACAGCTGGCCAAGGCGCGCCGCGGCCTTGTCCTGAATCCGCGATCGCGACAACAGCTTTGGCGCCAGCCTTGTGAGTAGCGCGTGTGCGACCGGGTTCGTCGAGTTGAACGCCTTGGTGGCCCGCTCGGTCATCGTCACGAGCTGTGCGATCACGGGCAACCGATCGCTCGCGTAGGTGTCCAGGAGGGCGGGGCGAGCCGACCCGTGCAGCACCATGGCGAGCTTCCAGCTGAGGTTGATCATGTCCTGGATGCCCGCGTTCATACCCTGACCTCCTGCCGGGCTGTGCACGTGCGCCGCATCGCCGCCGAAGAACACGCGACCATCGCGCAGAGTGGTCATGTGCCTGCTGTTGATCCGGAATCGTGAACTCCAATTGAGCTCGTACAGTTGCGCACCGATGTGCGCGGTGCGGTCGTAGAGCCGTTGAATGTCGTCGAGTGACGGCTCGGGACTGTCGCCGGTGACGCCGTCGGGGTCGGTCGCCATGAACCGGAAGCGGCCGTCGCCCATCGGGAAGATCGCGAGGAATCCGTTGGACGCCAGGAAGATCGACAGCTGATTCTCTGGCACCTCGCCGGCCAGATGGACGTCGCCCAGTACGTAGCTGTGCGTGAGCGAACGCCCAACGAACGGCAGTCCCACCGCCTTGCGAATCGGGCTGTGGGAGCCGTCGGCCGCGATCACGTACGACGCGCTCAGCACCTCCCGTCGTCCGTCGACGTGTCGCAGCGCGACGTGGACCCCGTCGTCGCCCTGGGCGAGCGACTCGAATTCGACGCCGCGTTCCACCTCCACCCCCTGGCGACTAAGCCCTTCGGTGAGCAGCCGCTCGGTCTCGGATTGGGCCAGCATCAAGATGAAGTTGTATTCGCTTGCCATGCGGTGCAATTCGATGCCTGCCAGTCGCTGGCCGTCGGCGTACAACGTGGTGGCGCTGGCCCGGTTGCCGATGCGCAGCATTTCGTCGGCGACGCCGCGGGGGCGAAGTAACTCGACTGTGCGGGCCTGCACGCCGAGCGCGCGCGACGTGGTCGACGCTTCGAGGGCCTTGTCGACGATCCGAACGTCGACCCCTAGCCGGGACAGTTCGATGGCCGCGGTGAGACCGGTCGGACCGGCGCCGACGATCAGGACGGGGAGTGCGGCGGCTTTCGTCATGATTCGCTCCTCAGCACTAGGTCAACACTTGGTGACTTGACCCTAGGCCCGACTCGCAACGATGTCAACGATTGGTGACTTAGGGCGCGATTCGACACCGCGACTGGAACGTGTTCTAGTTCAAAAATGGTCGAGTTCACCATCGAGAACGTCAGCTCAGAGGAGGTCGACCGGCTGCGCGGCATCTTCGGGCCGCTCACCGAGTCGGTCAGGGAGCTCATCGACGCGACGATCCGGACCGAGGTCGACGCCGACGCCGTCGCAGCCGCAAAGGCCGAGATCGACGCGGCCACGGCCCGGTTGCGCAGCCGCCAACTCGACGGCCCGTACGGCGTGCGCATCTCCGAAGGCCATCAGATGCCGTGGGGCAATCCGGTCATCGGCTTGCGGAACCCGATTGCGCCCCCGCTGGTACTCGAGCGCACCCCAGACGGCGTCGTGTACGCCGACTTCCACCTCGGCGCGGCGTTCGAGGGACCGCCGGGGCACGTCCACGGCGGGGTCTCCGCACTGGTCCTCGACCACGTGCTCGGCGAATCAGCCAGCTCGGCTGAGCATCCGCGACTCACGGGGACGATTTCCCTGCGCTATCTGCGCACCACTCCGTTGGGCGACCTGCACGCCGAGGCCAGGATCGTGCGCACCGATGGCATCAAGACATTCGCGGTCGGCCACCTCGCCGACGCCGATGGCGTCACCGTGGAGGCCGAAGGCGTGTTCATCACGCCGAAGTGGGCACGCTGAGCGCAGTCGTCGTCGTTACTGGCGGGCCATCGCCAGATTGAACCGCTCTTCGGGAGTGATCAGGTGGTCGTGACTGTCCTCGCCAATGTCGAGCTGCACCCACTCGATCTGCCCGGTGAAACGGTTACCGGTCGGGCCGTAGTCCGGTGACGCCGGCGAACCGGTGTCGGAGCCGACATCACAGGCCTCGTCGGCCGAGTACCCCATCGGTTGGGTCTGCTCGACTCGGCCCTTCCCTACCGGCTTGCCGTCGTAGTAGAGCGTGACGTCGCCGCCCTTGGCCAGGCCGCCGCCGTCGTATTTGAACTCCATCCGCACCTGATGCTTGCCCGCCGGAATGGGCTTGTCCGCGGTGGTGATGTAATGCTCGATGCCGAAGAAGTTGAAGCAGTACTTGAGCTTTCCCTCATGCACGTACAGCGACCAGCCGCCGATGCTGCCGCCCTGGGTGACGATGACGCCGTTCGCGCCACCGTCGGAGACGACGATGTTTGCGGTCACCGTGTAGGACTTGTTCTTCAGTGTGAGGACGCAGTTCTCGCTGACCCGCATCTTGTCGAACAGCAGCTGGGTGTTGCCGCGGATCAGCTGCGGCCGGCCGGCGATATCGGGGTTGATCCGCTCGAAGCCACGGTCATCGAGCGGCACCACGTTGTACTTGACCGCCTCGATGAGCCAAAGACGTTGCAGCTCGGCGAGTTTCTCCGGGTTCTCGGCGGACAGGTCGTGGGCCTGGGTCCAGTCGTCGGGGCCGTAGAGCTCCCAGACGTCGTCGGCGAACGGCGGCGGGGTGTCCGCCTTCCACGGGGTGCGGTGTTTGGTGACCGCGGTCCAGCCTTGGTGGTAGATGCCGCGGTTGCCGAACATCTCGAAGTATTGGACCTCGTGGGTCTCCGGCGCTGACGCGGCACGCAGGGTGCCCAGCATGCTGACTCCCTCCAATGGCGCCTGGGAGATGCCGTTGACCAGGGTCGGCGCCGGCAATCCGGCCGCTTCCAGAATGGTCGGCGCCATATCGATGACATGGTGGAACTGATCGCGGACTTCGCCCTTGACCGCCAGACCTTTCGGCCAGTGCACGATGGTTCCGTTGCGGGTGCCACCCCAGTGCGAGGCGACCTGCTTGGTCCACTGGTACGGCGCGCACAGGCCGTGCGCCCAGCCGACCGCGTAGTGGTTGTAGGCGTCCGGCGTGCCGAAGTCATCGATCTTGGACAACAGGAACTCGGTGGTTTCGATGCCCGGCATGCCGTTGAGTGTGGTCATCTCGTTGAAGCAGCCGTTCAGAGTGCCTTCGGCCGAGGCGCCGTTGTCACCGATGATGTAGTAGATCAGCGTGTTGTCGAGGAACCCGAGGTCGTCGATGGCATCGACGACCCGGCCAATCTCGTGGTCGGTCTGCTCCAGGAATCCCGCATAGATCTCCATCTGGCGGGCCAGCACCGGCTTGAGTTCGTCGGACGTCTCGTCCCAGGCGGGGATTTCGTCGTGGCGCTTGGTCAGTTCGGCGTTCTTGGGTACCACGCCGAGCTTCTTCTGCTTGGCAAGTGTCTTTTCCCGCAACACATCCCAGCCGTCGTCGAACTTTCCTTTGTACTTGTCCGACCATTCCTTTGACACCTGATGTGGGGCGTGGGTGGCGCCGGGAGCGAAGTACATGAAGAACGGCTTGTCCGGCGCGAGGGCCTTCTGCTGGCGCACCCATGTGATCGCATGGTCTGCCAGGTCCTCGGTCAGTGTGTAGCCCTCCTCGGGCGACTTCGGTGGCTCGACCGCGGTGGTGCCCTCGAACAGGCCCGGGTAGTACTGGTTGGCCTCGCCACCGACGAAGCCATAGAAGTATTCGAATCCCGACCCGGTGGGCCACTGGTGAAACGGACCCACTGGGGAGACTTCCCACACCGGCACCTCATGACACTTGCCGAACTGGGCCGTCGAATACCCGTTGAGCTTAAGGGTTTCGGCGATCGGCGCCTTCTCCTTGGGCCGGATGCTGCAGTTGCCCGGCGCCGAGGTGGCCATCTCCGTGATCGCGCCCATCCCCACGGAGTGGTGGTTGCGTCCGGTCAGCATGGCCTGGCGGGTGGGCGAGCACAACGCGGTGGTGTGGAACCTGTTGAGCTTTAGGCCTCCTGCGGCCAATCGCTCGGCGACGGGGGTATTGCACGGCCCACCGAAGGCCGACGAGGCGCCAAAACCGACGTCATCGATCAGCACGATCAGCACATTGGGCGCACCCTCCGGCGGCCGTAACTCCTTGATCGGGGGGTATTTGGTGTTTGGGTCCTTCGCGTCGTAGGTCGTGAGCCCGACGTGCTTGGGATCCGGGATCGGCAACTGTTCGCGGGCCAGATGCGGCTCTGGCGCCGCAGCGGGGACCGACTTGGCCGGCGATTTCGGCGCAGCAGGTGCCTTCTTGGGTTTGGTCGCCTTGGCGGTCTTCGCTGCTGACTTCTTCTTCGCGGGTGTCTTCGATGTCTTGGCCACGGCTTGCTCCTAAACCGAATTGGTGCTCGCTCCGCCGCGTGCGAGCGGCGAAGCGGTCCAAAGCCTCCAAAGCCTACGTCAGGCCGACGGGTCCGAAGGGGTGTTCTGCACGACTGGGCATCGACCGTGCGACGCTGTCACGGGGAGTGTGACAGCCGCTCGGTTCCGGCGGTAATCGTGGCCAGTTGGTTTGTGATGGTGCCGATTTCAGCGACGAGCAAACGGGCCGTCGCCGCATCCGTAGACGGCAACGCGACTCGTACCCGGTCGGCCGCCACCGTCAACTGGTCAACGTCGGCGCTCCACGCCGCGCCAGGCGTCACCGGGTCACCGCACATTGCCTGAACGTAATCGTCGACCGCACCGACGAAGTCGCGGTCCCAGGTGGCCGGTGGGCGCGCAGGCAGACTGGTCTCCAGCGCCGTGCATGACGCGGTCACCACGTTGAGCGCGGTTCGGTAGGACCGTAGCCACCTCCGGATGTCGCCGTCATCGGTGGGACCGGAGCCGGCAGCCGCCTCGAAAGCCGCCCTGGCCCGATACGCACGCTCCCACGCCGCCGAGAGCGCTTCGGTCGGCCGGTCAAGCTCGTGCACGAACGCCTTGATCACCGTTGCTGCATAGTCGATCTCGGTCTTGAGCAACTCGCCCGCGCGTTGTCGCAGCCTGACCACTGCGTGATCTGGGAGCGCGACGTGGGCAAGCACCGCAAGTGCGCCGCCGATCAGCGTCGCCAGCAACCGATCGCTCACGGTCGCGGAGCCTGCGGTGCCGCCGATGTCCACCAAGAAGACGATCGCCGCGGCCAATGCGGCACTGAGTGCGAGGTAGCCGAATCCGGAAACTGCGTAGGCCACCGCGAGGAACACGACGGCCAGCATCGCCGCCAGCACCCCGCTGGGGTGAAGCAGCACGATGAGGATCGAGGCGACCAGGATGCCGAGCGCGTTGCCCGCCACTCGGCCGACACACCGGGTGTACGTGTGTGCGGTCTCCGGACGCAGCACCATGACGACGGTCAGGGGTATCCAGTAGCCGTGCTCGAGATCGGCGAACCGAGCGATCGTCGCCCCGACAGCGGCGGCGACCGACATCCTCATTGCGTGCCGCAACACCGGGGACTCCCAGGTGAGCTGACTGCGCACGGCGGCGGCCATCGCGCGTCCCTCGCCAGGCAGCCCCGCCCGCCGAAGTTCCGTGAGCTCCGAGGACGGCGCCAGCTCGCCGTAACGCAACCCGATGGCTTCCCGCAGTTGTCCGGAAAATCGTTGCACCAATGCCGATTCCGGCCCCGTCATCGCCACCACCGTGGCGTCGAACCGACCAAGCGCATAGGCCGCCGCCCTGCGTCGGGCCGGGCTCGGTTCGGCGATGGCCGCCAACACGTCCGCGGCCGCCACCAGCACCTGCGACAAATACCTTGCACCAATTGATTTGCCCGCGATCGCGGTGACGGTCACCGAGATGCGTTCGGGTAGGCCGTACCACGTGCGGTAGGCGAGTGGACGGCGGGCGGCCTGCCCTTCCGTCAGCGTGAAGGCATCGCGCAGCGCAATCAAGGGTTCGGGATCGACGTGCCGCGTCGGATCGTCGGCCATCGCGCGCGCATCGGCAGCCAGTGACAGGTAGGCCCGCGACAAGGCGGACCGCTGCACCCGCCAGCGCCTACGCGGCCAGCACGCAATGAGAAGGGCTTGGACAAGTCCACCGAGCACGGCCAGCGCGGCCGCGGTCGCGGTCGCGGCGTTCGGCCACGCGGGCACCGCAGGTGGCGTGACGACCAGCAATCCGGCGGCCGCCGCAGCGACGAGCCCGGCGTTGGCACTGACCGCCCAGGCCATCCCGGCTCCGAAACACCACACGGCCACCAAGTCCGCAAACACCAGTCCATATGGCCCGAACGACGCTGCGAGCAGGACCGCGACACCCATCGCGAGGGATACGCAGACGACGAGCCGAAACTGGCCGCGCGGGCTGTCCTGCAGCGCAACCGCGCCCGCGATGGCGGCCGCACCGGCCGCGGCGGTGGCGGCTCCGGGTCCACCCCAGTGCAGCGCCGCACCTGCCACGATCAGGACGCCAAGCAGACTACGGACGACCGCGCCGATGTCGGGCAAAGTCGGCCGAACGGCCAGGCCCTTCATCACCAGTCCATTCTTACCCGCGTACTCGTTGATACGGCGTTTCCGCGGGCTCGACTTCGTCGAGTCGCCAACTGCGGGGAGTAGGTTCGTGGCCGTGGAGAAAGTGATCATCACGTTGCGGGGTGCAGCGGCCGACGACGCGTGGTGCAAGGCATTGCGTGGCGACGTCGCCGACGACCTGCTTGCGCTGCATCTGCCTGGACTGGCGATCAACGTGCGCGACGAACCGGTGCGGGACTCGATGATGACGTTGACGACCCTCGATCCGCCGGTGGTCGGGTTGGTCACCGTGTGGATCCAGCAGAGCTACGGTGCGCAGCTGAACTCAGTGCTCGCCCGCCTGCGGGAGGTCTGCAGCGACGTGGCCGCCTACCTGGTCACCGAGTCCGTGCCGCTGCCCGCGACTTCGCCCGGCCCTGGCGAACGCACCGACGGGCTGGCCAACGTCGCGCTGCTGCGCAGGCCTGCCGACCTCGACCCGGAGACGTGGTTCAGGCGGTGGCACATCGACCACACGCCGGTCGCCATCGCGACGCAGTCGACGTTCGGTTACACCCAGAACGCGGTGGTACGACCGCTGACGTCCGGCGCCCCACATCTCGACGCGATCGTCGAGGAACTCTTCCCACTCGAGGCCACCAAGGACCTGCACGCATTCTTCGGCGCGGCCGATGACGCCGACCTGGCCGACCGGATGAACCGGATGGTGGCGAGCACGTCGGCATTCGGCGCCAACACCAACGTGGACACGGTGCCGACCAGTCGTTACGTCTTCCGGTCCCCGTTCGCAAGCGCACCTACTTCGGAAGCCGTTCGATGACAAGCCTTTCCGATGCCGTCGCACTTGCCGCCGACGACAGCGGATTGGCCGTGGTGTCGACGCTTCGCGCCGACGGGAGCATTCAGGCCTCTCTGGTCAATGCCGGCGTCGTCCCGCACCCCGCAACGGGCGAAGCCGCGCTGGCGTTCGTCACGTACGGCAGGGTGAAACTCGCGAACCTACGCGCCCGTCCTCAGGTAGCGGTGACCTTTCGCAACGGCTGGCAGTGGGCGACGGTCGAGGGCACCACCGAACTCGTTGGGCCCGATGACCCGCAGCCGTGGCTGACCGAGCCCGAGGCACTGCGACTGCTGCTGCGCGAGGTGTTCACCGCCGCAGGTGGCACCCACGACGACTGGGCCGAATACGACCGCACGATGGCCGAGCAGCGCCGCACCGTCGTGTTGATCGCGACCACCCGCGTCTACTCGAACGGCTGACAGCTCGCACGCGCCAGTAGGCTGCTGCCGTGCCAATTCAGCTCGACGACGCCAACGGTGTACGCACGATCACGCTCAACCGGCCGGAGGCCTTGAACGCCTTCAACGAAGCCCTGTACGACGCGACGACGGCGGCCCTGCTCGCCGCCGACGAGGACCCCGACGTCGCCGTCGTGCTGTTGACCGGCACTGGGCGGGCATTCAGCGCAGGCAATGACCTCGTCGAGATGCAGGCCCGCGTCACCGATCCCGACTTCACGTCGGGGGAGTACGGCTTCGCAGGCATGATCGAGACACTCACCGCCCTGCGCAAACCGTTGATCCTTGCGGTCAACGGCCTGGGCGTGGGCATCGGCGCCACCATCATCGGCTTTGCCGATCTGGTCTTCATGTCCTCGACCGCCCGGCTGAAGTGCCCGTTCACCAGCCTCGGCGTCGCCCCTGAAGCAGCTTCGTCCTACCTGCTCCCGCAGCTCGTCGGCCGCCAGAACGCGGCGTGGATGCTGATGTCGTCGGAGTGGGTCGACGCGCAGGAGGCGCTCCGGATGGGGCTGGCGTGGAAGGTGTGCGAGCCCGAAGAGCTGCTTCCCGAAGCCCGCAGGCACGCGGAAGTGCTTGCGTCCCGGCCGATTCCGAGCCTGATGGCGGTCAAGCACACGATGGTCGAGCCCAACCGGGCCGAGATCGCCGCCGCCGCCGCACGCGAGTACGCCCAGTTCGAGGTGCTACTTGGGGGAGCGGCGAACGCCGATGCGCTCGCCGCGTTCGCGGACCGCCGCGACTAGGGCACTGCGAGCGGCGGAAATCGCCGGGTGGGCGTTGGTACCGCGGTGGTAGGCCAGCTAAGTCCGCCTTTGGATGCCAACAGCACTGACGCCGAGCTCTAGCGGGCGGCGTGCCTGGGGCAGTCCTCGACGGCGGAGGCCGCGATGATCGCGCGCACCGTACGGCGGCATCGTCCGCAGTCGCCGCCAGCGCCGCAGGCATCGGCGATCTGCTTCGACGTCGACGCCCCGGCTGCCACCAGATCGGAGACGACTTGACTGGTCACCCCGGTGCACAGGCAGACGAACATCACCGCACCTGCGCTTCGACGGCCATCAGGTGAGCGAACTTCCCGACGAACACCGTCGGATACACGCCGAACCCCGAGTTCGACATCCATTCCGCCGCGGCATCGGGGTGATTGATCCAGCGCCTGGCGCTGATCTCGTCGTCGATTTCCTGCAGGATCATCACTTCGCGACTGTCGTCGGAGGCCTTGTACACCCAGATCTTTCGGACGCCGGCCTGCCTGAACCTGTCCGCAGCGTCGTGCACCTTCATCATCAGCGCCGACACGTCGTCGACCAGGGTCACGACGCCCACGATGACACCTGCGACGTCATCGTCGCGGGAGGCGCCGGAGAGCTCGATCTTCTCCACGACCTCGCCCGCGAATATTGCCGGAATTTCCTCGACTCCCGAAATGTCGAACAATTCGAACACTGCCGGTGACCGCAGCACTTCACCAACTGAATCCGGGCCGCGCACGCCAATGGTGACTAGCACGCGGTTGGGGCCCCACATCGACGTATATACGACGACATGGTGCGCATCTATTTCCGCAAGATTGGTTTGACGTTGCTTGAGCAGGGACCACATTCTGTCGATGTCGTCGACCCGGTAATCGGCGGCGATGATGAGCGAATGCAAGCGATGCTCACCCATCAAATCCGCTCCCGATCCGAGTGCGCGGGACCGAACGTCCCAGTCGCGCGGCCAACGTGTTAGTGCAGTCTAACCTTACTTAGGGTAGCCAGTCCATAAGCCTAGGTCCAGCTAAGGATCGCCTCACCAAAGACATGGGATTATTCGCCCACAGACACACCGAAGCCCGGCTATATTCGGTCGCAGTTGGGCCTACCGTCGACTAGATTGAGAGCGTTCGACAGCCTCGAACGAGCACTGACAGTCGACCAACCCGCCCGGTGTCATAGGAGCGATCATGCAAGGCGATCCCGAAGTCCTGAAACTGCTCAACGAGCAGTTGACAAGCGAACTCACCGCCATTAATCAGTACTTCCTCCATTCGAAGATGCAGGACAATTGGGGATTCACGGAATTAGCCGAGCACACCCGTGCCGAATCATTCGACGAAATGCGGCACGCCGAGGCAATCACCGATCGAATTCTGATCTTGGACGGCCTTCCGAATTATCAGCGGCTCTTTTCCCTGCGCGTCGGGCAGACCGTGCGCGAGCAGTTCGAGGCCGACCTCGCGATCGAATACGAGGTGCTCACCCGGTTGAAGCCGGCGATCGTGTTCTGCCGCGAGAAGGAAGACAGCACGTCGGCCAACCTGTTCGAGATGATCGTCGCCGACGAGGAGAAGCACGTCGACTACCTCGAGACTCAGCTCGAATTGATGACCAAGCTGGGCGAAGAGCTCTACTTGGCGCAATGCGTGTCGCGCCCACCTGGGTCTCAGGGGTAACAAACTAGAACGTGTTCCAGAACTGTGCTTCCGGGCGTACGATGCGGCCATGAGCAGAATTGGGGACTTCGCCGACGATGACGCCGCTGGATGGGTGAAGAGGTCTCCCGACATCGGAATCGCCATGGCGGGCTTCACCAACGCGGTCTACACCAAGAATCGGCTGCCGATGCGGACCCGCGAGTTGGCCCGCATGGTGATCGCCTTGGACAACGAATGCGTGGTGTGCCAGAACACCCGCGACTCCGACGGCATCGCCGCAGGCGTTGACGAGGATCTCTACGACCACGCCGCCGAGTGGCGGACCTGGCCCGGGTACAGCGCACAGGAGCGCGTCGCCGCGGAGTTCGCGGAGCGCTTCGCCAGTGACCACACCGCGTTGCGCGACGACGAGGACTTCTGGACTCGCTGCGGCCAGCAGTTCGACGACGAGCTACTGACGGACCTCGCGCTGTCCTGCGCAATGTGGGTGGGCATGGGGCGGATGCTCCGCACCCTCGACATCGGCCAGAGCTGCAAGATCACGCTGTAGCCGCCGCCGGGGCCGCGCAGAATGGTTGCCGTACGACGCGACTAACACGAGCACTACGCCGGGCTCGCGCCTGACGAGCTGGCCCAGAAGTTCCGGATGTCCTGGAGCGGTTAGGTGAATTGGTCGTGCGCAACCGGGCACTTCGGATCCTGTGCGGTCTCCGCCGCGGCGCGCCCCACCTCGAGAGCCGCCTTGACCGTGATGCGTGCTCCGCGATGCGGCACCAGGATCACCGCCTTGACCCGCTGACGCTCGTCCGGAGCCGTCGTCGTCGCGAGCTCGACTCGGCGAAGTATCTCGCGCAGTACGACCTTCATCTCGACCAACGCGAACGTCGCCCCGAGGCATCGGCGGTTGCCGCCGCCGAACGGTAACCACGTGGTCGGGCCGAGGCTGGCGCCAAGCATGCGGTCGGGGTCGAACCGGCCGGGCTCGGGATACCGGTCGGCGCGCTGGTGGATCAAACCGATCCCCGGTGCCACCATCACCCCGGCAGGCAGCCGGTAGCCGGCAATCTCCGTCGGGGCCTTGAGCACCCGACCGACGTCGAACACCACCGGGCGGATCCGGAGCACTTCCTTGCCGACCGCGTCCAGATAGTCGTCGCCCGCCGGATCGCCCGCGGCGCTGGCGTGCGCAGCCTC
>Ga0193717_1001104_pt1 | contig 16854 bp, 12 predicted proteins | sample U2c2metaG_FD_145900 | JGI IMG/M metagenome (GOLD analysis project Ga0193717, IMG submission 145900) | Soil microbial communities from a riparian zone of the East river system, Colorado, United States - U2c2 | ecosystem: Environmental > Terrestrial > Soil > Riparian zone | place: USA: East River... | reverse complement strand
ATCGTCATCGATGTGCGAGACGTAGACGACGTCGAGTTGTGGCTTGGCGCCATTGAGCTTGGCGAGCGCCGGTGCGACGTGCTTCGTGTACGAAGAACTCATGCCGCCGTCGACCAGCACGCGGTTCTTCCCGGAGCCGGACGTGAGCAGCAGGCAGTCACCCTTGTCGGATTGGAACACGCGTATTTTCATGTCCGATCCCTGCGCTGGTTGATGACGATGGCGTCCTGGATGGCCGCTTCGGGGTCGAGCACGCCGAAGCCCGCGTCCTTGCGCCAGTTGTAGTCGTTGCCAGGCAACGGCCGCGAGGTGCGCAGCAGGATGCCGCGGATCTGCGCGGCGGTGAGGTTGGGCTGTACCGCGAGCATCAATCCGACGACACCGGCCACGTAGGGACACGCCATGCTGGTACCTGTCATCGACACCCAGAGATCGTTCGCGCCCGCGAAACCCTTGGCGGCGACGATGCCGGTTCCGGGCGCGGCGACGTCGGGCTTCGAACGCCCGTCGCGGGTCGGCCCCTGACTACTGCTGATATTGATCAGTCTTCGCGATTCATCGAGGTTGGCGACGGAAACGATGCGCTCACCACAGGCAAGCGAGCTCACCGACGACTCGTCGACATTGGTCTTGTCCGAGAAATACGATGGGAAGCGCCACATGCTCTTGGGCCCGAGCGGGCCGATCGTTTGCGGATCGTCGCGTTCGATCCAGGCGTGAAAGCTTCCATCCCGCACTTCTTTGCCGCGGATACGCACCAGCCAGGTTCCGGCGCGCACGCCGATGACGGCGGGTTGCGACAGCTGCGGGCTCAGGTAGATAGAGATGGTGTTGGCGCCGTTGGCGGAGTGATAGAGCTCGTTGTAGATGCTGACGAAGCTGCCATCCGGCAGATGGCGATTTTCGACGAACTGGCCCGGTTCGACTTCCTCGAGCCAGTCCATGCCAGGCGGACGCAACTGAACGGTGAAGCGATCCTGGGGGCCGTACCACAGCTCGAATTCGTTCTCGGAGATGTCGAGCACGCCGTTGCCCACGACGACCCATTCGAGCTCGACATTTAGACCCGCCTTCGGGATCCTGCCGCTGGCGTGGATCTGGCCCATGAGCCAGCCGTAGTCGTTGGGGTCCGTGGTGTCCGCGCGCGCCTGACCGGAATTTCCGGCCGCAACGGCAATGCTGACTCCCGGTTCGTTGACGACCGCGTCGATCCATCGATTGATGGCGCTGCTCATGTCATGCGCGTGACCGTTGGTCCCGAGACTCACATTGATCGAGATGGGCTTCCTGCGTTTGCGGGCGAGCGCGACCAGGTAGTCGACGGCATCGGCGAGGCGCGTGGAGTCATAGAAGGACTTTCGGCGATCCATGTCCTCGGGCGGAATGTCGATGAGCACCGCGGCAATGCTGGCGTTGGGGCAAACGCCGCGATTTCCGGCGGCAATGCTGGCCACGTGCGTTCCGTGCGATTCGGGCTCGCGCTGTGACTGGCGCTCGAGCTCGGTGGCCGGCACGCGCGCCGCCTTCGCTCCCTTGATGGCCGCGTTCAGGTGCGCCTGCGTGAATTCGGCGCCGTAATTGAACTGCGCGTTGTCGGGTGAGTTTCGGGTATCGCTTCCCTGATCCCAGATCGACAAGAAGCGGGTGTTGCCCTGCGCGTCGAGGAAATCCGGATGTGCGAAGTCAAAGCCCTGCACATCGATGATGCCGATGATGACGTCCTTGCCGCCTTTGTGACGCGCAGCGGACGTGGTCTTCACGCGTGGCGTCGTTGGTGCACCGACGGTGGCGTTGGAGACGATGGGTTGCGGAGTCTTGAGCGGTTCACCGAGTTCGACGAACCGCACACGCTTGTCATTCGCCAGGCGCGGCAGATCATCGATGGAGACCATCGCTTTGGCAATGCGGCCCCGGCGCCCGGATTCCTTCACGAGCTTCGGTGGCAGCGTGTCCGACGTGGTGGTGTGAATGAACACATTGGTCATCACCTGGCCGGTCAGCATTTTCAGGTGCGTCGGCTTGGGCGCCTTGCGTTTGAACACCTCGCGAAAATCAGCTTTCGAAAGTGCCTCGTGACCTTCGCCCCGGATCTGCGGGATCTTGGCGAGCAGCCGCGAGTTGGTGACTTTCACCGCGGCGCTCATCTCGGCGCGGATGGCATTCACCGTCGCGTCGCCATTGGCGATCATCCGCAGCTTCGGTTGCAGCGCACGCAGGTTCTGGCCGAGCAACGATGCCCGTGGCCTGGGCCGTTTCGATTTCGCCATTTCCGATCTCCCGTCCGCCGCCGTTCTTGTTCTCTAGTCTTAGTGTCACCAGCCCGGGACTTATCTCACCTGGCCTTCGAAAACACTCTGACTTGTGCGTCACTTCCCCCTGATCCGATAGGTGTAGGAAGGGGCCCTGAGGTGCCGGATTCCATTGTGCATCGAAGGAGCGAGTGCGAGGCTGCCTCATCAAAACGCACGCACTACCCTCAGTGTTGCCGGTTGACTACGTCATTCGCCCGATCTGCGTGGACGACGCAGACCGGGAACGGGAATTCATTTGCGGTCTGAGTGCGGCCTCCCGCTACCACCGGCTGATGTGCGCCGTTCGCGAGCCTTCGGAAGCGTTCGTCGATCAGATGGTGCATGTAGATCATCATCACGCAATGGCCTACGTCGCCGTCGTTGGAGACGGACACGCGCAGCGCATCATCGGCGTGGCGCGTTATGCCGCTGCGTCTGGCAGCTCGGGCTCCGAATTCGCAGTCGCCGTCGCGGATCAATGGCAATCGCGCGGTGTCGGCACTGCCATCTCGCGTCGACTACTCGATCACGCGCGCGAGCAAGGCATCCATTACCTCGACGCGCGGATACTGGCTACAAATTCGCGGATGTTAGGGCTCGCGCGTTGGCTAGGATTCATAACCGTCACGAATCCCGACGAATTCAGCATCGTCGACGCACGGCTCGATCTTTCGACAAACCAAGGTGCAGAATGCAAATCCAGATCAATACAGACCACAACATCCATGGCTACGAATCGGCGGCCGCATCAGTAGTTGCCACGGTCGAGAACGCGCTGAAACGTTTCAGTGCGCATATCACGCGAGTGGAAGTGCACCTCGGAGACGAAAACGCCAGCAAACGCGGAGGCGACGACAAACGTTGCGTGATGGAAGCGCGGCTCGAAGGCCACCCGCCGATCGCCGTGACCCACCACGCCGCGACCATCGCGCAGGCGATCGACGGTGCCGCGGAAAGGCTGGTTCATCGGCTCGAGCGCACAGTCGGGCGCTTGCACAGTCATCGCGGCAATGGTGCTACACCCATTTCCGCGGAACAGGATGTTGCGGGCACACCCGAAAGTTGAACGACTCGCCTGACTATTGCCTTGAATGCGGGGTGATGGTGGTGTCCATCGGCGGCTGAGAGGGCCCGGATGACATCGCCCATTGGGCAACCAGAATGAGAATCAGCCCGATCAGCCAGTAAATCGCCGGGCTGACGTTTTTCGACTGCGTCACCAGCTTCACGTGGAGAGGCGCATCGGGCATAGCTGCTTTCCGCGTTGGCGCACGATGCAGAAGCGCGATCAGGCGCGTGGCGATGTTCACCGTATCCGCGGCGGACGCTGGCCCGTTGGGCATTGCTTCGAGTCGCGTCGCCAGTCTCTGCATCGCCGGTTCGCGCGACAGATGAGCGAGCTCAGCGGCCTCCTCCCAGGGATCGAGACCGAGCCGCGCGAGAAGCGAGAGCAGGGTTATCGGCATTCCGCTGGCGTCTTCGCCAACTGGAGCATGCAGGAACTCGTCGAAATCTTTACGAAGCGTGGCGGTCATCGGCCATAGTCGCACGTCCCACGCACGATGTTCAGTGCGTTTCCGCACGCATGACTGACAATCGAAAGCCCGCGCAACCGGTTGGCTGCGCGGGCAAATCAACCGCGACCGGCTAGTACTTGGGCTTGTCCGGCATCGGCTCTTTCGACTTGTCGCGAGTCGAGAACTCGGTGTTGTCGAGGTAACCGTCGCCGTTCTTGTCGGCGGTCGTAAACACGATCTTCGAGTCGGCTGACGCTTCAACAGCCGAGATGCGACCATCACGATTGGTATCGAGTGTGTCGAATTGCGCGCTCGCCACCGTGCCCATGGGGGCCTGGGTCTTGTCCTTGTCGCCGGCGACAGCGGCCAGCGGTAACGCCACGACTACTGCCGCCGCGATCAACAATTTGGAATATTTCATGAATTCTCCTGAACATTGCCTGGAAGGATCGTCATCGCCTGTTGGAGTCACGCGAGTTCAATTAGGTTCGCGCGTCGATTACCCGCGGCTGCCGCCGAATCGCGACATCGGCCTACCGGGCGACGTCGTTCGGAGACAAGCCGGAGAAACTAACTACAATCGGCCAGCCCGGCGGTCGCTGCGTCGATACTCCGGCGGCGACGCGTGATGTCAGACGATACCGCGAGGCCCGCCGGTACGCCCGCGCGCCAGCGCTCGCACGACCACGTAGAACAGCGGCACAAAAAACACCGCGAGCACGGTGCCCGTGAACATACCGCCGATCACGGCCGTGCCGATGGCGATGCGGCTTTGCGCGCCGGCGCCGGTGGAGATCGCCAGCGGCAACACGCCCGCGATGAAGGCGAGCGACGTCATGAGTATCGGCCGCAGGCGCAGGCGCGCGGCGGCGAGCGCCGCGTCGGTCGCACTGCGACCTGCTTTCTCGGCCTGCTCCGCAAATTCCACGATCAGGATGGCGTTCTTGGCGGCGAGACCCATGGTAGTTAGCAAGCCGACCTGGAAATACACGTCGTTTTCGAGCCCGCGAAGCCAGACCGCGATAGCGGCACCGAGCAATCCGAGTGGCACGACCAGCAACACCGATACCGGGATCGACCAGCTCTCGTAAAGCGCCGCCAAGCACAGGAACACCACGAGCAGCGAGATGGCGTACAGGTACGGCGCCTGCCCGCTCGAGAGACGTTCCTGGAATGACAAACCGCTCCAGGCGATGGAGGTGCCGGGAATATCGCGCGCGAGTTCCGTCATGCGATCCATTGCTTCGCCGGTGCTATGTCCGGGCGCCGTCGCGCCCTGTATTTCATATGCGGAGAGGCCGTTGAACCGGCCGACGGTCACCGGCGCCTGTTTCCACGAGGTGTCGGCGAACGCGGAGAACGGCGCCATCGCGCCGCTCGCGGTACGCACGTACCACTCCCCCAGATCTTCCGGTTTGCTGCGAAACGGCGCGTCACCCTGCACGTACACGCGCTTCACGCGCCCGCGATCGACGAAATCGTTGACGTAGTCGCCAGCCCAGGCCGCCGTCAATGTCGCGTCGACATCGCGTTGTGCCAGTCCGAGCGCTCCGACTTTCTCCTGGTCGATGTTCACGCTCAGTGTCGGCGTGTCCTCGAGTGAATTCACGCGCACATTGGTGAGTGCGGAATCGGCGCGAGCCGCGGCCAGCAGCTGGTCGCGCGCCGCCTTGAATTGCGCCCGATCGAGTGAACCATTGTTCAACAGCTCGAGCGTGAAGCCGCTCGACTGCCCGAGCCCGCGGACCGGCGGCGGGTTCAGCGCGAAGAATTCGGCGTCGCGTATGCGTCCGAGAGTCTTGGTCGCACGCTGGGTAATGGCCGCGGCGCTGCGTGCCTTGCCCGACCGGACGCTCCATGGCGCGAGCGCAATGAAGCCGCGGCCCGCATTCTGTCCCGCGCCTGCCTGGCTCTGCCCGGCAATGGTGAAAATGATCGGAACGTTTTCCTTCTCATCGTTGAGGAAGTAATGCTCGATGTCGCGCACCGCCGCGAGCGTGCGCGATTCCGTGGCGCCCGGCGGCAGCGTGAACTGCAGTTGCGCGCGACCCTGATCCTCCACGGGCAGGAAGCTCTTTGGCAGCTCGAAAAACACCGCCGCGAGCGCAGCCACCAGCACGAGGTAGGCGGCGATCACCCACCTGCCGTGTTTGAGTATCCGTGCGACGCCGTCTCGATAGCGATCCGCCATGCGTTCGAAACCACGTTGGAAACGATCGCCGGCGCGATGCATGGCCGCGGTCACAGCCCTGCGCCGCGCGATGAGCTCAGCGCTCGGCGGTTTCAGCATCGTGGCCGCGAGCGCGGGCGACAACACCAGCGCCACCAGCACCGAAAGCAGCATGGCCGCGACCATGGTGATGGAAAACTGCCGGTAGATCTCGCCCACCGATCCACCGAAGAATGCCATTGGCAGGAACACCGCCGACAGCACCATCGCGATGGCGATCAGCGCCGTCTGGATCTCGTGCATCGAGTGGATGGTCGCGTCACGCGCCGAGATGCCCGGGTTCTCGCGCATCACGCGTTCGACGTTTTCCACCACGACGATGGCGTCGTCGACCAGCAGCCCGATTGCCAGCACCATGCCGAACAGCGTCAGCGTGTTGATGGTGAAGCCGCACGCCGCGAGCACGCCGAACGTACCTAACAACACCACCGGCACCGCGATGGCCGGAATGAGCGTGGCGCGCCAGCTCTGCAGGAAAATGAACATCACGATGACGACGAGGACGATGGCTTCGACCAGCGTCTTGACCACCTCTTCGATCGAAAGTTTGACGAAGTCCGTGCTGTCGAGCGGGAACGCGTAGCGATAGCCCGGCGGAAAGGATCTCGCCTGGTTTGCCACAGCGGCTTTCACCAGCTCGGACGTGCGCAGCGCGTCCGCACCGGGGGCGAGCTGGATCGCGATGCCCCCGCCAGGATGCCCGTTGAGACGCGTGACCGTGCCGTAGCTCTCGCTGCCGATCTCGACGCGCGCGACATCGGCGAGCCGCACGGTGGAACCATCGCCCTGTGTCTTCACGATGATGCCGCGAAACTGCTCCGGGCTCGAGAGCCGCGAACGCGCCGTGACCGTCGCATTCAGCATCTGCGTGCTCGCCGAGGGTTGGCCGCCGATTTGACCTGCGGCAACCTGGGTGTTCTGCGCCTGGATCGCCGTGATGACGTCGCCGGGCATCAGACTGAAGCTGGCAAGCTTCGACGGATCGAGCCAGATGCGCATCGCGTACTGCGAGCCGAAGACATTGAAGTCACCGACTCCCGGCAGCCGACCGAGTGCGTCCTGCAGGTTCGATACCAGGTAGTCCGACACGTCGCCGCTGCTGGAGGCATCGGATTCATCGTAGACGGAAACCACCATGAGGAAGTCGGGGTTCGCCTTGGTCACCACCAGGCCCTGCTGTTGCACGGCCTGGGGCAGTCGGGGCAGCGCCTGCTGGACCTTGTTCTGGACCTGCACCTGCGCGATGTCGGCGTCGGTGCCCTGATCGAAGGTCAGCGAAACCGTGGCGGTGCCGCTGGCGCTCGAGCTCGAAGAGAAATAGATGAGCCCGTCGATGCCGGTGAGCTGCTGCTCGATCACCTGCGTGACACTGGACTCCAGCGTATCCGCCGATGCGCCCGGGTAGTTAGCCCGTACGTTGACCTGTGGCGGCGCGATGTCGGGATACTGCTCCACAGGAAGCGCGTGGATACCGGCGACGCCGCCCAGCATGATCAGGATGGAGATCACCCATGCGAGCACGGGCCGATCGATGAAGATCCGGGAGACCATTGCCTATGGCGAGGCGGCGGATGCGGATCCGCCCTCGACGGGCGGAGCCGCCAGGCGCGCCGCCACCGGTCGCACCGTCTGCCCGGGCTTGATACGACCCAGGCCTTCGATGACCAGCCGGTCCCCCGGCGCAAGGCCCCGCGACACCAGCCACTGATCGCCGACGGTGCGTTCGGTCACGACGGTACGCAGCTCAGCCTTCGAATCCGCGCCGATCACGATGGCCGTGGCATTGCCTTTCGCGTCACGCGATATTCCCTGCTGCGGCGCGAGGATCGCCTCGCGAGCCTCGAGCGGCGAGAATTCCGCGCGCACATACATGCCCGGCAGCAGCAACGCTTCCGGATTCGGAAAACGCGCGCGTACCGTCACCGTGCCGGTGTTCATGTCGACCACCGACTCGGCGAATTGCAGTACGCCGACGTGCGCGTAGCGGCTGCCATCCTCGAGAATCAGGTTCACGTCCGTCGAAGTTCGCGCAAGGCCACCGCCCGCCAACTGGCGCCGGAACGCGACCAGCGCCGAGCTCGACTGCTGGATGTCCAGGAAAATCGGGTCGAGCCGCTGGATGGTGGTGAGCGGCGTCACCTGGCCCGAGGTCACCAGCGCGCCGGTGGTGACGAACGAGCGCCCGATGCGCCCGGTGATGGGCGCGCTGACCCGCGTGAACTCGAGATTGATCTCGGCGGTCGCGAGCGCAGCCCGCGCACGCTCTACGGAGGCGCCGGCCGAATCGGCAGCCGCCTGCGCGTCGAGCAGGTCTTGCCGGCTAACTACATCCGATTTCGCGAGCTCACCGAAGCGATCGGCGCGCGCCCGCGCGGCATCACGCATGGCGATGGTGCTGGCAAGATCGGCGCGCGCCTCGCCGACCGCCGATTGATAAACGCGCGGATCGATGCGGTACAACAAATCGCCCGCGCGCACCGTGGCGCCTTCCGTGAAGAGGCGTGCCTGGATGATGCCTGATACCTGCGGCCGCACCTCGGAGGTTTCGAAAGCGGTGGTACGTCCGGGCAACGTGAGCCGCAGCGGCACGGCTTCGCGTTTGAGCACCACGTAGCCTGCTTCGGGCGCGGGCTTGTCCGCGGCGTTGCCCTCCGTACCCCGGCCGCAGCCAGTCAGCAGCCCGATCAGCACCGCGCCCAGGAGAATGATCAGAGTTCGCACATGAATCGGACTGTCACAATGAGGCCAACAGTCAACCTTTTTTCGGGCTAACAGGCAATCAGCGGGCGACGCATTTTCGGCGAAACGAAGGTGAATTCGCTGTAACTCTGCGTTTGAAATGTTTCGTTTGAAATGCGAAACGGGATGCAGCGCCAGCGGATTGTCATCGGCCTGCCATCACCGGCATTGTCGCGACGATCGGGAAATACGCCGGTGCCAGTAGTTAGTCTACGGGACGCGACCTGCAGGTGATCATCGGGACCCAACTGCGGGTCAAAGCTGTCATCAGGCCGCAGACCCGCACAACTGTGCCCATTCGTTCCAAAACTTCCGCTGAATCCCCTTCTGTGCTTTTATGGCTCCATCCTCTCTTATGGGAGTCTCCGGGGATGAGCAAGCTCAAGTGCGGATTGATCCAGATGGGGTTGAAGGGCGATGTGTCCATGGGTCCCGAGAAGATCCGGGACAAGATGATCGAGGCGCATCTGCCTCTTATAGATAAGGCCGGCGCCGCCGGCGTCCAGGTGCTGTGCTTCCAGGAAATCTTCACGCAGCCCTATTTCTGCCCGAGCCAGGACCGCAAGTGGTATGCGGCGGCCGAAGCGGTGCCCGATGGCTACACGACTCGGCTCATGCAGGAGTACGCCAAAAAATACCAAATGGTGATGGTGGTTCCGGTCTACGAAGAGGCGATGACCGGCGTCTACTACAACACCGCCGCCGTCATCGATGCCGACGGCAAGTACCTCGGCAAATATCGGAAGACCCACATTCCTCAAGTTGACCCCGGCTTCTACGAGAAGTTTTTCTTCAAGCCGGGCGACCTGGGGTATCCCGTGTTCCAGACGGCGTACGTGAAGCTGGGCGTCTACATCTGCTATGACCGCCACTTCCCCGAAGGCTGGCGCGCGCTGGCGCTCAACGGCGCGGAATACATCGTCAATCCGTCCGCCACTGTCGCGGGCCTGAGTAAATATCTGTGGGAGCTCGAGCAACCCGCATCGGCGGCGGCGAACGGCGTGTTCATCGGCGCCATCAACCGCGTCGGCAAGGAAGAGCCGTGGGCGAGCAAAATGGGCGAGTTCTACGGCTCCAGCTACATCGTCAACCCGCGCGGCGAGATCGAAGCGCAGGCGAGCTACGACCAGGACGAGCTGCTCATCCATGAGATCGACCTCGACATGATCCGCCAGGTCCGCGACACGTGGCAGTTCTTCCGCGATCGCCGGCCGGACGCCTACGGTTCGCTGGTGAAGGGCTGATGGCTGGCAACACTTCTCGCGCCGTGCAGGTCGGCGAGTTCTACGAGCTCGAGGTCGGCGCGGACGTGGCTTCCAGCTCCCGGTTCAACGAAGACATTGCCCCGACCAAAGTATCGCAACGCACCTGGAACACCTGGCACATCGCCGCGCTGTGGGTGGGCATGTCGGTTTGCGTGCCGACCTACACGTTGGGCGGCGTGCTGACGACGTACTTCGGGCTCTCGGTTGGCGAGGCGTTGTGGGCAGTGTTCATCGCCAATGTCATCGTGCTCATCCCGCTCATCCTCAACGCGTTCGGCGGCACGAAGTTCGGCATTCCTTTCCCCGTCATGCTGCGCGCATCGTTCGGCATCGTCGGCTCCAACGTGCCGGCCATGATTCGCGCGATCGTAGCGTGCGGGTGGTTTGGCATTCAGACGCTGCTCGGCGGAATCGCCGTTCACCTGCTGCTGTCGGCCATCTTCGACTCGTGGAAAGCGCTCGGCGGCGTCGGCGAAGTGCTGGGTTTCTTCATCTTCTGGGTTGCGAACGTCAGCGTGGTGATCCGTGGCTCGGAATCGATCAAGCGGCTCGAGGCATTCGCGGCGCCGCTGCTGTTATTGGTCGGCGCGGGCTTGCTGATTTGGGCGTGGCCGCAAGCATCCATCAGCGAGTTGTTCGCGCAGCCTCCGAAGCGTCCGGCGGATGCTTCGTTCCTCGCCTATTTCTTCGCGGGCCTGACGGCGATGGTGGGCTTCTGGGCGACGTTGTCGCTCAACATTCCGGACTTCAGCCGATTCGCCAAGTCACAGAAGAGCCAGATCGTCGGCCAGATCGTGGGCCTGCCGTTCACGATGCTCATGTTCGCGGGGCTGGGCGTGGTCATGACGTCGGCCTCCGCACAGCTGGTCGGCGAGACGATCTCCGATCCCATCACGCTGATCGGCCGCATCGACAGCCCGGTCTGGGTGATCCTCTCCATGATCATCATCATTCTCGCGACCATGGCGACCAACACCGCGGCGAATGTCGTCTCGCCCACCAACGATTTTCAGAACGTGGCGCCGCGCTTTATCAACCAGAAAAAAGGCGTATTGCTGACGGGTTTCATCGGCATCGCGCTGATGAGCTGGGAACTGCTCAAGCGAATGGGTTGGCTCGAATCGGACGTCAGTCTAGACAGCTTGTATTCCAACTGGCTCATCGGCTACTCGAGCCTGCTCGGTCCCATCGCGGGCATCATGGTGGTGGATTACTTCATTGTGCGAAAGCAGCACTACGACCTGCCGGGGCTTTACCTCGACAACGGGCCCTACCCGGCCTGGAACATCGCCGGATTCGTCGCTTTGCTGATTCCCGTGGGCCTGACGCTGATCGCGATCACCACGGGTGCGCTGAAGTGGTTCTACACATATGGATGGTTTACGGGTTCGTTGCTTGGGGGGATCATCTACTACGTGTTGAGCCGCGCCAGGAAATGAGTAAGAAGCTGAGGTAGCGCAGTGACAGTTTTAGTCAAGGGCGGCACCATCGTCACCGCCGATCAGACTTACCGGGCCGACGTGTTGTGCGCGAACGGCAAGATCGTCGACATCGGTGAGAAAGTCGCGGCACCCGTGAACGCCGAAGTGGTCGATGCCGGCGGGCAGTACGTGATGCCGGGCGGCATCGACCCGCACACGCACATGCAGCTGCCGTTCATGGGCACGGTGGCCAGCGACGATTTTTATTCGGGCACCGCTGCAGGACTCGCCGGCGGCACGACGATGATCATCGATTTCGTGATTCCCAATCCGAAGCAGCGGGTCCTCCATGCGCATCGGCAATGGCGCGAGTGGGCGCAGAAATCCGTCGCCGATTATTCGTTCCACGTCGCCATCACCTGGTGGGACGAGACTGTGCGCGAGGACATGGGCACGCTGGTGCGCGAGCACGGCGTCAACAGCTTCAAGCATTTCATGGCGTACAAGAACGCCATCATGTGCGACGACGAAACGCTCGTGAACAGTTTCTCCGAGGCGCTGAAGCTCGGGGCCATTGTCACCGCGCATGCGGAGAACGGCGACCTCGTCTTCAAGCTGCAGGATGAGATCTACAAGCGCGGCATCACGGGACCGGAGGGCCATCCGCTGTCTCGCCCGCCGGAAGTCGAAGGCGAGGCCGCCAATCGCGCCATCCGCATCGCCGAAGTCCTGAAGGTACCTATCTACCTGGTGCACGTCTCTTCACGGCAGGGGCTCGAGGCCATCACCCGGGCACGTAACGAGGGCCAGCGCGTGTTTGGCGAGGTGCTGGCGGGGCACCTCTTGCTGGACGATTCCGTCTACCGCGATCCGGATTTCACGCGCGCCGCGGCGCATGTCATGAGTCCACCGTTTCGCGCGCCCGAGCACCAGGTGGCGCTGTGGCGCGGCCTGCAGTCCGGCAATCTGCAGACCACCGCCACGGATCACTGCACGTTCTGCGCGGAGCAGAAAGCCGCGGGCAAAGATGACTTCCGCAAGATCCCGAACGGCACGGCCGGCATCGAGAACCGCCTGGAAGTGTTGTGGCATCACGGCGTCAACACCGGGCGACTGACCATGAACGAGTTCGTGCGCGTCACCTCCACCAACGCCGCGCAGATTTTCAATATCTATCCGCGCAAGGGCAGCGTCTCCGTGGGCGCCGATGCTGACCTCGTCGTCTGGGATCCAGCCGCGAGCAAGACGATCTCCGCGAAGACGCATCACCAGAACATCGACTTCAACATCTTCGAAGGCATGACCGTGAAGGGCTGCGCGTCACATACGGTGAGTGGCGGAAAGCTCGTGTACGCCAAGGGGGACCTGCGCGTCGAGCGCGGCGCCGGAAAACACGTCGACCGCCCCGCATTTGCGCCGTATTACGACGCGGTGAAGAAGCAGATCGCGCTCAGCGCACCGAAGCCCGTCCGGCGGTGACCTTCAATGAGCGGCACCCGCCCCTGCAAGTAGCCGATCGCTCTCCTTCTTGACGACCGCGTAGCACTCGCAAGAACGGTTTTCGACGCCACCGCGGTCGAGCACCGTGATTTCACCGTCGTTGTAGCTAATCAAACCTGCGTTGCTCAAGACTCCGGTCGCGGTTGAAACCTGCTCGGTCTCGAGTCCGAGCATATTTCCGATCAGCTTCGCGGTCATGCTGATCTGATCGGTGGGCAGCCGATCCAGGCTCAACAACATCCAGCGGCACAATTGCTGATCCACAGTGTGATGACGGTTACATGCTGCGGTTTGCACCATTTGAGTGATCAACGCCGAGGCGAACATCAGCAGCAAGCGGCTCATTTCGTTCCCTTTGTGGAACTCTTCTTTGAGAACCCGTGCTTTCAGTCGGTAAGCATGGCCCGCGTTCTGCACGATCGCCCGGCTCATGGTGGAATCGCCGCCCATGAACAGTGCGATCCCAACCATTCCTTCTTTGCCCACGATGGCAATTTCCGCGGACTCGCCATTCTTCATTACGTAGAGCAACGAAATCACACAGTCGATCGGGAAATAGGCATGGCTCATTGTTTCGCCGGATTCGTACAGCACCTGACCCAGCCTTAGGGGTACCAGTTCGAGCTCGTCGGCCAAGCGTGCACGCTCCGCGGTGGACAACGCGGCTAGCAGCGCATTCATCTGCGCGTCATGTGGTGCGTTACCGAGCCCGGTGTTCATTGTGCATCTCCATGCGAACCGAGGACTTAGAGAAACTCATCGCGGCAAAACTAACAAGTGGCGCAACATCAGGCCATATGTGCGCTACCAGACAGAACAGATTTCATGGCCTATTACTGTAGGAAAGACGGATGAACCGCTGAGGCTGGAACCCAAAGCGGTGTCTGCGCCCTTCTTACATTGCTGCTTTTGACTCCGCAACATTGTTGTCCGAATCGACCCGGTGCCCTGCCGGAGCAGTTACTTAGAGAGGTGAGATTGTGTCGCTCCAGGAATTTCTGAGGCTGAACGAGGCAGCAATCCTAGCTAGTACAGAAGCGAAAGCCCTGCAGCTGGCAGGCCCGCGCCCGCCCTCAGAGCAGATGAAACGCGGGCTGCCTATCTTCTTCAAACAGCTGCTCGCCGTCTTGGAGCTATCACCCCCAGACCCCGCGGACTCTGACGTCGACAGCGACGGCATGGTCAGGGCGGCATATGCATCGGATGAGCCTGCAATCGCCATGGCCGCAGGTCGCCCATTCGAGGCGGAAGTCGCGCTGAGCGCGGGTGCCTATGGGATCGAGCTGCAAAAGTTGGGCTACACGCTCTCGCATGTAGTGCACGGGTATGGCGCAATTTGCCAGGCAATTACTGAACTCGCCCTCGCGAAACACGTAGCCATTACCACCGGCGAGTTTCGGCGATTGAATCAGTGTTTGGACACGGCCATTGCCGGTGCGGTGACGACTTTTCAGGCGCAGCGGGTGGAAGGCGACAGTGCCCGCGAAACCGAGCACCTCGGGTTCCTGGCGCATGAACTGCGAAATTCCCTCAGCATCGTCTCCGTTTCACTGCGGTTGATCAAGGGCGGAACCGTGGGATTCAACGGCAGCACGGGACAAGTGTTGGACAGATCTTTGAAACGAATGCAGGAATTGATCAATCGCTCGCTGACGGAAGTCAGATTGCGCGTGGACCCGAAGGTGCACAAAGAGCCGGCTTCGTTACTCCAACTCGTAAACCAGATCGTGGTGTCCGCGGAAGTAGAGGCGCGGGCAAAGAATCAGGAATTGCTTATCGACGTCGATCCCGCCTTGCAAATCGACGCCGACCAATACCTGCTGTTCTCGGCCGTGTCCAATCTCGTTCAAAATGCGGTGAAATACACACACGCCGGCGGAACAATTCGGATACGTGGCCGCGTGATCGGTGAACAAGCCATCATTGAAGTCAAGGATCAATGCGGCGGTTTGGGTTTGGCAAAGCCGAGTGAACTTTTCAAACCGTTCGAGCAGCGCAACCACAACCACGACGGCCTGGGGTTGGGGCTCACCATTGCCCAACGAGCCATCGAACTGAATGACGGCACGATTGATGTGCACAATCTGCCCGGTGAAGGCTGCATTTTCAGAATCATCTTACCGGCCACGACCAGGCGTGCTCCGACGGAGCAAACCAGCGGCGTGAACCTTCAAGGCGACGCAACCGACGCGATCAACCAATCGCACGTACTCGGTGCGACGTCAGCAAGCGGTCGGTCTCCTTCTTCGCAACCGCGTAACACGCGCACGACATCCGTTCGAGTTGCGCCCGGTCAAGAACCGTGATTTTGCCGCGCTGATATTGGATGACATCAAGTTTCTGCAGTTTTCCTGCCGCTGCGGTGACGCCTTCGCGACGCACACCCAGCATGTTGGCGATGAGTTCTTGCGTCATCGACAGTTGATTGCCGGCCAGGCGATCGAGTGACAACAGCAACCAGCGGCAAAGCTGCTGGTCCACCGAGTGATGCCGGTTGCAGACGGCAGTTTGCGCCATCTGCGCGATCAAGGATTGGGTGTAGCGCAGCAGCACCTGGAGCATTTCCCCGTGCCGGTTGAATTCCTGTTTCAGGCGATAGCCTGCAAGTCGGTATGCGGAGCCGGCGCTCTGCACAATCGCGCGGCTCGGGGTGGTCTCGCCGCCCATGAACAGCGAGACGCCGATGACGCCCTCGTTGCCGACGACAGCGATTTCCGCGGAAGCGCCGTTTTCCATCACATACAGCAACGAGACGATTGAATCCGTGGGGGATCCAATCCGACAAGCTCATCGGATTCAGGCGTTATGATAGTCCGAAGCAACGGGCAGCAAGACTGACTCCGAAGCTGAGGGACGTTGTCATCGGGGCGAAATGACGAGTAACGCGCGCGAGGTTTCGGTGAGCAGCAACAAGCCAGTCAGCGATACCAATACAGCCGATGTCCGCCCGGGACGGCTGAGCGATGACGCGATCGCTTCGAACTTCGCGGACATGCACCCGCCGCTGACGCCGTCAGAGGCGATCATCGACGCCGACCGCTGCTACTTCTGCTACGACGCTCCCTGCACCACGGCGTGCCCGACCGGCATCGATATCCCGCAGTTCATCCAGAAGATCCGCAGCGGCAACCTCAAAGGCTCGGCGCACACCATTCTCAGCGAGAACATCATGGGCGGCATGTGCGCGCGGGTGTGCCCCACCGAGGTGCTGTGCGAGGACGCGTGCGTGCGCAACACGCACGAAGACCGCCCGGTGCGCATCGGCCTGCTGCAGCGCTACGCCACCGACCCGATCTTCAAGGACGGCACTCCCCTCTTCGAACGCGCGCCCGCCACCGGGCGCAAGGTTGCGATCGTCGGCGGCGGTCCGGCGGGATTGAGCTGCGCGCATCGCCTCGCGATGCTCGGGCACAGCCCGACGATATTTGAACCGAAAGACAAGCTCGGCGGCCTCAATGAATACGGCATCGCGGCGTACAAAACGCCCGACGATTTCGCCGCCCGCGAGGTCGAGTACATCCTCGGCATCGGCGGCATCGAAGTCCGCCACGGCGCCACGCTGGGCAAAGAACTTTCACTCAAGGAACTGCGCGCGAAATACGACGCGGTGTTCCTCGGCTTTGGCCTCGCGGGCGTCAATGGCCTGGGGCTGGATAACGAGCAGTTGGAGGGCGTGGCGAACGCCGTCGACTACATCGAGACTTTGCGACAGGCGCCGAACAAGGCGTCGCTGCCGGTGGGCCGGCGCATCGTCGTGATCGGCGGCGGCATGACCGCGATCGACATCGCTGTGCAGAGCAAGGCTCTCGGCGCCGAAGAAGTGACCATGGTGTACCGCCGCGGCCAGGCGAACATGAACGCCAGCGGCTACGAGCAGGAGTTCGCCCAGAT
>Ga0193717_1001103_pt1 | contig 16871 bp, 15 predicted proteins | sample U2c2metaG_FD_145900 | JGI IMG/M metagenome (GOLD analysis project Ga0193717, IMG submission 145900) | Soil microbial communities from a riparian zone of the East river system, Colorado, United States - U2c2 | ecosystem: Environmental > Terrestrial > Soil > Riparian zone | place: USA: East River... | reverse complement strand
CCGAGGTAGAAGCCTGCTCCGGCGGTGATGATGACCATCGTCGAGACGCGGAGTTTGAAGAGGGTGGCGTAGTCGGCGAGGAGGCTGGGCATGGCCTTCGCGGGCGCGAGGATGTGATCGGTTGTCGCGGAGGTAGCCACGTTTTTAGGATACCGCGTATGACGTCGATTTTTTGGAGCTGCAAGGGCGACGAGCGATATTCGATTCTGCTTGTGCTTGCATTGGCGGTTGCGACATTGTGCTGTGCATAGTTCTTCCTTTTGAGGGTACCCCTCCCCCCCCGGTACTTTTGGCGTAAAGTCCTTTTATTCAGTTGTTTACAGGATATCTTGTTTGCAAAGTCGTGCAATAAAAGGGTTTACGGGTAAAGTCGTCTCCTGATTGAACTTACGGGTGTGAAGGGGAAAGCCCCGGTTTTTGGCCGGGGCTTTCTTTGATTCTGTTTTAAGTGTAACGGATTTGGGGAAACTAATCGGCATTTGGATGTTAGTGATAGATATCGGGTTAGGTTGAATCGAAGCTTGATAGGAAAGCAGGAATACAGCGCTTCGGCAGAGAGTCTAAAGCCTTTGGGATCTGGAGGCACTTGGGGGTTCTTCGACTGCGTTTTAGGAAGGACAAGCAACAGCAAGGGACGATGAGCTTGGTTGTTGGAAAGGTCCGGGCTGTTGTGGTGAGTCAAGATCTTCGGGATCCTTCCCCTTCGACAAGCTCAGGGTCAGGATGACGACGGGAGACAAGCAACGGCAAAAGCCGACGGAAGACAAACGACGGCAAAAACAATGGCAATCGTGGAGGTTTTCGGTGGCCTCTTCTTACGTCAATGAGACGTTTGCAGCGCGGAAACCGTGGTGGTGCGATGCTGGTGCTGTCCCTGTGTTGGCTCAGGAGTGCTTTTTTGGTGGAGATGCTCGATAAGGTGAATTGGAGGCATGGGCTGAAGACGGCGGTTGCCGCGGGGATCTGCCTGGCGCTCGCGAGGGTCTTCGGGCTTTCTCAGGGATACTGGGCGTGCGTCACTGCCGTTGTGGTGATGCAGTCGGAGAGGGCCGCGACGCTGACCGCGTCTCGGGACCGTCTGGTAGGTACTGCATTGGGGGCGCTGGTGGGGTGGGGAATGGCAATCGTGTGGCATGGCCATTTGATCGTGTATGCCCTTGCGGTGCTGGTTTGCATGTTGATCCCGGAGTTGATGGGGCTGAAGGGGGCAGGCCGGATGGCGGGAGTGGCAGCGACGATCATTCTGCTTGTGCCGAGTGCGGCTCCGCATCGGAGGATTGCGCTGGATCGATTTCTTGAGGTGAGCTTCGGGATTATTGTGGCGCTGGTGGTTTCGCAGACGCTGTGGCGCGAGACTTCGGCTGCGAGGGTATCGCCGAGTAGTGGGTAAGGAGGCGGTTTATTGCGAATTCTCATTGTGTGGAAGGATGGTTGGTACTCACATAACAAGCTTTTGGGTTACGAATAGATTCATCTGGTGAGTTCTTCAGTTCAGTCCCCAAAGCAGAGGCAAATTGTTGCTTGGCTGGTGTGGGATGAGCATGAGCCAAAGACAGGAACGAAGCATGCGATGACATGGAAGCATGCGTGGGTAGTAACGTTTTTCAGGATGACATAGCGTGGTTGTGTGCGGAGAGAATAGACAAAGGCACCCGCAGGTCCTTCGACTCGCGCTGCGCGCATCGCTCAGGATGACACGATTTTTGGCGAGGTTGAGGAGAACAAGCAACGGCAAAGGCGAAATGCGGGGATTCTTCACTGCGCTCAGAATGACGAGCGTGTGAGGGGGGCAGAATGACGAGCGTTGTGGCGAAGCCTGCTTGTACGAGTCAGGGTTTGGGGCGGAGTTGGGTTAGCAGGGCTTCGGCGGTGGGTTGGGTGTTGAGGATGTCTTCTTTTGTTAGCCAGGCTCGGCGGAGTTGGGTGATGCCGTAGCGGATCTGGTTCAGCTCTTCGGTGCTGTGGGCGTCGGTGTTAACTACGATCTTGCAGCCGTGTAGTTTGGCGAGGCGGAGGTGGAGGTCGTTGAGGTCGGATCTTGCCGGGCTTGCGTTGTGCTCTACGGCTACGCCTAGTTCGGCGGCTCGCTTGAGGATCTGGTCGATGTGGATGGCGTAGGGTTCGCGGCTCAAGACCTTGCGTCCGGTGGGGTGGCCGAGGATGCGGGTGTATGGGTTCTCGAGAGCGCGGAGGACGCGTGCGGTCATCTCTTCGATGGATTGGCTGAAGTGGCCGTGGACGCTTGCGATGACGATGTCCATCTGGCTAAGAGTGGAGTCGTCGAGATCGAGAGCGCCGTCGCTGAGGATGTCTACCTCGATGCCGGGGAGGATGCGGAAGTTTGGCGGTAGAGAAGCAGGTTTCTCCGCTCCGCTGCGCTCCGGTCGAAATGACAGGCTGTTCCAAAGGATAGAGAGCCGAGGGCTGATGGGTGGTGTGTTTCTTGTGAGAGCTTCGGCTAGTTCAGCAAGGTCTTGCTGCAGCTCGGCGTCTACCTCGCGAATGCGTTTGATGTGGGCGAGGGCTCGGGCATCGTCGAGGCCGTTGGTCATGGCGAGATTCTTGCTGTGGTCGGTGATGGCGATGTAGCTAAGGCCGCGGCTAAGGGCGGCTTCGGCCATCTGGAGGATGGTGTCGCGGCCGTCGGTGGCGTCGGTGTGCATGTGGAGGTCGCCGCGGATGTCGGCCAACGTGATGAGCGTGGGCAACGTGTGGTTGGCGGCGGCTTCGAGTTCGCCGGAGTTCTCGCGGAGCTCGGGTGGGATGTAATCGAGATCGAGAGCTTTGTAGATATCGGCTTCGGTGGCTGCGGCGACGATGGTGTTGTCTTCGATGCGGAGGAGGGCGTACTCGTTGAGGGTGAGGCAACGTTTGATGGCGCGCTGGCGAAGGGCTACGTTGTGCATCTTGGAGCCGGTGAAGTATTGGAGGGCGGCTCCGTAGCTGGAACGGGGAAGGAGGCGGACGTCGACCTGGAGGTTGTTGCGCAGAGTAAAGGAGACCTTGTTCTGACCCTTGGCGATGAGCTTGTCGATGAGGGGGAGCGAGGCGACGTGTTCGATGGCGGCGGCTACGACGTTGGCTTCGCAGGCGGGGCCGGTGACGAGGAGGTCGAGATCGCCTACGGTCTCGCGGCCTCGGCGGAGGGAGCCGGCTGGGGTGATCTCGTCGATGCCGGGGAAGGCGCGGATGAGGGCTGAGATGCGATCGGCATGGTCTGTGGCCTGATCGATGCGGAAGCGGCTGGAGTTCCTGCGATGGTCCTCGATGCCCTTGAGGAGCTTGGTGGTGAACTTCTCGCCCATGCGGGGGAGCTTGTTGAGGTGGCCGGCTTTGGCGGCCTCTTCGAGGGCGTCGATGTCGGCTACCTGAAGGGCGGACCAGATGAGGGCTACTGTCTTGGGGCCCATGCCGGGGAGGCGCAGGAGCTCGAGCATGGTGGGTTTGTATTTGGTGAGGAGCTCTTCACGAAGCGGCATGGTGCCGGTGGAGACCAGAGCGACGATGTTCGCGGCCATGCCTTTGCCGATGCCAGGAATGGCAAGAAGCGCTTTGGGATCGGAGTCGGGTGTGGTAAGAGTGGCGAGCTGAGTCGTCTGTTGCTCGACGGCTTCGGCGGCGCGGCGATAGGAGCGGATGCGGAATGGGTCAGCGGTATCGATCTCGAGGAGAGCGGCAGTTTCGTCGAGGAGGCGTGCGATAGTGATGTTGTCCATGAGAGTCAGAGGCCGACAGATACACGCCAGCCTTCCGAGTCAGTATGCAACATCCCGCTTGAAAGGCGAAGCGGGCATACCTAAATAGGGGGTGCTATGCATTATGTATGAGGGCGGTGCATAGCACCTGGAGAGGGTAGAAAATTAGCCTGCAGCTTCTTTAAGACGCGCCACCTGATCGGCCTGAGGGCCCTTGCTGCCCTGTATGATGTCGAACTCAACCTCATCGCCCTCTTTGAGGCTCTTGTATCCCTCGCGTTGGATAGAGCTGTAATGAACGAAGACGTCGGCACCCTCGTTGCGACCGAGGAAGCCGTACCCTTTTGCGTTGTTGAACCACTTTACTGTTCCCTTGTATTGTGCCAAGACCAAACTCCTTGCTGTTCTGCGATCGAGTTCCATTACCGTTGCAAGAGATTCGTGATGGTGATGTCACTCAATCAACTCTGACGCAAAAGTTGTAGCTGGAGTTTTCTTTGGCGGCTTTTCTTTAAGGTCTCTCCTTTTGGGGTGTATTGAAGGTTTAAAAAACGATGAATGTCGGGTCTTATCTAGGAATAGAAGGGCGAAAGAAGATGCAAACGAATGCAAGGTCTCGCTACCGCGCAACTCGCGGAGATTGTGCAGTCTATCACCTTGCATCGATTCAGATAACGGTCTGAGGCTTGACCCTAACGGGGGCGAGATGTTAGGGACTAGAGACGTCCAGAGCGACGCGCGGCGTCGTAGAGCATGAGACCGATGAGGGTCTTGCCGTCGTGGATCTTGTTGGTGGCGACCAGGGCAAGGGCTTCTGAGAGGGGGAGGCGGAAGACTTCGATCTGCTCGTCGACTTCGGGCTGGGAGACGCCATCGCGGATGTCGCGGGCGAGGTAGATCTGCATCCACTCACCGAGGAAGCCGGGGCTGGCGAAGTATTTGGTGAGGAGGGTCCAGCGTTTGGCGCGGAAGCCGGTCTCCTCGATCATCTCGCGTTTGGCGGCGGCGAGGGGGGCTTCGCCGGGTTCGACGCGGCCGGCGGGGAGTTCGAGGAGGAACTGGCCGGCAGCGTGGCGGTACTGGCGCTCGAAGATGATGTCGGGGTCTTTGGGGTTCTTTGACTCGTCCACGGCGAGGATGACCACGGAGCCGTTGTGGCGGATGACATCGCGGGTATTGGTAGCGCCGCCGGGTTCAAGGACTTTATCGGTGAAGACGGAGAAGACTTTGCCCTTGTAGGAGAGCTTTGATGAGATGAGCTTTGCCTTGCCGGCTGCTTTTTTCTTGTTGGTGGGAGGCTGCGGCTTCGGGGCGCTGGGTTTCTTTGTTGGGGCGGCCATAAGGCTACGGTATCATCCTGCATCTAGGGGTGTGTGGATGGCATCCAACGAAAAGCACTGTAAAGTAAGGTCTGATGGTGTCCGCCGGCGGGCGGTGGGCCGTGGGCCGAAGTGTAGTGCTGGTTTACGAGGACAAGTGGCTGCGATGAGTGTTGAGTGTTTTCCGATCACGGTGTTGCCCCATGTGTCGCAGATCTATCGTGACTATCTGACGATGGGTGACAAGCCTGCCGACGCGGCGGTGCGACAGTGGTACGGGGCGGAGCCGTTCGCAGGCAAGTGGATGCACAATTCGCGGCCGGCCACAGATATCTCGCGCGTGGCGGACGAGCTACACCAGCAGAATGTTGCGTTCGGTGCGGGTTCTGCCGCAATGGCGAACATTGAGAAGCTGCGAGCGGGAGCTCGGGCGGTGGTGACAGGGCAACAAGTGGTTTTGATGGGTGGGCCGTTGCTGACGCTGCTGAAAGCGGCTTCGGCAGTGGCGCGAGCTAGAGAAGCCACGCGGGCCAGTGGGGTGGAGCATGTGCCGATGTTCTGGCTGGCTACCGAAGACCATGATCTGGCCGAGGTAGACCAGGTTTCTCTGTTGAGCAAAACGACAGTAGAGACGTTGCGCGCAGGGTTGCGGGTTCATCGGCCGGTGCCGGTAGGTGGAGTGGTTCCAGGGCCCGAGATGGAGCAGGTGTTGGAGCGGGCGAGCGAACTGCTAGAGTATGCGCCGGTGACGGAGTGGCTGCGGGAGTGTTATCTGCCACAAGGGGATCGGAAGCCGACCCTGGCCAGTGCGTTTGGCAGGTTGATGGCACGGATTTTTGCGGATCAGGGTTTGATTGTGATTGATGCCTCTTCGCGTGAGTTCCATGCGCTGGGGGCAGGGACGCTGCGGTACGCGATTGAACATGCGGATGAGTTGCAGAGGGAGTTGATCACTCGCAGCGAAGAGCTGGTGAGCGCGGGCTATCATGCGCAGGTGATGGTGGCGGAGGGGGCGTCGCTACTGTTTCTGTTGGACGAGGGAACTGGAGAGCGGGTGGCGCTGCGCCGACCTTCAGATGGCCAGTGGAAGGCCGGCGGGCACGTCTATTCTTCGGAAGATTTGATTGCGATTCTGGAGAGAAGTCCGGAGCGGTTGAGTCCGAATGCCCTTTTGCGGCCGGTGTTCCAGGATACTTTGTTGCCGACTGCAGCCTATGTGGGCGGCCCAGCCGAAGTTGCCTACTTTGCGCAGAGTGCTGTGCTTTATCAGCGGATATTGGGGCGGATTACGCCGGTGTTGCCAAGATTGAGTGCGACGCTGGTTGAACCGGCGATTGCGGCTGTGATGGATAAGGACGAGATTCAACTGCCGGATGCAATGACGACGGCCGATGATTTGGCGCAGCGGTTGGGTGCGCGGGCAATGCCTGTTCCACTGAAGAGAAAACTGGCTGCGGTGGGGAATACTTTGGAGACCGAGCTGGACGCATTGACGGAGTATCTGGGTGGAATGGATGTTTCGCTGGGCAAGTCGGCAGAGGTATCTGGCTCGAAGATGCTGTATCAGATGAACCGGTTGCGGCGGATGGCGGCTACGTATGAGCTGCAGAAGGAGGTTAGTCTGCGGAAACATGCTGAGGCGATAACGTTAAATGTGTTTCCCGGCGGACACCCGCAGGAGCGGGTGTTGGCCGGCGTATGGTTTCTGGCACGGTATGGGGAGGGACTGGTGGAGCGACTGGTGGGAGTGGCTGGAAATCAGTGTCCGGGGCATCTGGTGGTCAGGCTGTAAGCGTTGGGTCTTACGCTTTGAGGGTGCGCGGGTGGGTTTTAGAATGGTTGTTGAGGTGAGTTGCCATGGGTCTGAGCGATCAGCCGTTTGAAGTGATGTGTCCGGATTGCGGTGGGATGTTGACGGTAGATCCCGTAACGCGATCGGTGATTGCGCATAAGTCCGCTCCGAAGAAGAAGATGTTCGAGGACTTCGGCGAGGCGGCGAAGGCGCTGCGCGAGGCGGATGCTCGGCGGGACTCGATCTTTCAGCAGAGTGTGGATGCCCAGAAGAACAAGGATGATGTGCTGGCGAAGAAGTTTGCCGAGGCGGTGAAGAAGGCCAAGGAGACACCGATGGGAGAGCGTCCGCTTCGGGATTTTGATCTGGAGTAGGGAGCCCCCTGTAGGATAGCCGACCTTCCTGGACATGCGCTCAGCGGTAAAAGAAGGGCCGCCGCTTAATTCATTCGCCTACCACTTAGTTTTGCCTGCAACTCGAAATCATGTTTGCCTCACACTCGAAAGGTCTTCACGATGGCAACCGTAAAGCTCTGGACCGACGAAGAAGTTTCAGCCAATCCTCGGATAAAAGCAGTTTTTGATGACATACGCTCAACCCGTAGATCTGATTTTGTAAATAACTTCTGGCGGGCGCTCGCCAATCAACCGGCGCTTCTGGAACGAACCTGGTCAAGCATCAAAGAAGTCATGGTCGAACCGGGCTCGCTCGATCCACTCACCAAAGAGTTAATCTACATTGCCGCATCCACGATCAACGGTTGCAGCTACTGCGTGCACTCCCATACCGCAGCAGCCCGGGCCAAGGGTCTCAGTGACCAGCAACACGCCGAGTTTCTCGCGGTAGTCGGCATGGCAGCCGAAACCAATGCGCTGGCAACAGCACTCCAAATTCCTATTGATTCAGAGTTTGCGGTGGAATAGGAGAATATGGCTTGTTCTTAGCGCGGTGGCATGCCCGTTCCGCGGCGATTCAGCATGCCGATTAGGAACGTTGCGACGCAGACGGTAAACTGAAGAAATGCCACCAATCTTAAATGCGCAGGGGTTGACCAAGGCCTTTGGCGCGACCCCCTTGTTTCGTGAGATCTCTTTTACTGTTTCAGATGGCGACCGCATTGGGCTGATTGGGCCGAATGGGGCGGGGAAGAGTACGCTGCTGAAGGTGCTTGCGGGGGACGAGGATGCCGACTCCGGAGATGTTGCGGTTCGCAAACGGGCTCGTGTGGGATATGTGCAGCAGGAGTCGACCTTTGCTCCGGGAATGACGGTGCGCGCTGTGCTGGAGGCTGCGCTGGTTCGGGCGAAGGTGGCTGAAGGTGAGCACGAGGGACGGCTGCGGGAGACGAGTGGGCGGACTGGATTTCCTGATCTCGATGCCGAGGCGGCGAGGTTGAGTGGAGGCTGGCGGAAGCGGCTGGCGATTGCCGAGGCTGTGGTGACGCATCCGGATGTGCTGCTGCTGGATGAGCCGACGAACCATCTGGATTTGGCCGGGATTGTCTGGCTGGAGGAGCTGCTGAATGAGGGTAGTTTTGCTTGTGTTCTGGTCAGCCATGATCGTTATTTTCTTGAGAATGTTGCGACGGAGATAGTGGAGCTGAACCGTGTGTACGCGGACGGGTTGCTGCGGGTGAAGGGGAGCTACTCGAAGTTCATCGAGGGCAAGCAGGCGTATATGGAGGCGCAGAGCAAGCTGCAGGATGCGCTGAAGAACCGGGTGAAGATCGAGGTGGAGTGGCTGCGGCGTGGGCCGAAGGCCAGGAGTACGAAGGCCAAGGCGCGGATCGACAATGCGCAGGATTTGATTGGGCAGTTGAAGGATGTGAACTCGCGGGTGCAGACGGCGAGCGCGGGGATCGATTTCTCGGCGACGGATCGTCAGACGAAGCGGCTGGTTGAGTTTGAGGATGTCAGCGTTGTGCTGGGCGATCGGAAGATCGTTGAAGGATTGAGTTTTCTGGTGACCAGCGGGATGCGGGTTGGGCTCGTCGGGCCGAATGGGAGCGGGAAGACTACGCTGCTGCGGTTGTTGACGGGGGAGCTGGAGGCTTCGGCGGGGATGTTGAAGAAGGCGGCGTCGCTGAAGATCGTCTACTTCAGCCAGACTCGTGAGCTGGAGGAGGGCGTGACGCTGCGGCGAGCGCTGGCTCCGGACTCGGACTCGGTGGTGTATCAGGGGCGCGTGGTGCATGTGGCCAGCTATGCCACTAAGTTCCTGTTTACCAGCGAGCAGCTGAATCAGCCGGTGGAGAGGTTGAGTGGAGGCGAGCGGGCTCGGGTGCTGATTGCGAAGCTGATGCTGGAGCCTGCGGATCTGCTGTTGCTGGATGAGCCTACGAACGATCTGGATATCGCTACGCTCGAGATTTTGGAGGAGAGTCTGCTGGAGTATACCGGGGCACTGGTATTAGTGACTCATGATCGTTACATGTTGGATCGGGTGTCGACGATTGTGCTGGGGCTTGATGGCAGAGGAGGAGCGGAGACGTTTGCGGATTATTCGCAGTGGGAGCAGTGGCGGGGTGTGAAGGTGGAGGAGGCGATCGCTCCGGGGGCTGCGGGGAAGGCTGTTGCTTCGGCTACAGCTGCTTCTGCTTCGCCTGCTGGGGGGAAGAAGAAGCTCTCTTACCTCGAGGCTCGGGAGTTTGCGGGGATTGAGGCTGCGGTGGAGGCGGCAGAGGATCGGTTGCAGGCTGCGCGGGAGGCGATTGATGCTGCGGCGACCGATGCGGCTAAGCTAACTGCTGCGCTGACCGAGATGGAGGCTGCGCAGGACGTCACGGACAAGCTGTATGCGCGTTGGGCGGAGTTGACGGAGAAGGCTGGATAGCTACTACTTCACTACTGCGCCGTTTTTCATGACGAAGCTGACCTTTCGCAGGACTGTGATGTCTTCCAGAGGATTCTCTGGGACTGCAATCAGGTCGGCGTAGTAGCTGGGCTTGATCTCGCCGATCTGTCCGCTCCAGCCGAGGAGCTTCGCTCCGTTGATTAGATCGGCTTTCAGTACATCTGCTGGTTTCATTCCGTACTGGACCATCAGCTCCATCTCGCGCGCTTGTGTGCCGTGGGGGAAGGGGCCTACGTCGCTGCCTACCGCGAAGGGTACGCCCGAGGCCATCTGTTTCTTGAACTCCGCTGCGTGGAAGGCCAGTTCGTTACGCTTCTGAGTTGCGCGCTCGGGGGTGGCGGCGTGGTCTGCGAAGTACTCGGCTATTGCGAAGGTTGGGACTGCGTAGATGACCTTGTCGTGCATCGCCTTCATCGTGGCTTCGCTAAGCTGGTAGGCGTGATCGACGGAGGCCACTCCGGCGGCTACGGCGAAGCCGGTTCCTGGTTCGGCTGTGGCGTGTACGGCTATTCCGCGGCCTGAGTCGATTGTTCCGCCTGTGCGTGCGGCTTCGGCTACTGCGGCGGCTAGTTGGGCTTCGGTGTACTGGTAGGGGGTTTTGAAGATGCCGTCGTGGAAGGAGTCCTTTCCTGTCTCGTAGATCTTGGTGAAGTCTGCTCCTCCTTTGCGCTGCTCGCGGATTACTTTGACGAGATCATCCGTCGAGTCGGCGTAGTCGGCATTGGAGAGGACGTGCTGGGCCGGGTTGTAGTTGATGGCGTCCTCGTGGCCGCCGAGGATGTCGACTGCGTTGCAGCTTACTCGCATGCGTGGGCCGAGGATCAGGCCGGAGTTGATGGCGTTGCGGACGGCTACGTCGGCGCAGCCGGCGCCTTCGGTTCCCATGTCGCGCTCTGCGGTGAAGCCGGCGAGGAGGTCGGCCTTCGCGGCTGCGGCGGCGATGAGGGTGCGCTGCGGGACGCTCTCCTCGACAGTCTGAAGGTCTTCGGCTCCTACGTGGAGGAAGAGGTGCACGTGGGCGTCGATTAGACCAGGGATCAGGGTTACGTCGCCGAGGTCGATGACCTGCGCTCCTGTTGGGCGCGAGATGCTGGTTCCCGCGGAGACGATGCGCTCGCCTTCGACCAGGACCTCTCCGGGCGTGACGATCCTTCCAGCGGAAACGTCGAGCATCCTCGCTGCGTGGATGAGTATGGGGCGCTTCTCCGGAGCGGTGGCTTGTCCGTAACAGGCTGCTGTCGCGAGGCCGATTGCAAGACTGCTGAGGAGGAATTTCATGGTTTCCAGCAGCATATCCTGAATCGGCCTGGCTGGTTTAGAAGCCCATCGAGTCGTCGGCGGAGGGGCCGTAGAGCGGTGGGACGGGGAGGTCGTTGAGCCGGAGGTAGACGCCTAGCTGGGCTCGGTGGTGGATGAGGTGGTTGAAGAACATGTTGCGATACATGGCGGAGCGCGGGGCGTCGACGAGGGTCTTGTCTCCCCAGACAAGCTTCCAGTTCTTCTGGAGGTATTCGTCGCTGGCGCTGGCGAGGTGGCCGCGGGCTTCGGCTGCGAAGGCATCGAAGTCGGCGAGGAGCTTCTCGCGGGACTCGAAGACCATGGATGGGAAGTTGCCGGCGGCGAGGTCGAACACGTCGGTGGTGAGGACGCTGGTGCCGAAGCGAGCCAGGGTTGCGACGTGGACAGCGAGTCGGCCCATGGGCATGGACTTGTTGTGACACTTGAAGTCAGGGTTGGATTCGGGGATTCGCTCGAGTGTGGTGCGGGTGCCGGCCATCTCGTGGTCGAAGTCCTGGAGGAGAATCTCTGCGATTGTCATTAGAGTTCCTTTCGTATGTGCGTCAGTTCTGCGTGCCCATGCTACGCCGGGTTTGTTACAGGGTCGAGCATAGTAAAACCCTGCTGACAGCGTCCTGTCAGCAGGGTGCTATGACTACGGGAATGGCCACGTCTTTTTCCTGATATTTAGAGGCCGGTGATGTTGTAGCCGCAGTCTACGTAGGTTATTTCGCCGGTGATGCCGCTGGCGAGGTCGCTGGAGAGGAAGAGGGCGGCTCCGCCTACCTCGAGCTGGTCTACGTTGCGATGGAGTGGGGCGCGTTCTTCGACGGCGTTGAGGATCTTCGAGAAGTCGCCTATGCCGCGGGCGGCGAGGGTCTTGATGGGGCCGGCGGAGATGGCGTTGACGCGGATGTTTTTGGAGCCGAGGGAGGCGGCGAGGTAGCGGACGGTGGCTTCGAGGGCGGCCTTCGCTACGCCCATGACGTTGTAGTTGGGGAAGACCTTGGTGGAGCCGTAGTAGGTGAGGGTGAGGATGGAGCCTCCTTCGGTCATCAGCGGGACGGCGGCGCGGCTGACGGCTATGAGCGAGTAGACGCTGACATCGTGAGCGATGCGGAAACCCTCGCGGCTGGTGAGGAGGAAGTCGTTCTTGATCTCGTCGGGGGGGGCGAAGGCTACGGCGTGGACAATTGTGTGCAACGTCCCGTAGGTCTCCTTGAGCTGGGTGAAGAGGGCCTCGATCTCGGCGTCGGAGGAGACGTCGCACTGGTAGGCCTTGGCGTCCCTGAGTTCGGGGATGAGGGCATCGGCTTCCTTCTTGAGGCGCTCGTTCTGGTAGCAGATGGCGAGGGTGGCGCCGGCTTCGGAGAGCTTCTGGGCGATGCCCCAGGCGATGCTGCGCTTGTTGGCGAGGCCGAAGACGACAGCTACTTTTCCTTTTAGATCGATCATGTTGCGGTTAGCTCCGTGTTGGTTTCCGATGGTAAGGATAGCAGTGTGCGGCCGTGGTGAGTGTATCCCGATATCCGAGTTGGGATGGGGTTGGCTGTACCCCCTCCCCCCTCCCCCATACGTTGGCGTAAACGACCTTGATTCAATGGTTTACCAGGTTATATTTCTGCAAAGTCGTGCAAGTAAATGGGTTACGGCTAAATTCGTCTCTTGATTGAAGTTATGGGGATCTATGGTAAAGCCCCAGCTTTTCGACTGGGGCTTTCTTTGATTCTGTATCCAGTGTAATGGATGGAGGGAAACTAAAAGGCAATGTGGATATATTTGATAATACTGTGTTTATGGTGTTTTTGGACTTGACAGATTTTGGAGGGTGTTCTTTGGGGCATGGGGAGGGAAGACGCTCGGGTCGCTGCGATCCCCTCGTAAATACGAGGGGTCTTCGACTGCGCGTTTGACGACGAAACCATCAAACGCTTCGCTTAGAATGACGGCTTTTTGTCGACCGAAGAACCAGTTCCGGTTGGTTGCGATTGCGGGTGTGGCGATGTGTTTGATGGGAGGGGCGGGGATAGCTGAGGTTCCGTCCGTTACAGGGTTGGCTGCCGGAAGAAGTATCCGATTACAGTTGCGACCAGCGTGTTTGGCCTGGTAGAGGGCGGTGTCTGCGCGGGCCATTATGGGAACGACGGTCTCGCCGGGCACGGCCTGAGTGAGGCCGATGCTGAGGGTGACGAGAGGCGCGCCCCTGGAGATGGCAAGGGTTCCGACCGCCTGCTGAATTCGTTCGGTGATTTTCACGGCGTTCTGACAGGAGGTCTGGGGGAGGACGAGGAGGAACTCGTCGCCTCCGTAGCGCCCGAAGAAGTCATAGGAGCGAAGGCGGGAGGAGATGGCTTCGACTACCTGTCGGAGAGCGTGGTCGCCTGCGGCATGGCCCGCCGTGTCGTTGATGTTTTTGAAGTGATCGATATCAATGAGGGCGATGGAGAGAGTGTAGTTGTTGCGATTGGCACGTTCCAGCTCGATTGCGAATCTTTGATCGATGCCGCGGCGGTTGAGTGCACCGGAGACGGGGTCCTGGAGGGACTGGTTCTCAACCATCGTCAGGAGTTCGCTGCCGAGCATCAACAGGAAGAAGAGGCCGATGATGCAGACGAAGAGAACGTTGAGGATGAGCGCGGGAGCCTGCGTGGTGTCGTCCAGCAGAGCAGTGATATTGGTGTTGAACGAGAAGGTGTAGATGCCGTGATGCAGGCCGAAGATGATGTAGGCAATCAAGCACACGGCAAAGAGCTTCAGTACCGGTTTACCCTTGGACTGGCGGAGGAGTTCGATTGCGACGAGACTGCGGACGATGAACAGGGTAAGGATGACGGTGGCCGTTCGATAGGCAGGGCGGTCGCTGACCAAGGTGAAGTACGCCAGCAGAAGCAGTGCGAGGGAGACGACGGCTACGGCAGGATAGATCTTGCGTGGACTGCGAAAGAAGCGCAGGCTTCCGCTGTAGAACAGGAGGAAGACGGAAAAGGCGAAGAAGCCTGTTGCTAAAACAGAGATGCCATAGGGGAGGAACATTGAGACGAGGAAGAGTATGCTTCCAATGCAGCGGGCGAGGAAGGCGAGTGCGAAGGAGCCGGCGCCACGCAGGTGAGGGTACATGCGCTTCATCTGAAGAAGACGACAGCGAAGATCGCTGTCAGCAAAGCCTGACAGGCGAGAAGCGTTCGATTGTCTACCCACGAGAAAGAGAGCATTTTGATTCCGCTAACTAAGTCTAAGTGCGGGGCCTTATGGGTGAAACAACATAAGTTATGAGTGAGGGAACTTTAGTTTGTGAGTGAAGCAACTTAAGTTGTAGATGCCGTTCCAGTTGTAGATGCGTTCCCGTTGTAGATGCGTTCCCGTTGTAGATGCGTTCCGTAGTGTAAGCGCAGATACGCGTGTGAGCCAATATCCCAAGAAATAGAGTTTGGACTATAGCAGGGTTTCCTCCGGAACTGAAGCCGTTTTTGCCCTTCGCCGTTTTTGCCCTTCAACGAGGGTTTCTATGTCGTTAGCTGAGGAGCCAGTCGTATTGCTCGTCGGTGAGGGGAACGACGGAGAGGCGGAACTGGCGGAAGAGGATGGAGCCGTGGAAGACGGCGGCTTCACGGATCTCGGCCAAGGGCTTTTCGCGCTTGAGAGGTTTGACGGGCTTGATGCGGACGTTTGGGTTCCTGGGGTCAGTTGCGTCGACGGAGACGACCTTAGCCGTACCTACGGCAGCTTTGCCGATGTTGGAGTGATAGATGACGAGCTTGTCGCCCTTCTTCATGTTGCGGAGGGTGAGCAGGGCCTGGTTGTTGCTGATGCCGTCCCAGGTGGTCTCGCCGTCGCGGAGGAGGTCGTCGAAGGAGTACTTGTTGGGCTCGGTCTTTAGGAGGTACGGCATGGGAGTCTCTCCGAATCAGATGGTTAGATGAGTTTAGCGAAAGACAGTCTCTTCGGCTTTCAGCTCATGTTTTTTGAGCTTTAGCTAAAGACGAGTTAGCCGCCGAGGTCGAGGAGGTGGACTTCTTCGAGGGGGTGGCCCAGGAAGTTGGAGCCGAGGCGTTGGAACTTCTCTATGGAGTCGGTGGCGTAGAAGGTACAGGTGGGGGGGGCGCTGGACGTGGCGGCGGAGAGATGGGCGGTTACGGCCTGGGCCGTTGCCTCGGCGGAGTCGATGATCCGCATGGGGTGGTGGAGGTTGTGCAGCGTCGTTTCGATGAGGGGTTTCAGCAGAGGATAGTGGGTGCAGCCCAGCAGGAGGATGGAGGCATCGGGCGCTTCGGCCAGAGCTTCGAGGAGGTAGATGCGGAGGACTTCGGCGGTGACCGGGTGGTCGATCCAACCCTCCTCCACGAGGGGAACGAGGAGGGGACAGGCCTTTTCCGTGGCTCGGAGGCCGAGGGCGGTGAGCGCGTGGGTGTAGGCGCGGGATTGCGTGGTGGCGGAGGTGGCCAGGACGAGGGCGTGGGGTGTGGATGAAACGGGGTTTTGATGTGGGTTGAACGGCTCCGGTAGAGAAGCGGGTTTCTCCGCTACGGCGGCAAGATGCGCCGCCTCCGGTCGAAATGACGTTTTTTGCAAGAGTGGCGATTTTTGCGGAGGCAATGATAGTTGTGACGCGGCCTGGGCTCCGGGTTGGATGACGCCGATGACGGGGATGGGGAGGGCTTGCTGGAGCTCTTCTAGGGCGAGGGCGGTGGCGGTGTTGCAGGCGATGACGAGGAGTTCGGCACCTTGATCCTGCAGGAACTTTGCACTGGAGAGGGCGTAGCGGGTGATGGTCTCACGGGATTTGGAGCCGTAGGGGAGACGTGCGGTGTCGCCGAGGTAGATGTAGTGGGCGCCGGGGATGAGGGGCAGGAGAGCGCGGAGGACGGTGAGTCCGCCGAAGCCAGAGTCAAAGACGCCGATAGTGGGGTTGGTGTCGTTCATTGCCGGGTGGCTTCTTCGGTGGGCGGGCCTGGCCGTGTGGTGGTGTCGGTGGCGGGATAGGTGCGTTGGAGGTCGGCGTGGCCGGCGAGGGTGTCGTGAGGCTGACCGTCTACGAGGAAGCGAATATGGGTGATCTGGGGGAGCGCGGCGTGGAGGGTGCCGATGATGGATTGGACTGTGAGCTCTTCGACGAGGATGCCGGAGGGATGGTTCGCAACGAAGGAGCCGCGTAGGTTGATTACGGCGAGGTGACCTTTGACGCCGGAGGGGTCGGAGAGGAGGAAGACGTCGTCTACGGCGGGACCGCTCTGCAGGGGGTGCGTGGAGGTGGGGAGGGCGTACTGGCTAAGGAGGTGCTCGAGGAGGAGGCGGGCGTGGACGGTGGGGTCCTGGGAGAGGGCTAGCTGGGAGCGAGTGGCAGTGACGGAGCCGTCGGCGTCGCTGGCGAGGTAGAGGGTGATGTCTTCGGTGCTGGCGGTGGTGGGTGCGGCGATGGGGGTTGCGTCATTGAGAGCGGTGAGGCGCTTGTGGGCCTGCTGGCAGCCGCGGAGCAGGAAGGCGGCCATGAGAAGGATTCCGCCGGCGAGGCTCCAGAAGAGGATGCGCTGGTAGCGGGGGATCATTTGGCAGCTCCTGTCGGAGGTGGTGGAGTTGGAGTGGCTTTGGGTTGGGCTGGCGTCGCCTGGGGTGCTGCCGGGGGGGCGATGGGACGTGATGCGGGTGGTGGCGGTGGCGGGTTGTGGGTTCGCCAGGAGATGAGGGCGGTGGCGATGGCCTGGGCTACCTGCTGCTGGTAGGCGGAGTCGGTGACGGCGGTGGGTTTGGAGGTGTCGTTGGCGAGGGGGGCCAGTTCGATGGCGATGGCTGGGCAGGTGAGATTGTCGAGGGGGAGAACGGAGGCTCTGCTGAGAATGAGAGGGAGTTTGGCGCGATCGAGGGCGAGGCCAAGCTCGTTGACGAGGCGGAGGCTTTGGGGAATGGAGGCGGCCTGGGCGGTGTCCCAGGGGATGGTGC
>Ga0193717_1001102_pt1 | contig 16902 bp, 15 predicted proteins | sample U2c2metaG_FD_145900 | JGI IMG/M metagenome (GOLD analysis project Ga0193717, IMG submission 145900) | Soil microbial communities from a riparian zone of the East river system, Colorado, United States - U2c2 | ecosystem: Environmental > Terrestrial > Soil > Riparian zone | place: USA: East River... | reverse complement strand
CGGCCCACTAGGTCGGGTTCCTGCCACGGTGGCGGTGGCGGTGGCTCCGGCGCTCGTGGGGGCGGTGCCGGCGGCGGCGGAGTGGGCGCCGGTGGCGGCGAGGCCTGTTCGGGCGGCGGCCACGGCAGCCGCACCTCGGGCTCGGGAGCGGGCTGGGAAGCGCGTGGCCGCGGGGGCGGAGGCGGCGGAGGCGGCGGCTCGGCGGGCGCCCGCCAGCCGGTGTCGGCAGGTTCGGGTTCCGATGGCCTGCGGTGCGCGCCGCCAGCCAGGTGCGACGGTGTCCATTCGTGCTCGGGAGGTTGCGGCTCCTCGTGCACGTCGATGATCGGGCTCTCGTCGGTGTTGGCCTCGACGTCCTCGCGATCCTCGGTGTCGATCCGGCTGCTGATCACCCTGCCGAAGGTATGGACGGCCGTTCGCTCGGTCTCGAGCGCCGGCCGATGCTGCAGGTCGGTGTCGAAGATGATCTCGAGGCTGGCCCGCAGCGCGGCCAACTCGGCGCGCAGGCTGGCGACCTCGTCGGCATTGTGCGACCGCAATTCCGACGAGAGCTCCCGCCGAAGCTGAGACTCGACCGAAAGCTCGTATTCGCGCCTGGCGGAAATCTCGCGATCCAACTGAAGGTCGTAGACCAGTTTCAGGTCCCGCGCCTTGGCTTGATCGATGTCGGCCTGGCGCCGGTAGATGAACGAGATGAAGGCGGCCACCACCGCGGCCCACAACGCGATGATGACGGCAAGCTTGAGCAACTCGACCTTGTTGGTGAACACCAGGGCGGAGCTTGCGACGATGGCGAGCACCAGCAACGCCGTGAGCAAAACCCAACCTGGCCTGCGGTTAACGCGCCGTTGGCGCGCTACGCGGGTAGGTTCGATCATGGGCTGACTGTACCTGTCACAGGTCACCAAGCGTGTCGACCCAGACGGCGATTCGGCAGGTCAGGTGAGTCATCGGCTACTCCGGCACGCCATCGGGATGGTCCGGCGGCTCCGGTGGCGACTTGCAGCAATGCTGAAGCCACAGCGCGCCGAGCACCAATGCCACCGCACTCACGGCCGCAACGACCGCACCCGCAGTGTCCTCCCCTGCCACGCGCAAAGTTTCGCGCCGCGGGACGAGGAAGGCCAACACTCCGACCCACCAGCCGGTCGCCGCGGCGCCCACCCAGGCCGACGCCTTGGCCACAATCACGGACCGGGCGACCGACAACGGATGCAACCAGCCACGTGCGGCGCCGATCTCGCCGTCGTTGATCTTCGAACGCACATAGAAAGCCCAGCCAAATTCGGCCGCCGCCACCACCAGAAGCGACGAACCCGTCCAGATCGTGATCGGCGGGAACCACCGATACACCCCGTGCACCAGGAGGTAGCCGACGATCGCGACGATGACGATCGCCCCAAGCAGATCGCGCTTGCGGGTCGGTCCCATCAGCTCTCCAGCACCAGGCCGGTGGGCCGCACGTCGGAGCGCTCGCCGGGATCGATGTCGGCGAGCAGCGCCGCGACGGGGCGCCGTTCGCCGCCCACGGTCAAGGTCGCCGAGGGGTCCACCGCGAGCCACGGGATCAATACGAACGCACGCTGATGCGCGTACGGGTGTGGCAACGTCAGGTCTTCGTCGTGGCTCGACACCTCGACCGTCCCGTCGTGACACGAGATCACGTCGACGTCGAGTGTCCTTGGCCCCCAGTGCTGTTCACGCACCCGGTCGGCCGCCCGTTCCAGTTCCTGACCGCGGCGCAACCAGTCGTGGCCGTCCCGCTCGGGATCGTCGGCCAGCAGTATCGCGTTCAGGAACCCGTTCTGGTCGACGCCGCCCCACGGCTCCGTCTCGTACACCGGCGACACCGCGCGCACCGCCGCGCCGAGGCCGTCGACCACCGATTGGAGCATGGCCAGCCGGTCACCCATGTTGGAGCCGACCGAGAGCACGACGGAAGTCATCTAGCCCCGTCCCCCGCGCCGCGAGCGTCTGGCCACCACCGCAACGTCTTTGAACGTCAAGGGAATCGGCGCATCGGGCTTGTGCAGCACCACCTCGACGGCGTGCACCCGCTCGTCGGCCATCACGTCCTCGGCAAGCTCGGCGGCGACGGTTTCGATGAGGTTGCGTGCTGGTCCTCCGATGATGTCGGCCGCCCGTTGCGCCAACCCGCCGTAGTCGATGGTGTCGGCGAGGTCGTCGCTAGTGGCCGCCGCCGCAAGGTCGATCCACACCGTGATGTCGACGATGAAGTCTTGTCCGGCTGTGCGCTCGTGGTCGAAGACCCCATGATTTCCGCGAACGGCCAAGCCCCGCAATTCGATTCGATCAGCCACGGCCAAGCCCCTCCCCCGAGTCGCTCCGCTCCTGCCCCACCGGGACTCCCCACGCCTCGAGAACTTTCAGCGCGTCGACGGACGCCCGCACGTCGTGCACCCGCACCCCCCATGCACCGTGTTGCGCGGCAAGTGCCGAGATCACAGCGGTGGCGGTCTCCCTGCCGTCCGGCGCTCGCAGCGCTCCTTCGGAGTCCGCGAGCAGGGCCCCGAGGAAGCGCTTGCGGGAAGCGCCGACCAGCACCGGAATCCCGGTGGCGACCAACTCGGGTAGGGCATTCAACAACGCCCAGTTGTGCGCGGCCGACTTTGCGAAACCGAGTCCCGGATCGATCACGAGCTTGGCCGGATCGACCCCCGCTGCCACCGCGGCGTCGACGCTGGCGAGCAGCTCCGCCCGCACGTCGGCGACCACGTCGGGATATGCGGGGATGTCATGCGGGTGGTCCGCTGCCACAGACCGCCAGTGCATCAACACCCACGGCACCCCGGCCTCGGCAACCACGTGCCCCATGTCAGGGTCGGCGCGTCCGCCTGACACGTCGTTGACGATCCGAGCGCCGGACTCCAGCGCCGCCCGCGCCACCTGCGCGTGCATGGTGTCGATGCTGACCGTGACCCCTTGTTCGGCAAGGGCTTTGACCACCGGCAGAATGCGGGCCGTCTCGACACGAGCCGCGATGCGGGCGGCCCCGGGCCGGGTCGACTCACCGCCGACGTCGATGATCGCTGCGCCCTCGGCGGCCAGCGCGAGCCCCTGCTCGACGGCGCGCTCGGGATCGAGGAACAGTCCCCCGTCAGAGAAGGAGTCATCGGTGACGTTGACGACCCCCATCACCTGCGTGCGCGTTCCGGGAGGGACCATCGGGCCAGGTGAACTCACCGTCGCAAGATCAGTTCCAGCGCCTCGGCCCGAGAGGCCTTGTCGGTCTTGAACTGGCCGCGGACCGCGGACGTGGTGGTGACGGCACCGGGCTTGCGGACGCCTCGCATGGCCATGCACAGGTGCTCTGCCTCGACCACGACGATCACGCCCCGCGGGTCCAGCTTGCGCATCAGCGCGTCGGCGATCTGGGCGGTCAACCGCTCCTGCACCTGCGGCCGCTTGGCATACAGATCGACCAGGCGGGCGATCTTGGACAGCCCGGTGACGCGGCCGTCGTGTCCCGGAATGTAGCCGACGTGGGCCTCCCCGTGGAACGAGACCAGATGGTGTTCGCACGTGGAGTACATCGGGATTCCCCTGATCAACACCAGTTCGTCGTGCTGTTCATCGAACGTGGTGTTCAGCACGGTATCCGGGTCGGTGTAAAGCCCGCCGAAGATCTCGCGGTAGGCGCGTGCGACGCGGGCAGGTGTGTCGATGAGACCGTGCCGGTCGGGGTCTTCGCCGACTGCGATCAGCAATTCGCGCACCGCAGCCTCAGCTCGAGGCTGGTCGAACTGAGCGGGGGTGAACGTGGCCGAATCGAGCTGCCGCGTCATGTGAATGGAACTCCGTTTCTCAGCCAGGTGGTGGCGGATTGGGCCGGTCGTCATGGCCCTGTTCGTCGTGCGGAGTCGGCGCGGGAGCGCCACCCTGCGGGACGGGTTGCCCGGGCTGCGGGTACGTCTGATACGGCGGCGGGTACTGGCCGGGTTGTGGCGCCCACCCCTGCGGATAGTGCTGACCCTGCGGGTACTGCGGGGGCGGGTATTGGCCACCCGGCTGCGGCGGCCAACCTGGAGCGTGCCAACCAGCGGGGGCACCGTAGTCGGGCTGGGTGGAGCCGTTCGCCGGCACTCCATTCGCGACGCTGCCGTTGGGAGCACCGATGCCGCCGGCCCCATTCGAGCCGTTGTTTCCGTTCTTCTGTGCTTCCGCCTGGGCGGCTTTGCTGGCTTCGGCGATGGCGACCTTGAACGCGGGCTCCTGGGTGGGCGGAGGCCACGGTTCGCCACGTTCGATTGCGAGCTCACCGGGTGTCTTGATCGGCGGTTTGTCGGACGGGACCCGGCCACCGAAGTCGTCGAACATGGTGAGCCGTGGGCGCTTCTTGACGTCGGCGAAGATGGCCGCGAGCTCGGCCCGGTGCAGCGTTTCCTTCTCCAGCAGCTCGCCGGCAAGGATGTCGAGCACGTCGCGGTACTCGGTGAGGATGTCCCACGCCTCGGTGTGCGCGGCCTCGATGAGCTTGCGCACCTCGTCGTCGATGATCTGTGCGACCTCGTGCGAATAGTCGGCCTGCGTGCCCATGGTGCGGCCGAGGAACGGGTCGCCGTGTTCGGTTCCGTACTTGACGGCGCCCAGCTTCGAGCTCATGCCGTACTCGGTCACCATCGCCCTGGCGATCTTGGTGGCCTGGTCGATGTCGGAGACGGCACCGGTCGTGGGCTCGCGGAAGACGAGTTCCTCGGCGGCACGTCCACCCATCGCGAACACCAGCCGGGCGATCATCTCCGAGCGGGTCATCAACCCCTTGTCGTCCTCGGGGACGGCGACCGCGTGACCACCCGTGCGCCCACGGGCCAGGATCGTCACCTTGTAGATGGGATCGATGTCGGGCATGGCCCAGGCCGCCAGGGTGTGGCCGCCTTCGTGGTAGGCGGTGATCTTCTTCTCGTGCTCGCTGATGATGCGGCCCTTGCGGCGGGGTCCGCCGACGACTCTGTCCACGGCCTCTTCGAGCGCGGCGGCCGCGATGACGGTGCCGTTCTCGCGCGCGGTGAGCAGCGCGGCCTCGTTGATGACGTTGGCCAGGTCCGCTCCGGACATGCCGACGGTCCGCTTGGCCAGCCCGTCGAGATCGGCGTCAGGCGCGATCGGCTTGCCCTGCGAATGCACCCGCAGCACTGCACGCCGGCCCGCGATGTCGGGGTTGGACACTGGGATCTGCCGGTCGAACCGGCCTGGCCGCAGTAGCGCGGGGTCGAGGATGTCGGGGCGGTTGGTGGCCGCGATCAGGATGACGCCCTGGCGCTCGCCGAAGCCGTCCATCTCGACGAGCAGCTGGTTCAACGTCTGCTCGCGTTCGTCGTGCCCGCCACCGAGGCCGGCACCGCGCTGGCGGCCGACGGCGTCGATCTCGTCGACGAAGATGATGCAGGGGCTGTTCTGCTTGGCCTGCTCGAACATGTCCCTGACGCGCGACGCACCAACGCCGACGAACATCTCGACGAAGTCCGAACCCGAGATGGTGAAGAAGGGAACCCCCGCTTCGCCTGCCACGGCGCGGGCGAGCAGCGTCTTGCCGGTGCCCGGCGGGCCGTAGAGCAGCACGCCCTTGGGAATCTTCGCGCCGAGCGCCTGGTACCGCGTCGGGTTCTGCAGGAAGTCCTTGATCTCGTAGAGCTCCTCGACCGCCTCGTCGACACCGGCGACGTCGGCGAACGTGGTCTTGGGCAGGTCCTTGTTGAGCTGCTTGGCCTTCGACTTGCCGAAGCCGAAGCCCATCCTGCCGCCGCCGCCCTGCATGCGGGAGAACATCACGAACAACCCGACCAGCAAGAGCAACGGCAACATGTAGATGAGCAGCGAACCGATGACGCTGCCTTCGTTGACGATGGTGTTGGTCTTGGCGTTCTTGGCCGTCAGCGCATTGAATAGATCCACCCCGTACCCAGTCGGGTACTTGGTGATGATCTTGTCGCTGTTCTCGGTGTCGCCGTTGCCATTCTTCAGGCGGACCTGTTGTTCGCGATCGTCGAGCTGAGCGCTCTTGACGTTGTCGGCGCTGATCTGCGCCATCGCGACCGACGTGTCGACGGGCTTATAGCCGCGAGTGTCGTCACTGAAGTAGAAGAAGGACCAGCCAAGGAGCAGCACGACCGCGATCGCGGTGACAGTGCGGATGACGTTCTTTCGATTCATCGCAGCTTTTCGTTCATCGTTGTCTTCGGCCAGCGAATGGCTACGCCGGCCTGGTCCTTCCGGTACGCATGCTTAGTTGGTTCAGGTTACCGCTACCCCAACGTGCGACGGTTCCCGACGGCCCCCCGGGGGGAACGACGAGCTAGGTGATCGGTCTTGCTTGCCCGCACGCTCCCGCTGGCACCGATGGATCGGTTCTGCTCAGGTCTTGTCTGCCAGATATCTGACGAAGCCGGGAACGCTCACCGATGTCGAGAGAAGAACAGCCTTCCCGAGCCAGCCGATTCCGCGGTTCGTCTCAGTCCACCACTCCCGCAGCTCCCCCATGGGCTGACGATAATCCCGAACCACGAAGTGCACTTCGCGTTGGAGCGGCGCTGTGCTTGGCTGTGCCCGTGAGGGTTCCGACCGAACGGTTCGTCGACACCAACGGAGTGCGGTTGCGGGTGCTCGAGGCGGGTGAGCGCGGAGCGCCCCTGATCGTGCTGCTGCACGGATTCCCCGAGCTTGCCTTCACGTGGCGCCACCAGGTTCCCGCGCTCGCGCAGGCCGGCTATCACGTGCTGGCCCCCGACCAACGCGGCTACGGCGGGTCGACCAAACCGCATGACGTCGACGCCTACACCGTGGTCGAGTTGTCGGCCGACGTGGTCGGACTGCTCGACGACGTCGGCGCCGACCGGGCGGTGCTCGTAGGCCACGACTTCGGCGGCGTGGTCGCGTGGGGCGCGCCGCTGCTGCATCCCGACCGCTTCGCAGGCGTCGTCGGCATCAGCTTTCCGCCGGTGCCGCGACCGCACGTCCCGACCACTTCGGCCTTCCGTCGGATATTCGGCGACGACTTCTTCTACATCCTGTACTTCCAGGAGCAGGGGCCCGCCGACGCGGAGCTGACCCGCGACCCCGCCACGACGATGCGGCGTATCATGGCGCCGCTCGACCCGGCGGCCGAGGTGCGCGCGCCAGAGGAGGGCTTCCTGGCCCGGATACCCGAGCCGGGGCACATCCCGCCGTGGCTGACGCAGGACGAATTCGACCACTACGTCGCGGAATTCAGCGAGCACGGCTTCACCGGCCCGCTGAACTGGTATCGCTGCTTCGACCGCAACTGGGAACTGACGGCTGACCCCGCCGCCCCCACGATCACCGCGCCCGCGCTGTTCATCGGCGGCTCCGCCGACCCGACGTTGGCCTACACGCCGCGCGACCGAGTGCGCGAGCTCGTCACCGGGGACTACCGCGAGGTGATGATCGACGGCGGTCACTGGTTGCCGGAGGAACGGTCGGCCGAGGTCACCAAGGCCCTGCTGGAGTTCGTCGGCGGACTGAAGCTGCCGGATCTGTAGGGTGCCTGTATGCCGATCAGCGCGTGGGCAAAGCTGCCAACTCGATTCCTCGTCGTCGCCGCTGCGGGGCTGACCGTGGCCGGACTCGCGGCCTGCGACGCGAAGTCCGGGCCCGCGCCTGCGGCCGAGGGCAGCGTGCGACAAGTCACCGTCGTCGGCGAGGGCAAGGTTCAGGGCACGCCCGATACGGTCACCGTCAGCGCGGCCATCGAGTCCATCGCACCCGATGCCAGCTCGGCGCTGAACCAGACCAACCAACGCATGTCGGCGGTCACCGACGCGGTCGCCAACCAGGGCATCGACCGCAAGGACATCAGCACCACGGGGATCACCCTTGCGCCCCAGTACGGCGACAACTCCGTCATCACCGGTTACCAGGCGAGCAACTCGATCGAAGTGAAGGTCCGCAAGCTCGACGCCGCTTCGCCGACGATCCTGGCGATTCAGAACGCAGGCGGCAACGCCACCCGGATCAACTCGGTGAACCTGTCGATCGAGGACGATTCGCAGCTGGTGAAGGACGCCCGCGCAGGCGCGTTCAACGACGCCAAGAATCGCGCCGAGCAGTACGCACAATTGTCCGGGCTCGACCTTGGCAAGGTCATCTCGATCACCGAGGCCGGGGCCAACGTCCCACCGCCAACGCCGATGCCGCGCTTCGACGCCACGGCACAAGCGGCCGTGCCGATCTCACCGGGCCAGCAGACCGTCGGATTCTCGGTGACGGTGGTGTGGGAGCTCGGCTGAGCCGCGCCGCGCTAGGGCTGATGCTTCCTCGCGCAAGCGCTCGTCAGGGCTCCTCGTAGACCTTCGGGTCGAGGGTGCCGATGTAGGGCAGATCGCGGTAGCGCTCGGCGTAGTCGAGGCCGTAACCGACGACGAACTCGTTGGGAATGTCGAACCCGATGTAGTCGATGTCGAGGTCGACGCGGATGGCGTCGGGCTTGCGCAGCAGCGTGCACACCTTCAGCGACCGGGGATGCCGGGTGGCGAGGTTGCGGAGCAACCACTTCAGCGTCAGACCCGAGTCGACGATGTCCTCGACGATCAGCACGTCGCGCTCGTTGATGTCGCGATCGAGGTCCTTCAGGATGCGGACGACGCCGGACGACGACGTCGACGACCCGTAGGAACTGACCGCCATGAACTCCAGCTGCGTGGGCAGCGGGATGGCCCGCGCGAGGTCGGTGACGAACATGACCGCGCCCTTGAGCACCGTGACCAGAAGAAGGTCCTGACCGTCGGCGACAGCGGCTCGGTAGTTCTCGCCGACAAGCATGCCCAACTCGGCGACGCGCACCTGGATTTGGTCCTCGGAGAGCAGCACCGACTTGATGTCGCCGGGGTAGAGCTCGGCGGCAGAATGCGCAGGCACGGCAACAGCGTGCCATGTCGGCGCCCCCTCGACCAAGGCAGGGACCGATGCTGGTTCCGCTAGACCGATTCCCGGGTCAGCAAGAGCCGACCGTCGAAGCGGCCCGCGAACAGTCGCTGGCCGGGAAACGCGGAGCCGACCGCCACGCCGCCCTGCCCGCGCCACGCCGTGACCAGCGTGTCGACGCCGCGAATGTGCTTGTCCGTCAACCCGGTGGCGCCACCGGCCAGTAGCCAGCCGCGGATGACGCGACGCCGGATGGCGGCCGGCAGCGTCGCCAGCTCGGCGACGTCCAGTTCGTCATCGGAGGCAAACTCGTGCAGCGCGGCGGCCGCTTGGGCGTCGAGCGCATCGGTGTCCTCCCGAAGGGCCGCCGCGGTGCGGGCGAGTGCTTCAGCCACCCCGCCGTCGAGGACGTCCTCCAGAAGCGGCAACACCTCGCCGCGCAGCCGGACTCGCGTGGAGGGGGGGTCGGTGTTGTGCGGATCGTGCCACGGGGTCACGCCGAGGTCCGCGCAAGCGGCGTGGGTGAGCGCCCTCCGCACGCCGAGAAGTGGTCGACACCACGGCGGATCGAATGGCCGCATGCCTGCGATCGACCGGGGACCCGACCCACGCCCAAGGCCCAGCAGGACCGTCTCGGCCTGGTCGTCCAAGGTGTGCGCGAGCAGCACCGGGGCACCGGCCCTGGCCCCATCGAGCGCGGCGTACCGAGCGGTGCGGGCGGCGCCCTCTGGCCCGCCGTCGGTGCCCACGTCGACGCGAAGGACAAGGGCGTCGACGCAGCCCAGCTTCAGTGCCTGATCGCGGGCGCGGGCGGCGACGCGTTCGGAGTCGGCTTGCAGCCCGTGGTCGATGAGCAACGCGGTCGTGTCGCGCTCCTTGGCGGCCACCGCCGCAAGCGCAAGGGAGTCCGGGCCCCCCGACAGGGCCACGCACCACCGTCGTTCGCCGGGCACGTGAGTGCGGGCGAAGTCGGCGAGCGCCTTTGTCAGCGTCGCTACAGGACCCGGTCGATCCATCGTTGTGGCTCGTCGACTTCCGTTGGCAGCGGCAGGGTTTCGGGGTTGGTCCAGACGGTGTTGAACTTCGCCATGCCCACCTCGGCCACCACGTGGTCGACGAAGGCCTTGCCGCGGGTGTACTGGCTGAGCTTGGCGTCGAACCCGAGCAGCGCCCGGATGACGCGCTGCAGCGGCGGCTGTTTGCGTTGGCGGCGCTCGTTGAACCTGCGCCTGATCGTGCCCACCGACGGCACCACCGCAGGCCCGACGGCGTCCATCACGTGATCGGCGTGCCCCTCGAGCAGAGTGCCGAGCACCAGCAGCTGATCGAGTGCCTTGCGCTGCGGCTCTGACTGGATGGCCCGCATCATACCGAGCACCCCTTCGGAATTCGGTTCTGGCGCAACTCCTTCACGGCGGTTTCGCACGAACTCGCCGAGCCTGCCGACCACCTGGGTGACGTCCTGTTCGGACTCGTCGGTGAGCACGGACAGTGCGCGCGACATGTGTTCGGCCAGCCATGGATTGGCCCGGAACTGGACGCGGTGAGTGACCTCGTGCAGACACACCCACAACCTGAAATCGGCTGGAGACACCCGCAACTGACGCTCGACGGCGATGATGTTCGGATAGACCAGCAGAAGCTCGCCACCGCCGTATCGATCCCCCGAGTCGCTCCGCTCCTGCCCCCCGGCGGCGAAGGGGTCGTACTGGCCGAGGATGCCCGACGAGATGAAGGCCAGCACCGCGCCGGTCTGCGCACCCGTGACACGGCCGGTGAGGAAACCGCTTGACTTGCCCTCTCCCCCGCCCATCATGAGCCGCATGGATTCTGTTGCGGCCGTGACCCATTCGGCCCTGTCGATGATGCGCGCTTCCGTCACGGCGGCACCCTCGTTGAGCAATGTCACGTCGCGGACGGGGAATTCAGCGTTACGGCTGGACTCCGAAAGCTGCTCGATGGCCTGCTGACGGGTGTAGTCGGTGGTCGGCGGCCCTGGCCGGACGAGCTTGGAACCGACGGTGGCCGCGAAGCCCCAGTCGACGGTGCCTCCCACGGTCGAAGCAGAGGACGGGCTCACGATCCGCACCCGCAGCCGCGCAGGGTGGCAGCGAGTGCGTCGATCGCGGTGCGCCCCGATGGACCGGCATTGTTCGAGATCAACGAGAAGGTCAGCACCCGCCCTCCAGCGTCGGTGACGATGCCCGCCAAGGCGTTGGTTCCGGTCAACGAGCCCGTCTTGGCCCGAAGCAAGCCGGCCGCCGCCAGGCCCGCATCCGTGTCGAGGAACCGGTTGGACAACGTTCCGCTACCTCCTGCGATCGGCAACAGGTCGAGTAGCGGCCGGAGCACGGGCGTCTCGTCGCTCGCGGCAGCGTTGACCACCCTGTCGAGCGTCAACGCGGTCAGCCGGTCGTTCACCGACAGCCCACTGGAGTCGACGAGCGCCGCAGCGGCGGTGTCGATGCCGCCCTTGCGGAGTTGACCGAGCACCGCCTGCACACCGCCGTCGAAGCTCTGTGGACGGTCGACGGCCGCGGCCACCTCGCGCCCGACCGACTCGGCCATCACGTTGTCGGACTCGCTCATCATCTGCCTCAGCCGCTCGATCAGTGGCGGCGACTTCACCTCGGCGATCTGCTTCGCCGTGGCGGGAGTGGTCGGCAGCACCGTGACGGTGGCCGGATTCACGCCGAAGGCCACGGCCAGCGCACGGCCTGCGTCCAGCGCGGGGGTCGGGGACCGCCGCGAGTCGACGCTGACCGGTTGCGTGCGCCCGGCGTCGAGCATCACCGATTCGATCGGGGCGATGTCGCCGTTCTCGATGTCGGTCGGGTCCCACCCGGGCGCCATTGTGGGCCCGCTGAACGCGCTGGTGTCCACCTCGACGGTCGTGACGGCGACGCCGGCATCGCGCACCTGCTTGACCAGGTCGCTCATCCGCGCCGCACCCTTGTACCAAGTGGGCTGACCGGGTGCGGCCGCCGACAAAGTCGGGTCACCGCCGCCCTTGAGGATCAGCAGCCCAGGCGTATCCGGGTCGGTGAGCAGCGTGGTGGACAGCGTCGCGTCGCGGTCGAGCGTGAGCAACGCGGCGGCAGTGGTCAGCACCTTGTTGGTCGATGCGGGCTGCATCGGCACGTTGGCCCCTTGTGCCCAAAGCTGCGCGCCGGTAAGCGCGTCGGTGACCCGTCCGGTGAGAATGCCCAGGTTCGGGTCGGCGACGAACGGCGCCAGCGTGGCGGCCAGCCGGTCCGGCGTCGGTGTCGGCGCGGTGTCCGCGAGCGCGGTGATGCCGGGTTGCGGTGTGGCGAGTGCAGGCTGCGGCGTGGCCGCCTGCGCCGCGCTGGTCGACTGGCCACCGGAGCCGACGACGGCAGCCAGCGCGACGACCGCGGCGACGATGACGAGCACCGCCAAGCCGATCAACACATGGGTGGATCGGCGCCACGTCGTGGGCCGCATGACTCTCCCGGATTCGGGGGCTGCCGAACAGCCCGTATAGGTCAGGGTATCGCTCGACTATGGTTGATCCGCGTCGTCACCCGACGACCCCAGACGCTTTGTAGACACTAAGGAGCCGCGGCGGTGCAGTTCGACGTCGTCATCGAGATCCCGAAGGGTTCGCGCAACAAGTACGAGGTGGACCACGAGACCGGACGGGTCAAGCTCGACCGCTACCTCTACACGGCGATGGGCTACCCGGCCGACTACGGGTTCTTCGAGAACACCCTCGGCGAGGACGGCGACCCGCTGGACGCGCTGGTGCTGCTGCCCGAGTCGGTCTTTCCCGGCGCCATCGTCGAGGCCAGGCCAGTTGCGATGTTCCAGATGACCGACGAGGCGGGCGGCGACGACAAGCTGCTGTGCGTGCCCGCAGGCGATCCGCGGTGGGACCACATCCAGGACCTCGCCGACGTGCCGCCGTTCGAGCTCGAGGCGATCAAGCACTTCTTCGTGCACTACAAGGACCTCGAACCGGGCAAGTTCGTGAAGGCCGCCGACTGGGCAGGCCGCGCGGAGGCCGAGGCCGAGCTCAACCGGTCGGTCGAACGGTTCAAGTCCTCCGGGCACTGATTTAGCACCGCCGTAACACTGGGTAACCTCCGCGTGCCTTAGGCCTTCGATCATGGCTATGTGCTGTTGCATCAAGGGATCGGCCTGGACGCGTTCAACGCGTCGCCCGAACGCAAGGCGGTGCATGCGCTCTACGAGTGCTGCAACAGCGTGACGCTGGCGCGCGACCTCGCGCGCGGGCGAGCCTACGAGGACCACGACGCGCTGTTCCGTCGGGCCGACGCGCTGCTGTTCGCGCTCTCCGAGCGGGCCGTCGACCAGATCCTCGAGGCCTGCCCACACCTCGGCAGGCGGCCGCGCAGCGCCAAGTCCCAAGCCGAGCAGTGCGCGGTGTGGGACGACGACCCCGCGGTGATGACCGAACTCAGCGACTCGGCTCACCGGTACGCCGACAAGTACGGGTTCGCGTTCGTGATGTGCATCGGAGGGCTCGGTGCCACCGACGTACTGGCCACGATCGCCGACCGCATGCACCACGACACCGAAACCGAGCGCAAGGTGATGCGCAACGAGTTAGCCAAGATCAACCGGTCCCGGCTCGAGCGCATGCTGGGACCCGAAGGTGGCTACCACAACTGGTGAAGGCTGCTCGCCTAGGCTCGATTGAGTGACCACCCCATCCGAACGAAACCGGGCGCATTCACACTTCCTTTCGCTGCCCGATCTGGCTGCGCGTCCCGCTGGCGGTGCGGTCTTGTGGGCCAACGACGATCTGTTCGCCGAGAAGGAGAACCTGATCAAGCCGGCGCCCGCGGAGTTCCGGCCCGCCACGTTCGGCCACAAGGGCCAGGTCTACGACGGTTGGGAGACGCGGCGAAGGCGAGACGTCGGACCCGATGCGTGCGACTCGGTGATCGTGCGCCTCGGCGTTCCTGGGCTCGTCCGGGGCGTGGTCGTCGACACCGCGTGGTTCACCGGCAACTACCCGCCGCAGATCTCGGTCGAGGCCGCCTACGTCGCGGGTTACCCGTCCGTCGAGGAGCTCGTCGACAAGACCCATTGGACCACCATCGTCGAACGCACCGCGGTGAACGGCGACACCCGCAACCCGTTCAAGGTCGACTCGTCCCGGCGCTGGTCGCACGTGCGGCTGTCGATCTATCCGGACGGCGGGGTGGCTCGGTTTCGAGTGCACGGCGAGGGGCTGCTCAATCCGGACTTCGCCGAGAACATGACGCTGGACCTGGCGGCGATGGAGAACGGCGGGCGAATCACGGCCTGCTCCAACATGTTCTACAGTTCGCCGAACAACCTGCTGTTGCCGGGCACCGCCAGGACCATGGGCGACGGGTGGGAGACCTCACGCAGGCGCGACACCGGAAATGACTGGGTACAGCTTCATTTGGCGAGCCGCGGCGTGCTCAACGCGGCCGAGCTCGATACGTCGTACTTCGTCGGCAACGCGCCAGGGGTGGCCCGGCTCTCGGGACGCGATGGGGACGGCGACTGGTTCGAGCTGCTGCCGCCGACGGACCTTCAGCCCGACACCCGGCACCGCTTCCTCATCGCTGACGACCGCCCGATCACCGACGCCCGACTCGACATCCATCCCGACGGCGGAATGGCGCGAGTGCGCCTGTTCGGCAGCCCGACGGCCGACGGGTTGGCGCAGATTCGCCAGGCTTGGGACACCAGCGCCTGAGCGTCAGCGCGCCACATCGAACTCGGTGGGGAGTGTCGTCGGGCCGGATAATTGTGTGACCGGTTTCCACGGCGCGGGGCCCGTGCGACGCCAACAGCGCCCACTGATCCGGATGGTCGGACAGCACCTGCGTGCGACGTGCGCCGGATCGCGATCATCTGTTCGATGTAGGGCTCGAGTCGCTCCCAACCTCGCACGATGTCAGGCGCGTCTGGCGTCGCCTATCGATTGCTGCTGGTGCAGCGATCATCGGCCAGAGCGCGTATCTGCGCGTGCACGGTGCGACGACAAAGTATTAGCGCTTTCGCTGATGCTATGGACGTACGCACCGCCGAATGCTGGCTAGCATGAGCGAGACAAGCTGGAGCGACCCCGACATGGACGCTGACATGAGCGAGCTTCCGACAGGAACGGTCACCTTGCTGCTGGCCGACGTCGAGGGTTCGACCAGGTTGTGGGAGACCCAGCCCGACGTCATGACGGCGGCAGTCGCGCGACTCGACGAGACCCTGTCCGAAGCGATCGCGACCCATCACGGCGTGCGACCCGTCGAGCAGGGTGAGGGCGACAGTTTCGTCATCGCATTCGCCCGCGCCGCCGACGCGGTGGCATGCGCGCTTGAGTTGCAACGGTCGCCGTTGGCGCCGATCAAGTTGCGCGTCGGCGTCCACACCGGCGACATCCAACTGCGCGACGAAGGCAACTACATCGGCCCGACGATCAACCGCACCGCGCGACTCCGTGATCTCGCGCATGGCGGCCAGACGGTGCTCTCGGGTGCGACGGAACCGCTTGTCATCGACCAACTCCCGCCTGACGTGTCGCTCACCGATCTGGGGTCCCATCCGCTGCGCGATCTCCCCCGCCCAGAACGGGTGGTGCAACTCTGCCATCCCGATCTGCACAACGACTTTCCGCCGCTGCGCACCGCCAATGCCGTTGCAACCGAGCATCTTCCGGTGCAGCTGTCGAGTTTCATCGGACGTAATGCGGAAATAGTCGGGATCCGCGAGGCGCTGGCCGACAACCGGCTGATCACGCTGACGGGCGCGGGTGGCGCGGGAAAGACGCGCTTGGCGATACAGGTCGCCACCACCATCGCCACCGAATTCGCCGACGGAGTTTGGTATGTCGACCTGGCACCGATCACCGACCCCGCGGTGGTTGCCGTGACGACGGCACGCGCGCTGGGCCTGCCCAACCAACCCGGCCAACAGACGATGGACGTACTGCTTCGGTTCATTCGCGATCGTCGGATGCTGATACTGCTCGACAACTGCGAACATCTGCTCGACTCCAGCGCGGAATTGATCGTCGCGCTGTTGGCAGGTTGCCCCGCTTTGACGCTGCTGACGACGAGTCGCGAGCCGATCGGTGTGACGGGCGAGGTGAGCTGGCGGGTGCCGTCTCTGTCTTTGGCCGACGAGGCGATCGAACTGTTCAGCGACCGCGCGCGCAGGACCAAGCCCGAATTCCGTGTCACTGCGGACAACACCGAGGCCGTGACGGAGATCTGTCGCAGGCTCGACGGCCTTCCCCTGGCCATCGAACTCGCGGCCGCCCGGGTCCGCGCATTGTCGCCGCCCGAGATCCTCGAAAGCCTGCATGATCAGTTCCGACTGCTGACTGGTGGAGCGCGAACCGCGGTGCGCCGCCAGCAGACATTGCGCGCGTCGGTGGACTGGTCGCACGCGCTGCTGAGCGAGCCCGAACAGGTGTTGTTCCGAAGGCTCGCGGTTTTCCAAGGCGGATTCGATGTCGACGCCGCCCAAGCCGTCGCGGGCGATGCCGACACGGAGCGCTACCAGGTGCTCGATCAGCTCACGCTGCTGGTCGACAAGTCTCTCGTGGTCGCCGACGACAGCAGGCATGGAACCCGCTACCGGCTTCTGGAGACCGTCCGCCAGTACGCACAGGAGAAGCTGCACGAGTCCCGCGAAGGTAGCGACGTGCGTGGCCGCCACCGCGACCACTACTCCACGATGGCCGCGCTGCTCGACACACCTGCAGACGGCGACTACCAACGGCGCATCGAACAGACAGACACCGAAATCGACAATCTGCGTGCCGCTTTCGCGTGGAGCCGGGAAAACTCAGACACCGAGCTGGCGCTCGCGCTGGCGTCGGCGCTGCAACCGCTCTGGCTGTCACGGGGGCGCGTCCAGGAGGGGCTGAGCTGGCTCGGCGCCGCCCTTGCCGACGCCAACCACGACGGAGCCGACGCGTCGGCGGCGCAGGTGCGAGCGTCGGTCGGCAGGGTCGTCATGCTGTGTTTCAGTGGCATG
>Ga0193717_1001099_pt1 | contig 16932 bp, 13 predicted proteins | sample U2c2metaG_FD_145900 | JGI IMG/M metagenome (GOLD analysis project Ga0193717, IMG submission 145900) | Soil microbial communities from a riparian zone of the East river system, Colorado, United States - U2c2 | ecosystem: Environmental > Terrestrial > Soil > Riparian zone | place: USA: East River... | reverse complement strand
CGTGAGAGGACACCCATGGTTTCGTTTCCGGTACAACCACAGGCAGCCAATTTCTCAAGATAACGGCGATCTTCTCACTCTTCTCATTTGACCAGCTAATAAGTACGTTCATATTGCGCGAGCGGCAACGTCCGATCAAGTTGTTAGTATAACGACGACATATAAGCCCTTTTTCGAAACTTTCACGATGGCTGCCTTCTACAATTATTCTGGCAACCTGTCAATTTTTCTAAACGGAAACGCCAACGCCACACACTTGTTGATCACCGCCACTCATGCTTCGGATACCTTCTCTGTAGTTGCTGCTTCAACTTCGGATAAGTATCGCGCCAAAAGTCGCCGAGGTTTTCGGTGATCTGCACTGGGCGGTTGCTGGGGGCGAGGACTTGGATGCGCATGCGGACGCGGCGGTTGGCGATCCAGAGGGCATCTTTGATGCCGTATAGATCCTGGATGCGCGCGGCGATGGTCGGAGCCCCATCGGCAGAGTACAACACTTTAACCATCCGGCCTTTCGGCAATTGGATTCGCTCCGGCGTGTACTCTTCAATCCACGTTTGCTGCTGGCGCGAAAGCCAAGACTTTACCACCGGCAGCACCGGGCGGTTTTTGATTTCGTTATAGCTGAACGCGCCGTGGCAAATATGCTCGATCATCACCGCACGGTCATCTTCGGCGATGGCGGGCAACTCCAACTCCGGCATCCATTCGCGCAAGCGATTGACGCGCTGGATCCATTGTTCGACGGACCCGTCCCAATTCTCCAGCACCAAGCGGCCGGCAACCACTTCACGCGCGAGAATGGCGGCGGCTTCGTCAGCCGGTGGATGGTCGGAAATCTTTTCGTCCAAAAGCAGATCGCGAAATCGTCTCTCCTCGCGCGCCACGACGCGCCGCAGCGTAGGATCATAACCGACGGCCCGCGTCTCAGAGAAACCTTGCGGAAACATTTCGCGCAACCATTCTCCTTTCACCGCCGTCGCGAGATTCAGCACAACGTTCAAGTTTCGCTCCCGACCGCCACCGCTCTCGACTTCGCGCACTTCGGCGACGACGAAGAGCGGCGCCTTCACCACGCTCTCGTGCGCCAGCGTGCCGCGCCGGCTGTGAACCAACTCGCAACGCTGCGAGCCGGCGTCGAGCCGTTTGGCGAGATGGTCGGGAAAAGCGACCAAGAGACAACGCTGCACGGCAGCACGATCCATCGGTTTTTCGCCAATGTCCAAACCTTCTTCCGCTGCAATGCGCAAAAACTGTTCGAACAGCGGTGCGACCTGGCGCGCGGCCTGGGCGTTGATACCCAACCGTCGGCAGCGGTCGATCTGATAACCGTTATGCTCGGCGTAGCGCCACGCGCGCATCAGTACAAAGAAATCCGACTCAGACTCGCCATCGAATGGCTCATCGCGCCCGTCGTCAAGCTCCGCTCCTTGCCGGCGCGCGAGCAAATCCCTCCCCTGCGTCAGCGCTGCGATCAAGGCGACAGCACGCACGCAGCCGCAATCCTGTGCGGCGATCAACATGCGCGCATAGCGTGGGTGGACCGGAAACGCCAGCATGCGCCTCCCGAGCGCGGTGATCGCACCGGTGCTCTCATCGATAGCACCCAAGTCGGCAAGCAGTATCTCCGCTCGCTCGATTGCGCGCGCGTCGGGCGCTTCGAGCCAGCGGAATGTTTTCACGTCGTCGACGCCGCTCGCCTTGAGCGTGAGGATCACTTCGGCAAGATCCAGCCGCTTCACTTCGGAAAGTTCCTGGGGGGCGCGCTCGCTCTGCTCATGGGCAGTCCAGAGGCGCAAACAATGGCCCGGCGCAGTGCGACCGGCGCGGCCGGCGCGCTGATCGGCAGCGGCGCGGCTGATTTTTTCGATGAGCAGCGTATTGATGCCGCGGTACGGATCGTAACGCGGAATGCGCGCTAGCCCGCTGTCGATCACCAAACGCACGCCGTCGATGGTGAGCGAGGTTTCCGCGACGTTGGTCGCGACGACGACTTTGCGCCGGTCGTACTTCGCCACTGCCGCGTCTTGATCCCGCGGGGGTAACTCGCCGTGCAATGGAAAAACGACGAACTGAGGACCAAGCGCGTCGCGTGCCGCCTGCACCGTGCGCGAGATTTCATACGCGCCAGGCATGAAGATCAAAGCATCTCCCTGAGCATGCTCGCGCACGAGCCGTTGCAGTTCTCTCACCGCTAGTTCCCAGACCGGTGCGTTGCCGGCAGGCTTGGCCAGATATTCAGTGTTCACCGGAAAAGTGCGTCCCTGCGCCGACAGCACCGCGCAAGGCTGGAGGTATTTCTGGACCGCGGCGACATCCAAAGTCGCCGACATGACGATGATAATAAGATCGGGCCGCGTCGACTCCTGGATTTGCAGCGCGCGCGCCAGCGTGATGTCGCCGTAGAGATGGCGCTCGTGAAATTCATCGAAGACCAGCGCGTTGACGCCGTTCAAGCGCGGATCCGCGAGCATCTGGCGCAAGAGCACGCCTTCGGTGACGTAACAGATCCGCGTCGCCGCTGACGACATGTTGTCGAGCCGCATCTGATAGCCGACCTCACCACCGAGTTTTGCGTTGCGCGCCTGGGCGACCCAACCGGCGAGCAAGCGTGTCGCCAATCGGCGCGGCTGCAGGATCGTCACTCGGCCGGTGCCAAGCAATCCGCCGTCGAGCAACATCTGCGGCACTTGGGTCGACTTCCCCGAGCCGGTGGGTGCGGTGAGAACCAAGCGCTCCTGCCTGGTCAGCGCTTCGAGCACTTGCTGCTCGATTTCGAAGATGGGTAAATCTCTGGGCATTGCTTGAGGTCACTGTAACATAATGGAACAATGACCGCGGTCAAGCGTACGGCCGTGATTGCATACGTGGCGAGTTGCAAGAGTAAACCCGCAAAGGTAATTTCTCATTGGCCGTGAATATCAAGTCGATCCTCAGAAGTTTCTCACTGCTCGTAAGCGCTTTCCTGCTTTACGGCTGCGTCAGCGATATCGTTCCCGCTACCGGACAAAAACGCTACCTCGGCTTCACCTGGCAACAGGAAGCCGAAATCGGCAAGCAGGCCGACAAAGAAGTGACCAGCCTTTTTGGCGTTTACCGCGATCCCAAAGTGGAACGCTACGTCACGGAAGTCGGCAACCGCGTGCTCGCCACCAGCCACCTGCGCCGGCCCGGCGTCGACGAGCAGATTCGCAATACTCCGGTGACCTTCGGCGTGCTCGATAGTCCGATCATCAACGCCATGGCGCTGCCGGGCGGCTATGTCTACGTCACGCGCGGCATGCTGGCGCATCTGAATAACGAAGACCAACTCGCCACCGTGCTCGCGCACGAGATCGGTCACGTCGCCGCGCGCCACGCGGCGCGCCAGGCTTGGCAGCAGCAGATCGGTCAGGGGCTTCTTCTCGGCGGCGCCCTGCTCGGCCAAGGCCTCGGTCTGCCGACCCAGGATTTAATGAACTTGGGCGGCATGGCCGCAAAATTGATCTTTACGCGCTACAGCCGCGAGGACGAATTGGAAGCCGATAAATTAGGCGTCGAGTACAGCTCGGGAGCCGGCTACGACCCGCGCGAGGCCATCGGTCTTTTTCAGACGCTCAATCGGATTCAGGAAAAGGAAGGACAGGGAATGCCGAGCTTTCTCTCCACCCATCCCGATCCGGGCGCGCGCATTCAACGCATCCGCGAACTGACGACCGCTTTGCAGCGCGAACGGCGCCCGATCGCCGATTCGCGCTACCTGAACACGATTGAAAACTTAGTCGTCGGCGAGGACCCACGCCAAGGATTTGTCGAAGACAATTTCTTTTATCATCCCGATTTGCGCTTTCGTTTTCCCGTGCCGCGGGGCTTTAAAGTGGTCAACCAACCGACACAGGTGGTCATGGTAGAGGGCCAGAACCGCGCGACGATGGGCTTCAGTTCCACCAAAGAAAAATCGGCCCAGGACGCAGCCGGAAAATTTCTCAACCAACAGGGTTTGCGAGTGATCCAACGCGGACCGATGCGTTCCAATGACTTGCCGGCCTACGTTGCCGTCGCCGATGCGCAAACACAAAACGGGCAAGTCGTCAGCATCATGACCTATTTTGTCGAATATCGCGGCAGCGTCTACCATTTTGTCGGATACGCTCCCCAGCAAGCGTTCGGCACGTTTCGCAGTGCATTTTTGCAAACCATGCAAGGCTTCGGCGAAATTCAAGATCAGCGGATTTTGAACCGTCAGCCGGTGCGCCTGGCGCTGCAAACCGTGTCACGGCCGGCGCCGCTGCGCGATTTGGTGCCGAAAACTTTGCCCGCGCCATTCAAACTCGACGACGTCGCAATCGTGAATCAGCTCGAACCGAACCAGCAAGTCGCCCAGGGAACAGTCCTCAAAATTCCCGCCTTACGCTAGCAAGTCCCAATATCAAAACAGCGTGAGCTAACGAGGCTTGTCGTCGAAGACGGAGCGGCCGTCGAGCGAAGCGGAAATCGCTTTTTCGTGAGCAATGACCGCGGGAAAATCGGCTTCGGGTTGCAGCTCGGTTTCCACCGCCTGAACCAAGCGATCGAGACGGCGCAAGCCGTCGAGTTTGTCCTTATCGCCGATCCTCGCTGCATCGAGCGAGGTACGAAGAAAAGTGAGAGTTTCATCATACGTCTTCAACGGCACAGGAAAAGGATGACGATCCTTGCCGCCGTGGGCGAACGAGAACCGCGCCGGATCGGCGAAGCGGCTTGGCGCGCCGTGGACCACTTCGGCCACTAAGGCAAGCGACTGCAGCGTGCGCGGTCCGAGATTTTCCAGCAGCAAAAGTTCGGCGAAGTCCTGCAGGTCGCGCTCATAGACGATGGCGAGCACGGCGCCGAGGCGCTTCAGATCGATATTGGCGGCGCGCACCTCGTGATGCCTCGGCATACGGAGGTGGCGTGCATCCCGCAGCGTTGTCTCAGGCTTTTCCCGGGCGATGTCGAGGAGCGCGGTTTGCGCCGGTTTCGCTCGAGCGTCGACTAAATTCATGATCGTGCCCTGATTCTCGCCGACGATGCCGCTGTGCGGCGCGGCGACGAAATCGCGCACCAACGCCGAGTGCCAGTGGTAACGGCGCGCCATACCGCTTCGGTCGTTCAAGCCTTGCTGCACGACGGCCCATTCACCCTGCGCCGTCACGATGAAACTGTGCAAATAGATTTGGAATCCGTCGGCGATCGCGTTGTTGTCGACCCGTGCGGTCAACCGGCTGGTGCGCACCAGTGCTTCGCCATCGAAGCCGCGCCGCTCGGCGATCGCTCGCAACTCGTGCGGCGTATTGCGCGAGAACTTGCCGCGACCGCCGCAGATGTAGATGCCGAGCTCATCCGCGCGCGGCGCCAGCCCACGCTTCAGCGCGCCCATGACCGAAGTCGTGATGCCTGAGGAATGCCAGTCCATGCCCATCACCGCGCCCAACGCTTGGAACCAAAACGGATCGCTCAAGCGCGAGAGAAAAGCTGAAGCACCGTAATCGTGAACGATAGTTTCCGTGATCGCGGTGCCAAGTCTGGTCATTCGCTCGGCCAGCCATTGCGGCACGCGGCCGCCGTGCAGCGGCAAATCGGCGATTCCGGAGCGCTTCATGGATTGATTCTATCGCAATATTCTCGGCATCGCGATCAAAGATTAAACCGGTTGTAGGTCCGGAATGCTTCGAGTGCCTCAGCATGAACGGAAAAATATCGATGACATCAAATCTCCTCCGTTCGTCCTGAGCCCAGTCGAAGGACTCCGGAGACGCTTTTCAGCAATTTGTTTATCGAAGCCGTTTCCCGGATAGGGTTGGTCAATGGACCCACCCGCCGCCGGAATCGCGATCTTCCGACAAGATTGACATCGCAATCGGCCATCAGCTAAATTTCGTCGCAATCAAAATGACGACTTTTGCTTCTTTCTGGTCCCGCCGCAAAACTAATTTTGGATCGATTGTTTCAACAGCCTTGTCACGTTCTAATATTGTCCGAGCCCAGGGCCCACTCCGAGTCGCCTGTCTTACGGCATTGACCACATTGATTTTGCCGCCCTTCGGCGCCGAACCGTCGGAATCGCCCCGCGAATTCCGCTGGGCCGGCGATCCTGAAGGCGGCGCGCCTTTCGTCGAAGCGGATCCCGCGCAACCGGATAAGCTCGTCGGTTTCGACGTCGAAATCGCCGAACTCATCGCCCGCAGGCTCGGACGCCAGACGAGTTTTATCAACATTACTTTCACGTCGATCGACCAATCCATCGAACGCGGCGACGCCGAGATCGGCTTGAGCGGCATCGAAGACACGCCGGCGCGGCGCGCGGCCATGGCGCCGACGGTCCCCTATTACCGCTTTCGCGAAGTGTTGAGCGTGCGCGACGGCGACGCGACGCGTTGGCGCACGCTCGCCGATCTGCGCGGCCGGCGGGTCGGCACCTTGGGCGGCACGATCGCCTACGAAACATTGCTGCGCGCCGAGCGCGAGTTCGGCATCCACGCGGTCTCTTATGACGACGACGTCCATCCGTACAGCGATCTGGTGATCGGCCGCGTCGACGCGGTGCTGCTCGACAATGTTCTCGCCGAGCGTCGCGCCCGCGCGCTGCCGGGATTTGTCATTCAGCCGCAAAGCGTCGCGATCGGCCACTACGTCGGCGTGCTGGCCTCGCGCAATGCCGGGCTACGCGATCAAATTAACGAAATCCTGCGCAACGCCATGCGCGACGGCACATTGGAACAAATTTTTCGCAAGTGGCGCGTTTGGAACGATGATCAGCCGGCGCTTCATGCCCAAGTTCTCGCCGGCGAACCCATCGCCGCGGACAAAGGCTTGGCGACGGCGAATACAACGACTGTGCTTTCGGCATGGCAAGCCACGCTGCGCTATCTGCCATCGCTCCTGCGCGCGTCCGTTGTGACGATCGTGCTTTCATGCCTGGCCATGGCATTGGCAGTGGTGCTTGGAATCTCGATTGCGAGCGGCAGGGTGTACGGGAGCGCGCCCACGCGCAAGCTCCTGACGGGCTATGTCGAGATCATGCGCGGCACGCCGATTCTACTCCAGCTCTTCGTTCTCTACTACGGTATCGCCGACATGATTCGCCTGCCGGCGTTCGCCGCGGCGCTTGCGGGCCTGGCGCTCAACTATGCGGCGTATGAAAGCGAGATCTACCGCGGCGCGCTCGAAGCGGTGCCCGCCGGCCAACTCGAGGCCGCGCGCATTCTCGGCTTGAGCGAGCGTCGGGTGCTGACGCTCGTGCGCGGGCCGCAAGCCTTTCGCCTCGCCTTGGCGCCCATGACCAACGATTTTGTCGCGCTGCTCAAGGACTCCTCACTCGTGTCGGTTCTCACGGTGCTCGAACTGACCAAGCAGACACAGATTTTCGCCACGAATATCGGCAGCTGGATTATTCCCGGCCTGTTGTGTGCAGCTCTCTACCTCGCCATGTCACTGCCGCTGGCGGCGTTGGCGCGCCGGCTCGAGCGGCGCTGGAAGGCAGCGACGGCATGAATAACGGGATGCTTCGAGTGCGCGAGGTCAATCTTTTTCGCAGCCAGCGCCGCGTGTTGGCGGGTGTCACGTTCGATGTGGCGCGTGGCGAATTGGTGGCGTTGATGGGACCGTCCGGGATCGGCAAGACCACTGTGCTGCGGGTGATCGCCGGGCTGGAGACGTTTCAATCGGGAACCGTTCATGTAGAAGAACTTGCTTTGAACGGCGGCGACGATCACGCGCCGGCGACGCTCCAACAGCTACACGCCAAGGTCGGCATGGTGTTTCAATTCCATCATCTCTTCGAGCACCTCTCCGTGCTCAAAAACGTCTGGCTCGCGCCGGTGTACGCGCGCGGAATACCGCAGCGCGAGGCCGAACTGCGCGCGCGCGAACTGCTCGCCGTCCTCGGCGTCGAGCATCGCGCCACCGCCCTCCCACGCGAGCTTTCCGGCGGCGAAGCACAGCGCGTCGCCATCGCCCGCGCCCTTGCCGTCGACCCCGCGCTTTTACTTTTGGACGAGCCCACTGCGGCGCTCGACGCGGGTCGACGCGCCGAGTTGCGCGATCTGCTGCGCAGCCTGACCCACGAGGGTCGCACGCTGCTGGTCGCGACCCACGACGAAGACTTCGCGCGCCACTGCGCCACCCGTGTGCTGCGCGTCTTTGACGGACGCGTTTCTGAAGATAGTGCATCGTGATCGTGTTCGTGATAGTGACGAAATATCCGAGCGAGCAACGAACAAGGCCGACGCATGGAACGATTCAAACACCTGGAACGATTGGAACTTCTTCGACCGGGTTAAACGGCTTGAACGCTTTGAACGACTTGAACTCTTCGACGAAAGAATAAGGAGAAAATAGTATGGCGCAGCACATTCAAGGACCGCTTTATTATGAACGAATGGGACGGACGGGACCGGTGATCGCGTTTATTCATCCCAACCCGATGGATCAGTCGTGCTGGATTTTTCAAATGGCGCATCTGTCAACGTGGTACCGCTGCATCGCCATCGACATCCCCGGCTACGGCCGCTCGCCCAAGGCCGATGCCGGGCTGACGATGGACGACATGGCCCAGGCTTGTTGGGAAGCGATCGACGATGCGGCTCCCGGCGAGAGGGCGGTTCTGGTCGGCTGTTCAGTGGGCTCGTCGCTCGCGCCGTGCATGTATCACCTGCGTCCGGACAAAACCGCTGCGTTGGTCCTATCGGGCACCGGTTACAATCCAAGTAAAGAATTCACCAAGGGCCGCATCGACAACTACACGGCCAACGGCATCGACTATCGCTGGGCCTACACGTTCGAGGATCTGAGCGCGGCGTTTCGCGCCACGCCGCTGGCACATTTCTTCGCCAATCTTTTCAGCGAGCGCAACCAGCACGCCGACGTGGAGACGATCATCCACCAGTTTAAAGCGCTCGCTCAGCCCTATCCAGAACAGCACCATGAACGGATCGCCTGCCCGACGATCATCCTTACCGGCAGCGAGGACAACAGCCACCAGAGGGCATTTGCGCTCCAGAAGCGGATTCCGAACTGCGAGCTAAAAACCTTGCCGGGAGCCGGCCACGCTTGTCAGATCGAGCAGCCCTGGCTCTTCGATCGCTTCATGATTGAATTTCTCACCAAGCACGATCTATTTCCCAGCGCGTCCAAGCCGTCCCGGTCAATTGTCTAGACCAATGCCGATGGAGCTCAAATATGCTCGCCCGAACGATCTACGTATTTATCGTCGCCGCGCTCGCAGCGCTGGCCACAGCAACTCGGAGTGATGCCATGGAATCTAATTGCCCAGCAATCCTTGACCAGAAATTTTCCAATCTGATGGACGAGCCGGTATCGCTCTGCCAGTTCAGCGGCAAAGTCGTGTTGATCGTCAACACGGCGAGCGAGTGCGGTTACACGCCGCAGTACGACGGCTTGGAAAAACTCTATCGCCGCTATCGCGACAAAGGATTCGTCGTGCTCGGATTTCCGGCGAACGATTTCGGCGCCCAGGAGCCGGGATCGAACCAACAGATCGCGCAATTTTGCCAGGTGAATTACGGCATCACGTTTCCGGTATTCGCCAAGACATCGGTCGTCGGTACGAAAGCAAACCCACTCTTTCGCCACCTCGCCGCAAAGACCGGCAAACCACCGCGCTGGAACTTTCACAAATACCTTCTCGACAAGGCGGGCCAGCCAGTAGCCGCGTTCGAAAGTGCCGTCGAGCCGGAAGATCGCCGGCTTACTGCGCAGATCGAGAAACTGCTCGCAGCGCAATAGCCTCGCACGGTTCAAAGTTCCAGGTTCAAGGGTTCAACGTTCGGAGAACGGACAACTTTAAGGCGTTCCAATCGTTTCAGTGGTTCCAACCGTTCTAAAGGTTAAGGGCGCGGATCGTAGCCAGAGTCGTGTTCGTGAAGCGTGTTCGTGCTCGTGTAGATTCTCCGGTCACGTTCACGGACACGATCACGATGGCACGGTGTCCGTCGGGTGATCGAGCCGCGCCAATCGCGCTCGTTGTTCACACGAGTCCCAACATCCCCGCCAGTGCGCCAGCTCCGAGCAGCCAGAGCGGATTTAACGTCTTGCGAAGGACGACGGCGACGGTGAGCAGCGTGATCGCGTAGCCGCGCCAGTCGTGGTTCACTGCGCGCGCCAAGATGGACGCGCCTGAGAACATCAGTCCGATCGTAATCGGCGTCAGACCGCGGCGGATCGCGCGGCCCAACGGAGCGTCGGGATAGCGCTCGTTCAGGTGACCGGCAAGTATCGTAAGCGTAGTCGCCGGTATCAGCAGTGGGATCGTCGTCGCCGCTACGCCCTTCCATCCCGCGAGATGCCAGCCCATCAGAGTGACGTACATGACGTTGGGACCGGGCGCCACCTGCGCCAGTGTGTAAATTTCCGCGAATTGCGCGCTGGTCAACAGATGCTGTACGTCCACCACGTAACGATGGATGTCCGGCAAAATCGCTGAGGGGCCGCCGACCGCGACGAACCAAAGAGCGAGAAAATGAAGAAATAAAGAGCTGAGATCGATACGGTCCATTAGATTTTTCCCTGTTGTAGGTCGGACAAATTCCTAAATCCGAATATCGAAATTCGAAGCAAATTCAGACGGAAACCGGACTCAAATTGGGAAAATCCAAAACATAAAATCGGTGAAACATTTGTTTTGAAGTTTCCATGCTTGGGTTATTTGAATTTGTTTGGGATTCTTTGCGCTCTTGCGGAGTAAAAACTTTCACTAGTCCTTCGCTTTCCACGCGAAAAATACGGCGCAAGGGGCGAGCGCGGCGATGACCCACAACAGCGGCCAGCGCATAATGCCCACGCCGGCAAACGCCAGAATGCCGAACAGCCACGGCCGCCATTGTCTCGGCAGCACCATCGCCAACTTGATCACGGTGGCGAGCAGCAATCCCGCGGCAACTTTCGACATACCGGCGAGGGCTTGCTGCACTTGCGGCACGGTGCCGTAGTGCTGATAAAACACTCCCATGCCGATGACCACCAGCACCGGCCAACCCAAGTAGCCGGCGATGGACACCGCCGCGCCGGTCAAGCCGCCGAGACGATGGCCGACCATCACCGTCAGATTGAGTACGTTGGGTCCTGGTAGGAGTTGTCCGATCGTCAGCAGCTCGACAAATTCCCGGTCCGTGAGCCAGCGCAGGCGCTCGACCAGTTCGCGCCGCGTCCAATACAACGCGCCGCCGAAGCTCGACAACGTAATCCGGGAAAAAGCGAAAAAGAGCGCCAGCCGAGTGATGGGCGGTCTCTGAGACTCTGTTTGCTCCATAGGTTGGTGCGTGGAAACGCGGATTGTATCCGAATCGTGTTCGTGGGGGCGTGTTCGTGCTCGTTCGGATTTTCCGATCACGTTCACGGACACGATCACGTTGGCATGGGCCTCAATCAGTCCGCCCTTTTGCGATTCAACGAATCTGGAAGATTTCGTTCCAGAGTTTTTCGTACTTGGAGTAATCCTTAGTGTCGTCGGCTGAAAGCATATAAGTCTTCGCCGGCAGAATTTTTTCGCGCGGTTCCACTTTGGGGTGAGCCGGGGTCTCGCCGGCTTGGGCAAATATCCTTTGACCCTCTTCACTGATGAGCCAGCGCGCCCAAAGTAGCCCGGCGTTGGGATGAGGCGCGCCCTTGAGCAAAGTCACGGTGCCGCCGATGCGACCGATGCCTTCGGCCATCATGATCTGCAGCGGTGCGCCTTTTTTATTTAGCGGCGGAATATGATGAGCGTAACAGGTCACGCACACATCCGCTTGTCCCGCCATCAGCAGCTCCGCCAGTTGCGAGTGGCCTTTGTAGAACTCAGGTTTGTTGGCCGCGATCCTTTTAAAGATTTCTATAGCTTTATCGTCGCTTTGATACTTGTATTTCGCCAGACCCAACAAGACCTGAAAGTCCCTCGGCTCGGCGCTCAGTTTATTCGCCCACTTCGGATCTCCGAAATCTTCAAATGTCTTCGGCTCGTCTCCCTTCTTGACCCGGCTGGTATTCCAAGCGGCGATGAAATACTCGGTGTCGGTAGCCACCCAATCGCCGCCCTTCAGCGCCGCGGGATAAGCTCCCGCCTCCGGCAAATCAATATCGAGCAAAAGCTTTTGGTCTCTCAACTGAGCAACGTAGTTCAGCGTACCACTCAAAACATCGCCGATGGTCTTGCCGCCACGGGCTTCGGCGATCGCCCGCGCGACCAGCTTGTCGGCCGTTGCATTCACATGATTGACCTTGATTCCCGGAAAGCGCTTCTCGAAGGCGGGAAAGACGACTTGCTCTGTGCTTGTCGACGTAGCGGCATAGACAACCACACGACCTTCCGGCTTTGCCCGTTGATATAACGCTTCGAGAGAGTCGACTTTGGTCTCGCCGGCAGAAGCCGCCGGGCCCATCTGTGCGTGAAGCGAGACGGAAAAGATGGTGAGAGCCACAAAGTTGCAAACTCGACCACAGACTCTTATGCGTAATCCCATCGTCCCCTCCCTAAGTTGAAGTTTAATCAAGCAGTGAATACTCCCGAGAGACCTTGGGAGTCCATCAACGCCACGGAAACTTCTTATATCATGCAGATGCAAATGCAGGTAAGCGGTTGAGCCGATTTCTCTTGCAGCAATTTAATCAAATCCTAAACGCCGTCGATTGTTAGGCGCGAGAATCGTTGCTTACACGACACCCGGTAGCCCGGGCAGCGCGCCGGCGATCAAACGGCTTGCCCGTTCATTTTGCAATTGACGGGCATGACAGATTCGAGCGCGGATTGCGTCGGGATACGCTAACCGGGCGATAATAGTTAAAACAAATTTGCAAGCATTTCTTCACTCGTCAAACGAGTCCCACGATGCCTGCCAGGGCGCCGCCCGCGAACACCCACAGCGGATTCCACGGCTTGCGCAAGACCACGACGACAGTGATGAGAGTGATCAAATAACCGCGCCAGTCGTGGTTGACTGCGCGCATCAGAATCGTCGAGCTCGCGAGCACCAGGCCGATCGTAATCGGCATCAGGCCACGACGGATCGCGCGACTGATCCGGGCGTTGGGATAGCGCTCGTTCAAGTGGCCGACCAGAAGCGTGAGAGTCGTAGCTGGAATCAGCAGTGGAATCGTGGTCGCCGCGACGCCCTGCCACCCCGCCAGGTGCCAGCCGATCAGCGTGACATACATGGCATTGGGACCGGGCGCCACCTGCGCCAAGGTGTAAAGCTCGGCAAACTGCGCGTTCGTCAACAGGTGATGCACTTCCACCAAATAGCGGTGAATGTCCGGCAAGATCGTCGAGGGACCGCCGATAGCCAGGAACCAGAGGATCAAAAAATGAATAAACAGCCCGCCGAGATCGAGACGATCCATCACTCCTGATCTTTCCAGGCCGCGAACACGGCCCACGGCGCGAGAGCGCCCATGACCCATAGCAGTGGCCAGCGCAGGACGCCGACCCCGACAAAAGCCAGCACGCCGAATAGCCATGGCCGCCAACCGCGCGGCAACACCGTCACCAACTTGATCACGGTGGCAAACAATAGCCCGGCCGCCACGCTCGACATGCCGGTGAGCGCCTGCTGCACTTGCGGCAGAGCGCCATAGTGCTGGTACAGCATGCCCATGCCGACGATGATGAGGCATGGCCAACCCAAAAATCCGGCGGCACCCGCTGCGGCGCCCGTCCAGCCGGCGAAACGATGGCCAACGATCACCGTCAGATTGAGCACGTTCGGCCCGGGCAGGAGTTGTCCGAGCGTGAACACGTCAACAAACTCCCGCTCGGTGAGCCAGCGCTGTCGCTCGACCAGCTCACGCCGCGCCCAAAAAATCGCGCCACCGAAGCTGGTCACGCTAATCCGGGAAAAAGCCAGGAACAGCGCGAAGCGGCTAACCTGTGCCTTGTGCAATTCTTCTTCATCCATGGTTTCTTGATTCAACGCTTTCTTTGGTCGGTACGCAAATCAGCGAAGCCAAACTTGAGATGTATCAATGCTCCGACACGCACCACCGGAGAATCGCCGCAGCTTTTAACCCTTTGCCCCCAAGTTCTCGCAGTTGATCTTCGACGCCTTTTAGCGATCTATCTGTTTAACTACACGTTCTTCACGAATGGGTCGATAACGCTCTTTGATTTGGGTGAGCTCGCATCCGTTTTGCCAGTTTGGTAACAGCGTGTTCGGCGCGCGCGTTCGGTTCGACTTACACAAGCACCGCCATTTAACTGACAGTCCATCGTCACGAACTGTCGATCCTGATCACTTGCAAAGCCGGTTTCATTTCACCGCAAATTTTCAAACTTTACCTATACGAATTACGACTAGCGCAGAGCTGTCGAATCGTGAACAAATATGGCTTTTTTGCGGGAGCCTATCAGTCGCAATGATTGTAGATTCAGATAGTTAGGGGGGCGTCAGGGCTGTGGCATATAGCTTGCGCAATTTTAAATCTTTGGTGAATTACTGACCCCGTCCTGGAAATGTTTTGCAATGCGGCCTCTAGCAGCCACACGCCGAGGGAACACAGCGATGTCCATACGACAAAAGAGCCTTGTTGATTTGGTCCAGCAGGCTCTTCGTTCATCAGGAAGGATTAATGGCCGGAAGCAAACGTGAAAACCAAAATTCTCGTGCAGCATCTGCGCCGGAAGCTCCGTCGTGCTTTCCACTCGATCTCCGAAGCGTTGGATTGGCGTATCGAACAATCCGTGCGCATAGGACGCCGAAAATGAAGCGAAGGAGATCCGTCGAACGAGCATTGAGCACCCTACTCTGTTCAATTGCACTTACTCTTATGCTCGCTGGTTCTGCCTGGGCGCAATCGACTGCGCTGCATCGTATCGGCATTCTCATCCCCGAAGGTCCCTTTGGCCCCGTGTTGGAAGGATTGCGTCAGGGCCTGCTTCAACTCGGATACGAGGAAGGCAAACAAGTAAGCTTCATCGTTGAGGACACCAAGCTGGCAAATTTGGATCCAGGCAAGGCTGCGATGAGGCTCCTCGAAAGTAAACCCCAGGTAATCGTCACTGCGGCAACGGCGACCAGCCTAGCGGCCAAGCAGGCGACGACAACCGTTCCCATCGTCTTCACCGCGGTAACTGATCCGGTGACGTCTGGCTTGGTCGCCGGTTACGTGTCCTCGAAGAACAATCTCACCGGAGTCTCAAACACCGTGGCGCAATTGTCAGGCAAGCGTCTTCAGGTACTGAAAGAGATCGTACCCGGCATGAAGCGCGCATTGGCCATCGTGTCGGTCAAGGAGACCGTTGCGCAGCTCTCGTTTAAGTTCCTCCAGGAAACGGCAAATAAATTGGGCGTCCAACTCGTTCGGCGTGATGTGACGACCAACGAAGAGATCGAAAAGGCTCTGCACGACACACCGAAGGGTTCCGTCGACGCGATCATGCATGTTCCGTCGTACCTCGCGACAAATCGCTTGCCCCTAATTATCGACAAGGCCATGAAAGACCGGCTCCCCTTGTGCGTGCATATAGAAGAGATGGTCAAGCAAGGCGCGCTGGTCTCTTACGGTGAAGATAATCGACTGATCGGATCTCAGGCGGCGCGGATCGTCGTCAAAGTTTTGAAGGGTGTTCCGCCCTCGGATATTCCGATAGAAACGCCCGAAGCGCCGTTGCTCGTCGTCAACCGCACGACGGCTAAGATCATCGGTCTTAAAATTCCTCGCGAGTTTCTCGAACGGGTGGACCACATCGTGGAGTAGGACACGAGAGAGAACGAAATCATGGTCGAAACTCCCGACAGGTTCTTTCTCGCCATCAACCAGACTGCGGCACAGCAAATCGACATGAAAATTCCCCGTCAAGTTCTAGAGCGAGCGGATCGACTCGTTCAATAATCGCCACGATAGCCATGAAGATGCTTAGCTCATTTTTCCCGGCGCCTGGATCGATTCGGCGGCGACTCTTTTTTCTCCTCGCGGGAATGAGCTTTGGCTGTTTTCTGGTTGTAAACCTGATCTGGCTGCCGAGCGCGATCCAGGAAATAAAGCACGAACAATCGGAGTTGCGCCGCACGTCCATTCGTCTGCTTCGGGATCAAATTAAGGATCACCTTAGCGAAGAAGAAAACAACGTAAGAATGACCGCGCTACGCATGCGGCCATATTTTTTTGATGGCGACCGCGAGCATCTCCGGCTGCTTGCGCAAGAACGTTTGCAAAGCGACCCGGAGTTCGAAGAAGTTGGTATTCTCAACGAGGCTGGAAAAGAACTTGTAAGGGTCGCCCGCAAAGTGGCGATCACCGATAGCGACTTGATCGACCGCTCGACTACACAGCTCTTCCGTGACGGCTTGAAACAAGAAGTCTCTTGGGGCGCCGTGACCGTTGCGGACACTTCGGAACCTCGGGTTACGTTAACCGTTCACCTGCCGGCCACAGGTTTGGTCTTCGGCGTCATCAATCTCAAATCCCTTTTATCTCTGACACAGGAATTTAAACTGAACTATGGCGGCCGGGCCTACATAGTCGATCAAGTAGGCCGGCTGATTGCTGCTGCCGATCCGAGCCTAATCCTTAAACAACTATCCCTTGCCGATCGTTCTTTGGTGCAACGCCTCACGGATCCAAAAACTTCTCTCGATCGCTCGTTCGTGGAAGGTGATTACACCGACGAAACGGGCGTGTCTATGATGGCGACCGGACTGCGATTTACAAAGCCAGCCTGGGCGGTGGTGATCGAGCAGCCTTCGTCACTGCTGTTTGCGCCGATTCGTGCAAAGATCTGGTTCTTTTTGGGTGTAACATTAATCGGTCTTATTTCCAGTTTCCTGCTGGCACACACCTTAAGCCGGCGGTTGACGGAGCGTATTATCCGACTTCGCCAAGGAGCCCAGCAGGTCGGTAGCGGGAATCTCCAACATAGAGTTTCGATCGAGACGCACGATGAAATTGGCGAACTGGCGGAACAGTTCAATCTCATGGCCGATCAGCTTCGGGCCTCGCAGCAGG
>Ga0193717_1001097_pt1 | contig 16945 bp, 7 predicted proteins | sample U2c2metaG_FD_145900 | JGI IMG/M metagenome (GOLD analysis project Ga0193717, IMG submission 145900) | Soil microbial communities from a riparian zone of the East river system, Colorado, United States - U2c2 | ecosystem: Environmental > Terrestrial > Soil > Riparian zone | place: USA: East River... | reverse complement strand
AGGAGCAGAAGCAGAAGTACGGGCGCGCGATCGCGTCCGGCGAAGCGATCGGCGCGTATGCGCTGACCGAGCCGCAATCCGGCTCCGACGCGTCGGCGATGCACACGCGCGCGGCGAAGAACGCGGACGGCGACTGGGTCATCAACGGCAAGAAGAGCTGGATCACGTCGGGACCGGTCGCCAAGTACATCGTGCTGTTCGCGATCACGACGCCCGGCATCGGCGCCAAGGGCGTATCGGCGTTCCTTATCGACACCGCGCTGCCGGGCTTCCACGCCGGCAAGACCGAACCCAAGCTCGGTATCCGCGCCTCGGCGACCTGCGAGATCGAATTCAGCGAGTACGTGTGTCCCGCGGCGGACATGCTCGGCGAGGAAGGCAGGGGCTTCGGTATTGCGATGGGCGTCCTCGATGCCGGGCGCATCGGCATCGCGTCGCAGGCGGTGGGTCTCTCGCGCGCGGCGTATGAGGCGAGCATCACATGGACGCGCGAGCGCAAGGCGTTCGGTCATCCGATCGGCTCGTTCCAGATGATCCAGGCCAAGATCGCCGACATGAAATGCCGCCTCGATGCGGCGACGCTGCTGACCTTGCGCGCGGCGTTCATGAAGGGCGAGACCGAGAAGAACGGCGGGCGCTTCAGCACCGAAGCGTCGGTCGCCAAGCTGTTCGCCTCCGAGGCGGCGATGTGGATAACGCACCAGGCCGTGCAGATTCACGGCGGCATGGGCTATTCGAAGGAAATGCCGCTCGAGCGCTATTTCCGCGATGCCAAGATCACCGAGATCTACGAGGGTACGAGCGAGATCCAGCGGCTGGTCATTGCGCGCAACGAGACCGGCGTGCGCTGAAACGAAAATCGCCGGTCGAGTGACCGGCGATTGTCGGGATTGATCGGATCGAGCGAGGCCTAGTCGAAGCCGCTTGCGAACACCGAATCGACGACGTCGACGCTGAGCTGCACCACGTATTCTCCGGTGCCGCCGCTGACGTCGATGCGCCAGCCGGAATTGTAGTCGCTGTCGACCGAGGTCCAGTCGACCGCATGCAGCGTCGCATTCGAGGGCGACAGGACCGTCACCTTCAGCGCGCCGGCCTGCGCCGACGAGCCCGAGATCGACGGCTGCACCGGCACGTTGATCTGGAAGATCGCCTGCGTGCCGGAACCCACGGCGTAGTTGTCATGCACCGTCAGCGTGCGGTTCTCGAAGTCGATCGTGCGCGTCCATGACTGCACGGCCGGATTGCCGTCGTAGGCCGGGGTCAGATCGGCGACTGCGTGCACGGTGCTGCCGCCGGGCGTCACCGTCATCGACGACGTCGTGCCGGTGACCTGCGGAACCGTATCGCCGTTCTGCTCGAAGCGCAGCATGTTGCTCACTTCAGTGCCTTGCTGGATGCCGCTGTGCGACCAGATGTTCTCGGTCACGGCGAGCCAGGTATCCTGGTACAGCGTGAACGAGCCCTGGTCCTGGTGTGCGTGGACCTCGAGATAGGGACCCGCGGCGAACTGCAGCCACATCGCACCGGTGTCCCAGCCCGTGCGCGCGAACAGCTGGCCGGTTGCCGGCGCGTAGTAGGAGAGCTCCGCGGGCGGCGAGCCACTGCTGCCGGCCGGCAGAAGGTCATCGCGGGCGTTGAAGCCGCTGTCCATCTCCTGCACCGAGATATTGTGCAGCCACCACGAAGCGATGTTCTGCGCGGTCGGGTCGAGCGTCATCTTGCGCGCCTGCAGCATCAGCGCGCGCTGGTAGTCGTACATGATCGGCTCGGAAACGCGCGACTGATCGCCGATCGCTGCGGTGCGGTCGAGCGTCGGCACGGTCGCGTGGATCCACCAGGAGATGCTGTCGGTCAGGTGGGTATTCTCATTGGCAAGATCGGTGCCGGTCGAATCGCGCCACGTGCGGTACAGCCCGAACAGCGTCTTGTGCGACAGACCATATCCGGTGCCTTCCTGGCTGCCGCCGCCCTGGATGTTCGCGAAATAGTTTTCCAGCAGCGGAATCTTCACGGTATTCAGAAACTGCTGCCACGTTGTGCTGTTGCTGGCCAGCGCCCAGTACATGGTCGCCTCGAGAAAACTGTAGAAATAATTGTTGGCGGGATTATCGATGGACCAGCCTGACCACGGCGACGTATTCGTGCCCCAGATCGCCTGATCCGGATTCCATACGTTGAATATCGCCTGCTCGGCGTATGCGGCCCAACGCGTGCGCTGCGTCGGCGTCATGGACGTCGAGCACCAGTCGTAGGTGATCGCAAGATCGCCGATCATGTCGCCGACGTAGAGATACGAATCGCCGGCGACATCGGGCACGTTGCCCGAAGCGATCGCGGCTTCCGCGTCGCTGACCTGCTGCTCGACCATCTGCACGGCGAGAGTCGCGTATTGCGACTGTCCGGTCAGGCGGTACATGTAGGCCGCATCGGTCGCGGAAAATGCATAGCCGGGATTGCCGGCGACCGCCTGATCGACCCAGTCGCTGAAACGTTGATATTGGGGAGATTGCTGATCGACGTAGGAGAGGTCGATATTGAGGGCCGCACTGCAGGGAACAGCCAGGCCCATCGACAGCATTAATGAAAATCCAACAGCACCACAGCGTACGAGCAAATTGCGCATATGTGCGAGACTCTAATTGAAGTGGCCCCTCAGCCCGGGCGCAACCATAACAATCAATGCGTTATAAAGTTGCAAACCATCACTCGATTAGTGCGACCGTATGGATTATTTTTGCGGACCACGACACATTTCCGCATATTTACTCTGGATTTTCGACGCGAATGGCTTAATCGACGAATCCCGCCACCATCACGCGTTTGCCATAACGCAATTGCTCGTACGCATCCGCGGGCGGCGGCAATATCTCGACGCGGCGAAAGCCGACCTTGCGCATGATCCACATCAATGCATCAAGGCTCGGCACCAGGCAGATACCGGTCGTGCTCGCTTCCGGGCCGTGCGTTTCCTCGGTTTCGTCGATGATGCCGAACGAACCTTTCAGCGGCCGTACAAAACGATAGCTTCCGTAATCGACGACGCCGGTCAGGCCCGGAACGATCTGGGTTTCGACCAGGCAGATGCGCTGCGTCAGCGCATGCGCAATGCGCAATGCGCCGACCGGATTCTCGAGGTGATAAATGAGGCCCAGCATCAGCACGATGTCGAAGCGGCCCATGACATCGGTCGCGAGCGCGTGCACATCGGATTGCTGCACGCGCATGTTGCGCAGCTGCAATGCGTCGCGGATCAGGTTGGCATCGGCGACGTGCTCCGCGCGTGCGTCGACCGCGAGCACGTCGCGCGCGCCCATCTGCGCGAGCTGCGTCGAGAAATAACCCTGGTGGCAGGCGATATCGATAGCGTTACATTGCGCGATCGATTCGCCGAATTCGGCATGCAGCGCCGATTTCAACATGGCAAGACGCGTGGCGTGGATCGCGTCGAGGGCGCCGCCGTCGTAGGTCGGTGCTACGTGGCCGCTCGGCAAGCGGAACGGGTAGAACCAGGTTTTGCCGAGGACTTGCTCTTCGATGGTGGGCATGGATGTGGGAGGTTTTCGCGTGGACGTTCGCTGCGTGAGGAGCGCGATTGAAACAGACCGCGTTGATGCGAACAAGGAAACACCCCTACGCCGTCATCCCGGCGAAGGCCGGGACCCAGTGCCTCATGCCTGACCCAAAGGCGCTGGGTCCCGGCTTTCGCCGGGATGACGAAGGGTGAGGTAGTGCGCGACGACGGTATCTCTAGCGCGGCTCAGGCTCGCGCTCAGCCGACAGCTTCCCGACCTCATCCAACTTGTCCCCAAGCAACCGCCGCACGACGACATAGAAAACCGGAATCAGCAACAACCCGAGAAACGTCGCGAACAGCATGCCGCCGATGACGCCCGTGCCGATCGCGTGACGCGCGTTGGCACCCGCACCCGTCGAGATGGCGAGCGGCAGCACGCCCATGATGAAGGCGAACGAGGTCATCAGGATCGGCCGCAGCCGCAGCCGGGACGCGTCGATGACCGCATCGCGCAGGCTGCGCCCGGCCTTCTGCTCGGCCACCGCGAATTCGACGATCAGGATCGCATTCTTCGCCGCCAGGCCAATGATCGTGATCAGCCCGATCTTGAAATAGATGTCGTTGGGCAGGCCGCGCAGGTTCGCCGCCAGCACCGCGCCGAGCACGCCGAGCGGCACCACCAGCAGCACGGCGACCGGAATCGACCAGCTTTCGTAGAGCGCGGCGAGGCACAGGAACACGACCACGATCGACAGCACCAGCAGCAGCGTGGCCGCGTTGCCGGAGAGGATTTCCTGATAGGACTGGCCGGTCCAGTCGGAGCCGAAACCCGGTGGCAGGTCGGTGTTGACGATCTTCTGCAGCGACTGCATCGCTTCGCCCGAGCTGTGTCCCGCCGCCTGCGAGCCGACGATCTCGACCGCGGAATAGCCGTTGTAGCGCGTCAGCGAAGGCGATCCGGTGAACCAGCTCGGCTTGACCACGTTGGACAGCGGAATCATCGCGTCCTGCGCCGCCGGCGTGATCGAGCTCGGCGTGTAGAAGTGCTGCAGCGCGTCGGGACTCATGCGATACGGCGCATCGGCCTGCATCGTCACGCGCTTGACGCGCCCCTGATAGAAGAAGTCGTTGACGTAGACGGGCGCGAACATCAGCTGGATCGCGCTGTAGATGTCGCTGACCGACAGTCCCATCGACTGCGCCTGCACGCGGTCGACGTCGAGCTGGAGCTGCGGCGCGTCTTCGAGCGTGTTCGGACGCACGGCGGTCAGCGCCGGATCCTTCGCCGCAGCGTCGAGGAGCGCGTTGCGCGCGCCGGCGAGCGCAACGCGGCCGGCGCCGGCGCGATCCTGCAGGTACATGTCGAAGCCGCCGAACTGGCTGAGGCCGCTGACGGTCGGCAAATTGACGACGAAGATCTGCGCATCGCGAATGGCGGCCAGCTCGCGATTGGTCTTCTGGATGTAATCGGACGCGATGATGTCGCGGTCGTCCCACGGCTTGAGTCGGATGAACGCCATGCCGACGTTCTCGCCCTGGCCGACGAAGCTGAAGCCGGCGATCTGCATCATGCCCTCGAATGCCGGGTCCTTCTCCAGCGTCTGGCGCACCTGCGTGAGCACGGCCTGCGTGCGCTGCAAGGTTGCGCCCGACGGCAGCTGCACGATCGCCAGCGCATAACCCTGGTCCTCCTCGGGCAGGAAGCTGCCGGGCAGGCGCGTGAAGAAGAATCCGCACAGCGCGACGATGAGCACGAACAGGATCATCCAGCGCGGCGCATGCGCGATGGCGCTGCCGATATGGCCCTTGTAGGTCTTGCGCACCCATTCGAAGGTGCGGTTGAACCAGCGGAACGCGAAGTTCTGGCTTTCGTGCGTGGTCGGCTTGAGCATCGTCGCGCACAGCGCCGGCGTGAAGCCGAGCGCTAGAAACGCCGAGAACACCATCGCCATCGCGATCGTCAGCGAGAACTGCTTGTAGATCGCTCCCGCCGTGCCGCCCTGCAGCGCGCTCGGCACGAACACGGCGGCGAGCACGACGGTGATCGCGACCACCGCGCCGGTGATCTGGCCCATCGCCTTGCGCGTGGCCTCGCGCGGCGACAGGCCTTCCTCCGACATGATGCGTTCGACGTTCTCGATGACGACGATCGCATCGTCGACGACGATGCCGATCGCCAGCACCATGCCGAACAGCGTCAGCTGGTTGATGGTGAAGCCGATGATCTGCATGCCGAGGAAGGTGCCCAGCAGCGCGACCGGAATCACCAGGGTCGGAATGATCGTCGCGCGCAGATTCTGCAGGAAGATCAGCATGACCAGGAACACGAGGACGATGGCTTCGGCCAGCGTCTTGACGACTTCCTGGATCGAGATCTTGACGAACGTCGTCGAGTCGTACGGCGAGAACCACGACACGCCTTGCGGAAAGCTCGGCGCGAGCTCGTCCATCTTCGCGCGCGCCAGGCTGGCGACGTTCAGCGCGTTCGCGCCGGGCAGCAGCTGGACCGCGAATGCGCCGGTCGGCTTGCCGTTCCATTGCGTGTCGAAGCCGTAGGTGAACGCGCCGAAGTCGACGCGCGCGACGTCCTTGAGCCGCACCGCGGTGCCGTCGGCATTCGCGCGCAGGATGATGTTCTCGAATTCCGCCGGCGAGCTGAAGCGGCCCTCGGCCGAAACCGTCGCGGTGAAACCCTGCGTCGGCAGCGAAGGCTGACCGCCGACCGTGCCCGCTGCGAACTGCACGTTCTGTGCGCGCACGGCGGCCAGCACTTCGGTCGCCGACAGCCCGTAGCCGTGCAGCTTGTCCGGATCGAGCCAGATGTTCATGGCGTATTCCGAGCCGAACTGCCGGGTGGAGCCGACGCCGGGAATGCGCGAGATCTGGTCGAGCACGCGCGAGCCGACGATGTCGTTGAGCGCGTTGCGATCGACGGCGGGATTTTCCGAACGCAGCGCGAGCACCATCAGGAAGCCCGCGTTGGCCTTGGCCACGACCACGCCCTGCTGCACGACTTCGCTGGGCAGGCGCGGCGTCGCCAGCGCGACCTTGTTCTGCACCTGCACCTGCGCGATATCCGGATCGGTGCCGGTCTCGAACGTCAGCGTCACCGAGGATTGGCCGTTCGAGCTCGAGGTCGAGCTGAAGTAGAGCAGGTGATCGATGCCGGTCAGCTGCTGCTCGATGACCTGGGTCACGGTCTTCTCGGTCGTGTCCGCGCTCGCGCCCGGATAACTGGCGCCGACGGTGACCTGCGGCGGCACCACGCTCGGATACGACTCGACGCCGAGATTGAAGATCGCGATGACGCCGGACAGTACGATCAGGATCGCGATCACCCAGGCGAAGACCGGATGATCGATGAAGAATCTGGACATGAGATGCGCGCCTTACTTTTTGTCGGCCGGCTCCGCGCCATCCGGCGCGGGCGTTTTGGAGGCGGGCGCGTTCGTCGGCGCCGCGCCGGCTTTGCCGGCATCGGCTTGCCAGGGCACGGCCTTGGCGGGCTGGCCGGATTTCGCGCGCTGGATACCCGAGGCGATGACCTGGTCGCCTGCGGCCAGGCCATCGCTGACGATCCAGTAGCCGTCGCGCGCGGTTTCGGTCGTCACGTCCTTGCGCGCGACCTTGCCGTCGCTGCCGACGACGAGGACGAACGGTCCATTCGCGTCGCGCTGCAGTGCAGGCTGGGGCACCTTGAACACGTTGTGCTGCTCGCCGAGCGTCGCCTTGATCGAGACGTACATGCCGGGCAGCAGCGAGCGATCGGGATTCGGGATCTGCCCGCGCACGCTCACCGTTCCGGTTGCCGGATCGACCGTGGTGTCGGAGAAATCCAGCGTGCCGGTCTCGCCGTATTCGCTGCCGTCGGGAAAGGCCAGGCGGATCTCGGCCTTGTCGGCATCGGCCAGCGTCGCACGGCCGGCAGCCTTGGCGCGGCGCATGTCCTCGAGGTCGTTGACGCTCAGTGTGAAGTTCACGTACAGCGGATCGATCTGATCGATCGTCGTCAGCAAGGTCGCGTCGCTTTGGCCGACCAGCGCGCCTTCGGTGACCTGCTGCTTGCCCGCGCGTCCCGCGATCGGTGCGCGCACGTCGGCATAGCCGAGGTTGATGCGCGCGCTTTCGACGTTCGCCTTCGCCTGTTTCACCGCCGCCTCGGCGGTGCGCTCCGCGGCCTCGGCGTTGTCCAGATCGGACTTCGACACGAAATTCTTGCCGATGAGCTCGCGCGCGCGCTGGGCGGCGACATGGTTGTTCGTATAGGTCGCCTGCGCCTGCGCGAGCGTGGCCAGGCTTGCATTGAGTGCCGCCCGCAGCGGCGCCGGGTCGATCTGGAAAAGAAGGTCGCCTTCCTTGACCTCGCTGCCTTCGCGATAGACGCGCTTGAGCAGCACGCCGGCGACCCGTGCGCGCACGTCGGACGTGCGATGCGCGGAAAGGCGTCCGACCAGCTCGCGCGTCAGCGGCGCGTCTTCGGCACGCGCCTGGATCACGCCGACTTCGGGCGGCGGCGTCTGCTGCTCATCCTTGCCCTTTCCACAACCTGAGAGCGCGCCGGCAATGAGGATGCCGATGATTGCCGTGCGGACGCGGGAGGGTTTCATCGCTGATCTTCCTTAATGGTGCGGATCGCGTCTGTTGTCGCGGCACGCTTGCCGCCGCGCGACGCCGGCACACGCCGCGCGAAGTTCCCTGCGCAGACATCTCCCGGCTTGGTGAGTTCGCCGGTATCGATAGCTGGCCGGAGATAGCTGGCCGGGAGCGGCGTCGATGCGCTGCGCGAGTTCGGGCACCGCGCGAGCCGATGACTCCGATCCATGGAACATACCGGCGGCGCCGCAAAATTGCACGTATCGCAAGTGTGGGACCGCGTCGACCGCATGGCCCTCGGGTTTGCGATTGCAGCGTCGTCGCGATCGCCGCCGCCGCGCTGTAACAAGCCTGCGACATAGCCTCGTCAGGATGCTCTAGTTTCTTGATTTGACGACGATTGCTGCTGGATTCCGCGTGCAGCAAAGGGGTATCCTTCGCGTCCCTCCGATTTCCTTCCGAAACCGCCTGATGAACGCCCAAGGTGCGCTGACCGGCATGTCCGAAAAGGCCGATGTCGACTCGATCCTGTCCGTGCTGTCCGCACAGCTGAGCGGCGCGCGCCTGCGCGATGCGCAGACCTTCGCGACGGAGTTCCTGCGCCGCCTGCCGGCCGAGGATCTGGCCGCTCGCAACGCATCGGAATGGGCGTCCGTCCTGCTCGGCACGCTGGAGTTCGCACGCGAACGCCGTCGCGACAGCGCGAAGGTGCGCGTGTTCAACCCGACCCCCGGCGACGGTGCGGCAGCCGGTGCGCCTGTCGATGCCACGCGCACGATCGTCGAAGTCGTCACCGACGACATGCCGTTCCTGGTCGATTCGGTCGGCATGCGCGTCACCCAGTCCGGCCTGCAGCTGCACACGGTGATCCATCCGATCTACCGCATCGCGCGCGATGCCGGCGGCAACATGCTGAGTCTCGGCACCGACGACACCGCCGCGGGCACGTCCGAGTCGGTCATGCGTTTCGAGATCGACCGCGTCGCCGGCGTCAGCGAGCTGGAAAAGCTCAAGCAGGGCATCACCGCGACGCTCGAAGACGTGCGCGCAAGCGTCGTCGACTGGTCGGCGATGCGCGCGAAGATGCTCGCGATCGCCGGCGACCTGCCCAATCGCTCGCTGCCGATCGACGCCGACGGCATCGGCGAGGCACAGGAATTCCTGCGCTGGGTCACCGACGACAATTTCACGTTTCTCGGCTATCGCGAATACGAAGTGGCCACCGTCGGCAGCGACGACGTGCTCAAGGCGGTCGAGGGTTCCGGCCTCGGCATCCTGCGCGGCGAGGAACGCTCGCTCGCGCCGCGCTCGCTGCGCACGCTGGTGGCCAAGGATCTGCCGCAGTCCGGCTCGATGGACGCGATCATCCTGACCAAGACCAATGCGCGCGCCGGCGTGCATCGTCCCGGCTACATGGACTACATCGGCGTGCTCGCGTTCGACGCCGACGGCGTGCCGGTCGCCGAGCAGCGTTTCCTCGGCTTGTTCACCTCCGGCGCGTACATGCGCCGTCCGCAGGATGTGCCGCTGGTGCGGCGCAAGGTCGAAGCGGTGATGCGGCGCTCGGGCTTCCGCCGCGATTCGCATTCCGGCAAGGCCCTGCGCCACATCCTGGAGATGCTGCCGCGCGACGAGCTGTTCCAGTGCACCGAGGAAGAGCTCTACACGACCGCGACCGGCATCCTCGCGCTGCAGGAGCGCACGCGCACACGCCTGTTCATCCGCCGCGACAAGTACGGGCGTTTCTATTCCTGCCTCGTCTACCTGCCACGCGATCGTTTCAGTTCCGAGGTGCGTGAGCGCGTCGAAGCGACCCTGAAGCGCGCGCTGCACGGCGAGCGCATCGATTCCTCGATCCAGGTCGGCGAATCGCCGCTGGCCAACCTGCATCTGATCGTGCGTCCGAAGCCGGGCGACAAGGCCAGCTACGACAGCGCCGAGCTCGAAGGCAAGATCTCGCAGATCGTGCGCAACTGGCACGACGAGCTGCGCGACACGCTGGTGCAGAAGCACGGCGAGGAAGTAGGCCTCAAGCTCGCCGCGCGCTACGGACGCGCGTTGCCGGTCGGCTACATCGAGGAAGTCACGCCGCACGTCGCCGCGGCCGACGTCGAGATGGCCGCGAGCCTGCGCGACGCCGACGACATCCGCCTGAATCTCTATCGCTCGCGGCGCAAGGCCGACACGCTGCACCTGAAAGTATTCCGCCTCGGCGGCGACATCGCGCTGTCCGACGTGATTCCGGTGCTCGAGAACATGGGCCTCAAGGTCCTCACCGAGCATCTGTACGAGATCGACATCGACGGCAGCGCGCTCTACATCCAGGACATCGAAGTGCAGCCTTCGCTGCGCTGCGAGTTCGACCTCGAGCAGGTGCGCGAGCTGTTCCAGACCGCGTTCGAGCGCATCTGGCGCGGCGTCGCCGAGAACGACGCGTTCAACAAGCTGATCCTCGGCGCGCAGCTCGACTGGCGCCAGGTCAGCGTGCTGCGCGGCTATTGCAAATACCTGCTGCAGACCGGCGTGCCGTTCTCGCAGACGTACATGGAAGACACACTCAACCGCTATCCGGCGAGCGCGGGTCTGCTCGTCGAGCTGTTCGAGGCCGGCTTCGATCCGAGGCGCGAAAGCGCCGGCAAGGCGGCCAACGAGTCGGCGCGCAAGCGCCTCGCCAAGGAATTGCAGGCGCTGGTTTCTCCCGAAGTGATCAAGGCACATCCGCGCTTCGTCGACGACCTGACCGCGGCGCGCGGCGAGCCGCGCGCGCAACAGATTTCCGCGATCATCGGCGCGATCAAGGTGCTGCTCGACCAGGTCGCCAGCCTCGACGAGGACCGCATCCTGCGCGCGTACCTCAGCGTGATCGGGGCGACGCTGCGCACGAACTATTTCCAGGCGCGCGATGGCGTGCCGCACGAGTACATCAGCTTCAAGTTCGATTCGTCGAAGGTGCCCGATCTGCCCAAACCGCGCCCGTACCGCGAGATCTTCGTCTACGGCGCGCGCGTCGAAGGCGTGCACCTGCGCTTCGGCCCGGTCGCGCGCGGCGGCCTGCGCTGGTCGGACCGTCGCGAGGATTTCCGCACCGAAGTGCTGGGCCTGGTCAAGGCGCAGATGGTCAAGAACACGGTCATCGTGCCGGTCGGCTCGAAGGGCGGTTTCTTCGTCAAGCGCCCGCCCGCGTCCGGCGAGCGCGACGCGGTGCTGGCCGAGGGCATCGCCTGCTATCGCATGTTCATCAACGGGCTGCTCGACATCACCGACAACCTCGTCGATGGCAAGGTCGCGCATCCGGCCGACGTCGTGCGTCACGACGCGGACGACCCTTATCTCGTCGTTGCCGCCGACAAGGGCACGGCGACGTTCTCCGATATCGCCAATGCGGTCAGCGCCGAGCACGGCTACTGGCTCGGCGATGCGTTCGCGTCGGGCGGTTCGGCCGGTTACGACCACAAGAAAATGGGCATCACCGCGAAAGGCGCCTGGGAGTCGGTCAAACGCCACTTCCGTGCGCTCGGCCGTGATTGCCAGACGCAGGATTTCACCGTCGTCGGCGTCGGCGACATGTCCGGCGACGTGTTCGGCAACGGCATGCTGCTGTCCCGACACATCCGCCTGCTCGCCGCGTTCGATCACCGCCACATCTTCATCGATCCGGATCCGGACACCGCCGCTTCGTTCGCCGAGCGCGAGCGCATGTTCGCGCTGCCGCGTTCGTCGTGGGCCGACTACGACACCAGGTTGATCTCGAAGGGCGGCGGCGTGTTCCCGCGCACGGCGAAATCGGTTCCGGTGTCGCCGGAGGCCTGCCGCGCGCTCGGCATCGACGAGAACACGACCTCGATGACGCCGACCGCGCTGATGAACGCGATCCTCAAGGCGCCGGTCGATCTGCTCTGGAATGGCGGCATCGGCACCTACGTCAAGGCCGAGAGCGAATCCAGCGTCGACGTCGGCGATCGCGCCAACAATGCGCTGCGCGTCAACGGCAAGGAGCTGCGCTGCAAGATCGTCGGCGAGGGCGGCAATCTCGGCCTGACGCAGAAAGGACGCATTGAGGCCGCGCAGCACCACGTGTTGCTGAACACCGACTTCATCGACAACTCCGCCGGCGTCGACACCTCGGACCACGAGGTGAACATCAAGATCCTGCTCAACGACGCCGTGCAGCGCGGCGAGCTGACCGTCGAGCAGCGCAACACGCTGCTGGCGGCGATGACGGATGAAGTCGAACGCCTCGTGCTGTCCGACAACTATCGTCAGAACCAGGCGATCACGGTCATGGAGCATCTGTCCGTACACCGCCTCGGCTCGAAGGCGCATTTCATCCGCACGCTCGAGGCCGAAGGCCTGCTCGACCGCCAGATCGAATCGCTGCCGTCGGACGCCGAGCTCGACGAGCGCAAGACGCGTCATCAGGGGCTGACGCGCCCCGAGCTTTCGATCCTGCTGTCGTACGCGAAGATCAAGCTCTATCAGCAGCTGCTCGATTCGGACGTGCCCGAAGACGCGCATCTGTCCAAGGAGCTCGCGCGCTATTTCCCGGCGCCGTTGCAGGAACCGTACGCCGCGCACATGCAGCGCCACCGCCTGAAGCGCGAGATCATCGCCACCGCGGTGACCAATTCGATGGTCAACCGCATGGGCGCGACGTTCACGCTGCGCATGCAGGAAGACACCGGCCAGACACCGGCCGCGATCGCGAAGGCGTACACGGCAGTGCGCGAAGTCATCGATGCGCGTTCGCTGTGGGCCGATATCGAAGCGCTCGACGGCCAGGTCGCCGACGCCGTGCAGGTCGATGCGCTGCTCAAGATCTGGGATCTGCTGCGCAACCTGACGCGCTGGCTGCTCAATCACCGCGGCATCGCGCTGGAGATTGCCGGCATCGTTGCGCGCTATGCGCCGGGCGTGGCCGAACTGCGTGCCGCGCTGCCGCGCGTGCTCACGCCGACCGGACGCGCCGATTACGACGTCGACGTCGAAAAGTGGCAGGGGCTCGATATTCCCGAAGCGATCGCAGCTCGCCTCGCGACCGTGCCGGTGCTCGGCGCCGCGCTCGATATCGTCGAAGTGGCGCGCGAGAGCGGACAGCCGGTCGAGCGCGTCGCGTCGATCTTCTTCGAGGTCGGCCAGGCGCTGGAGATCGATGGCTTGCGCCGGCAGATCGAGAACCTTCCGGTCGAAAGCCGCTGGCACGCGCAGGCGCGTGGCTCGCTGCGCGACGAGCTGGCGGCGCAGCACCGTGCGCTGGCGACGCAGATACTTGCCGGCGCGGCTGCAAACGTTGCGCATCCGGTCGCTCCGTGGCTCGAGCGTGACGACGCATCGCTCAAGTTCACGCTCGGCATGCTCGCCGAGATCCGCACGCAGACGGTCGACTATCCGATCGCGTCGGTGGCGCTGCGCCGCCTGGCGCAGCTCGTTCAGGCCGGCGCCAATCCCGCATAGGGTGGGCCTTGGCCCACCGTTCGCGCATGGTGGGCCAAGGCCCACCCTGTAAAAACACGCGGCCGAGCACCTGAGATATCGACAAAGTAGGGTGGGCTTCAGCCCACCGTTCAAGCATTCGGTGGGCCGAAGCCCACCCTACAGCCCACTCGCCCGGTTGCCTCGAGCAGCCTGCTAAGCTCTGCGTCCTTACATCAGGAACCGGCCCTTGGACGCGCCCCGCATCGCTTTCGTTGCCGCACAGACCGAGGACGCGCAGGCCGCACTGGCGGCGCTGAAGGGCCACTACGGCGATGTGCCGATCGAAGAGGCGAGCGTGATCGTCGCGCTCGGCGGCGACGGGTTCATGCTGCGCACCTTGCATCGGCATATGTCGCGCGCCTTGCCGGTCTACGGCATGAAGCGCGGCACGATCGCGTTCCTGATGAACCACTTCCATCTCGACGACCTGCCGCAGCGCCTCGCGCGCGCGCAGCCGACCATGCTGCGGCCGCTGATCATGGATGCGGTGACCGAATCCGGCAGCAGCGTGACGGCGCTGGCGTTCAACGAGGTGTCGCTGCTGCGCCAGACCAAGCAGATCGCGCACCTGCGCGTCTCGCTCAACGAGTCGGTCAAGATCGACGAGCTGATGTGCGACGGCATCCTGGTCGCGACGCCGGCGGGATCCACCGCCTACAACCTTTCCGCGCACGGGCCGATCCTGCCGCTCGGTTCGCAGCTGCTGGCGATGACGCCGATCAGCCCGTTCCGCCCGCGCCGCTGGCGCGGTGCGATCCTGCCCGCGGTCACGGACATCAAGCTGGATATCCTCGATCCTTACAAACGGCCGGTCAGCGCGACCGCCGATTCCAACGAAGTGCGCGACGTGGTCGAAGTGCGGGTCCGCGAATCGCGCGAGCAGACGGTGACCTTGTTGTTCGATCCCGAGCACAACCTGGAGGAGCGGATACTCAATGAGCAATTCGAACTGTGACGTTTTGCGGAGATTGCCGATCGCGGCCCTGGCGATCGCCTGCGGTTCCGTGTTCGCCGCGCAGGTGAATCCCGATCTTGCCGCCGCGGCGCGCCGTGACGGCAGCGCCGAGGCGCTGATCGTGCTTGCCGACCAGAGCACGCCGGTACTGGCGCCGCTCGATGCCGGCATCGATTACAAATCGCATCGCCGCGCACTGGTCGACGCGTTGCGCGCGCGTGCGCAGATGCAGCAGAGCGGCGTGAAAGCCTGGCTCGAATCGCGCGGCATCGAGTACCGCGCGTACTGGATCTCGAATGTCGTGCTCGCGCGCCTGAATGCGCGCGATCTCAAGCTGCTGTCCGCGCGGCGCGACATCAGCCGCATCGAGACCAATCCGCGCATCACCGCGCGATTGCCGCAGCCGCAGGCCGGAGGTGTCGGCACAGACGATGTCGAATCGGTCGCCTGGGGCGTGACCAAGATCAACGCGCCGCAGGTCTGGGCTGCGGGCGTGACCGGCGAGGGCGTCGTGATCGGTGGCGAAGACACCGGCTATAAATGGGATCACCCGGCGCTCAAGCCGCACTATCGCGGCTGGAACGGCACTAGCGCCGATCACAACTACAGCTGGCACGATTCCGTGCACGACAGCAGCGGGAATCCCTGCGGCAACGATGCGCCGGCGCCGTGCGACGACAACGGGCACGGAACGCATACCGCGGGAACGTTCGCCGGCGACGACGGCGCCACGCATCAGGTCGGCGTCGCGCCCGGTGCGAAGTGGGTCGGCTGCCGCAACATGGATGCGGGCAACGGCACGCCGGCCATGTATATCGAATGCATGCAGTGGATGCTGGCGCCGACCGATCTGAGCGACCAGAACCCAAATCCTGATCTGGCGCCCGACGTCATCAGCAATTCGTGGACGTGCATTACCTCGGAAGGATGCACGACCGGCAGAGAGCTCCTCGCCGCGGTCGCCAACGTCGTCGCCGGCGGCATCTTCTTCGTCGCCGCCGCTGCCAACGACGGCCCCAGCTGCAACACGATCACCTCGGCCCCGGCGATCTACACCGCCTCGTTCACGATCGCCGCAACCGACAGCAGCGATGCGCTCGCCGGTTTCTCCAGCCGCGGTCCGGTGCTCGGGCGTCCCCTGCTCAGCCCGAACGCGCATCCGATCAAGCCGGATGTTTCCGGTCCCGGCGTCGACGTGCCTTCGGCGTGGCCGCCGAACACCTACGCGAACCTGAGCGGCACGAGCATGGCGACGCCGCACGTCGCCGGCGCCGCAGCGCTGGTGATGTCGGCCAATCCGGCGCTCAAGGGTCATCCGGCGGCGCTGGCCGCGCTGTTCCGCGATACGGCGGTCACAGTCGGCGTCACCGATCCGGTCAACCAGGCCTGCGGCGGCACGCCGCGCACCACTTGGCCGAACAACATGATGGGGCATGGCCGCATCGATGCGTTCGCGGCTTATCAGGCAGCGATTTCCGGAGTGGTGGACACACAATGAAAACCAACCAGAGCATTTTACGTTTGAGCCCGCTGGCGCTTGCCTGTCTCGTTGGCTGCGGAATCGTTTCAGCGGCCGAGGTCGATAGCCAGCTCACGGCGCGCAACGGCGATGTCGACGCGTTGCTGGTGTTCACACGGTCCGCGCACGCGTTGACGCCGCTGGCCGCCGCTGCGGACTACAAACTGCGACGTCGCGCGCTCGTCGGCGCGCTGCGCACGCAGGCGGACGCGACGCAGCGCGACACGCGTGCGTGGCTGGATGCGCGCGGCATCGCCTATCGAAGCTACTGGATATCGAACGTGATCGAGGTGCGGCTGGCGCAATCCGCGCTGGCCGAGCTGGCGCGACGCGACGACATCGTGCGCATCGAGGCCAACGATTCGTTCGCCGCAGGCTTGCCGAAACCCGAGCAAGCGCGGGCGCCGGACGATGTCGAATCGGTCGCCTGGGGCGTGACCAAGATCGATGCACCGGACGTGTGGGCAGCCGGATTCACCGGACAGGGTGTGGTGATCGGCGGCCAGGACACCGGCTACCAGTGGGATCATCCCGCGCTGCAAACACATTACCGCGGCTGGGACGGCAGCACCGCCGACCACAATTACAACTGGCACGATTCGATCCACGACTCGGGCGGCAATCCGTGCGGCAACGATTCGCCGGAGCCCTGCGACGACTACGGGCACGGCACGCACACGGCAGGCACGTTCGCCGGCGACGACGGCGCGACGCATCAGATCGGCGTCGCGCCCGGCGCGAAATGGATCGGCTGCCGCAACATGGACAACGGCAACGGCACGCCTGCCACGTACATCGAATGCATGCAGTGGCTGCTGGCGCCGACCGATCTCAGCGACGCGAATCCGAATCCCGATCTGGCACCGGACATCGTCAGCAATTCCTGGGG
>Ga0193717_1001096_pt1 | contig 16946 bp, 9 predicted proteins | sample U2c2metaG_FD_145900 | JGI IMG/M metagenome (GOLD analysis project Ga0193717, IMG submission 145900) | Soil microbial communities from a riparian zone of the East river system, Colorado, United States - U2c2 | ecosystem: Environmental > Terrestrial > Soil > Riparian zone | place: USA: East River... | reverse complement strand
CAACGCTGCCAGAGTTGCCAGCACAGGCCGCTTAGAATGAGGGGTAACAGTTGCTGTGTGCGGCTTGTGCTGGCAACTCTGGCAGCGTTGGGTTCTACATAGACTACGTCGTTTGTTTTAAGATAGTAATAAGGCGAAGCAAGGATCTTGTCCGAATTGAGATTAAGCCTTCTTACGACTTTGTCATTCCCTTCTTCCCGGATGAGCAGCACGTTCTCCCTTTTTCCATAAATAGTCAGGTCGCCGGCCAAACCCAATGCCTCAAGTACGGATATTCGCTCATTATATACGTTGATAGTGGTAGGCTTAGCAACTTCGCCCATTACCGTGACCCTGAAATTGAGAAACCGAACGTTGACGATCGGATCTATCAATAATTTTTTATCAACAAGCTCATCGGCGATTTTTTTCTCCAGCTGTTTCTTAGTAAGACCAGCCACCTTTATCGACCCAAGAACCGGAAATTGAATTGTTCCGTCTTCGGTCACCAGGTATCCTATGGGAGGTGCCAGCGTATTATTGTTAAGCCCCACCGCTGCGACATTACTCCCCGAAGTGACAGGGTTCATCGGCGTTGCCGACATACTGCCCGACGTGTTAAAGATGGACGCCGCCTGGGGGTTTACGCTGCTGACCGAGATACCAAGCACATCACTTTTTGTGATGGCAGATTCTACGGACGGGTTAACATTTTTCAGTGTGGTATCCTGTATGTTATTAAAATAGATCACCTTTTTTGTGTTCACGCAGGATGCCAAAAAGAACATAACAATAGTCGAACAACATAGAAAAGACCATTTTCCTATATATCCCATATTAGAGTTTTCATTAGAGATTTTTCCACAATCGACAACTATATATATATAGCGTACGATAGCGGAGCTACGATGTTAAGCACATGGCAAGAAAAAGTTAAGGAGATACTAGATTGAGCCTTTTAGAAGGATTTGGAGTCGTAAGAAACAAACGGAAGAGAGTAGTTAGGAGATTTTAGCACTACGAAAATAGTTAAAAAAGTGATAGTAGCAAATTCTTAACGTTTTAATGTGTACAAAATGCTTTTTAAAAAGCTTCATTTCCAACACTTCATCTTCGCCAGCCTTCCATAAACCAAATCCATGCCATTAATTTCTTCTGTGAAAAAAAATGGTCGGGGGTGACGTACAATAGACACAAAAGACTCAAATTTGGGGCCTGAAAATCCCTTCCATTTCGGAAAATACCATACCATAATTAAATACAAATAAATCATCTATCAAAAATCATGTGCAAAACTCCCCTTCGTCTTTTCGTTGTGGCCCTGTTGGCCGGATCTCATCCGGTCACCGCCCAGACCCCGGAGAACCTCTCCCAGTATGTCCGGCCGATCATCGGTACACAACGAATGGGGCATACTTACCCCGGTGCGACTTCCCCATTTGGAATGGTTCAGCTAAGCCCGGATACGGATACGATCCCTTATGAACAAAATGGAAAGTACAATCCCGACGTTTACAAATATTGCGCCGGGTACCAGTATGACGATAAAACCATTGTCGGGTTTAGTCATACCCATTTTTCGGGTACGGGTCATTCAGACCTGGGCGATTTTCTGATCATGCCAACTGGTGTCGCCAGTCAACCCCGCAGCGGTTACCGCTCGGCCTTTAGTCATTCCACGGAGGTTGCAGAGGCAGATTATTATAAGGTTAAGCTTGAGGATTATAATATACTGGCAGAGTTGACGACAACGACAAGGGTAGGGGTCCATCAATATACTTTCCCTGCCACAGACCAGGCGCACATTATCCTCGACCTCATGCACGGCATATATAACTATGAGGATAAGAACGTATGGACAGTCGTTAGGGTTGCCAACGATACCCTGGTGACCGGTTACCGCCAGACCAATGGCTGGGGTAGGACCAGGACAGTCTATTTTGCCATGAGCTTCTCAAAACCTTTCTACCAGTACGGCAGCCGTAATTATTCAAAACGCCAGGTCTACCGTGGTTTCTGGGGAAAATTCGACCAGAACCACAACTTCCCCGACCTTGCAGGCCGCCAGCTGCGCATGCATTTTGATTTTCACACACAGGCGGGAGAAAAGGTAATGATCAAGTTTGCCCTCTCCTCCGTCAGCACGGACGGAGCCCTGCTCAACCTGCGGGCAGAAGCTCCTGGCTGGGATTTCGAGCAGGTCCGCCGTCAGGGCCAGGAAGCCTGGAACAAGGAACTCAGCAAGCTGCGCATCGAAGGCGGAAAAGATCAAAAGGAAAACTTCTATACTGCACTCTACCATGCGTATATCAACCCGACGATATATATGGACGCAGACGGCTCCTACCGGGGGCTCGACCAGTTAAATCACAAGGCGGATGGATTTGTCAACTATACGACTTTCTCGCTCTGGGATACCCACAGAGCCCTCCACCCCCTGTTCAATATCCTTGAACCCCGACGCAATGCGGATATGATCAGATCGATGCTGGCCCATTATGACCAAAGCGCAGAACACATGCTGCCTATCTGGTCACATTATGCGAATGAGAACTGGTGTATGTCAGGTTATCACTCCGTATCGGTGATTGCCGACGCTATCGTCAAGGGCAATACGCCTTTCGACCCCGGCAAAGCCCTCGATGCCTGCATCGCTACCTCGAATCACCGCAGTTTTGAAGGGCTGGATGCGTATATAGATAACGGCTATATTCCATCGGAGTCCAACGGCACCTCCGTGTCTACGACAATGGAATATGCTTATGATGACTGGGCTATTGCCCAGGCTGCAAAAAAACTGAACAGAACGGATCTTTATACCACCTATATGAAAAGGTCGGAGAATTATAAAAATGTCTTCGACTCCTCCATCGGGTTTATGCGGCCCCGTTTGAAAGACGGCAGCTTCCGGCAGTCTTTTGATGTCCTCAGCACCAACGGGCAGGGCTTTATCGAAGGCAATGCGTGGAACTATACCCTCTACGTCCCGCATGACCCGGCAGCGCTTATCAGGATGCTGGGCGGTAAAAAGAAGTTTGTGCAACACCTCGACTCCCTTTTCACGATGGAGCTTCCCGACAAGTTCTTTGCTGAAACAGAGGACATTACAAGGGATGGCATCATCGGGAATTATGTACATGGCAATGAGCCTTCCCATCATGTCGCCTATTTATACAACTGGACCGATCAGCCCTGGAAAACACAGGAGCGGGTAAGGATGATCCTGGAGAAACAGTATCGCCCGTCCCCGGATGGCCTGGGCGGCAATGACGACTGCGGCCAGATGAGCGCCTGGTACATCTTCACCGCACTGGGCTTTTATCCGGTAGCCCCCGGCTCCGAAGAATATTCGCTGGGTAGTCCGGCAGTAGATGCAGCTGTCTTACAGCTGGATAACGGCAAGACCTTTACCATCGAAGCAAAGGACCAGGGCCCTAAAAATGTTTATGTTAAAAGGGTGACACTCAATGGAATGCCCCTGAACCGCCGGTATATTACCCATGGGGAGATCCTAAATGGGGGAAAACTTGTATTCTATATGAGTGCAAAGCATTAGAAGGACGAATTTAACGGTAAAAGAGACGGGTTTGTCCTTAACGGGGCTTGCGAATGTGGATTATTTTATATATATTTAGCTAGGTATTTGATTTCTTAATACAAATTCCGCCATATGAAACAATCCACACATGCCAACAACACGTTTGGCCAAACTGCCACAACAGTCTTATTAGCTGTCGGCTTTCTAGGTTTTGTGCTGCTGCTTTCTTATCTTTTTATTACAGGTACCATGAAGTAATCACATAACCTCTTATGCAAAAGGGGCAGACCCATACGGATCTGCCCCTTTTTTATTTTTTAACCGGCTATTTTGCGAGGTAGGTAGAGTTGAACTGGCCGTTGACGATGACCACGCTGTCCGATGTTCCGGACCCGTAAAGCACACCATTGAATTGTCCTGCGACCTTCTTATTCGCCTTATCCAGCGACGTTACTGTTATCGTTCCATGGGAGGAATTGATCCAGGAAGAATAAAGCGAAAATCCTCTGCTGTATTCTGCATACGCAACATCACCGGTGATATCCAGTGGCTTGTTGAGGCTGACTGTGTCAGAGAACTCGATATAAAGAGCGGAAGTGTCGGCATTCTTAAATCCGAGAATACCCAAAATGCCCACACTATCGATTGCCTGAACTGTGGAAGGCTGATAGACCTTGCCGTTAATGCTTGCGGAAATACTGGTAGAAGAAGAGTTGCTGTTGCTTTTACTACAGCTGGAGGCAAAGAATAAAGTGGAGACAGCGATAACGGAAAGACCTAACAGTGAAGTAGCGTTAAATTTCATAAGTTCAATTTGGTTTAAAAAGGTTTAGATTCCTGCGTATAAACGCCAGTGGGTTAACTTTATTGCAGTTTTGCAAGTGTCGGCGGCCGGTCTTTTTAGCTTACCTTTGTGACCCGAACGGAATCAATTACATGGTAAAAATTGGCAATATTTCCCTCCCTGATTTTCCTCTATTATTAGCACCCATGGAGGACGTCAGCGACCCGCCTTTTCGGGTTGTTTGTAAGGCCAACGGAGCCGACCTGACCTATACGGAATTCATTTCCTGTGAAGGACTCGTCAAGGGTGGTATAAAAAACCGCCGGAAACTGGACATATTTGAGACGGAACGCCCCGTGGGCATTCAGCTCTATGGCGGGAATGAGGAGAGCATGGAGCTGGCCGCAGCGATCGTTAATGTCACCAACCCCGATCTGCTGGACATCAACTTCGGCTGCCCGGTCAAGGGGATAGTCCATCGAGGCGCCGGTGCAGGTGTCTTAAAGGACCTTGACAGAATGGTCCGGCTGACGGAGGCCTGCGTACGTGCTACCCGGTTGCCAGTGACCGTTAAGACAAGACTCGGCTGGGACGAAGATTCAAAGAACATAGAAGAAGTGGCCCTGCGTCTGCAGGACGTTGGGATTCAGGCCCTGACCATCCATGGCCGGACACGCTGCCAGTTATATAAGGGCGAAGCCGACTGGACCCTCATCGGTAAAGTAAAGAATGACCCGCGGATAAAGATCCCCATCTTTGGCAATGGCGACATCGACAGCCCGCAAAAAGCCCTCGAATATAAGAACAGGTATGGAGTGGACGGCGTCATGATCGGCCGGGCAGCCATCGGCTATCCCTGGATCTTCCGGGAGATCCGCCATTACCTCGATACGGGAGAGCTCCTGACCGGCCCGACTGCAGCCGAAAGGGTGCATGTTTGCCGGCAGCATTTGTCCGGAGCCCTGGCCTGGAACGGGCCGGTACAGGGTCTGAATGAAATGAAAGGACGTTACGCACAGTACCTGAAAGGATTGCCCAACATCCAGGAATATCAGCGCCGGCTGGTCCGTCTGTCCGACGCAGAAGCGGTCGAAAAATTGCTCTCGGAGATAGAAGATCAATATCGGGGTTATATTCCGACTACTGAATCCATACGCCTCGTGAATTATCATACCCATTGCGCCTTGTAACGTGTATAAAACACCCTAACTTTACGCGCCCATTTAACTAATACATAATATACAACGTGTTTAAAAAAGCAAGCCTTTTTCTCTTGTCTCTCCTGGCCGCAGCTGCGACCTTCGGACAACAAAAGACCGTTACAGTCTATACGACTGCTGCGAATACCCAGCTCCGCCTTAGCCCCAACGGTAACCTGAGCTTCTCTCCCTTCCGCCAGCCTTTCGAGACAGAACCCTTTGTCCTCGTGGATGCGGCGGTAGCCTTTCAGTCGATAGAAGGCATCGGTGGGGCGCTGACCGATGCTTCAGCCGAGACTTTCGCCAAATTACCAAAGGAAAAACAACAGGAGCTGCTGACTGCTTATTATAGTCCCGCTGGTGGCATCGGTTATACCCTGGCCCGCACAAATATCCAAAGCTGCGACTTCTCCAGCGGAACCTATAGCTATGTCGGAGACAACGATCCCCAGCTTAAAACTTTTACCGTAGATCATGACAAACAATACCGCATTCCCCTGATCAAACAGGCTATAACGGCAGCCGGTGGTAAACTAAAGCTTTATGTAAGCCCCTGGAGCCCGCCCGCCTGGATGAAGGACAACAACAGCGTCACCGGCGGCGGCCATCTCAAACCCGAGTTTGACCAGCCCTGGGCCAATTTTTATATTAAATTCATCCGGACCTATGAGGCATTAGGCATACCCATCTGGGGCCTAACCGTACAGAACGAGCCGATGGCCAAACAAAAATGGGAGTCCTGTGTGTTTACGGCGGAGGAGCAAAGAGACTTTATAAAGAACTTCTTAGGACCTACTTTGCAAAAAGCAGGTATGAGCAGCAAAAAGCTGATCTGCTGGGACCATAACAGGGACCTGCTTTACCAACAGGCCAGCACCATCCTCGAAGACCCGGGCGCCGCCAAATACATCTGGGGCATCGGCTTCCATTGGTATGAGACCTGGACGGGCGGTCCTATGCAGTTTGATAACCTGAAGCTGGTCCACGAGGCCTTCCCCGGGAAGAACCTGATCTTTACCGAAGGATGCAAGGAGAAATTTTCGTTTGACAGTTTGCAAAGCTGGTCATTAGGTGAGCGATATGGTTATTCCATGATCAATGACTTCAACAGCGGCGCGACGGGATGGACCGACTGGAACATCCTGCTGGATGAGAATGGCGGACCCAATCATACGGGCAATTTCTGTTTTGCGCCGGTACATGCCGATACCCGCAATGGACAGCTTATTTATACTAATGCTTTTTATTATATCGGCCACTTCTCAAAGTTCGTACGTCCGGGAGCCCGCCGCATCGCAGTGTCTTCCAACCGGGCGGCTTTGCAAACCACGGGGTTTGTGAACATAGACGGAAGTACCGTTGTCATTGTAATGAATGACACGGATCGATCCTGGCCTTATCATCTTATTGTAAAAGGACAAGCAGCCGTCACCGAAAGTTTGCCACATTCTATCGCCACTCTAATTATCAAATAATGTTATCTGTTACCAGGATAAAGCTTCTTGGCGCGACCTTTTGCTGCGCCATGGGGGCAAATGTTTTTGCGCAAAAAGAAAAACCGGTCGATGTCTGGCTGACAGATCCCGTTCACAACATCTTTTTTAAGCAGCAGCCACGCGAGCTTTTTTTCGATAAAAGCAGTACGTGCCAGGGGCCGGTCATAAAGATCGACGATGCCCGCGGCTTTCAGGAGATGGATGGCTTTGGCTTCGCACTCACCGGTGGCAGCGCGCAGCACATCATCAGAATGAGCCCTGAAGCCCGGAAGGGATTACTTGAGGAACTGTTCCGGGCAGACAGCAATTTTATCGGCACCAGCTACCTGCGCGTAAGCATCGGCGCATCAGATCTGAGCGATCACGTTTTTTCATATGACGATCTGCCTGCGGGACAGACGGACACCGCCATGACCCACTTCGACCTGGGACCGGACCTAAAGGACGTCGTCCCGGTTCTGAAAGAGATCATCGAGATCAATCCGCAGATCAAGATCCTGGGTTCATCCTGGTCACCGCCTACCTGGATGAAGACCAACCACGACACCCGGGGTGGAAGCCTCCTGCCAAAGTATTATTCGGCCTTTGCTAATTACCTGGTAAAATATATTCTGGCCATGCAGGACCAGGGCATAGGGATCGACGCCATCACGGTTCAGAACGAACCCCTGCATCCCGGCAATAATCCCAGCATGCTCATGCCGGCGGATGAAGAAGGCGCCTTTATAAAAACGGCCCTGGGACCAGCCTTCCAAAAGGCGAGACTGGATACAAAGATCATCATCTACGATCACAATGCGGACCGGCCCGATTACCCCATTTCGATCCTGAAAGATCCCGATGCGGCAAAGTATATAGACGGTTCGGCCTTTCATTTGTATGCCGGAAAGATCGACTCCCTCTCACTCGTGCACAACGCTTTTCCGGACAAGAACCTCTATTTCACGGAACAGTGGGTAGGGGCACCGGGCAACTTTAAAAAGGATATCCCCGAACACATTCAAAAGCTGATCGTCGGAGCATCCCGCAACTGGTGCAAGACGGTCATCGAATGGAATCTGGCGGCAAATTCGCAATGGGAACCACATACGGATCGCGGAGGCTGCGACCGCTGCCTGGGAGCCGTTACCATCGATGGTGACAAGGTAGGGCGTAACCCGGCTTATTATATCATCGCCCATGCCGCGAAGTTTGTACGGCCCGGCTCGATACGGGTGACAACCAACTCGGATGATGTTTTACCAAACGTGGCCTTTCATACGCCTGCCCATCAGCTCGTGGTAATCGTATTAAACAATACAGAAAGCCCGCAGACTTTCTGTATTGAATATAAAGGGCAGCGAATACATCCGTCACTGGCGGAAAAGGCCGTTGCCACCTATGTGATCGATCTGAAATAATATTCGTTTACCGGTTGATCACAAATCGTCGGGTTATTACTGCGCCGTGCGCCGTCTGTATCACCACCAGATAATTTCCATTTGGCATATTGCCCAGTGACATCGTCACTACGTTGGGCCCTGCCTGGAAGTCGGCTACCTTTTTCATCGCCATTCTGCCAAGCATGTCATAGATAACGATATTGACATTCTGTTCCGGCACAGAGGGATTGTAGCTGATGTTGATCTGGCTCTTTGCCGGATTCGGGAACAGGGTCAGTTCCGCATTCAGGCGGCTGGAATCGGCAGCCTTTGCGCTGTCTGCACGGGCGGCAGCCGTAGAATCATCCGCAAACTTATTGGCAGTAACCAGTTTAACCGTTGAGTCCGAGGTTTTGGCGACGGCGGTCACCGTGAACGCAACGCTGTTGGAAAAATATTCCCAATAAGCACCGTCATCTCCTTTTACAGTGATCGTATGCGTTCCTGCTGACGGATTGGTCCATCTCAGCACATAAGCTACGGAATCATATGCGACGACACGCTTTGCAATGCTCATACCGGTGATGGGCTTGCCGTTCTCCAGCCAGTAGCCTGCCGAAAGGATATTGGCTGCATTGGGAAACCTGAATCCCATGATCAGATAAACAGAGCCGCCTGTCTTGTACCCGTTGTCGCTGGAGTCTCTCAGCTTCATGATGGGGTCGACGCCCTGTATCGTCAGCCCGGTCAAACTCGTCCGGAACTGATCTTTGTGCAGCCCGATGCGGTTGATATGCCAGTCGCGGCCCAGCGTCTTGTTGAAAGCTCCCATATTCTTCACGCTGTCCAGCGAAAAGGGATAGATCGGCGTCGTCTTGGCGTTGAGGCGTATCCCGTTCTTGAAAACGGTGCCCCATGTAGTAAAGACGGGTCCCGTCGTCGAGCAATACGTCGTATTGGTAGTGCCATCCTTATTGAACATCTGGTCGATATTGCTGTTGGAAAAGATGCCGGCATTGTTGGCAAAAACGTCGCCGACAAAAGAAGGCCAGATCTTCGAGGTATAAGCCCGGTTGGTCCCGCTGGTTCCCACCATGTCAGCACATTCCGGGTAGGCGGCGCGATAGGCCGCACTATTGGTCCACATCGTCTTCAGGCTATTGTAGTGGGTAGAATAGGTGGGGCTGCTGGTCTCCTCGATCATGCTCGTCACCGGGTAGGTACAATTCACGACCACATTGTTGTTGAACGCATTGAAATATCCCTGGTGATTGAAAAGAGCTGCAGTGACCCGCTCTACGATATTGTAGTTGACACTGTCTCCGCCTGCGAAGTTGTCGTTGTAGATCCCATTTGCTGCAAGCGCATCGTGTATATAATTGTGATTCAGCTTATTACCCCTCGAAAGCCATAACTGTCCCAATTCAACTTTGTAAAGGGCGCCCATATCGGCATATTTCTTAACCACGTCAAAAACCTCGTTGTATTCGATCGTGTTACTGTTGCCGCCATACAGGATGCCGACATGCGGAGCGTCATGAACACGGTTGTAAGCAGCATGCACGCCAACGGCACTCAGTACATTGATGGCGGCAGAGTACAGGACAGCTTCCCGCGCAAAACTGTAGATATGGTTGTTGAGGATCTGATGATTGGACCTGGTCACGTTAAACTGGTCGGTAGTGAAGTTATCGCTGGCGACAATGACGCCGCCCGCCCCGACGGAGTCGATGTCGCAGCTCTGTACGGTACAAACGGTGCCCCCGGTAATGGTGACCCCGTTGCCCGAGCAATAGCTGATATGAGAACCATTGATCTGTACATTGTTGCAATCCTGGAGCTCGTAACCATTGCCGCTGCCGCCACGAACGTCGAGGCCGACGAACTGCGTATTGCTGACCCCCGTCGCTTTGATACCCGGCATTTTGGAGTTGCCGGCGCAGGAGATGGTGCCGGAAGCCGGCACCCACATATAAAGCATTCTGGTCCTGAAATTTATACTCCACTGTCCTTCTGCGGCGATCTCTTCGACCAGGTTCAGCGCATAATAAGGCTCCTGCCCGGCTACGAGGCGGCCATAGGGCTTGGCGCCGATGCCGCCATAGATGCCTATCGCCTGGGTGATGAGGCTGTCCGCAAGCGAAACCGACTGTGTTTTCACTACGTCCATCTCGAACTGAGCCTGCCAGTTGCCACTTAGGAAAAGCCCTCCGTCGGTGATGGCTTTTAACCAGTACTTCGCCCGGTCGTTGCGGTATTTGAAGCTTCCGCCCGGTGTCGAACGATAGGAGCCGGTGTTGATAACCTGCTTCATCGCCATGGTCGAATCGGCGGAAGGATACCTGGACATCGCCAGGGGCAGGCCGTCTTTATAAAACCGCGGGGAGACCAGACTGCTTATACCAAACTGCGCCGGCCATTGTGCCGTGTCGGTAACGCCCATCGCACTCAGCGGGATCTGCATAACCTTTGTCTTTGCCGTAGCATCGAGGATCCGGGATTTGATACTGTCGGGTATTACCTGGAAACTCGCCCTGTTGATGGTGCCGAACGGCTGGAATACAACCCCGTGCGCTGTCATCGAAGTATAGACGACAGGTGCGGCCGCCGTACGGCTATCGGTGGCATCCAGACTAAAAGCCGGATAAGCGCCATTGGTCAGGTAGACCGTGCAAGCCTGGGTCGGATGCTGTTTTAGCAGAACCCTCACCCGTGCCAGGTTGACCGGTGCACCCAATGAACTGCCATCTGCCGTCGATGATCCGTTGGGAGAAACATAAAAATGCAATGTCTGCGCGTGCAAACTGCCAAAAAGCAGTATTGCAACAAATAGTAATGTGTAATTCTTGGAGGGGTAGAATTTGGATTTCATGATCAATCAGAGCTGGCTTTTAGATTGAAAAAATAGTAATAGGAATTTAGCTACTTTGAAAAAACGTCTTTTTGCGTACCAAAATTATGAGGACAAGGATAATTTTCGTGCAACTGTGGCGATTATTTCCCAAATCTAAGTGTCTTTTTGGCCTCGCTTGTGGGTTTCCTTTAGTTGTAACTAACTTACTTTCAGATAGGTTAGGTCATTTAACGTCCGAACGACACTTTTGCACTAAAAATCGTACCAGATATTGATCGCCATAAGATTAATTTATTAATAAAACGCAACTGACCGGAGGGTAACCGAGCAAGCGAAGGTTACGAGCGAGAAGGAGCGAGGGACGAAGCTCCGGCGAAGCTCTGGCGGAGCGAAGCGGAGCAGACATGAAGCCCCGGTTAGGCATCGCAAAGTGTTCGCGAGCGAAGCGAAGGGAACGAACGAGGTAAAGCGAGGAACGAAGCTTTGCCGAAGTTCTGCAGCGGAGCAGTATTTTATAACGGTAAGTCTCAGGGCAGCGACATGTTGTCGTAAAACCGCCATTTGGTTGAAAAGTCCTTTTCCAGCGGCTGCTTGGTCAGGATCGCCCTGATCATTTCCACCGGCATGGCATTGAGGTGCATGATGGCATCATGATATTGCTTAAAGCTCATCTTACCACTGTCCACCATCTCTTTTTTCAGTGCATAGAATTGCCGCCCTCCGGTTAGATAGGCCAGTTGGTATAACGGCGGATAGTGGGTTTCGAACGACCGGCGGACTTCGCCTGCGGCATTGGCCCTTTCATGACCAACCCGGTCGACCAGGAAGTCGATGCATTGCTGTGGTGTCCATTTCCCAAGGTGGTAGTTCAGCGAAAAGATGATCCGGGCGCAGCGATGCATATGCCAGAACAAAAACCCGATCCGGTCTTCCGGTGTCTTCGGGAATTTCAGATCCCAAAGGATTAGTTCCCAGTAGAGTGACCAGCCCTCCGTCCAGAAACCAGACCCGAAATTGCGATAAGTACGATATCGGCCGTTCATATACGCCTGCAGGTTATGACCGGCAATCAGCTCATGGTGGACGGTCGCCATGGAGAAATGGGGATTGTTGCCCCGCATGCTCATCAGCCTGTCATCCTCCTCCATCGTGTTGGTGGGATAAGAAATGCTGATCTCGTTGCCTCCTGTAAAGAAAGGATTGACAAGCTGACGTTCGGGTGTCATCATGATCATCCCCCAGGTCTCCAGTGCCAGCGGCGGAATTGTAATGAGATCGTGTTTCTTCAGGAAGTCAACGGATTGATTAAAAAGTCCCAGGATCATATCCGGCTGCTGCCCGGCCGGAACATAAGAGTTCTTTACTTTTTCAAGAGCGCCCTTCCAGTTGTCTCCAAAGCCCATTTCATTGGAAGCCTTCAGCATCTCCTGGTCACACCAGGCAAATTCCTTATTGGCGATGTCGATCAGTTCCTCCGGAGTATAAGGGATCATTTCGTATTTCAATTGCCGCATCAGTTCGTCGCGGCCTACAGGATGTCCTGCAATGCCGCTTTTGTCAGGCACGGCCAGGCTTTTATTCTTATTCCTGAACTCGTTTGCATAAGCAGACAATGCGTCGTCCAGCTCTTTAAAAGGTTTTGGCATCCACCAGGTAAAAAGAGGATCGTACCCGTTGTAAAATTCATAAATGCTTGCGACGGCTCTTTTCAGATCGGCTACAACCTGATCTGCTTCATAAAGCGCGTCTGTATTCAATGTATTGTCGGCTTTGATCCTGTCTTTGAATGCCGTTATTTCTTTGGAATAGTCGAACCAGCTCTTCGCAAGCGACTCCGCATCGAGGACGTGCCCACGACGACGCAATTTTTCGCTGGAATAAATAGAATCGGCAAACGGAAACCAGCTCCTGATCTTTTCGTATTGTACAGCTTCGTCAGCAGCAAGCTGGAGTTTTCCGGTCAGCTCTCTCTTGAAAAGAAGATAGTCGACTTTGCACTCCTGAGGCAGACTTTTAAAATCGGTGTGTTCGAGCTTGTCGAGATATTCGTGATAGAGGGCATCGAGACGGGCTCTTTTCTCTGGTGAGCCGCCTTCGGTCTGGACGGCATTACCTCCATTTCTCGCACCATAAAAACTGCTGGTATAGAAACGGACGATAGCCCGGAGGTCCGCATTATATGTCTCGATAAGATTCGGCATCTCCTGACAGGGCACATAAGGATCAGGAGAAATCTGCGCGGAGCCTCTTATCAATAGAAAAAGCAGCGGCAATAAAAGCGCTTTTATTTTTTTATCCATACGATAGAAGTGGGTGCTTTGTTGATATATTGAGGTGGTTCATTCGGTCTGGTAGGCTGTTGCACCTGCTGCGCTTCTGGTGTTGCTGTTGGCGGGACGCGGTTGAGCCGGGCATAATTCGGGATAGCTACCAGGGGAGATCCATCGGCCCAATTACCCTTGATCGTCATAACGCCGTGCAGGAAGTCGTTATTCCATTCCAGCTTCAGCGGGCCGTTGCCGATAGCCTGGGTGATGTCTTGCTGGTCGGCTGTTTCGACATTGTACAGAAGCGGTCCATAACGAAGGGCAACACGGCCGCGATCGGCTTCGATCTTTTCGTCGGCCGTAACCTGCTGGATCTTCATAGGCAACTCGAGGTCTATCTTGTCGCCCTTCTTCCAGGTTCTGCGAATGACGGCATATCCGTGTTCGATGGCGGGGCTTATCGCCTTGCCGTTGACGGAAAGCGAGAGGAGTCCATTGACTTCGGGAACAGGCTTGTAGAGCTCGCTCGTCGTCCGGTTGGGGATCCGGACATATACGGTAAATTCCTTTGAAACAGGATTTATTGGATTTACCGTCATGTTGATCCGTCCGCTCCAGGGATAATCGGTCTTTTGCACCATTTCCACGTCGGTGCCCGCCACTTTCTCTACCTTGATGGTGCTGCCGACAAAGAGGTTCACATAAAGTCCATCATCGCCGCGTACATAGGTCCAGGTCGGCATCATCAATAAGGTGCGGGGAATATTCCCGACACAGCAGGGACACACATGCCATTCATAACGCGGCTGGGAGCTTGCCAGCGCATTGGTATACAGGAAGTCCTTCCCATCGAGGGCCAGGGAGCCGAGCAGGGCATTGTACATGGTCTCTTCATACAGGTCGGCATATTTCGCGTCGTGGTAGGCAAGGTTCATCTTGTATTCGAAGAAGATAAGACCACAGCTGGAACAGGATTCGCAATAGGCGTTGTTGCGCAGCGAATAGTCAGGACCAAATCCCTCGGACGTTTCACCGCTGCCAATACCGCCCGTGATATAATATTTCCGGTTGACCATATTGTCCCAAAGGGAGAGCACCGCGCTTTGATAGTCAACGTCTTTCATTTCCGCGGCTATATCAGCCATGCCGGAATAGGTATAGGTGGCGCGTACTGCATGTCCTACGGCCTCGTATTGCTGCTGCACGGGGACGTGGCTCTGGTCGTATTCGCTGCCGTCCTTCCGGTTGTCAAGCAGGAACTTGGCCAGCCGGACATAGCTGTCCCCCCGGCCATGGCCTTCCATGTCGTTGACAAAACGTCCAAAACGAACCAGCGCCTGTTCCATTTCCTGGTGACCATCATACCAGGCGATCTTCCCCGGGCCGATATTCGCCACCCAACAGTCGGCCAGTTTTTTGGCGGCATTATAAAGTCGTTTGTCTTTCCCTTCTGTCAGCGTATAATGATTGATAGCCGATTCGATAAAATATCCCGAGACATAACCTTCATGGTTGCCGCGGCCCTCGGGAGACCAGCGACGATGCCAGCGGCTGGTGTCCCGCAGCGTAAACGCCGTTTGCAGATAGCCGTCGGGCTCCTGTGCGGCGAGGATGATCGGGATCCATCTCTCCAGGGTGGCCTTCATCTTATCCTGCGCGCTGATCACCTCCGCATCGCCCTTCGGGTCGACCATCAGCGCTTCACACATAGCTTCGACGGTTTGATGAACCCAGGCATTGGAGAAGACATATCCTTTATGCTTGGCATGCGGTTCGCCTTTCAGCGCTTTTGCCGCTTCGATAAAATTGTCAAGACCGCCTTCACCCGTACTAAGATCGGTCCGCTCGCACTGTTCGATACAATAGGGGATCCAGTTGACGATGATCGACTTCGCACGATCGTTCCAGAGCTTGCTGTCGATCGTATAATGTTTGGTATATACAACATCCAGTCTTTTGGCCGGAGCCGGAGCGACGACTTTTACCGTCAGCGGCGACGTGCTTTGAACATTGCCCTGCCAGGCCGTAAAAAGTAAGGTATAGGTACCGGGGGCGGTAAAGGTTGCGCTCCCGTCTTTGGCGCCAGCATCGCTGAAACGGACCTCGCCCGGGCCGGCTGTTTTTGTCCAGGCCGTGCGGGTAATAGGATGTACGCTGCGGATCTCGGGGGAAAGATAGGTCTTGCCGTCGATCATGACGTCCCGGTCGTCACCGGCGGCGACGATAGGAGCGATGGACGCAGAGTGCTCGGATTCATCCACTTTCCATTCAATCAGTGTGGAAGCGAACCTGTCGCAGGAATCCATGACCACGCGAAGACGGGTGGTGCGGACCTCGTCAAAGCTGGTGGTGTTGAACTGATCATTCTGAAGGCCAAGACCGTTGGGATGCTGAACCGGCTGAAAGCCGCTGCCATCCCAGTATTCAAGATGATATCCGTCTGGCAGCCGGGCATGTTTTGTAAAGTCCCACCAGAATAAGGCCACCTGGTGCGTGCTGATCGGCTGTTTCCATTCGTACTGTACCCATTGATTCGCAAACCGGGGTTGGGGTCGCAGGAAACGGGAATTGCCGGGAGGGGTAGGGGTAAGCCCATCGTTTAGCGTTGTGATGACATAGTCGGTACGACCCGAACCGGTAGCTGTTGCTACTACGGCAAGATTGCCGGGTGCGGATTGGGTCAGTCCCTGCGGCGAGGGCGCGGTCTGCGCCCTTACCGTGGCCGGCGCAGGGACAAAAAGGTAAAAAAGGACAAGCAAGATCGTGAAATAATGGCGTTTCATAAATTGATGATTAGTGTACATACTAAAAATACACCTACCGGGGAAAAAAGGCTTGTCATTTCTTGACTTAATCCTACCTGATTTTATCCGTTGTTCTGACATTTATACCCGTCCCATTGCCCGGGGCTCCCGCATCGCCGGCAACTTGCAGGGGTGACGACCCAGAAATAGGCGTCATTGCCAATATAATGGTTAAGCAATGACAATTACTTCGTGGTCCGTGATAGAATTTATTTCGAAATGACACCAGCCGTCGGTTACGCGGGACGCTATTGCTGCTCCGCCGCCGGATATGCCGGATGGTGCCGCCTCTCCGCCGACAAGCCGGTGTATCTTATGTCCCTTCAAACCCGCTGTTAGCTTTACCCTCACCTTCAGCGGCCCAATAGGGATCAGTTCATCCAGCGGTTGCCGCCACGTGTTCTCATTGGTGAGATTGACCAGGTGCAGTACAAGCCGGCCTGGCTGCTCATAAAGATGAGTGTCTACGAGTCCAACGCCCTCGACGACAACAGGAATATGACCCGGATAGCCGCCCGTGGACCCGGCACCTTCTGCCGCCCAATTTACAATATTGCGCAGCAAATTCCCATGGTCAGGCAGATTGGATCGGCCATACTGCCTGTCGAGATCCGCGGGAATATATACGATGCGTCCCCCCTTACTATCTTGTCGCACGACAAGA
>Ga0193717_1001095_pt1 | contig 16964 bp, 11 predicted proteins | sample U2c2metaG_FD_145900 | JGI IMG/M metagenome (GOLD analysis project Ga0193717, IMG submission 145900) | Soil microbial communities from a riparian zone of the East river system, Colorado, United States - U2c2 | ecosystem: Environmental > Terrestrial > Soil > Riparian zone | place: USA: East River... | reverse complement strand
TGGCGTATATCATCAATAGCGTTGGCCTTTTTGCGCTCATCAACCATTTGTTCAACGTTTGATTTGATGAAGTTAATGTGCTCAGCTAATTTATTAATAATGTCAAGCTGTGCAGTATAGGTAGTACTGTCCAGGCCGATATCTTTTAAGCCCTTAACGTTTTCAATTAGTCTGGTTTGATAGGTTATAGCTGCCGGAATGATCACGTTCATTACCAGTTCGCCAATAACGCGGGCTTCTATCTGTAGCTTTTTATAAAAGCTATCCAATAAAATTTCATGACGGGCATGGGCCTCGCGCGGACTAAATACACCGGTTTCTGCAAAAAGAATATCCGATTTTTCGGATAATAAGGCATCAAGCGCTTTTGGAGTTGTTTTAATATTAGGCAACCCTCTTTCTTCAGCTTCTTTTTCCCACTCCTCACTATAGCCATTACCTTCAAAACGGATGTTTTTTGATTCCTTGATGTATTTTTTAATTACTATTAATAAAGCAAGGTCCTTTTTTTCGCCCTTCTTGATCAGTTTATCAACATCATATTTGAATTTTTTAAGCTGGTCAGCTACAATCATGTTCAATATGGTCATAGGGCTTGCTGAATTTGCCGATGAACCCACTGCCCGCAATTCAAATTTGTTACCGGTAAACGCAAAAGGCGATGTACGGTTACGATCTGTATTATCAGGTAAAATTTGCGGTATCTTAGGGATACCCTGCCATAACAGATTATCTTCCTTAATTTTTTTGCTGATCCTGGAGGTTTCGATCTCATCGAGCACGTCATTTAGCTGGCTGCCCAAAAAGATAGAGATGATGGCAGGAGGCGCCTCGTTAGCGCCTAAGCGATGATCATTGTTAACAGAAGCAATAGAAGCCCTTAACAGGTCGGCATGTTCGTAAACCGCTTTAATGGTGTTGACAAAAAAGGTAAGGAACATGAGGTTGTTCTTAGGCGTTTTGCCAGGCGATAACAGGTTTTTGCCTGTATTGGTGATCAGCGACCAGTTATTGTGCTTGCCCGAGCCATTGATGCCTGCATAAGGTTTTTCGTGTAGTAATACTTTAAAATTATGCCTACGGGCAACCCTGTCCATCAGGTCCATTAACAATTGGTTATGGTCAATGGCCAGATTTATTTCTTCATAAATAGGAGCGCACTCAAATTGCGATGGTGCAACCTCATTATGGCGTGTTTTTAGTGGGATACCTAATAATAAAGCTTCGGTTTCCATATCCTGCATGTAGGCGTACACACGTTCAGGTATCGATCCAAAATAATGATCTTCCAATTGCTGGTTTTTGGCAGATATATGGCCAAAAAGTGTACGCCCGGTTAAGTACAGGTCAGGGCGTGCATTAAACAAGGCAATATCAACCAGGAAATACTCCTGCTCAATACCTAATGATGCGTTTACTTTTTCAATGCCTTTATCAAAATAATGACAAACATCCACGGCAGCCCTGTCCAGCACATTGAGGGCTTTTAATAACGGTACCTTATAATCAAGCGCTTCGCCGGTGTACGAAACAAACACGGTAGGGATACATAAGGTACGTGCCATTAAAAATGCAGGCGAGGAAGGATCCCACGCGGTATAACCACGGGCCTCAAAAGTATTACGTATGCCCCCGCTTGGGAAGCTTGAAGCATCAGGCTCCTGTTGTGATAAGGCGTCGCCCGAAAAGCGCTCAATAGCGCCTCCATCAGCAGTAGGTTCAAAAAAGGCATCGTGTTTTTCGGCCGTTGTGCCGGTAAGCGGCTGAAACCAGTGTGTATAATGAGTTGCGCCTTTACCCAGGGCCCACGATTTCATGGCCGAGGCAATTTGCTCGGCCAGGTCACGCGGAATTGGTTCGCCCTTTTCAATAGAATTGATGATTCCCTGGTAAGCCTCAGAGGAAAGGTATTCCTTCATTTTCTTTTTATCGAAAACATTGGCGCCAAAATAATCTGAAATTTTTGAAAACGGTGTTTTCACTTCAGGGGTGGTTCTGCTCAGAACGTCCTGCAGTGCTTTAAATCGGATGTTAGACATAAAATATGCGGGTTAAATAAGGGTCAACTTTCAAAAATAGAACTATCATTTAAAATATACATAAAAATTAAAGGAAATATAATGTTAAATAACTTTTACTCCTAATATTCAATATTACAAGTTAAAGCTGCTTGAGGTAGGATAATTGATAAAAATCAAATTTATGGTGCTTTTGACCTGTTTTTTTGTTCTAAAATGGACAAAATATGCTATTTATTATAAAAAAGTCTAAATTTTTTATAATAATCAGTTTTTATTTCAATTTATGTGCAATCAAATTTTAAAATCATCAAAATTGAATACGTTTTTGACTTTTGATTTACGATTTTCGTAAATAGTGTACTTTTTATTGTTATTTTTTTGTTAAAAATTTGTTATTGTTAAAATAACTACATAATTTCAGAAAATAATTTACAGAAACGTCGGAATTATTATATTTTTTATAAAAAACCTAATAATTGTAATCTTGAATTAAATATTTGTGGCTTTGTGAGGGTTTTTGTTGATTTTTTGCGTTGCAATCAAACTAAATTTATATATATAACAATCAAACTAAATTAAACTTTTAAAAAACAATCAAACTAAATTAAAAAACAAATGAAAGTAAGTTCTACAAAACACAACCTCCTGAGTGCAGTCCGACAACTGTCACGTGAAAAATGGGCGCTGGGAGCTACCATTTTAACAGGAAAGATGATTGGTTTACTGCTGGTGCTTGTGGCAATGATGGTTTTGCCTGGTGTATTTGGTACTGCAGCACATGCTGCCGATACTTATACCGCACATGAAACAGCATTGATCAATACCGTAAACACGGTGTGGACCCTGGTAGCTGCCTTTTTAGTATTTGGTATGCAGGCAGGTTTTGTTATGCTTGAAGCTGGCTTTGCCCGCAAAAGAGAAACCGTAAACGTTTTAATGGAATGTATTTTTGATACATGCCTTTGCGGGTTATTATTTTATGCCATAGGTTATGCCTTTATGTTTGGTAATGGCAATGGCTTTATTGGCTGGGGTGGACTTGGAGCCGATGGAAAAACCATCACTAACTGGTTCTTTTTACAAAACACCCCTGCTACTTATGGCGCAACAGGTATTCCGCTTTTGGCTCACTGGATATTCCAGTACGCTTTTGCTGATACCTGCTCAACCATTGTTTCTGGTGCAATGATAGGTCGTACCAGTTTCCGTGGCGATATTTTATACAGTATAGGTATTACAGGTTTTATTTACCCAATAATTGGTCACTGGGCATGGGGTCCGGATGGTTTCCTTGCATTAATGGGAACTTCAGGCATCTTCCAATCAATAAGTGCGCAACCATTCCGTGATTTTGCCGGTTCAACGGTGGTGCATACCATTGGTGGCGTTGCGTCACTGGCCGGGGCAATGGTGTTAGGCCCGCGTTTGGGGCGCATATTTGCCCGTGATGATAAAGAAAAAGGCGGATTACCTGCAGGTCATAACTTATTGGTAGCTGCCGTGGGTGGTTTTATATTATGGTTTGGCTGGTATGGATTTAACCCGGGTAGTACATTATCCGCAATGGATATGCAAGGTATTGGCCGTGTTGCCGCTAATACCACACTTGCTGCTTGTGCCGGTGGTTTTACTGCCATGCTTGCTGCACTTTGGTATGGTCCAACAAAAGGTAAATTCGATCTGGCTTTTACCATAAACGGATTTTTGGGTGGTTTGGTAGCTATTACCTGCCCTTGCTATTGGGTAAGCCCGCTGGGTGCAATTTTACTTGGTGGAGTTGCCGGTTTCGTAATATTCGCAGGTGTTTATATTATTGAGTGGTTCCGTATCGACGATCCGGTTGGTGCAGTTTCTGTTCACGGCCTTTGCGGTATTTGGGGTACTTTATCATTAGGTTTATTTGCATCTGGTCAGTTTGGCGCTACAGGCCCAACAGGTGCCGATAACTCAGCTCCGGTTGCAGGTTTATTTTACGGCGGTGGTTTCGGTGTACTTAAAGCACAAGCTATAGGTAGTTTTACCATCACGGCCGCTGTGTTTATAGTAACTTTTGCGATGATGTACATTATCAACAAATTACCAAACCCATGGAGATTACGTGTTGAAGAGCATGGAGAAGCCGGTATTGGCGGTCTTGATGTATTTGACCATGGTATTGAAGTTTATCCGGCTCAGGAAGAAGAGGTCAGCTTAAGTGGTCTTTTTGATAAAGGTGTAAAATCACCTTCTCAAGTTTAGGAATTAAGGATATATAATAGAATTAAGATCTGAAAGATTAGATCTGTAATACCTTGTGTGGTTGGTTAGTGGCTTTTTTGCAATGGCATAGCCAGCTGCACAGGGATTTTTTATGCCGACAATAAAAGATTAGAAATGTATTTATATTTCTGTATTACAGTTATTTACAAAAGAACCCAAACAATTAACAAACTAAATTTTAACAATTAAATCGTTATCATGAAAAAAGTAAGTTTACTCTTATGTTTATTTTCTATTGCGGCCTTTACAGTTAAGGCCCAGGATACTACAAAAACAGCAGCACCTGATCCGCCACTGGTAATCACCGGTTCGGTAGATGCCTATTATAAGTATGATTTTGCCAACAAGAAGGGCAATATCCCCACCAGCTTTGCAACAGATCATAACTCGATATCCATAGGAATGATAGACCTGGGACTAAAGAAAAAAGTAGGTAAAGCGGCATTTGTAGGCGAGCTATCCTTTGGTCCGAGAGGACAGGGGCAGTCTATCCCGAATGCAGGCGATAACGGCGATTCGTTCCACATCCAGAACTTATACATGTCATACGATGTGACCGATAAGTTTGTACTGACCGGTGGTTATATGGCCACGTTTATCGGTTATGAGGTGATCAGCCCGGTAGGCAACTTTAACTATTCCACTTCGTATATGTTCACCAATGGTCCGTTCCAGAATGCAGGCTTTAAGGCCACTTATGCTTTCTCGGATAAGGTGAGCTTAATGGCCGGGATATTTAACGACCAGTGGAATGCCTATAAATCAGCCAACAGTGTAAACAACTTTGGTGCACAACTGATGGTGGTACCGGTAAAAGGCTGGACAGCTTACCTGAACGTGATCACCGGTGGTACAGCAGGTACCGAGTTTGACCTGACCACCGCCTACCAGATCACCGATGCCTTTAAACTGGGTTTAAACGCGGCTGATTACAAAGCCACCAACGGCGTAACCGGCGGTTTTACAGGTGTCGCCTTATACCCACAGATAGCGGTATCCAAAGCAGTAACCCTGGGATTAAGGGGTGAGTATTTCAAAACCAAAACCGGTGATCTGTTACTGGCAGGCCCTGCGCCAGGCGAGCATGTAACGGCGGTAACGTTTACGGCCAACATCAAAGCAGGTCCGCTGTCACTGATCCCTGAGGTTCGGTTAGATAACGGATCGGCAGAGGCATTTACCAATCACTCCGGTGACCCGTCTAAAAATGCTTCACAGTTTGTTTTAGCTGCGGTATATGCGTTTTGATATTTAAAATAAGTATGGATTGCTTTTATAGTTAATTTTTGGTTGTTAATTATAAATTTTAGTTTGATGAACATTCACACTATAAAAGGGGATTTTTCGGGATCTCCTTTTATTAATTTAGCTTGCTAATGTGTAGGCTTGTGCGATTGAGGGGTGGAAGGGCGTGTTTTTTTAAAACGACAAAGAACACACCCGCTACTATCCAAAACCACGCTCCTCGCAAGAGGGGACTTTATAACAGAAACTTAAATGAGCGAAGAAAATAAAGAGCAGTCAGTTGAGCATTTTCTGGAACTGATAAAACGTTCGCGGAGAGGGAAGTTTAAGGTTTACATAGGCATGAGTGCGGGTGTAGGTAAAACCTACCGTATGCTGCTGGAGGCCCAGGCTTTATTGCGCAATGGCATTGATGTTAAAATAGGCTATGTTGAAACCCATAACCGTAAAGAAACCGCAGCACAACTGGAAGGTTTGCCGGTAATACCGCGCCGTAAACTATTTTATAAAGGCAAGGAACTGGAAGAAATGGATCTGAAAGCCATCATCAGCCTGCGTCCCGAGGTAGTGATTGTTGATGAACTGGCCCATACCAATATTGAAGGCAGTAGTAACGAAAAGCGCTGGCAGGATGTCATGGAGATCTTAAATGCAGGCATCAACGTGATCAGTGCGGTGAATATACAGCACATGGAAAGCCTGAACGAAGAAGTGGAACGGATAACGGGAGCTGCCATTAATGAACGCATACCCGATAAGGTTTTGCAGATGGCCGATGAAGTGGTAAATATTGACCTTACTGCCGATGAATTGATAGACCGCTTAAAGGAAGGAAGGATATATGATGAAAAGAAGATTCCTTTGGCGCTCAATAATTTTTTTCAGGCCGATAGAATATTACAGCTGCGCGAGCTGGCCCTGCGCGAGGTAGCCCACCAGGTTGAACGTAAAATTGACACGGAGATACCTAAGAACATTAAACTGCGGCCCGAACTTTTTTTAGCCTGCATCAGTACTAATGACGCGTCGGCAAAAATAATTATACGTAAAACGGCAAGGCTGGCATCCTATTACCGTTCCAAATGGTACCTGCTATATGTACAAACATCAAGGGAGAGCAGCGATAAGATAAACCTGGCTTCGCAGCGCCACCTGATCAATAATATGAAACTGGCCACGCAGTTGGGTGGCGATGTACTAAAAGTAAAAAGCGACCAGATAGCCAAATCCATTTGGGAAACGGCCGAAAAATATGATATCACAACTATTTGCTTAGGCAAGCCGCGGTTTAAATTTTACCAGGTGATCATGAAAACCGCTGTGTTTACCCAGTTATTAAATAAAATGTCTAAAACAGATATTGACCTTGTAATACTATCATAACATGACCATTAAAAATAAACTCCGTACGGGCATTGGCTTTTTGTTTGTGCTGGCCATTATATGCTGCGGATTATCTGTGTACTTCTTAAACCGCCTTTCGGCCGATGCCGGGGTGATCTTAAAGGATAATTATAAAACACTGCAGTATGCACAAAAAATATTGTCGGCAATTGATGCAAATAGCGGTCCGCTAAGTAAAGCACAATTACAGGTTATTGATATTAATCTTAACCTGCAGAAACATAATGTTACTGAGCCAGGCGAGGGAAAGCTAACCGACTCCTTAAGCACCGTATATGATAAAATAAAACAGTTGCCTAACCAGGATGCAGGCCATCAAACGCAATTACGTGTGCAGGCAAGGCAACTGGTTTACGGTATTATGCAGTTAAATATGAGCGCTATAGGGTACAAGAATGATATTGCCAAAGGTACTGCTAACAAGGCCACCATATTGGTTGCCTTTTGCGCGGCATTTTTATTTTTGGTTGCCTTTAGTTTCGCGGTAAATTTTCCTGGTTATATAGCTAACCCCCTTAAGGAGCTAACTGCCCGGATAAAAGAGGTATCAAACCGTAATTATCATCAGCAAATCGATTTCAGGTCAGACGATGAGTTTGGCGAACTGGGGCAGGCCTTTAATACCATGACCAAAAAACTGGATGAGTTTGAGAATAGCAACCTGGCCAGTATCCTGTTCGAGAAAAAGCGGATAGAGACTATCATCAATTCCATGCACGATGCTATTTTGGGTTTGGATGAAAAGCTCATTATCATATTTGCCAATGAGGTGGCCTGTACCCTGATTGGTATGACGGCCGGTCAACTCAACGGCAGGTATGCCCCTGATGTTGCTTTAGAGAACGACCTGCTACGTAACCTGTTGGTGAACGACCAGCCCCGGCTAAAAATATTTGCCGATAACCGCGAGAGCTTTTATTCGCGCGAATCACTGTCTGTAAACAGTAAGGACAAAGTGATAGGTAAGGTGATCATATTAAAAAATATAACCGAATATCAGCAGCTGGATGAGGCTAAAACTAATTTTATAGCAACCATATCGCATGAGTTAAAAACGCCTATCTCTTCCATAAAAATGAGCCTTAAACTACTCGAAGATGCCCGCATTGGCGAGGTGAACACCGAGCAAAAACAGCTGCTTGAAAATATTGATGATGATGCTCGCCGCCTGCTGCAAATAACCGGCGAATTGCTGGATATGGCACAGGTAGAAACAGGCAAGCTGCAGCTTAATTTTGGCAGCACCCATCCTAAAAATATTGTTGACTATGCCGTGAAGGCCATCAAATTTACGGCCGACCAAAAACAAGTCAGCATTAATGTGCAATGTGATGAAAGCCTGCCCGAAGTTCATGCCGACCTGGATAAAACCACCTGGGTATTGATCAACCTGCTATCGAACGCTATAAAATATAGTCACGAAAAATCGACAGTTGAATTGGTGGTTAAAAAACATCATAGTGATGAGATCGAGTTCACGGTTCAGGATCATGGCAAGGGTATCGAAGAAAAATATTTATCACGCTTATTTGAGCGCTATTTCAAAGTGCCAAATGCTACTGCCGACCAAACCGGAACCGGTCTGGGCCTCGCCATTGCCAAAGATTTTATTGAAGCACAATCAGGCAAAATAGAGGTTAATAGTGAATTAGGAGCTGGAAGCAGATTTACCTTTACGCTAAAAAGAGAAGGTTAATTTATGATTGCTGTCCGAGTAGGGTCTCCCTAATGCTATTAAGTTAAGATATAAAATGCTGTATATCAATTAAGGTTAGCCGCTAACTGTGTAGATTATTAACAGAAAAGCTGTAAAGCTCCGTAACGTTGTCGCAAGTGTACGGCAAAGCACTTTAGAATAACTATGATGATGATCATTTATATTAAAAAAACATCATTTACATTTTAACACGAGTTTCAGGTATTGCAGATTGACGTTGGGAAGGATTTGTGATTAAACTGTCTATTTTAGTGGAAAGCTTTTTAGCCCCGATTTCGTTCAAATGGTCGGCGTCATAAAAATCACCTTTAGTAAAAACGGGATCATTCAATAAGTTAAAGTAAGAAACATTATCATAGGACCTGGAAATTTTAGTCAATGCGTTAACCGTAACATTTAATTGGGCCGGATTTAAGTTTTCTGTGTAAGTTTTATAGGCTGGAGCCGTAAATAAAATGACCTTTATATTTCGTGCCTTAGCGAAATCAATAATTGATTTTATGTAACCAACATTGTCGCGTAAGACCCGGATCGGCTTTATTGTATGCCTGGCAGCCGATGTTTTGCCCGTCGAAACCAAGTCCCTGTTATGCTTTGAACTATACCAGGTAGCCCAGCCCAATTCGGAACAGGCTAAATTTTCTCTCTGCAAGTAATATTGATACAGCCTGGAAATATTAATGCTCAGGTTATTGCTAAAAACCTCTGTATAATCTGCAATATTATTGTCGGTATTTAAGCCATAATATATGTTATAATTCTTTACCCGCCAGGCTTCCGAACCATCCTTCATTAAACTAAATAAGGAAGGGTAATCCACAGACAAAACGATGGTCTTTAAGCTCTTCCAGTTATTGTCATATTTTTTAAGAATAAAATAGTCATAATCTACAGATTGCGAAACTTCTGCCGCATTAAAACTTTTGGAATGGAAAAATTGCGGATTAATCCCATAATAATCATGAGAACTTCCGAGGATTAAAGTTGTGACGTTATTCGAATTCTTTTCTAAATAATTGCACTTAGACCTGTAATCGTTAGGAATATGACGTAACAGCACTTCAATTGTTATGCCTGAGATCACAACTGGCAAAGTGAAAATTAAAAGAAATTTAATAAAACGCTTCATAATTAAAATTGAAAATAAATGAATTGCTGCTCGGAGCCTGCATAATAAAAAATCGCGAATATGATCATGTAATAGATAGCCCAACGCATAGCTTTTGTCCATTTTATTTGAAAATCCGCTAATGCATATTCCCCGTCACGACCAAGCCACTCAATGCCCAACATCAAAAGACTGGCGAACAAAGCAAACCTGTTTAAACTTACCGGCATTGAAAACAAGGAACTGGAAAATAGGTGCCGGTAATAATCAAAGGCCTGACTCACCGTATCCGCTCTGAAAACAACGAAGGTGAGCATCACCAGGATAAAAGTTCTTATGATATTAAACAGTTCGATCAAAGAGGGGATCACGTTTCCTTTAATAAGTTTCTTCTTTTTATTCATTGTCCCATTCAATATAAGCGGGATAAAATAACAGCCATGTAAGAGGCCAAAAAGCACATACGTCATGTTAGCACCATGCCAAATACCAACAATGGCAAAGTTGATGATGATGGCCAGACATAAACCGGCCTTTCCCCAATCTCTAAAGGAAATGCTAAGTGGCGTAAAAACATATTCTGTAAGCCAAGAAGTTAATGACATATGCCATTTGCGCCAGTATTCAGCAATATTTTGTGCAAAAAAAGGATAATCGAAATTTTTAGACACCCTAAATCCCAGCAACTTAGAAATACCAATTGCCATATCAGAGTACCCGGAAAAATCAGCATAGATCTCTATGGCATAGAAAAAAGCACCATATAATAACGTGCTTCCAGGCAAATGCTGGTAATCCATAAATGTGTCGTTTACAATTTTAGCACAATTATTAGCAACGACCACTTTTTTAAATAAACCCCACAATATTTGTCGCATGCCATCAACGGCCAGGTTATAATCAAACACACGTGCCTTTTCCAACTGTGGCATAAATGTTCTTGACTTATCTATAGGACCGGATATTAACGTAGGGAAAAAAGCAACATAGGTAAAAAAGTTAACCCAATCTGTAGTCGCTTTTATTTTTCCTTTATCTATATCCAATAAATAACTCAGCGTCCTGAACGTGAAAAAGCTGATTCCCAGTGGGATCATGATATTGATTAATTGCAAGTTCAGGGTAATATGAACCACTGCGAACAAGTCAACAAAAGAACTTATAAAAAAATTAAAATATTTCACGAATGCCAACCCCCCTATACCCTGCAGCAGACCAAGCCACAACAATAACCTGCTGTGCTTCTTACTTCTTTCCATGGCCATGCCCAGCCAAAAATTAAAAGCCGAAACACCAATCAGGTAGAAAAGAAAGCGCCAGTCAGCAAAAGCATAAAACACATAGCTTCCTCCAAGAATGAGCAAGTTTTGCATTTTAATCGTTTTGTTAAAGACATTCCAGTACAAGCCGAAGAAAATGATGAAAAAAATTAAGAAAGAGAATCGATCAAAGATCATAGTTATCTTTAAGTTTTAATTAAGAAAAGTTATGCTGCCTTCCCTTGTATGCAGCTGATCATTTCTCCAACATTTTTCCAACTCTGGATTTCTTTGGAAGAAAACCTTATTTTAAAAAGCTTTTCAATAGCGACAACCAATTGTATATGATTTAAGGAATCCCAATCATCTACATCATTCGCTGTAGTTTCCTCAGAAAGTACAATGTTTCCATCATCTAAAACATCAATGAACACTTCATTGACGTGCTTAAAAATCTCATTTCTATCCATTTTATTTATTTGCGCTGATAAAGGTTTTTTCAGTTTGGTAATTGTTTAAGTCTAATGTCCAATGGTTGTTTTTTTCTTTAAAGCCCAGGTGGAGGTAATGATCTTTTACCAGTTCATTTTTGGGTGTCGGTATATATTGCCCTTTTAAATAATGAAAACCCTGGGCTTTCATTTCATCAGCTATAGCATTTAATACGAACCTTTCCATGCCACGTTTGAGCACCCGACAGCTCATAAACCAGGTATCAATAAATACACCATCCTCCTCTTTTTTTAGTATGATGGCGCAAATCATTCCATGATCACCAAACTTATCGGCCAGTGTAAAAGAAAAAGTAAAATAATCCTCTGAAGAGGCAATTTTGCGAATCTCCTCTTCTGTATAACGAACCGTTCTTAAATTAAATTGATTAGATCTTTGTGAAAGCTGCGCTACCCTGGGCGTGTTAAACTTATTGAAAGGTTCAATCATAGAAACCATATCCAGGCCCTGGAGAAACTCATCTTCATTTGTAAATTTTTGCTGCATCTGCGTTCGCTGTGCCGCTATTTGATATAATTTTGTTCTTTCTTCATCTTCTTTGGAGTGAGATGCGGTTTCAAAAAGATTTAAGCCATAAAGATATTCCAGGTAATCTGCAGGATCTTCCGGCAATTCAGGAACGGTTATTTCAGGGATATTTTCCCGTACAATATTTCTTTCAAAAGCACTATCGTCAAGAAACACCATAGCATCATAGCCAATATTCAAGATGTCCTTTATTTGCCTGATGTTATCTGCTTTATTTTCCCAATTGGCCACAAAAACAGCAATATCATCGAGTCTCAACACCATGTCCGGATGTTTTTCAAATGGCTCCTTTGCAATAGATTCTGTATTTTTACTACATACGGCCACAATGATACCGCGGTTCTTTAATTTCCTGATCCAATATTGGAATTCAGAAAAAGCTTTTCCAATACCCAGACTGCCAATCTGGATATTTTCCATGCCATCATCACCTATAATTCCACCCCAGGTTGTATTGTCTAAATCCAGGATTACACATTTTTTAAATTTTCCCTGCAATGCATTGATCAGGTCAATTGTATTTGCCGCTACTTTTGGTAAGGCATTAATGCTTAAAACCATTTCCGTATTGATGTATACAGAAGTATGAAACAAATTCGATTTTCCCAGCTCGTTTTGTAAACTAGACACCTCACATAAATAAAAATCCGACTGTTGTGAGGCAAATTCCATCAGCTCATAATTCAATTTCCGCAGCTGGAAAAGAAAGGAAGAAGCCATTTTATTGGCATAGTTGCCAAATACCGCGTCATTAATTTCCGGGTAGTTATAATAGATTACTTTGGCTTGAAGGCGGGAAACCAGGGTTGCATGGATATTTTCAATGAGTGCTATCTCCTTAGTGGCTAAAGAGCTGTATTGTTCAGGTGGTAGTTTATTGTATTTTTGGAGAAGCTTATGAGTAGATTGAAATAGAAGGACAATTTCAGGATTAAAAGTGTAAAGTTCTGCACCCGGATCAAATACCTGGCGCTGTATCTGATTAAAATCGGCTTCCCAGATAATTAAATCATACCCGGCATCAAAACCAGTCGCGCGAAGTGCCTGTGTTAAAAGTTGTGTTGCTGTGTCCCCAAGCAGTGCTATTCTGATTTTCTTCAGATTAGAGAAATCATTCTTAAGGTTTCGCTTCAATACAATGAATTCTTTCATCGATAGGATAAGGTTTATAATTAAGAGCCTGTTTAAAAATGTAAAATAATAATGATTATGGGTTAAAGAAACCGATTGAAGTTAGTCTTTTTGTAGTGACTAAACAATAAAAAAGAGGTATGCAACCGATTTAACATCGTGGGTAATCTTTATACTTTTCAATAGTATCTAAAGCAGGCTTTAACAAAGGTATTCTTGACGAGGTTCCAGTCTTTTTTCTTTTTGTCATTACCCATTTTTCGCCGTCTATGCCAATCATGAACAGGTTGGAGCCATTTTTTCAGGTTTGCAGATTAAAACTCAAATGGCTGATTGATCTGTGAGCCCCAATCACTGTTCACCCCCACATTAAACCCGGTTGAGAGATTAAACAGTTTTCCGGAAAAAGTAACAATCGTGTTTGGTTCAACTCCCCAGCTCCCTGTCGGAACTTTTCGATCAACTAAATTACCATTGCTATCATAGTAGTTTACATCTATCCAAAGATATCCGCCCCAAAAATAATCACCTATTGTTAATCCTTTTTTACCCACATCGCCAGGTTTAACATTGTATGTTATAATCACTTCTGAATTATTATAATTAGTCACAGCCTCTACTCCGGTATACAGATCAAGAATATCAGGGACGGCATTAAAGTTTACCACAATTTTGGAAACGCCTTGGGGTATCGCGTCAGTAATTTTAACATTTACCCGGCCAACTATCCGGTCAAGTTTAACATCCTGACTGCTAGGCTTGCTTACAGTGACCTGAATTTTTTTATAAAAGTTATCACCTATACTGGTTGATGGCCTGTGAAAGTTTTGTCCTTCATAGGCTAAAAATAAACCGGGAGAATATAACGTTTCGTTCCCTGTAAATACCAATACGTCTGAACGGGCAGCGCCGATGATAAAAATGTTGTATTTTCCCGCAGGCAAAGTATCGGTAACTTTCCCGAAATTCGCTTCGGTTGATTGCTGTTTGATGGTTTTAATGATGTTCAACGAATCACTCTGTTTGGTTACATAATAATATAAGTACTTGAAATTATCTTTTAATGCCGACGTCTTTTTTACGGCACTATGTACTGATAAAGTTCCGGTTTGTACGTCAAATGGTGCTACTGCGAACGAAACCGGATATTTTTCAGCACTACTTTCGTCGTGTTTAGCGGATGGGGCGCTGTTTTCTTTTTTACAGCTTATTAAACCTGCGGACACGCCTAACAGAATGATAAGTATTTTTTTCATATTATAGAGATCATAGAAAAGGTTGGATAAATTGATATTCCAAAGATAAATTGATGCTTGTCAATCCGTACCCCTCTATAATCGTTTGTTACATTATTGTACATTATTGTACATTATTGTACATTATTGTATAATCTATTGAAAAATAGAAGGTTTTCATTTGCAGGGGTATTGGGTTGCAGTTCGAGCCAATGAAGTTGCTTTGGGTATAATAATTATTATAAATACTTGAATAAATAGTAATTAGATATGAAAAATATACAAATAAGCAGGTCCCAACGATCCTTTATGGATTGTCCAAATGCTCCAATATTTTGCACCACTATATGATCAATTTGTGAGAAAAATCTTACATTACAATGTAGCAAACAGCGTATTGTTGAAAAATGGCTGACTTTGATTAACGCACGATATATGCGAGCTCGAAAGCACTAAATAATTTGAATATCTAATTGTTGTCCCTTCCTTCTTATTTCTCACAGGTATAGCCCAGGAGTGGAGATTCTTGGTGTGGACCCAAGAGCCGTAAAAATTATGGCCGATGATGGGGTTGATATCAGTAGCCACTCCTCCAATAATGTGGATGAATATATGGATATCCCTTTTGATTATATTATCAGGGTTTGTGATAATGCCAAAGAGAACTGTCGTATTTTCCATCAAAAGCGCAACGTTTCCATCAAAACTTTCCTGACCCAGCCAAAGCTACCGGAACAGAACAGGAGGTGATGGAGGAGTTTAAATGGGTGAGGGATATGATAAAAGTATATGCTGCTGATTTTGTAAAGCAGTACGTTTAAAATGAAACGTTGATTGTTAACCGCTTTAATCGTAATATTGCTTGTAATGGGTTTAACCAAAACAGAAAACTTTACCGAAGCTCAAAATGAGCTGGCCAAAATGCTGAAAGCGTTGGCGCATCCCGCGCGCATAGCTATTATTGAGCATTTGTTAAAAGCCAATGCCTGCATTGGCGGCGATTTGGTTGAAGTACTTGGATTGGCACAGCCAACCACCTCGCAACACTTACGCGAACTTAAAGAAGCCGGCCTCATAAAAGGCACAATCGAAGGCACCTCCATGAACTACTGCATTAACCAGGTGAAATGGAAACAGTACGCCGACCGGTTGAACGCTTTCTTTATAACGGTAAATTTCCCTGAAAACTGCTGTTGATTTTTTTGAATCGAAATATTGTTTTATTGCAATATATAAATTTATAGGTACACCAATGCCTTAAAAAAGCTAGGGTAGTGCGATTCCTTCTCCGGCAGGGGAGGTAGGGGTTTGGAAATAGGGCAAGCCAAAACTCCTATATAACCCCCTGCCAGCCGCTGTACACAAACCAGCCGTACTCCTTTCGTGCGAGGGAAGGGAAAGTTTAATCAGATAATAGAGAAAGAGATCTAATTCACTTCAATGATCTTAACATCCCATGCCGCCAGCTGCAAAGTTGATTTTACCGCGATGTTGTTACCCGACAATAATTCCTTCCCGTTTCCATACGGATAATTCATACTGGTTTCCTTATCCGAATAATTGAAGTAATAATGAACCGTTTTGCCGTTTTTGTTAACTCCTGATTTGGTGACGATCGGGAACGCGATCTGCTGATCATTGCCCCACAGACCTGCTTTTTTCAGCGCAACGGCGAGTATTCTGTCGGTTACGGCGCTGCTGGTGAGGCAGCCAATATAGGTGGCCAGGCCTTTGCCATAATTATTCTCGGTAATAGCCGCGTATTTGCCCCAAACCGGATGATCATAATAGGCCAGCACTTTAGCTGTTGTTGGAGTGATCAGTTCCATCCAGGTATTAGCTTTTTTGTCTTCAGGTTTCAAATCAAAATGATCACCTTTTAAAGAGACATTTTGCGGTTCGGTGAACTGGCTGTAGTAAATGCCGCAAGCTTCTTCAATAATACCTGGTTGATGGCTGGTACGCACCTTTACGTTCTCGTCGGAGAAACCGCTTTTAAAAGTGTAAATAATATGGCCCCCGTTTTTTACAAAGTGGTTTAAACGTTGCAGCAAACTATCGGGTGCGGCGTACAATAACGGTACTATCAGCAGTTTATAATTTTCAATGTTCTGGCTGGAAGGGTCAACAAAATCGCAGCTTACATTCATGTGGTAAAGACCATCATATAGCTGGCGCAGCACATCGTTATACCCTGTGCGTACACCCCAGCCAAAGCCAAAAGCTTTAAAACCGCTCAGTGCCTCGTTACTGAACAGTATGGCCACATCGCTTTTCTTTTTCAGGTTAATGAGCTGCGGACTTAATCGTGCAAAATCCTTACCTATGGTTTTTGCTTCGTTATAAACCGGATTTGGCTCAAAATCGTGACTTAATAAACCTTTCCAATAGGTTTCGGCCGAGTTATGGATGGAGTGCCAGGGCCAGTACTCCACCATGTTGGCACCCGAGGCTATATGACTAAAAGCCTGTAGCCTAAGCTGCCCCGGGTAGGGAATCCACTGCGGAAAGCCTTGCGCTTCGGTTTCCAGCACCAGGTAATTT
>Ga0193717_1001094_pt1 | contig 16965 bp, 13 predicted proteins | sample U2c2metaG_FD_145900 | JGI IMG/M metagenome (GOLD analysis project Ga0193717, IMG submission 145900) | Soil microbial communities from a riparian zone of the East river system, Colorado, United States - U2c2 | ecosystem: Environmental > Terrestrial > Soil > Riparian zone | place: USA: East River... | reverse complement strand
AACTTCAGTCTACCCTCGGGATCGAACGCCAGTACGGGCGACTGCATCGAGCTCATCACCTGCTCTACCAATGCCATAGCCTCCAGAGCGCCCGCACGCTGACCCTGCAGCATCGCCGCTAGAGCATTCACCTCCAGCGCCAGGTCGCCAAGAGCATCGTTCCTAAGTCCACCGCGAGCCCGAAAGGAGTAGTCATCCTCGCGCAGTGCAGCCACGACGTTCGACAGCGTCTGCAAGGGACGTGTGATCTGTTCTGTAAGCAGGGAAGCTGCGAATGCCCAGCAGGCAACGAATACCAGCAGGATGATGCACTGAATTGGAATCTCGACCGAATGCTGCCACAGCAAAATCCAGCACAGCATCAGGGCGGGCGAGCCCATCAGATAGAGCCACAGCCGCAGCCGCCGTTCAAAGCTGAGCCGACGTCTCGAAGCGCCAAGCGGTATCCGCTTACGCTGGACTGCGGTGCTTGTCCGTTTGTCAGAGGCCATATTTTTCGATTCGCCGGTAAAGCGCTCCCCGGCTTAGCCCGAGTGCGTCGGCGGCATGGCTTACGTTGCCGGCTGTCCGCGCCAGTGCTTTGCGAATCAGAATCGCCTCCACTGTTTCAAGGCTCATTTCATCGAGACTCTGCGTTGCCACTCGCTGCGCATTCAGTCCTAGGTCCGCCGCCTCAATGCGATCTCCCCTTGCCATCAAAACCGCCCGCTCGATGGTATGATCCAGCTCTCGTACGTTACCTGGCCAGCCATAGTGCAGCATCAGCTGCAAGGCCGCAGGTTCCAGCCCCTGGATCGCTCTCCGATAGCGCGCAGCGTATCGTGCTAGAAAGTGTCCGGCCAGCGCGGGGATATCCTCTCGCCGTTCGCGCAACGGCGGCAGACTGATCTCCACCGTATTCAACCGGAAGAGCAGATCTTCTCTGAACCGTCCCGCTGCGCACTCCGTCCGCAGGTCCGCGTTGGTTGCAGAGAGCATACGCACATTCACGGTCTGAGTTTTGGAGGAGCCCACGCGCTCCATCTCGCCTGTTTCCAGCACCCGCAGCAGTTTGGCCTGCTGCCTCACCGGGATATTCGCAATCTCGTCGAGGAAGAGCGTCCCCCCACTTGCAAGCTCGAAGCGTCCAATTCGGTCTGTGCGAGCGTCGGTGAAGGCTCCCTTTACATGGCCGAAGAGCTCACTCTCGAAGGTGCCCTCTGGTAGGGCGCCTGTATTTACTGCCACCAACGTACGTTCTGCTCGTGACGACAGCCGGTGGAGCGTCTGCGCCACGACCTCCTTACCTGTACCATGCTCGCCAGTAATCAGCACGTTCGCATCCGACGGACCCACTCGCGCCATCGTCTCCACTACCGGTCGCATCGACGATGCCGATGCGATGAAGTCCGGAACACCGGAGGCCCGCAAGATGCGGTTTTCTGCCTCGAGCCACTGCGTTCGCTTCTGGCTGCGATGCAGCTCCATCTGCGTTCGTAGAATACTCAACAGCCGCGCATTCTCCCAGGGTTTCTGGATGAAGTCTCCTGCGCCACGCCGCATCGCCTCTACCGCAAGATCGATGTTGCCCCACGCCGTCATCACGACTACGGGCAGTTGCGCATCCATCTCCTTCACTCGCGCCACAAGGTCCAGCCCCTCCTGCCCGGAGGTTGTATCGCGCGTATAGTTCAGGTCGATCAATACACCATCAAAACTCTCATGAGCTAATGCCTCTAACGCTAGAGTTGGTGTTCGCACCATCTCTAGCTGGTAGCCTTCGGGCTTCAATAATAGACGTAGCGCCTCCAGAATGTGGGGCTGATCATCGGCGATCAGAAGTCTGTAAGGTGCCTCTGTGGAAGTCGTCGCCTTTTCGTCCGTGCCCATATGTTCCACCACCATACCAACTGCTCCGCTCTTAAGGCTGTATCTCTGGGGCGACGCCTGTCTTTGCCGATTCTATCGAAATAGCATTCGCCTCCAGCGTAGACCCAACCGAACGGTCCACCTCAATCTTAGCTTTCTGATACGCAGTCAGAGCCGCAACAAGAGTAGATTCTGCTGCAGACAGGTCCCGTCGGGCCGTCAGTGTCTGGTAGTTTGAACCCGCTCCCAGTTCCTGTTCCTTAGCCGTGATCTCAAAGGTCTTTTGCGCCAGATCGCGAGACTTTCGCGCCGAAACCACACGTGCTTCGCTCTGCTCCAGAGCGTACTGCGCATTTCGTACTTCAATCCGGATCTGTTTCTTCAGCTGCTGCATTCGCAACTCCGACTGCCTTGTCTCCAGCTCTGAGCGGTACTGGTCGGACTTCGCCACCCGATTGCGTATCGGAATATTCACCGATAGGCCGACGTAGTAATCAGGGGCGGAATTGTTGAATGCATTCTGCACGGCACCTCCCCAGCTTCTTGGCGCAGTTGAGACAATGCCCGCAGCAGGATTCGGGGGACCGGCTAGCCCCGTGCCGCCGTAGAACGCCGTCAGCGCCACTGTCGGCAACAGGGCGTTACGGGCAGCGTCCCGACTGATGCGGCGATTTTCAAGGTCAATATCCGACTCGCTCAATTCGAGCCGGTTGCGTAACGCGAGCGCGATACTATCCTCCGTTGAACCTGATGCCGTTTGCGTGCTATCCATCGCGCTATGATCGATCGGGCGAACCGGCATAGCCTCCAGAATCGGATCATCGAGGTTCTTTGTTAGCGCATTCTTGATCAGCAACTCCTGAAACTGCAGCGTCGTCTTGGCGATCGTCAAATCTTGCTCGCGGTTGGCCACCTCCGCCTCGTCTTTCATCACGTCCATCGCCGGAATCGCCTGCAACGCAAGCTGTTTGCGTCCGCTTTCGAGAGTCTGACGGGCGAAGTCCAATGACCGGCTCTTCACCTGTTCGTCTTCGTATGCAGCGACAAGATCCCAGTACATATTTGCAATCTGCGTGATCGTGGTGACCACCTGCAGCCTGAAGGCCTGGTCCGAGATCTTCTGGTTGTTCTTCGCAATCCGCAGAAAGCGCAAATTCGGACCAAAGCCGAATCCGGCCAATAGCTGCTGCTGCAATGCAACGTGGTAGTAAGTGTTGAGCGTTGGATTTAAATAGCTTCGCGGGCTGTTCGTTGCATCGCGATTGTTATCTAAGACAGCCGACAGTGTCGTCCCGGTCGGGAACGCCTGCGAGTAGTTGATGTTGCCCGTCGTCGTGTTCTGCTGCAGCGTCTGTACTCCATAGATTGCAATATTCGACAATGGCTGCGTGTAGTGCTCATTGTTCAACGTACCTGTAAGCATGGGATCATACGACGAAACAGTCGTTCCAGTGCCCAGGGTGGACTGGACGAGTCCCGATGCACCTGAACCAGCGCCGCCCGCACCGCCCGACGTTCCACCCGCGCCGGCTCCGCTCGATCCCGAGCCAAAGCCGCCAACACCGCCGCCTGGCGTATTCTGCACAACGCCCGTATTGACTCCTCGAAACGATCCGCCTGCCTGCGTGCGCAGAATATCGGCCTGGGCAATCGGAATGTTGTAGCGTGCAATTGCCAGATCCAGATTGTTCTCAAGCGCCAGAGAGATTGCATTTTTCAGCGACAACTCCAGCACGCCATCATGCACCAAAGTATCGATCCTTGCCGAATTAGCCAGATTGGGCTGCGGCACCAACGTTGCCCGATACGTCATCAGCGGGTTCTTGGAATGCGGTATGTCCAACCGCAGAGCAGGAACTGCAGCATTCTGTGCCAATATGGGAGCGCCCGCCAACACGAGCAAACTCATGCAGCCGAAGAGGGAGACAGACCTTCTCACGACTGCACCTCCTGAGCGCTCGCACCCATCTCAGCCGTGTCGGAGTACATCCATCCATCCCGCAGTTCAATCGTTCGCGTCCCATAGGTTGCGTTGGCCTCCGAGTGCGTCACCTGCACAATCGTCGTGCCCTGCTCGTTTAACTGCCGGAACATCTCCATAATCTCCTTCGCCTGCACCGACTGCAGGTTGCCTGTTGGCTCGTCGGCCAGCAGCAGTGCTGGCCGGTGAATCACTGCCCGCGCGATACCCACTAACTGTTGCTGTCCACCCGAGAGCTGTCCTGGGTACAGATCTTTTTTCCCCACAATGTTGAAACGGTCGAGAGTATCCGCTACAAGCCCCTGCCGCTCTGACTTCGGAATATCCTTGTACGACAGCGGCAGGTCGATATTCTCCGCTACTGTCAGATCATCCAGCAGGTGATAGCTCTGAAAGACCATCCCTATCCGTCGTCGAGCCAACTCTGCCCGTTGCTTGCGGTTCATCATGTGCACAGCCACGCTGTCGAAGTTGAACTCACCCCTCCACTGGTCATCCAGCATTGCCAGGACATTCATCAGCGACGACTTGCCTGCGCCCGACGGACCCATTACGGTTACAAATTCTCCCTGGCGAATCGTCAGGTTCACACGGCGCAATACCCACGTCTCCGTATGGCCGGCCTTATAGCTGCGCTCTAAATTTCTCAGGTCGATCATTTTCCTTTACTCCGTCCGCAAAGCTTTTACCGGATCCGTCGAAGCTGCCCTCTGCGCTGGAATCAATCCGGCAGCACAAGCCGAAGCGGCTAGCGCCGCAATCGCTCCTGTCAGCACTGCCATATCGTGTCCTGCCACGCCATAGAGTTGCGCCTGTACAAACCGCACACAGAGCAGAGCCACAGGGATACCAATGGCAAGTCCAACGCCTGCCTGCAACATGGCCTCACGCAGTACCATGCCCACTACGCTGCTGCGCGCCGCTCCCAGAGCCATTCGTATCCCAATCTCTGGAGTTCGCCGCGCAATCAGGCGTTCCTGGTTGAACTGTCCGCCAATCTGTCCCTCAAACGTGTTGTAGTTCACTACGGTCAGATTCGGGTCGATGCTCGCAAGCGTTCGCCTCACCTGCGACTCCAGGCCATCAACCTGGCCTTTCATCTGCAGCATGATCGCTCCCGCATACAGCGATCGAATGTCTTCCTCCGGTTTAGTGTGTGCTACCTGCAGCAGCGGACGAAAGTACATCGCCCGCATCGGCTGCCGAACATCGTTGTACTTCACATCCGAAACTACACCGACGATCTCAAAGTCGTTCGAGCTCTTCACCCCAGAGACCCCGAAGTGCATCCCAATCGGCTCCTCTCCCTTAGAGAAGAATTTTTTCACGAACGCCTGATTCACCACGGCTACAGCTTGCGACGTAGCCGTATCCTGCGCTGTGATCCCGCGTCCTCGCAGAACGTGCTGGCCGATCACGTTGAAGAAGTCAGGGCTTACGCGAACCCACGAAGCGCCGGTATTCGAATTTGGGCCCGGCTCAGGCCGCCCTTGGAGAGTTACCCCTTGTCCCCAGTTGTTTCCTTCAAGCGGAGTGTAGAGCGATAGAGAGACACGCTCGACTCCCGGCAGCGACCGGAGTCTCTGGTCGATCTGGTCGTAGAGCGGCTGTAGTTGTTCCGGCTTGTAACCTGCATTCTCCGGGTTGATGTGAACGACCACCCGGTTCTCCGTCTCCACGCCGAAGTCCTGGTGCTCCAGTTTATTAAGACTCTTGGACATCAAGCCCGCGCCCACCAGCAACACCAGAGACAGTGCCGCCTGGAACACGACCAGCGATCGTTGCAGCAGGGAAGAGTTGTCCCGCGTCGACCGATTCGATCCTCGCAGTGCCTCTGCCGGCTCCGAGTGCGAGGTGACCCATGCGGGCGCAATTCCAAATAACAATCCTGTCAGCAGAGACAATCCAAATGCAAATCCCAGCACTGCAGGAGACGGGCTGGCATGGATCGGTAGATTCTGCGAATGCGGAAATGCCAATGCCAGTAGCATTCGTGTCCCCGCGTAAGCCACCACCAAGCCTGCCAGACCGCCGAGGCACGAGAGGACGACGCTCTCCGTGAGCATCTGTCGGATAAGCCTCTTACGCTGTGCGCCCAGCGCCATCCGTATCGACGTCTCCGCTCGCCGTGCCATACCACGCACCAATACCAGGTTCGCAATGTTCGCGCACGCAATCAGCAACACCAGAGCAGAGATCGCCATCAGCAGATGCAATCCACTGGAATAATCCTGTTGCATAGTTGCGATACCGAGTCCGCCCGGCGTAAGCACCACGTGAGTCTCTGCTAAATTCTTCTTCTCGTCTTGCCTCTGGTAAAGAGGAAGCGTCGTCAGCCAGTTTCGCAGGCTTCCACCCATCTTCGCCTGTAGTGGAGCAAGCTCCGTCCCGGGCTTTACTCGTCCCAATAGGTAGACCCAGTTCGACCCGTGTTTGTGCAGAATCGAAGTCTGCCCCAGCATCGGCTCCATCGTAATCGGAATGAAAAAGGATGGTGGGGCATCGGTCATCCGGTCGCCGTAGAAAGCCGGTGGTGTGACTCCAACAATCGTCAGCGGGTGGGTATTCAATAGGAACGTGCTTCCAATGATGGAGGGGTCGAGCGCATAGTCTCTCTGCCACGTCTGGTAGCTCATCACCGCCACAGAGGGCGCACCCTCCACGTCGTCGGTGGGCAGCAGCAGCCGTCCGGCCGATGGTGTTAGTCCAAACGTCTGAAAGTAGTTGCCGGAGACGAACTCTCCCGGCAATGACTTGGGCAATGCGTCACTCTTGCTGCTTCGTACCGTAATCGATCCATATCCGGCCTGCATCGCAGCCAGTTGTTCGAACTCCGGCGTATTGTCCTTCAGGTGCTTGTACAGATCATAGGCAAAGAGCGAGTAATTATTATTCTCAGGAGTACCACCGTTGACACAGCAGTCGTTCCTGTCGCCCACCCGTACCAGCGTCTTGGGGTCGACCACCGGCAGGTTCTGCAGCAGCACCGCATGGACCAGCGTGAAGATCGCCGCGTTCGCTCCAATGCCAAGCGCAAGCGTCAACACCGCCGTCAACGTGAACCCTGGTGCCTTCCGCAACTGCCGCAGCGCATACTGCACATCCTGCATCAATCGGTTCATTGCTTTCTCCTCATCCCTGCATCCGTTCCGCTACGCCCGAACGAACATCAGTTAAGCAAAGCGTTCGTTCTCACGTGTCGTGCAAGCAATATTGGCTCGCACATCACAGAACAGTGAGCGTGCACCGGCCACCGGAACGCTCAGCTCCACGCTGTACTGTCGCAACCCTACGATCACAGTGAATCCTGGCTTCAGTTCCGCCGAGCAGCTATTCAAGCGCAGCCTGTCCATCTGTTCCTCGATGGACTGTCCCCGGCTCGCGCTCAGCCGCAACTCGTCCCCATCCGCCGCATAAAACATGGCCACATTGAAGCCGATACCCGCAGCTACTACCAGCACGACTAGCGCCACAAATCCCGGAATCTCCCGCAGATCTGTCTTCACATCCTGCAACAAGTCAGCCATCATCCCTCTACCTCCGCCAGCAGTTGGCTCAACTCCCCCTCCGCCACTACCTTGCCATCGAACAGGTGCACCTGTCGCTCCGCATGGGCTGCAAACCTGGGATCGTGCGTCACCATGCAGATCGTCGCGCCCTCTTGATGTAGCTCCTGCAGTAGCTTCATCACGGCCTCGCCATTCTTCGAGTCCAGATTTCCCGTTGGCTCGTCTGCCAGGAGGATCGATGGCGAACCTGCCAGCGCTCTCGCTACGGCGACCCTCTGCTGCTGACCACCCGAGAGCTGCGCCGGATAGTGCCGCATCCTGTGCGCCATATTTACGCGCTCCAGGGACTCCTGCACCCGTTTCTTTCGCTCTGCCGCCGGCATTCCCGCGCGATACGTTAGTGGTAGCTCCACATTCTCCGCCACTGTCAGATCGCCAATCAGGTTGAAGCTTTGAAAGATAAACCCGATCTCCTGATTCCGGATCCGCGAGCGGTCGGCGAAGTTTAGATTGGCTACTTCTTTTCCATTCAGCGTGTAGCGTCCACTCGTTGGCGTATCCAGCAATCCGATGATCGACAGCAGCGTTGACTTGCCGCAGCCCGAAGGTCCCGACATCGCCACATACTCCCCACGCGCAATATTCAGATGAACGCCAGAGAGCGCATGGGTCTCGATCTCGTCCGTGTAGAAGATCTTCGTCAGGTGCTCAATCTCGATAATTGTCTCTGTCATGCTCACGTTCTCCTTTGCCTATTCGAGGCGAATCCTGTCTGTGTTGTCCCATCTGCTCATGTCCGACAGGATGACCGTGTCGCCATCCTGCAGACCCTCAATCACCTGAATGCTGTTCACCGAGGCCCGTCCAACCTTCACTGGAACCCGAACCGCCGCTTTGCCATCCGCACTCAGCTTGAAGAGGCTGATCGTGCTGTTCTCGTTTCCAAAGGCCGGACGGCCTACATAGACCACGTTCGCCATCCGGTCCAGATCGATCGTTCCGTCGACGCTGAGGTCCGGCCGCGCTCCCTGCGGCAGAGCGCCTGTCAGTTCTACGTCAACCGTCACCGTTCCGTTCACGACCGCCAGTTCAACTCGCATCACCTTGCCAGGAATCACGCCGTTGTGCGTGTCCACCTCTGCCGGCTGCCCGATCTGGATATCTCTCGCTTGCGTCTCCGCGATCTTCAAACTCGCCTTCAGCTGATCCGGCTGAACCACCTTCGCCAGGGTGGTCCCGGGCGCGACATGCTCGCCCACCTGGTGTGGCAAATCCACTAGTACGCCGCTGATTCCAGCCCGCACGCTCAATGCATCCAGCTGCTTCTGCTTCAGCCCCAGGAGTGCCTGCGCCTGTTGCACCTTCGTCTGCTGCACGGCGATCTGAGTCTCGATCGCCTTCTCGTTCAACATCAGTCGCTGCTTCTCCAGATCGTCCCGCGTCGTCAGCTCATCCGCCTTGCCCTTCGACGCGCTATACGTCAGCCCGCTGATCACGCCCAGGTCATACAACGACTTGTCCGTCTGTGACTGCAACTGAGCCTGGCTATGGTCGGCCCCCACGGTCGCCGCGGCAGCCCGCTGCGTCATCAGATCGCTTTGCAGCTTTGCGCGAACGTTGGTCAAATCAGCCTGCGCTGCCTTCAATTGCAGCTGCGCGTCCAAAAGCTCCTGCTGCACCTGAGGGTCTACCAGGTCCATCAGCAAGGTATTCGGCTCTACCTTCGCTCCTGGCAGCACGCGAATCCGCACCACCGTAGCCTCCGTCTCCGCCGGGATCAACCGGATCTTGTCTTCTCGGGGCACCAGTGTCCCCGGCCCACGCACCTGTCGCAGCAGGGGACCGCGCTTTACCGTATCGGTCCACACCGTCGCTCGATCCACCGTTGGCGAAGCTGGTTTCAACCGCGTGACAAAAAACGCCGCACCGATCAGCAACAGAATCCCAACCCCTGTCGCAATCCATTGCCGTCGCGTTTTCTTCTGCTTAATATCTGGTCTTGAAATATCCATCGCGGTTGTAGGAGATGCACGTCTCCTGCCATCACAGCCTTCGCATTTTCAATTACTTGCAGTAAAGGACTCGCATGATAATGTCCGCAACTGGAATACGATGTTCATTTCCGGACAATACCTCTATAGACTGGCAGTAAACACTCGTCTTTTTGGGGAGAGATACGTGATAGTGGTTCAAAGCCCTCAATTTCCAGGACTTTCCGCCCTCGAAGCACTTCGAGGCAGACTGATCGTCTCCTGCCAGGCGGACCCGGGCGATCCTCTGGATCACCTCGATACGCTCATGAGAATTGCGGCTTCTGTACTACGTGGAGGAGCGGGCGGGCTCAGAGCGGAAAGAGCCGAGCGAGTCGGCGCTTTTCGCGCCATCACCGATCTGCCCATCATTGGAATGGTTAAGACCAAAGATGCAAACGGCGAAGTCTATATAACGCCGAACTTCGCAGCTGCCCAGTCAGTCAGCAGAGCAGGTGCGGATATCATCGCTCTCGATTGCACGAGACGGCGACTCCTCGAAGCGGAGCCGTGGCCGGAGTTGATCCGTCGCATTCACCATGAGTTAGACCGCCCCGTTCTTGCCGATATCGCCACCATCGAAGACGCCATCGCCGCCGAGAGTGCCGGTGCCGATGCGGTCGCAACCACCCTCTACGGCTATACCGCCGAGACCGCCGGCATCCGGAGCATCTCCTGGCCTCTGCTTGAAAACCTCGTCTCTCGCCTGAAGATTCCGGTTATCGCCGAGGGTCACATCAGCCAACCGAGCGACATCAGCAGAGCGTTGGACCTGGGGGCGCACTCTGTGCTCGTCGGATCGGCAATCACCCGCCCGGAGACTCTGACCGCACGCTTTGTAGAGGCCACGCGAAGGGAGTCGCGATGAGGCGTAACGTGGCTACTCGATCGTCGTGGTCGGTACGCGAATAGAGGCTCGATAGCGGTCGCCGCGATACCGCGAGCAGGCAACCTCGATCGGAGTCTGCTCTGTCGTGATGATGATGCGCGAGATCGACAGAACGCTGGCCATCTTCGGAATGGTCAGCAACTCCGACTCCTCCCGCGTCGCGGGCAACGCCTCGATGACCTCATCGGCCCAGGCCACACGAACACCATAGTTCTCGCGAAGGATGTAGTAGAGAGACTGCCTCGAGAAGTCGATTCTCTCAAGGCCTGGAAACCGTCTCAGCGGGATATGTGATTCTTCGAGCGCCATCGGAATGCCGTCTGCCAGGCGTAGCCGTCGTAGCTTCATGACGACCGCTTCACTCATAATCTTCAAGCTTTCCGCTAGCTCCTCGGAGGCTTTTACGACGGTTTGCTCCAGCAGTTGCGAGCTGGGATCCATTCCACGCTGCTTCATGTCCTCGGTGAACCCGCGCAGGTGCATGATGTTCTTTTCCAGCTTCGGCTTGGTGACAAACGTCCCACGCCCTTTTTGGCTAAGGGCATAACCCCTGCTCTTCAGGCCATGAAGTGCCTGCCGGGCTGTCATTCTGCTCACTTGATAAGTGCGAGCCAACTCCTCTTCTGACGCAAATGAATCCCCTTCAGACAAGTCGCCTGAGTGAATCTTCTCCATCAGCACTCGTTGGATCTGGTAATACAGGGGGATGAAACCGTGTTTATCTAACGGATGCGCGGTCGAGGCAGATTGGAACTGAACTTTTGACACTTTTTCTCCTAACCATGCTTTGTGTGCTGGAATTCCTCGGTGGCCGAAAGTATAGTCGTCCAGACAGGTCTGCGGTAACCAAGTACAAAAAAGATTGATCAAGCTCTTTTTCTTACGTATTTGCTTATCAATAGGTTCAAGGGCGGCGACGGATCTGCCCTGAACGAAGACAGCCAGGTATGTTGGAGGTCATGCCGCCCCCATTTCACATACTTAGCTCAATTTTCTCGCAACTTCTATCTCTCCGCCTTTGCTGGTTCCCCATTTCACACAACTTTGTTACGAACGTCGATCTTTTTCTTGCTGTGTAGCGTCCAGTTGTCTAAAGGAAGGTCAACTTTATCCACCAAGTGATAACCAAATTAGGAAATGCACGGCGTTTCGGTTCATGCCGTTTTGAGCCGGAAGTTTTGAGATGGTCTCTGATCAAAAGCTCGTCGTGCCGGTCAGGTAGAGAACTCTCCAGTATGATCTGAGGTATCTCTCAGCCCACGAAATGAAGAGCTCTGCATCTCTGATGATTCTCCAAACTGACAACTCCTCCCTGCGGAAAAGGTTGAGCCTTTTCCCTTTAGTAGCTCTTCTCGCTGCGCTCTCTCCCTCTGTCACCGCCCAGCAAGCCTCCAGTTCTCCCGCGACCTTATCCTCCCCGCTCGACTATCAGGTCTTCCAACGCCAAACCCGCCTGGAAGGCCTCGTCTTGATCCGCGGCCACGCCAACGTAAACGCAAGCCAGGTAGAGGCCCGAGTGGTCGGTCAATCCCTACCGGGCAAATGGAACCGGCTCGTGCTCGATGAGAAGACCGGAGACTTCCACGCCGACCTGCCAACAACAGCCGGCGGCTTCTACGTAGTGGAAGTCAAGTTGGAGGATGCATCGCACCTGCTTGCACAAATCACTGTCCCCCACGTCGCTGTAGGCGAAGTTTTTATCATCTCTGGGCAATCCAACTCAACCAACTACGGTGAGGTCCCTCAGATAACTGAGACCGGCACGGTCACCACCTTCAGCGGAGACAGCTGGAGACTCGCCAACGACCCCCAACCCGGAACGCAGGATAACAGCGTAAAAGGCAGCTTCGCCCCATCCTTCGGCGATGCTCTTTATCGCAGATATAGGGTGCCTATCGGTATCGCCTCCGTTGGCCACGGTTCCACGAGTGTGCGCCAGTGGCTACCCGCCGGCGAATCCGTCGAAGTCATGCCTACCATGACGAAGTACGTCACCAACAACCCGGACGGCACCCTCACGAGCGACGGCACCCTCTTCAACGGCATGATGCGCCGCATCGATCAGTTCGGTCCGTACGGCTTCCGCGCCATCCTCTGGCATCAGGGCGAGTCCGACTCCCACCAGCAACCCGAGCACGAGATCTCCGGCGACACTTACCGCCGCATGCTCGAGCACGTCATCCTCTCCACCCGCAAACAAGCCGGCTGGGACATCCCTTGGTTCGTCGCTCAGGCCAGCTACGGCAAGCCTGAAATCCCCTCCTGGCAACCGGTTCGCGAGGCCCAGCAGAGTCTATGGGAGAGCGGAATTGCGCTTCAAGGGCCCGATACCGACACTCTCACCGCGCCATACCGCCAGAACAACGGCAAGGGTGTCCACTTCAACGATGCAGGTCTCAAGGCTCACGGTCTGCTGTGGGCGCAAGCGGTAGAGCGCTATCTGGACGCGAAGTTGCCGTAGTCAAAAAATCAGGCTGTAGCCGAGCCGATATCCCATGGGAAGAGTCGAAGCCCTTCTGCTCGCAGGGAGCCATAATGTGGCCGCGGCGAGTTAGCGTGTACGTACAGGCCCAACACTTCTATTCATGGAATGAATATCCTTTAACGCAGGAAACGCTTTTTAGTTGCGGTAATTCTGCATTGCAAGGTTGGGGAAGATTTATTGTATGAAATACAGTTTTTACCCTTGACAATTATATTCGTGGATAGATAAAACCCTGCTAAGCGTAAAAAGCATCGCGCTGGTGTCGTGAAACACTCTGGCGGAGAGTTAACTCTCGGCCGTTCGCGGAACCCGCTTCACTATCAATAGAGACAGGATGAGAATGAACTCTTTCAAGGTAAGCAGACGGAATATGCTGTTGGGCACCGGTGCCTCTTTGGCTTCACTGGCTGTCAGTGGAAACGCCCAGGCCCCAGCACCCGCCGCGGAGCGGGGCCCTATTCCGGTTGCGCCGACCGCCGATCAGATTCGCCGCATGGAGTGGTGGCACGCGGCAAAGTTCGGCATGTTCATCCACTTCGGCCTCTATAGCCAGTACGGGCGGCATGAGTGGGCCATGGAGACGCAGGCTATTCCCATCACCGAATACATGCCGTTGGCCAAGCAGTTCAACCCTAAGCCAGGCTTCGCTCGCGCCTGGGCCAAGCTCGCCAAGGCCGCTGGCATGAAGTACATGGTCATGACCGCCAAGCATCACGAAGGCTTCTGCAACTTCGACACCAAGCTCACCGACTACTGCGCCACCAAGCAGGGGCCAAAGCGCGATCTGGTCCGCGAGTACGTCGATGCCGTCCGGGCCGAAGGCCTCCACGTAGGCTTCTACTACTCCCTCATGGACTGGCACCACCCCGATGGAGCTCGCTGCGCCACCGACGAGGAGGCCCGCAAGCGCTTCGTCGAGTACACCCATGGCCTCATCCGCGAACTCCTCACCAACTACGGCAAGATCGATGTCCTATGGTATGACGTCTCCTCGCCCCTCGATGCCAAGGGATGGGAGGCGGAGCGCATGAACAAGATGGTCTTCGAGCTCCAGCCGGACATCATCGTCAACAACCGCAACAAGCTCCAGGGAGACTTCTCCACGCCCGAACAGAAGATCGTCGCCGAGACCAACGGCCGCGCCTGGGAGAGCTGCATGACCCTCAACGATAGCTGGGGCTTTCAGCACGCCGATGACAACTGGAAGACCTCACGGACCGTCATCCGCAATCTCATCACCTGCGTTCGCGATGGCGGCAACTACCTCCTCAACGTAGGCCCGAGGGGCGACGGCTCTATTCCCGAGGAGTCAGTTCGCGTCCTTACAGAGGTTGGTCACTGGATGGACGTCAACGGAGACTCCATCTACAAGTCCGATCTCTGCCAGCCGCGCCGTGCCAACTACGCCAGCTTCACCCGCACCGGTAACACGCTCTACATGCATGTGCACTTCTGGCCCGGCGAAGATGTCGCCATCTCCGGCCTCATGGCAAAGGTGAAATCCGCTCACTTTCTGAAGAACAAGCAGTCGGTGAAATTTACGCAGGATCCCTACCGGGTGCATATCACGGGGCTTCCGGCTCAGGCGCCGGACTCACCCATCACGACTATCGTGCTCGAATGCGACTCCGAGCCGAAACAGGACACGAACTTCGTGCGCAACAACAAGCCACGCGCAGGAGTCTAGAGCATTTTCATGATTACGGTAGATAAAAGGTCGTCATTCTGAGCGAAGCGAAGAACCCCCGTATTTCGCCTGAAGTGCCACGAATCTACACTATCGCGGAGATGGCTCCAGTTTGACTTGCACCCTCCAAGCCCTGCCAGATCTTCACTATGGCAGGGCCTATTTTTTTGCCTTCGCCGCGCTACGCTTCTTTGCCTTTGCCTCCGCTTTCGCCTCCGCCTCGGGTAACGCGCCCATCGCCTCGGAGATCTGCTGGCTCGCCTTCTGCATCGCAGCGATCACTTGTGGGATGCTGACTGTGTCTTCAATCCGCTTCACATAAGGGACAGTCAAGCCGGCCACGGCGCTCCCCTGTGAGTTCAACACCGGAAAGCTGATGTTGATAATGCCGTTCACCTGATAGCTGGCGCGGCGCTCATATCCGCGCGCACGAATCTTCACCAGATGTTCATCCAGGTCCGCTGGCTTCTTCTTCTTCGTCTCCATTGACCACTCGTGAACCGCCCGCTCGCAGGTATCGGCACTCTGGTGAGCCAGGATGACGTGCCCGGTCGCGGCGTGCATCAGGTCCACCTTCGATCCCATCTTGACGTAGAACCCCGTCGACTCCGGCGAGTCGACCTGCGCCAGAATCACGACATGCCCCCCATCCACTACCCCGAGGTGGCAGGACTGTCGCAGCTCATGCGCTAACCAGTGCATAATCGGCAACGCCTCCGTCACCATCCGTTTCGTTGGCGGATGTTCCTGCCCCAGTCGAAACAGGCGAAGCGTAAGGTGATACCGGTCCTTATTCGCCGACTGCGCCAGATACCCGCGCTGCTCCAGGCAAAGCAGCATGCGGAAGATCTCCGACATGGTGCGATTCAGCCTGCGCGCGACTTCGCTGACGGTTAGGCCTTCTGGTGTACTGGCAAAGAGCTCAAGGATATCCAGACCCTTTTCAAGAGCAGGAGTCGGGTAATATCGCTTGACCTCAGGTTTCGTAGTCAAAGCACGAGAAGTAGCTGATCGCATTTCACACAAGGTAACAAATGCTCTTCCAGCATGTCGACCATTTACTCCAGACCCGAACCTCTTTGCGGTCCAATACACGGTACGGCATCGGTTCTGAGGTAGGATGAGACACGCAGCAAGTTGCCTTCCGGGCGGTCATGTAGGCTCAGATTGCCCTGGCGACTGCAATCCAAAGAGCATGTGATTGGGCCAACAGCTGATATCCACCGTGAATCCGACTCGAAAAATCACCATGCCCCGGCGCCGCTGGAGGATCGCCTGGCTGCTCGGCCTCGGTGTGCTGGTCAACTACTTCGATCGCGTCAACCTCGCCGTCTCGCATGCAGCTCTATACACCACCTTTGGTATCTCTACTGTCACCTTCGGCTACCTCTCCGGCGCCTACAACTGGACCTACGCCCTCTGCCAGCTTCCCGTCGGGGTCCTGCTGGATAAGTTCGGCATCCGCCGTGTCGGCCGAGTCAGCATCTTTCTCTGGAGCATCGCCTCCTTCGCCGCAGCGATCACGCCTGGTCTCGGCGGATTCTTCGCAGCTCGTCTCCTGCTGGGAGTAGGCGAAGCCCCCACCTTCCCCGCCAACGCCAAGGCCGTCGGCTACTGGTTTCCCCAGGGCGAGCGCAGCTTCGCCACATCCATCTTCGACTCTGCCGCGAAGTTCGCCTCCGCCATCGGCGTCCCTCTCCTCGGCTTTCTCTTGCTCAAGATCGGCTGGCGCTGGAGCTTCGCCGCTACCGGCATCATCAGCCTCGCCTACTTCCTGCTCTTCTGGAAGGTCTATCGCGACCCCCAGGACGACCCGGACCTCAGCGCCGTCGAGCGCGAATACATCGCCGAATCCCCTCAAACTCTCGCCGCCGCCCCGCTCAAACCAGACTCACTCACCTATCTTCTCCGCCAACGCAAAATATTAGGCCTTGCCCTGGGCTCCGGCTCCTACAACTACGTCTTCTATCTCCTGCTCACCTGGCTACCGAGCTATCTCTCCTCCGCGCTTCACATCGACCTCATGCACTCGTTCCTCTACACCGGCGTGCCCTGGCTCTTCGCCACCTTCACCGACATGCTCGTCGGCGGCTGGCTCTTAGACGCACAGCCTTCGGCCTCGGCATCCTCGGAGCGGCGCAAGCCCACACCCCCCTGCGCGCCCTGCTCTGGATCAGCATCTCCATCGGAGGTCTCTCCGCCGCCGCTCCGGTCGTCTGGTCGATCCCCTCGCTCATCGCGCCTCGCAACAGCGTAGGCTCGGTCGGTGGAATCCTCAACCTCTCCAATCAGCTCTCCGGCATCGCCGCCCCTATCATCACCGGCTATCTCGTTGCCGCGCGCCAGTCCTATGCCTGGGCCTTCGGCGTAGCATTCGTCTACCTGCTCATTGGCATCGCCGCATACATCTTCCTGCTCGGCAAGATCGAACCCATCCCATCCGAGCTGCAATCCGCGACCTAGCGCATCGCAGCATAGTGCTTCGACACCTTCGTCCTTGAGTTCAGAACATCGAAGCTGCCATCGCCGGCCGCCG
>Ga0193717_1001093_pt1 | contig 16987 bp, 11 predicted proteins | sample U2c2metaG_FD_145900 | JGI IMG/M metagenome (GOLD analysis project Ga0193717, IMG submission 145900) | Soil microbial communities from a riparian zone of the East river system, Colorado, United States - U2c2 | ecosystem: Environmental > Terrestrial > Soil > Riparian zone | place: USA: East River... | reverse complement strand
GGCTTTGACATTACAGCCTATTGGGCCCGTACCGGCTTAATGGACAGCGCAAGAAATGAAGGCAGTCCTCCAACAATACCAGTTTCAGGTATTGGTGACCACGCAACGGCAAGTACATTATACGGAGCTATCGTGACTGGCCTTTACAGGAGAGAGAAAACAGGGACCGGTTGTAAAGTATCTACCTCCCTTATCGCGGAGGGTGCATGGGCAGCCGGCGGCTGGATACAGGCTGCATTGGACGGTGTAACGGTATCCGGATCATCGGGGAACCGGGAAAAACCACACAATGCACTTGCCAATACCTATCAAACTTCAGATGGCCGATGGTTACTACTGGCTTTTGTAGCAGAAGCAAAAGACTGGCCCGGCCTGGTAAACGCGTTGGCCCGTCCCGAATTACTTTCAGATACGAGATTTACAGATCCCAAAGCGCGGCATTCCAATGCGACCGAATTAATGCAGGTATTGCAGGAGGAATTTATTAAACATCCATTGTCCTATTGGAGAGAAGCGCTCGACCAGGTACACGTCACTTTTGGTGTTGTTCAAACTATTAGTGAGATAGCCCAGGATCCACAGTTAATCGCCAATGACGTTATTCGCCAGATCGAAAACGGTGATGCGGATACGAGCATGCAGACTGTGGACAGTCCGATGAAGGTATGGGGTGAAGAAAAAGTGGCTCCGCGCCTGGCTCCAGGACTGGGGCAACATACCGTTGAAATATTAAAGTATCTCGGCTACGACGATGCAGAGATTGAACAGCTTAAAGCCCAGGGGGCTGTGGCAACATATAAATAACAGAATAATCATCAAATAAGTTAAAATTTAATAGGACATGACAACTTCAAATTCAATATTTTCGAATAAGAATGTAACCGTAATCGGCGCAGGCGCTATCGGTCTTTCGTGGACATCTTTGTTTTTGGCAAACGGGCTTAATGTGACCATTAATGATCCAAGACCCGATATTAGGGAAACCGTTTTGGAAGGTTTAGAGGTCGTTAAACCGACTTTATCCTCGCTGGGTTATGAAGTAAAAAATCTAACCGCTCACTTATATTTTGAAAGTGACCTGGAAAAATCCGTAGCCAATGCAGATTTTGTACAGGAAAATGCTCCGGAAAATATAGCATTTAAACAGGACCTGTATGCTAAACTGGAAGATTACACAAAAGCCGGCGCGCTGATTTTGTCTTCGTCATCGAGCATTCCTGCTACCGTGTCTACTGAAAAAATGAAAAATGCTGAACGGGTGCTGATCGGCCATCCGTTTAACCCGCCACACCTTATTCCGTTGGTAGAAGTGGTTCCTGGCAAGCATACAAGCAAGGCAGTCGTTGCCGAAGCACTTGAATTTTATAAGGCATTAGGTAAACAACCCATCCTTATCGAAAAGGAAATATCCGGGTTTGTAGCCAACCGTCTTCAGATAGCGTTATTGAGAGAAAGTATATACCTGGTAGAATCAGGCGTGGTAACGATGGAAAACCTGGATAATATTGTTTCCAGTTCCATTGGTCTTAGATGGGCAGCCGCAGGTCCATTTAAAACATTTACCCTTGGTGGCGGTACAGGCGGCTTTCCGCATTTCCTCGAACATCTTGGGCCGCTTGTTGAAAGCATTTGGGGTATTTTAGGTTCTCCCAAGCTGGATGAGCATACAAAAGCATTGCTTCTAAAACAAGCCGCGGAAAGCTACGGCAAGATTCCATACGAAGAACTGGAAATAGAACGTGATGGGCAACAGCTTGCCATTCTTAAAGCTTTAAATAAATAATTCGGTAAATCGGCTGTAGTAGTAAAGTACAACATTAATTTTTGAAAACATGGAGAACAAACCTTCATCAGATAATGGCAGGTTACTCGTACTAGACGGGTATAACGGCAAAATTTTGATTTTCGACACCGAAGGTAACCCGTTAGGCACTTTAGTAGATGATTGCGGGGGCACGCCGGATGGCGTTTGTGTTGACCCGGAAAATAAACATGTTTACTGGACCAATATGGGAGCGGACTGGAAACAGCAGGACGGTTATATCGAAAGAGTAAGTTATGATAGGTCGGGCAGACAACTCATCATACAGAAAGGTGAAACAACAACGCCAAAACAAATGCAGCTTGATCTGAAAAATCAGTTGATCTATTGGTGCGACCGGGAAGGTATGCGTGTTATGCGGGCAAACCTTGACGGCACGGGGATAACTACCCTGGTGATATCAGGCGAAGGTGCTGAGGGTCAGCTGGATGAGAGAAGGCATTGTGTAGGTATTGCGATAGATCCTGAGGCAGGTTATTTGTACTGGACTCAAAAAGGGCCTCCAAATGGCGGTAGCGGAAGAATATCCCGTGTTGCGATTGACCTGCCTGCGGGAGAAGATCCGGCGAACAGGAAAGATCTCGAAATCCTGCTAAAAGACCTGCCAGAACCAATTGATCTGGAGATCAATCACCTCACCCATGAATTATACTGGACCGATCGTGGCGATCCACCAAGAGGTAACACATTAAACCGTATCGACATGCACGAATGGGATCAGACCGAGATACTCACCAGAGGACTTGAGGAAGCCATCGGTCTTGCAATGGATATTGAAAATGACTGGGTTTTTGTAACAGACCTGAGCGGGAATATTTATAGAAGCCGCCTTGATGGCACGACCCACACAAAAATATACAGCGGGCTAAATTTAGGACAAGGTTTTACCGGAATTGCCTATGTCAGGGATGGACTTGGGAGGTAAAGCGTGTAGTATAGCTGACTAAAACTCATCTGGAGCGTGACCAGTAATACTGATCATCGCTCCTGAATTATTCGATATAAGTAAAATGAGAAATGAACTATGAAAAAGCCACAAAGCATATCGAAGGGTTTGTCAGCCATTTCTTTTTTAATCGAGTCGATCCAAGGTATTGCTTTCACCATATCCAACAAACAGAATATGTGCTCCGGTCGGCTTTGCGGATTGCCAAAAGTTTCCGATTAAGTAAACGGGAGATTTTCTTGCTTACTGCTGCCGCATGGTTTCAAAACACCGGTTACTACCAGGGTGATACGCGGCATGAAGAACGAAGCTGCGCGTTAGGCGCCAACTTCTTAAAAAGAAATAAAATCCCCCTGGCAGACATCGGGCAAATTTGCAGGCTCATCCTTTCCACCAGGTCCGGCCAGCAACCAGCAGATGTGTTGGAAAAAATCTTAGCAGACGCGAACCATTATTATTTCGGTGGCAAGCCCTTTGCTAAATGGAATGACAGGCTGTACAAAGAACATCAATTTTTGCAGCCAAATGATTTTTTATCGATGGAATCCTGGCAAAAAGAAATGATTCAAATGATGACGGATCATCGGTTCCATACCACCTATTGCAGGCTAAAGCTGGCCAAACAAAGAATAATAAATATAAAAACATTAGCGCAGCAAAACATGAAAGAATCGGATGATAAAAGCAGTACAATGATTGAGAAAGTTCAATCAGGCAAACCGGAAGAGAATAGAAAAAAGAAAACGGAAAAAGGTGTGGATACGATGTTTAAAATTGCATCGTCCAATAGCCAGCGGCTTAGTAGTATGGCAGACAACAAAGCGCATATTTTGATCACCGTTAATTCGATCATTCTTTCTGCTATCATCAGTCTGTTGATCAGGAAATTGGATACTGACACCTACCTTATTATCCCCACCATTATTATTCTTGGAGTGAGTCTGACGACAATGATCTTTGCAATTCTCGCTACACGCCCCGATATTTCAAAAGGAACTTTCCAGGCCAGGGACCTGGCCAGTGAAGATATCAATCTGTTGTTCTTTGGTAACTTTTATAAAATGCCACTCGGGGAATATGAAAAAGGAATGATTCAAATGATGGAAAGCAGTGAATTCCTTTACGGCGCGCTTATTCGCGATGCTCATACCCAGGGGGGAGTTCTTGGCAGGAAATACCGTCAGCTCCGGCTTGCCTATAATATCTTCATGTTCGGACTTATTATATCGGTGTGCGCCTTCTTATTGACAGCCATTCTGCATACACCCCAACTGCATCATTGATTTACGAATTCAGTTGAGGAGACATTTTAAACGCATTAAGTAACATTATGTGTTTTCCAAAGACTTTCGTTTGGATTTGAAAGATAAGCGAAATGAGGCATATCGTAATTTGGGTAATCTTCACAGGGAGAATGTTTTACGATATATTGTTACATCGCTTATGAATTTAGCCGAAAACCTAAAAAAAGTGTCCGCACTCGATCGCGCCTGGAATGAGCGCAGATGGGACGACTACAGTAGTTTTTATTCAGATGAAGTTGTTGTGTTCATAAACGGCATGACTAATCCGCAAAACAAAAGGGATTTCCTAATAGAATCCCGCTCCGTTTGCGAGTTGTTTCCGGATAATCAGGTGTTGATCGATCCTTACATCAACTTATTTGCATCCGGTAATGAAAGCCTGACCTGTTCTATTGCCTGGGTAATGGGATCAAAGACGAGTGCATTCGTTTTCGGAGGTTACCTGTTCAAGCCAAAATACAGCAATTATGCCGTTACGGTTGCGGCTGTCCGGGGCTGGCGCAATGGAAAGGTAATCATGCAAAGGGTGTCGTTTGACGTTGAACAGTTGCTTTCCCAGGTTTCAATGAGCCGCATAGGAAAGTAAAAAAATATTTATTGCATTTACAGAGCTATTTAAAATGAAAAAATTCAAAAAAAAGCTGATCAGCCTCGCAGTTGCCGATGTGTGGATCTCACTGTTTAAAGTTAATGATAACCAGCCTACCTTCCCTAATAGCGGGGACAGGAGAAAAATGATCGCTGAGTTTATTCAGCTTACGGCGAAGGAAGAAAAGAAATTCTGGGCTATATATGACAAGCTTCAAAGTAAAAACGCAGCGCTTACTGCCAAAAAAAAGGAAAAGGCTGGGTTGCTTCGAATTAACAGTGATCAACCAGAAGAGCGGTCGGCTTTATTTTCTGACCTTATTTTCAATTGGGTTAGCGATGTGATGGATCTCTACGAGCGCCAGACAGATAAAATGAGAAAAGAGATTGGAAAGAAAAAAAGCATTGCTATTTTAAATATAGAAATGGATTTCTATGCAGCGAGGCTGGAAAGCCTGATGACCGGCAGAGCATTTTCCAGCCATCAGGATTAAAATATATTTATAAATCATTTAAATGAATTGCTATGGAACATGTTGTGATCATTGGAGGCGGGTTTGGTGGTGTGAATCTGATTAAGGAACTTGCCAAAGACAAAAATTTTGAAATTACCCTTGTCGACCGAAATAATTATAATTTTTTTCCACCCTTGCTTTACCAGGTCTCAACTGGTTTTTTGGAAGCTGCCAACATTAGTTATCCTTTCCGAAAACTACTCCGAAAATATAAGAACGTGCATTTTAGGATGGGTGAGTTGGAAAAGATCATACCTGATGCCAAAGTGGTCTTAATTGATTCCAAGCCTATACAATACGATTACCTGGTTTTAGCCACCGGGCTCTCAACCAATTACTTTGGTATGGAGAATGTCAAACGTCATTCTCTTCCCATGAAAACGCTCGGTGACGCGCTGGCTTTACGTAACCATATCCTTGGAAGGTTAGAAGCGGCATCTGCAGAACCTGACCCGCAGATACGTCAGAAAGAAATGAATGTTGTTGTGGTAGGCAGCGGCCCTACCGGGGTGGAAATTTCAGGTATGCTTTCAGATATGAAAAGGGATATCCTGGCGAAGGACCACCCGGAAATACCAGCCTCAGGAACTGAACCCCACATTTACCTGGTAGATGGGTTGAACGAAGTACTTAAACCGATGAGTGATAAAACGCACGCATATGCTTTTAAAGCGTTAACCGGGATGGGGGTCGACGTTCACTTGGGCATGCAGGTTAAAGATTATGACGGAGATACCGTTTTTTTTACAAATGGTGCGCAAATCGATACCAAATCGCTGATTTGGGCCGCCGGGGTAACCGGAACAAGGTTTGAAGGGGTCCCTCCGGAAAGTTACGGGCGTGGCAACAGGATCATTGTAGATGAATATAATGAAGTGCTTAATATGAAAAATGTTTACGCGATTGGAGATATCAGCCTGCAGACACATGAAAGTGCTTATCCGGGAGGCCATCCCCAAATGGCCCAAATCGCTATTCAGCAGGGAAAAAATCTGGCCGATAATTTAATAGCGAAACTCAAAAATCAGGCGCCGCATCCCTTTAAATATAATGATAAGGGAAGTATGGCAATTATTGGCAGGAACCGGGCTGTGGTGGACCTGCCAAATAAAGCTCATTTTAACGGGACAATGGCCTTTTATATGTGGTTGATGGTTCACCTGTTATCTCTGGTAACAGCGAGCAACCGCATCACCACTTTTTATAATTGGCTGATCGCTTATTTCAGCAGGGACCAGTCTCTCCGAATGATCATCAAACCATCCGACAAATCGCAGTAGCTTTTCAAAGTAAATAGACTGAGGGAAAGGGAAATCTTTAGTTCCCCTCTTTTAAACTTAACGCCACTATCCAGTTTGATTTACACAGTACATTCTTTGTTTTCCAAAGTACTTGCATTTAAAGATACAGGATATTTGCTTGCAAGGATCAGCTAAAACTGAATCCGAATAAACCGATTCCTGGTTTTTAAAATCGGCTGGGTGTAACCCAATATTTCATTGAAATATCAGTCCCCTCAGCCTGTTTTACTGAATAAGCCGGATGAGAATTTGTCCTTTAGAAAGAATTTACTGATATGAAACAAGCCAGCTTGACTATTATTGTATTAGCATCATTTCTTGTATGCAATGTTGCCTCGGCCCAGGATACCCTTAACCGTCAGGTACTGACTATGCAAGACGTATTTAAACTGGCGCTTGAAAACAGTCCGCAACTCAAAGTGTCAGCAAAAAACATTGATCTTGCAAAGCAACAAAAGGAAATCATCAAGCTTTACCAGCTCCCCGATGTTTCTACCGGGCTGGATTATGGCTACCTCAGTAATGCCGACGTGTGGACACCTACTTTTTCAAAGCACGAAAAAGGCGAGATACCTCACCAGTTTACTCAGTTCAGTGTATCCGCTACACAGCTTATTTTTAAAGGCAACGAGGTTAGGAACAACCTGCTTAAGGCATCTTTTGAGGAACAGGTTGCTTTTCTTAGCCAGGAGAATAACGAAGAGGATATCAAGTTCCTGGTTGCCGCCAAATATCTCGATATATACAGGCTGATCAATCAACGGATTGTTCTTGTCAATAACCTTCAGCTGGCAAAAAGTCGTTTGGCCAATATCCTAACCATGAAAAAACAGGGGATGGTTACAGAAAATGACGTCCTGCGCACAAAACTGAGCATATCTGATCTGGAGCTGTCTATCAGAAAGGTAGACAATAATGTTACGATCGCCAATAAGCAACTTAACCTGGTTACCGGTCTGCAGGATGATCACAGGTTACTCCCTGACAGCTCGCTTCTTCAACAGCAGCAGCAAAAAAAAGCGCTTGAAGAATTCAGGGATATAGCCTTTAAAGAAAACCATGAGCTCAAAATAGCAGGTCAGGAAATCAAAATTGCTGAAACCAATATTAAAATTTACGGCAGCGACAGGTATCCGCAGATCGGCCTTTATTCTGGTAGCGTATTACAGCGCCCTTTTTTGTATACCCTTCCCTCACAGGATGTTTTTTACAATATCTGGCAGGTGGGTTTATCAATCAAATACAACATTTCTTCGATTTATCAATCTCCGAGAAAAATCCGGGCGGGAAAAATACAACTGGAGCAATCCAGGTCCAGGGAAACGCTTGTCAAAGATCAGTTAGGGGTGAATGTTGACGCGGGATTTATTAAATACAACGAAGCGGTTGAAAATCTGAATACCTACCGTGAAGATTTGCGGTCCGCACAGGAGAATTACCGCATTGTCGAAAAAAAATATTACAACCAGTTATCCCTGTTAACTGATATTCTTGACGCGTCGAGCACCAAAACATCCGCAGAGCTAAAAGTTACAGACGCGCAAATCGACGTGATTTATTACTACTTCCAACTATTAAAAACTATAGGAACTATTTAATTATAATCGGCCATGAGTGATACTAACCAGGAAACAACTAATCCAAAAAAAAGATTTTCGCTATTGATAATCAACACTGCATTGGTTATCGTAGTGCTGCTCGCTATTATATGGGGGATTTCCACCTATTTTGATTTAGATGACGGCGCATATACCAATGACGCGCAGGTTGAAGAATACATTAACCCCATAAATGCTAAGATCCCGGGATATCTCCGGGAAGTTCGGTTTAAAGAACATCAATTTATAAAAAAAGGAGATACCCTGGCTACTATCGATGACAGGGAGTACAAGATCGCTCTTGAGCAGGCTGAAGCTGTGTACCATTCTGCGTTGGCCGCTAAAATAGTAACGTCATCTGCCAGGAATACTACGGAAAGTAATGTGAGCGTTACTGACGCCAATATTCAGGCCTCCCGGGCGAGGTTGTGGAATGCCAGGCAAAATAAAGACCGGTACGAAAACCTGCTTAAAGATGGTGCTGCCACACAGCAGCAGTACGACCAGGTTAAAACTGAATATGATGCACTTTTTGCACAAACAAACGCATTGAAGAAACAGCGAAACACCACTACGCTTTCTACAGACGAGGTGTCAAAAAGGATAGCTGTGAATAACGCGGAAATCGAGAGGGCAAAAGCGGCGGTTGATCTGGCTAAGTTAAACCTTTCCTATACGGTTATCCTGGCTCCCTATGATGGTGTTACAGGAAGAAGAAATATCCAGGAGGGGCAGCTTGTACAGGCCGGTCAGAACCTGTTGACATTTGTCAGGAATGATTACAAATGGGTTGTAGCCAATTACCGCGAAACGCAGCTGGAGAAGTTAAAGATTGGCCAGGTAATGAAGCTCAAAATAGATGGAATCCCGGATAAACATATTCTGGGTAAAATAGTCTCGATTTCTGAGGCCACAGGATCCCGGTACTCGGCTATACCTGTAGATAATTCAACCGGGAACTTTGTTAAAGTTCAGCAGCGGGTGCCTGTGATCATTGATTTTATTAAAAATGACGGCACCGACACCCTGATGAAACAACTACGTGCAGGAATGAATGCCGAAGTAAGTAAAAATTAAACTATAGTGCTATGGAGATATATGACTTATTTTATAAATGGGTACCTGTATATTTCAGGATACCTGTTTTAGTACTGCTGTTTTTTGTCATTCTCTGTGCCAATGGGGTTTTTTTAGGCAATTTAAATGACATGGCGAGCAGCCTGGGCATGTATCCTGAACATTATACCGCAGCGGTAAACGCCATGTATATCGGGATGGCGTTAGGGCTGATGACAGATGTTCGATTGAAGCTGCGCTTTTCCAGTAAAACACTTTTGTTGGCGGGCATGAGCATAATGCTGCTCATGAATATCGTATGCGCTACTACCAGTAATCCATGGATAACGATCATAGCAGTGTTTATTCTTGGTTTTGCAAAAATATTCGCATTAATGGAAGTATACATTATTCAACTGATGATGTGGAGCAAACAATTAGATACATCCCGTTTTTACCCCTTTGTATATTTTGTAGCATTGGGGGGACTGTACTTAACAACCTGGGGTACTGCCAGCCTTGCCTATTATTATAATTGGCAATACGCCTATATCCTCGTTGTGATGGTTTTACTGGTGGCAATTTTATTGACAGTTTTGTTAGTTGAAAATCATCCGTTAAAAAAAACAATGTCCATTAGCGGAATGGATTGGAGCAGCCTCTTGCTGTTGGGAATTAGTATGTTAATGTTGAATTATGTAGTGGTATATGGCAAGGTTGAAGATTGGTTTTATTCAGACTCGATAAAGCTCGCTGCGTTTGGGTTTATCTTTTCATTTTTGGTTTTTCTGAAAAGAACATTAACCATTGCTGCACCTTTTTTCAAATTGGAAGTTTTTCGGAAGCCAAATTTCCGAATAGGGTTATTGCTGTTTTTCATCCTCGGCGTATTCTCCACGGGAACCTTTCAGGCGGCCTTCTCTGCCGGTATCTTACAATATGACACGCCAACTAATATGGAGCTCAATCTTTTCCTGATTCCCGGCGTAACGGTTGCCAGTGTGCTTTGCTTTATCTGGTATTACAAGAACCTTGATCCCGAACCTATGATCATCATTGGGTTCGCCGGTTTTTTAGTGTATCATATCATGATGTATCAAAGTTTCTCCAATGAATTTGCCATAACTGACTTTTGGGCACCGTCGATTGTTAAAGGATTTGCCACCTGTGTCATATATATCGCCGTGGGATTATATACCACCAAAAATTTTGATCTGGGGGTTGTCATGATGGCCGGGGGAGTGATGATCCTCGTGCGGTCTTTTCTTGGTAGCGGTATTTTTGCGGGAGTTTATAATTATATCCTGTATGCGGAACGGGTAAGGCATCTTGATAAACTGGCGGTGATGACTGATAGCGGTAATTTTTTTTCTAATCAACTAACCAGCAGTAGCCTATATAAAACCCTGGCAGAACAATCTACGCTTGCAGCGTCAAAAGAAGTAACAGGTTATATCATTGTTTTGGGCTTTGCTTTGATTGCTGTTCTGATACTATACTATCTCAGAATAAAGATTACAGGAACCAGTCCATTAATGCAGGAACCACCGCCTGGCCAATAAAACTCTAATGGAAAAGAACAGGTAAAAAGCAACGCTTACTTACGCAAGCCATCATTGATCTTCATGAGAGAGGTTACTGTAAAGACTTCATGCCGATTGGTGACAGGAAGTAAATCGCAGTTTTACAGGTCACAGGTTATGGTTCATGTTTATCAAAATCCGCTATTAGAAGCGTATCAAAAAGCACTTTGGCTTGTGGAGAGTTGTGATGGGACGAGGGGGGTATAATGCTCTTAACAGTGGGTAATTGTACTGTTAGGATAATGCAATAAAAACGAATGCTATGATTAAAAGAACATTATTTTTCTATTCCATTTTCACCTGTCTGGGATTTATAGGGTATGGACAGGTCAGGACATCGTCCACTCCGAAACAGCAATTCCAGGATAGTATAGTTGTGGCTATTCGTCCTTCTTACAATAAAGTAAGCGGTATTCACCGGTGGCTTTTCGGAGAAAACTACCGCAAAGAATGGTCCATGCCTGTAAAGCTGCCTGTCATTCGGATTTCACAGCTTCATGGAGGCTTAAAACCCGTCAAACAAGGAGGTGGAATGGAATCAAAATCGCTTCGGCTTGTAGACCCAACAGGGAAAGAGTGGGTATTGAGAAGTGTAGAAAAAATACCTGATAAGCTATTACCGGTAGGAGTTGAGGGTACCTTCGTTGTTGACTGGGTAGACGATGAATTCAGTGCGCAGCATCCTTATTCGGCGCTCGTCGTACCTCCTTTGGCAGCGGCAGTTGGTGTTCCTCACGCCAATCCCGTTATTGGCGTTGTGGTATCAGACCCCGCCTTGGGCGAATACAACAAGATATTTTCCAACCTGGTTTGTTTGATGGAAGAACGGGAACCTACCGGACACTCAGACAATACATTAAAAATGGAGGTTGAACTGATTAAAAATTACCATAACCGCCTGGATGGTGAAGAATTTTTAAAGGCACGAATGCTTGATCTTTTACTTGGCGATTGGGACAGGCATGAAGACCAATGGCGTTTTACCGATACCGTTGTGGGTGCCAACCGTATTTATACCGGTGTACCCAGAGATCGTGATCAGGTATTTCATCTTGCAGAAGGAGTGTTCCCAAGTATTGCATCCAGGTCATGGCTCGATCCCACTTTGGATCATTTTGAGGGTGATATTCCCCGTGTTCGTTATTCGCTGTTTAAAACACGTTTTATTAAACAGTTTCCGGACGCTCAGATCTCTTACGATCGTTGGATGCAGTTAGCCAATGAATTTGCAAAAGCGGAAACAGACCAGGTTTTGGAAAGCGCTTTGAAACAGCTTCCGTCAGAAACCTACAAGATTCGGCATGATGTGCTTTTTAACAAATTGAGGCAACGGCGTGATCATATCCCTGCTGCCATGAGTGAATATTATAAATGGATCAACCGGATCGTAGACTTACGCACAACAGATAAAGATGAAAATATTTCCCTTACCGATGATACAGCCGGAGGTTTAAGGGTAACCGTTTCTAAGGCTGGAAAAAAAGATGCTCAATTGGATACGATCTGGAATATAGTATACCATCCCGACATAACCAAAGAATTGCGATTATATACCTCAGGAGGAAATGATAAAATTCTTATTAATACGCCCAAGTCTGTAATAAAGGTAAGGATAGTTGACAGTGCAGGCACAAAAGCGGTTGAAAATGTGGCCAGCCAACGCAAGATAGATTTGTACGGTCCGGTTGGCGGAACAGCAATAAATGGCAATGCGGCAAGGATACGAAACCGGCTTTCAACAGATACTGCAGCTGGTCGCTTTGTGCCCACCTATCTTTATAATGTTTGGATGCCGCTTGCCACAGCCTCGTTAAACGTGGATGACGGTTTCCTGCTTGGACTCGGGTTCAAGTATACAGGGTTTGACGGATTCAGGAAACTACCCTACACTACGGTACAGCAACTGATGGTTACGCATGCATTTGCAAGCGACGCCTTTCGTTTGCGTTATGACGGGGAATGGACAGCGGCGCTGGGCAAGGCAGATATACTTCTGCGTGCCGATATTCAGGCTCCGGATAATACGATGAACTTTTTTGGGCGGGGAAATGAAACAGTTCTTGATAAGACAGGGGATTATCATCGTTTTTACCGGGTACGGTTCGACCAGTACAAGTTCGACCCTGCTTTACGCTGGCATACTGGCAAGGGAAGCGTATTTATCGCAGGGCCATCGCTTCAATATTATCATTTTCAAGCGGATGATAATACTAATCGGTACATCTCCCAACCGGCATCCAGGGCTAATGCCTATGATAGCTTGACCTTTGAAAAGCCGAAGGTACATTTAGGCATTAACGCCAGTTTTATCAGCGATCGCAGAAATAACAACGTACTGCCCTATGCCGGCTATTATATAAATGTTCAGTTGCTGGCTTATAACGGTGTTGGTAGTAACGCCGATAATTTTATGCAGATTAAGCCAGAGTTTACTTACTATCAAAAGCTAAATCAAAGTGGAAGTATCGTTCTGTCTGATCGGATAGGAGGAGGTGTAACTTTTGGGAAACCGGCATTTTATCAATCACTTTTTTTAGGCGGACAGGGTAATTTACTTGGCTACCTGCAGAATCGTTTCGCAGGTCAGGAAATGATTTTCAACAACCTTCAGGGCAGAGTGAAATTATTTAATCTGGCCAGCTATATTCTTGCGGGACAGGTCGGGCTTATTGGTTTTTATGATACTGGCAGGGTTTGGGTAAGTGATGAACATTCCGATAAGTGGCACCAGGGTACCGGTGGCGGTTTATATTTTGCACCTGCGGGCCTTACCTGTTTTCAATTCCTGGCCGGTCATTCGTCGGAAGGATGGTACCCTTATATTTCTATGAATTTCAGATTGTAATCATCGTTCAAATTTTATTCCATACCAAAATAAAAAAAACAATTTTAACCTTAATGCTCGTAACAATTTTTATCAGCAAAATATTTGCACAAACCGATAAAGAAGATGTAAACATCGCGCTGGCCTTGCTCAATAAAAATAAAAAAGAGGTTATCTCGCAGGCCATTCCGCTCAATGAAAGTCAGCAAAAGCCTTTTTGGGAGTGCTATGACCTGTATGAGAATGAGTATAACCTGTTGCTGAAAAAGCGCATTTTATTGATAGACAAGTTTACCCAAAATTACAATACGCTAAACGATACATTGGCCACATCCGTCGCCGAAGGAATGATCAAAAATACTGGTGAGTTGAATGACCTTCACCATAAATACTTTAAAAAATTCCAAAAGATCGCGGGTGGTGTCAAAGCTGCAACATTATATCAGATTGAGCTATATGTACAAACAGCAATACAATCTGATGTACAACGTCAATTGCCGATCATAGGAGGCCTAAGCAGTATGCAATAACACGGGTGGCGGGCAAAAAGTGAAAATTTTGCCCGTAAGGCTCATTATTTTTCAGGGAAATAATGAGCCTTACGTATTCCCAATTTTCTCATTTTTGAGGTTAATGTAGAATATGGTACGCCCAGCATCTCCGCTGCTCCACCATACCCAGATACCCTACCACCAGTCATTTTTAGTGCCTTTAGGATGTGATCCCGTTCATTTTCTTCAATGGTTTGCAGGCGGTAATTCTCCTGATAATCCTCATGAAGAGCCTGCTGATTTTTCGTTTCGATCGCCGGTAAATGCACATCTTTAATGGTATCGGAATCTGCAAGCAACACACTTCTTTCAATGATATGCTCCAATTCTCGAACATTACCTGGCCAACTGTAATCCGTCAGTTCCTTCATTGCTTTTTGAGAAATATGCATCGTATCATTTCCGGAAGTTTTGCTGTAGCGACTGATAAAAAATGACGTTAGTAAAGGAATATCTTCTTTTCGACTACGCAAAGGAGGCAGCATTACTGGGAACACATTTAATCGATAATAAAGGTCGTCCCGGAATCGTCCTTCTTCAACTTCCTTTTTCAGATCCCTGTTGGTCGCTGCAATAATCCGCACATCAATTTTTATAGTGGATTTGCCACCTACCCGTTCAATTTCTTTTTCTTGCAGGACACGGAGCAACTTCACCTGAAGATCCAGCGGCATTTCCCCCACTTCGTCAAGAAACAGGGTGCTTTTATTCGCTAATTCAAATTTTCCAATCTTACGCTCAACTGCACCTGTAAAACTTCCACGTTCATGACCAAAGAGTTCGCTTTCGACAAGATTAGCCGGTAATGCCGCGCAATTTATTTTAATCATAATTTTGTCTCTTTGTGCAGAGGAATTGTGTATCGCTCTTGCGATAAGCTCCTTACCTGTACCGGTTTCACCAAGAAGTAAAACCGTACTATTTGAATTAGAAACCTGCGCAACCATCTGAAATATTTTCTGCATGGAGCCACCTGAGCCAATGATCTCACTATGTTTATAGCTGGTTTTGATCTCATCCTGCAGGTATAGATTTTCCTGCTCCAGTTGCTGCTTGTATCGATTGATTTCTGACAAATGCTGAACGATTTTCTCGTTAGCCCTTATGTTTGCAATGGCCGAAGATATTTGAGCTGATAGCCCTTTTAACAAATGTGTATTGATCTGGTTGGGACGAGTCCATAAAATCCCTATTGGCTCATTTGCCGCCACTAATCGGATCCCTAATAATTCTTCAAAACCTAAGAGTTTAAGGAACGTTATACTGTCGGGATGTATCATTCGGTTACGGATAAGTTCATTTACATTAAATACAACAGGCTCTGCTGAATTGAGGACCATAGCAGTAGCGCCAAAATCAGCAAGATTGCGTGCCGTGGTTGCAGCTTGAAACCGAGGGTCTTTCAGGATATATTCAGGCATGTTGTACATGAAATAACTTACCGTGGTATTGTCGTCATTTTTAATTGTAATAACAAAATCTTGTACCTTAAAAACACTTTTAAAATATTGGTCAACGAATACCGCAAGTTCGTTTTTGTTTTTTACCAGTGCAATATCCTTGCTGAAAGATAACAACCAGGATTTTTCTTGCTCTCTTTGGGCAATATCTTCAAGTGCCTTTATATTCGAAACGGCAATTGAAATTTGGCTAGACACCCCTTTGATAATTTTTAATGCATTGTTACTGAAGCTGTTTTTATGTTCTGCGTAAAACGTTAGCACACCAACGTTTCCTGTTTCATCCTTTAAGGGCATAGAGACAGCCTCTTTTAGCCCGGCTTCATATAGCACCCTTGCATACAATGGTGTATCAGCAGATTGCGTGTTTAGCAGCGCAATGTCAAAAATAGTCGGCTCTTCAGACTTCAGGATTTGATGATAAATGTCGTCTAAAACAGGATAAATGCTGTTGATGACCTGTTCATATTCGGGATGATCTGTTAAAATCGGTTGCGGATCCGTCAGGTACAATGAAAAAGTTTTCCCTTCTTTATCAACGGAAGAAATACTGCAATTGCTAAAGTTGATGAGCCTCCGTAAACTCGTGTTAATAAAAGTCAGCAGTTTTTTCTTGTCGCGGATATTACCTAATTCATAGCTGATGGAAAGCAGGGTAGCTTTTTCCTGCTCTCTGATGTGAATCTCTTCATTGGCAATAATATTCGAAATGGCTACTCCAACCTGGCTTGCTACCCCTTTGAGTATGTTGATATTTCGTTCAGAGAAAGTGCCTTCCTGATCTGCAACTATGAAGAGCAGGCCCCAGTGCTCTTTTTCACCGTGTAATGGAATTAAAACAGCTTCTTTATAACCTAATTCGTAATGAATAGCCACAATTTGGGGAGGCGAAGCAGTATCAAGTAAGTCTTTATAATTTATAAAATAGGGTTCATCGCTTTCCAGCGCCAGGTTGAACACGCCATCATTAATGGGTTGCGGAGATAAGATATATTTCATGTAAGCGGGATGTGTACTGGCAGGTCCGTTAATATCCCGAAAATAAAGTTCTATGTGTGTTCGATCTTCACAGATTCGAAGCACAGCACTTCGCGTAAAACCTATGAATTTATGGAGCCGGCTATTGATGAAATTCCATAAACTTTCCCTATCCCGAACTACCCCTATCTCATGACTGATGGCAAGCAGCAGTCCTTTTTCACGTTCCCTGGCAATAGCTTTTTCATTGGCCATAATATTAGCCACAGCTGTGGAAACCTGGTCGGTAATCCCCTTGACAATCTCCGTTTGGCCTTTATGAAAACTACCCTTGATGTTAGAAAAGAAACAAATGGCGCCAAAAAACGCGTTGTCACTCAGCATGCGAATAGCCAGGACTTCTTTTAAGCCACATTCATATGCTGGTACAAGGTATGGCGGTAGATAGCCCCCCTGAGCCG
>Ga0193717_1001092_pt1 | contig 17005 bp, 14 predicted proteins | sample U2c2metaG_FD_145900 | JGI IMG/M metagenome (GOLD analysis project Ga0193717, IMG submission 145900) | Soil microbial communities from a riparian zone of the East river system, Colorado, United States - U2c2 | ecosystem: Environmental > Terrestrial > Soil > Riparian zone | place: USA: East River... | reverse complement strand
GCAGGTCCGCGAGCAGCGAGAACCCGGCGAACATGCTGCCGAACAGGCCGAGCTGCACCAGCAGGCCCGGCGTGAGGATCTGCCACGCGTCACCGGGCGGGAAGCCCGGCGTCGACGACACGATCTTCTCCATCAGCGGCCCGAACAGCACCAGGTACAGCACCGGCTGCATGATCCCGATCATCACCCAGGCCGGGTTGCGCAGCGAGATCGCCATGTGCCGGCGGAACACCAGCCAGATGTCACGCAACATCGGCGTTCTCCTTCTCGGCGGGCGCCGCCTCGGCGTCGCGCAGCGAGCGGCCGGTAAGCGTCAGGAAAACTTCGTGTCGAGCGCGCGCAGCAGCTCCGGCAGGGCCGTGTCTCCGCGCGGCACGCGGAACCGCACCGTGTTCTCCACGGTGGACACCTCCTGCGCGCCCGGCAGCCGGCCGGCGATCTCGGCCGCGTCGGTGACCGACTCCGCCGGCACCCCGACCTCGACGCCGTCACCGGACACGCCGGCCTTCAGCTCGTTCGGCGTGCCCTCCACGACGATCCGCCCGTTGTCGATGACGAGGATCCGGTCGCACAGCGAGTCGGCCTCGTCGAGGTAGTGGGTGGTCAGGAAGACGGTCACGCCGTGGTCGGCGCGCAGCGACCGGATGTGCTCCCACAGGTTGGCCCTGCTCTGCGGGTCGAGGCCGGTGGTCGGCTCGTCGAGGAACACCAGGCCGGGGGAGTGGATGAGGCCGAGCGCGATGTCGAGCCTGCGCTTCTGGCCGCCGGACAGTGTCTTCACCAGTCGCTGGTCGAGGCCGGCGATGTCGAGCTGCGCCGTCAGCTCCGCGCCGCGACTGACCGCCTGCGCCTTGGACAGTCCGTAGAACTGGCCCTGGATCTCGATCTCCTCGATCACCTTGCACTCCGGCGCGGTGCCGCCGCCCTGTGCGACGTACCCGATCTTCCTGCGCACGCCGACCGGGTCGGCCAGCAGGTCGACGCCGCCGACCGTGGCCGAGCCCGCGGTCGGGCGCAGCAGCGTGGTGAGCATGCGCAGGGTGGTGGTCTTCCCCGCGCCGTTGGGTCCCAGGAAGCCGACGAGCTCGCCGGCGTCGACGTCGAGATCGACCCCCCGGACGGCTTCGACGGATCGGCCTCTGGACCGGAAGGTCCTGGCGAGGCCGCGTGCTTGGATCATGATCGCCCCTCAAAGGTCAGTTTGAGCAATGGGTAGCACGCCGCCCCGACAATTCTTGCTCCAGCCAGCCGATCATCGCCTCGGTGTTGGCCAGCCACAGCCGGTACAGCTCAGCGACGTGCGCGGGCTGGCCCCACGAGTCGCCGCTCGACAGCAGGTCCCGCGAGGTCGCGCGCTGCCCCTCCATGCGGGTCAGCCGGTGCCAATCCGACCGAAAGCATCGCGGTCGGCGAAACGTAGGTCAGCCGCCGGTCGGGCAGGTTGGCTTGCTTTCGGTCTCCTTGGCAAACCCATTCGTACTCGACAGATGCTGCTCCGTAGGCTATGCCGACATGAGCAACCCCGTGCTGACAGCGGTGGCCTGGCCCTATGCCAACGGCCCCCGCCACATCGGTCATGTGTCCGGATTCGGAGTCCCCTCCGACGTCTTCTCCCGGTACATGCGGATGTCGGGGCACAAGGTGCTCATGGTCAGCGGCACGGACGAGCACGGCACGCCGATCCAGGTGCAGGCCGACAAGGAGAACGCGACCCCGCAGGAGACCGTCGACAAGTACACCCGCCAGATCGACGGCGACCTCCAGAGTCTCGGGCTGTCCTACGACCTGTTCACCCGTACCACCACCGGCAACCACTACAACGTGGTGCAGGACCTGTTCAAGGCGTTGTGGCACAACGGTTACGTGCTGCCGAAGACGCAGCTCGGCGCGATCAGCCCGTCGACCGGGCGCACACTGCCCGACCGGTACATCGAGGGCACCTGCCCGATCTGCGGCTACGACGGCGCGCGCGGCGACCAGTGCGACAACTGCGGCCACCAGCTCGACCCGGCCGACCTCAAGAACCCCCGCTCGAAGATCAACGGCGAGAAGCCGGAGTTCATCGAGACCGAGCACCTGTTCCTCGACCTGCCCGCGTTCGCGGGCGCGCTGGGCGGCTTCCTCGGCAGCCGGCAGGACTGGCGGCCGAACGTGCTGAAGTTCAGCCAGAACCTGCTCGACGACCTGCGGCCACGCGCGATCACCCGCGACCTCGACTGGGGTGTGCCGATCCCGCTGGACAACTGGCGCGAGCTGCCGATGAAGCGGTTCTACGTCTGGTTCGACGCGGTCATCGGCTACCTGTCGGCGAGCGTGGAGTGGGCGCGGCGGTCCGGCGACGGCGACGCGTGGCAGGAGTTCTGGACCAACCCGGACGCCCAGAGCTACTACTTCATGGGCAAGGACAACATCGTCTTCCACTCGCTCATCTGGCCGTCGCTGCTGCTCGGGCAGAACGGCGCCGGCGACAAGGGCGGCACACCGGGCTCGTTCGGCACGCTGAACCTGCCGACCGAGGTGGTGTCGAGCGAGTTCCTCAAGATGAGCGGCTCGAAGTTCTCCACCTCGCGCGGCAACGTCATCTACGTGAACGACTTCTTGCGTGAGTTCGGCCCGGACAGCCTGCGCTACTTCATCTCGGTGGCCGGTCCCGAGACCCAGGACGTGGACTTCACGTGGGAGGAGTTCGTCCGCCGGGTCAACTTCGAGCTGGCCAACGAGTGGGGCAACCTCGTCAACCGGTCGATCTCGATGGCGCACAAGAACGTGGGCGCCATCCCGACGCCGACGGCGGTGACCGCCGCCGACGAGGCGCTCAAGGCGCTGTCGCGGGACGCGTTCGCGGTCGTGGGCGCCCACCTGCGCGGCTCGCGGTTCAAGCAGGCCGCCAGCGAGGCGATGCGGGTGGTCGGCGCGGCCAACAAGTACATCTCCGACCAGGAGCCGTGGAAACTGAAGGACAGCGACGCTGCGGCGCGGCGGGACACCATCCTGCACACCGCCCTGCAGGTCGTGCAGGACGCGAACACGCTGCTGACGCCGTTCCTGCCGCACTCCGCGCAGCAGGTGCACGAGGCGTTGGGCGGCAGCGGGGTCTGGGCCGCGCAGCCGGAGCTGCACGAGGTCGAGGATCTGGACGTGCCAGGGCGGACCAACCCGATCCTGACCGGTGACTACGTGAACCAGCAGGCGAAGTGGGAGTCCACGCCGATCGAGGTTGGCCGCCCGCTGTCCAAGCCGTCGCCGCTGTTCACCAAGCTCGACCCGAAGCTCGGCGAGACCGGGCCGGACTGGGCGCCGGTCATCGACTCGTAATGGCCAAGCGTGAAGGGGAGCGGCCGCCGGTTCCGGAGCCGCTCCCCGTTCCGATCGTCGACGCGCACACGCACCTGGACGCGTGTGGCGCGAAGGACGCCGCCGACGTCGCCCTCATCGTCGACCGGGCGGCGGCCGCGGGCGTCACACGGGTCGTGACGGTCGCCGACGACCTCGCGAGCGCCCGCTGGGTCGCTCAGGCCGCCACGTGGGACCCGAGGGTGTTCGCGGCCGTGGCCGTGCACCCGACCCGCACCGCGACGCTCTCGGACGACGACAGAGCGGTGCTCGAGGACCTGGCCCGGCAGCCGCGCGTGGTGGCCGTCGGCGAGACTGGCCTCGACTACTACTGGGACTACTCGCCGCCCGCCGCGCAGCAGGAGGCGTTCCGCTGGCACATCGACCTCGCCAAGCGGGTCGGCAAGCCGCTGATGATCCACGACCGGGACGCGCACGAGGACATCTACCGGATCTTGTCCGAGGAGGGCGCGCCACCCGCCGGGGTGGTCTTCCACTGCTTCTCCGGGGACGTGGAGTTCGCCCGCCGGTGCGTCGATCAGGGTTACGTCCTGTCGTTCGCCGGAACCGTGACTTTTCGCAACGCGCACTCGCTTCGTGAGGCGGCCGACTCCGTTCCCGTTTACCAGTTGTTGGTGGAGACCGACGCGCCGTTCCTCACGCCGCACCCGTTCCGGGGCCGGCCCAACGAGCCGTACTGCGCCGCGTACACGCTGACGGCCCTTGCGCAGCTCAAGGGGTTGCCCATCGACGAGCTGGCCGCGGCGGTCACGGCGACCGCGGAGCGCGTGTTCGATCTCCCTCGGACTACCGGCAGTGAGATCGGCGGACGCGAGGCGTGAGCACTGCGATGAATGGGCGACGCCCGCTGCTCCATCCGTGGAGTGATGGAAGTCACGACACTCCTGGATGTGTTTGCGCAACCTGCCCGTCACCGTTACTGTCCCGTGACCGTACCCAGGACGAAGTTGTTCCGGGAAGTCGTAACAAACGAAAGCGCGTACGCCGCGCGGTACATGGGCACGGCTACGGCCTTCTGGAGGTATCGACCCTGTGACTGGTTCCGGAAACAGACCTGGCGGTTCGGGTTTCGCCGACACCGACTGGTTCACCCCGGTGGAGCGCGCCGCGGCTGCTGCCACTACCAGCACGGCGGTCCTCGATGAGGACTTCCGCGCCTGGCGCTCCGAGTTCCCCGACTTCTACGACCGTGGGAGCGAGCAGTTCGGCCAACTGCCGGACGCCGACGAGTCCGCGTACTCGGGCTCTCTCTCGATCACCGACTCCGACGTCCGTGTCGCGCTCGGCCCGCAGGCCGACGAGCTCATGGCCGCGGCGAACGTCGACGTCGACGAGCTCATCCGGCTGATCAACGCCGAGACCACCGTGCTCCCGGTCATCCCGGACGAGCTGTCCTCGGACCGCGCCTACGCGCTGCCGATGACCGAGACCGAGGAGGCGCCCGCCGAGGTCCTCACCGGTATCCGGCGCTGGAAGAAGACGGTCCTCAAGGCGACCATCGCGTCGATCCTGGTCTCGCTGATCGGCGGCGGTGCCGCGGCGATCGCGATGAACAAGTCCGTCACGGTCGACATCGACGGTGAGACGCACCAGGTCAGCACGTACGCCGACACGGTCGGCGAGGTGCTCGACGACGAGGGCCTCAACGTCGGCAGCCACGACGCACTGTCCCCGTCGCCCAGCGCGTCGATCAACGACGGCGGCAAGATCGTCCTGCAGCGCGGTCGTCAGCTCCACATGACGATCGACGGCGTGAAGCGCGACTTCTGGGTCCGCGCCACCACCGTCGGCGAGGCGCTCCAGCAGCTCAACCTGTCCGCCGAGGGCGCCAAGCTGTCGGCCGACGAGAACAAGGAGATCCCGCTCAACGGGATGTCCGTCGAGGTCAAGACGCTGAAGAACATCATGTTCTTCGACGGCGCCAACGCCCCGACCGCCATGCAGACGAACTCGGTCACCGTCGAGGAGCTGCTCAAGCAGCTCAAGCTGACGCTGGGCGCCGAGGACACCGTCACGCCGGGCGCCGACCTGAAGATCACCGACGGCGCCGAGGTACGGATCACCCGCAACGGCGTCACCGTGGTCAACCAGACCGAGGTCATCGAGCCGCCGGTGCAGGAGGTCGAGGACCCGAACTCCGACCAGGGCACCGAGCTGGTGCTCGAGCCGGGTGTCGCCGGGGAGCGCATCGCGACCTACCGGATCACCATCAAGAACGGCCAGGAGACCGACCGCGCGGAGATCGGCGCGAAGGTCACCAAGGAAGCCAAGCCGAAGGTCATCCGCGTCGGCACGAAGAAGCCCCCGCAGCCGGTGATCTCCGACGGTGAGGTCTGGGACCGGCTCGCGCACTGCGAGGCCACCGGCAACTGGGCCATCAACACGGGCAACGGCTACTACGGTGGTCTGCAGTTCAACAAGAGCACGTGGGACTCCAACGGCGGCGACGCCTACGCGGCCTACCCGCACCAGGCGACGCGCGAGCAGCAGATCGCGATCGCGACCAAGGTCCGCGACGCCCGCGGTGGCTACAGCGCTTGGCCGGCCTGCGCGCGGAAGCTCGGCCTGCCGACGTAAGTCCTCCCGATCCCCAACACACGGGCCGGTCTCCGCTACGGAGGCCGGTCCGTTGTGGTGTGCGCCCGCTAGGTCCCCGCAGCGCCCTTCGCGACGCCCTTCGTGACCGAGCCGACGTCTGCCGGTCGCGGCCGGTTGGCCAGCCCGGTTGGCCACTGGCCCCCTCGAACCACGCTACCGGGCTGCACCGACAGAAATCGGCGCCAGCGCCGCGGCTGTGGACAACCGGCAGACCTGTGGACAACTGCCTCGCGGCGTTCCGGTGTTGTCGGTGCTGGCTGGGAGAATGGATACCGGGGGCCGGAGGCCAAGCGCACCACTAAGTGGTCGAATTGGAAATTCTTCGTGGGTTGGTTTGGCTGAGTAGAGGACCGCTGTGAAAGGCGCTTTCACGGCATCCTCGATGTCCCGAAAGGGGCGTTGGGGCAACCACCGAACCCGAAGGTCCCAAGCCCGCCCCCCGGCGGGCGCGGGCGTGAAGGGCGCGTTCGGGACATGGCCAATGCTGTGAAGGACCCCTTGACGGCACTCAACGCCGTGAAGGGGTCCTTCACAGCATCGGCTTACGTCTCGAAAGCGCCCTTCACGACACCGCCGCGTGATCAACCCCCGAAAGACTTCCGAAACCGACCACTAAGCTCGTCCGGTGACCGAGGCCGAGACGAGTGCCCTGCTGGGCCCCGCCGATATACGGCGGCTCGCTGCCTCCCTCGACATCCGGCCCACCAAGAAGCTCGGGCAGAACTTCGTGCACGATCCGAACACCGTGCGGCGCATCGTGACGGTGGCGGACCTCGGCGAGCTTGATGTCGTCCTCGAGGTCGGGCCGGGGCTCGGCTCGTTGACGCTCGCGTTGTTGCCCGCGTGCAGGCGGGTCGTCGCCGTCGAGATCGATCCTGTCCTGGCCGGCCGGCTCGAGGAGACGGTCGCGCAGCGGGCGCCACGGCTCGCGGACCGGCTCACGGTCATCAACGCCGACGCTATGAAGCTGACCGCCGACAAAGCAGCCGAACCGACCGCGCTCGTCGCCAACCTGCCCTACAACATCTCGGTGCCGGTGGTCCTGCATCTGCTCGCCGAGCTGCCGACCATGACGAAGGCGCTGGTCATGGTGCAGGCCGAGGTGGCGGACCGGATGGCGGCGGGACCCGGGTCGAAGGTCTACGGGATCCCGAGCGTGAAGGTGGCCTGGTACGCCGACGCCCGTCGGGTCGCGACGGTCCCGCGCAGCGTGTTCTGGCCGGTGCCCAACGTCGACTCCGCGCTCGTGCTGATGACCCGTCGCGAGCAGCCGGAAGCCGACCGAAAGACGGTGTTCGCCGTGGTGGACGCCGCTTTCGCACAGCGGCGCAAGACCCTGCGGGCGGCGCTCGCGGGGTGGGCGGGCTCGCCGGACCGGGCGGCCGAGATTCTCACGGCCGCCGGCGTGGACCCGACGGCCCGGGGCGAGCAGCTCACTGTGCGCGACTTCACGGCGATCGCCCGAATGGCGGGTAAGGCCCAGCCGTAAGGGATGTGATCTGCCGAATAGAGGCCTCAATCCGGGTCCTGGTGGGTTGCACATAGGTGGGACCTTCAGGTGTACTAATCAGGTAATCCATCCCGAGCGGCTGAGAGACCTGGCTCCACGAAGCCGCAGCAACCACCCACCGCGGGCAGGTGCTACCGCCAGGAACGATGGAGGAGTGAGACCGGATGCCAATCCTCACAACCAGGCGAGTCATCGACCAGTGCCGGCGCACGGTCACGGGCTGTCGTCGCACGAGCTCATCAATCTGATTCGAGCCGTACGACGCCCCGGCCCTTGACGAACAGGGCCATCACCTCAACGCGCGAGCTTTCCAGCCGCGCGCGCCCGCACTGGAGCATCCCGTGATCACCGTCGAAAACCTGAGCAAGTCGTTCCGAAGTAACACCGGCGCGGTCGTCGCGCTGGACGACATCACCCTGGACGTGTCGGCCGGCGTCATCGCCGGTGTCGTCGGCCCGACCGGGTCCGGCAAGTCCACCCTCGCCCGCGTCCTCGCACTGCGGGAACGCCCGGACAGCGGCATCTTCCGCCTGGACGGCCTCAACACCGCCACCCTCGACCCGCGCGGCCTGCGCACCGTCCGCTCCCGCATCGGCGTCGTGCCGGCCGGTGAGTCGCTGCTCTCGCAGCGCACCGCCGCCGGCAACATCGCGCTGCCGCTGGAGCAGGCCGGCATGGAAGGCCCGCAGCGCCGCGAGAAGGTCGGCCGCCTGCTCGACCTGATCGGCCTCACCGACAAGGCCGCCAGCTACCCCGACCAGCTAAGCGCCGGCCAGCGCCAGCGGGTCGCGATCGCGCGGGCACTGGTCGGCGAGCCGGCCGTGGTGCTGGCCGACGACCCGACCGGCGGCCTCGACCCGACCGGCGCGGCCGGCGTGCTCGCGGTGCTCGACCGGGCCCGCGCGGAGCTGGGCGCCACCGTCCTCGTCGTCACGCAGGACACCAGCGTGGTCCGCAAGATCGCCGACGACGTCGCGGTCCTCGACCACGGCCGGATCCTCGAGCACGGCAAGCTGCTCGACCTCGTGCGCGACCCGGACAGCCAGGTCGCGCGGGCTGTGCTGCCCGCGATCGACGCGACCGCGACCGGTGTCGCGGACGTCGTCCTCGTCGGCTTCGCGTCGATCGGCGCGCTGCTGCCCGAGGCGGCGAGTCGGTTCGACACCGAGATCTCGGTGGTCGGCGGCGGCGTCACGAGGATCGGCGAGACCCCGGTGGCGCGGTTCCGGCTCGGCATCACCGGCGACCGGATCGACGCCGCGCTCGGCTGGCTGGCCGAGCGCGGGGCGTTCGTGCGGCAGGCGCTGCGTGGCCCGCAGGGGGTCGCGGCCGCATAGCGGGCAGCTGGCGTGGTCCCCGTAGGCTGGCGGGGTGCTCGCTGTCGTGCCTCGCCCGGTGACCGTCCGGGTGCCGTCCAAGGTGAACCTGCACCTCGCGGTGGGTGAGGTGCGCAAGGACGGCTTCCACGAGCTCACCACCGTGTTCCAGTCGTTGTCGCTCACCGACGAGGTGACCGTCGCCGTCGCCGACGACCCCGGCGTCGAGGTCCATGGCGAGGGCGCGTCTGCCGTGCCGACGGACGGCGCGAACCTCGCGTGGCGGGCCGTCGAACAGCTCGCCAGGCACGTCGGCCGCGACCTCGAGGACCCGAAGGTCCGGGTGCTGATCCGCAAGGGCATCCCGGTGTCCGGCGGGATGGCGGGCGGCAGTGCGGACGCGGCGGCGACGCTCGTCGGCCTCGCGAACCTGTGGAAGCTCGAGATCGGCCGGGACGAGCTGTCCGGGGTGGCCGCCACCCTCGGCAGCGACGTCCCGTTCATGCTGCACGGCGGCACCGCGCTCGGCACCGGGCGCGGCGAGGCGATCGTGCCGGTGCTGTCGCGGCACACGTTCCACTGGGTGCTGGCGTTCGCGCGCGGCGGTCTCGCCACGCCGAAGGTGTACGGGGAGCTGGACCGGCTGCGTGCCGAGGGCGAACCGCCGCGCGTCGGGCTGGTCGAGCCGGTGCTTGAGGCGTTGGCGTCCGGCGACCCGAGGCAGCTCGCCCCGCTGCTCGGCAACGACCTGCAGGCGGCGGCCGTGTCGCTGCGGCCGGGGCTGCGCCGCACGCTGCGGGCCGGGGTCGCGGCCGGCGCGCTCGCCGGGACGGTGTCCGGGTCGGGGCCGACGTGCGCGTTCCTGTGCGCGGACGCCGAGAACGCGCTGCGGGTGGCCACCGAGCTGTCGGGCGCGGGGGTGTGCCGGACCGTTCGCGTGGTACACGGCCCGGTGCCGGGCGCACGCGTGGTCAACAGCGGCGACGAGCCGAGGCCGGCGCCGCCGCAGGTCCACGCCTGAGTCGTCAGGTCACCGGGCGCGGCCGCCCGTGGCGCAGCCGGATGCCGCTGAACCCCAGCGTCGTGCTGACCACCGCGTCCCAGAACGGCCACAGGTTGTTCAGCACCCGTAGCTGGATGCCGCACTCGTCGTGCAGCGCCAGCAGGTCGCCGACCGGCTCCGGCGGGCCGAGCGGCTCGACCGGCCGGGTGGACACGTGCGCGTTGACCACCGGGGTGCCGATCGGGCGGAAAGCGTTGGCGGGCAAGCGGTACGCGTAGAGCCGCACCGACCGCAGCGCCTCGAGCCAGCCGTACTCCACCGCGTGCACGCGGTCGCCGCAGCCGGGCCCGATGATGCGGTCGCGGTCGGCCCGCGTCGACTCCGGGGTCGCCCACGCCATGGCGCGCGGGCAGTCGCGGGGGAACCAGTAGCCGGGGCTGCGGGCGGAGTCCACGGCCCACACGTAGGCGTCCGGCTCCCGCGCGGTGGCCGCGACGTGCGGCACGAACCGGGTGATCGTCGGGTCTTCCGAGAAGTGCAGGACTTCGCCCCGCTGTGGCCGCATCTCCAACAGTCTGTCCCATCCGCCAAGCGTCATTGCCCTGAAGGCCACCTTCAGGGCATGCCGGTCGGTGCGGTCGGTAACGTCATCGCCGTGGTCAACCTGGTCAACCTGGAGTCGGTCGCCAAGAGCTACGGCGTCAAGCCGCTGCTCGACGGCGTCTCCCTCGGCGTCGCCGCGGGGGATCGGATCGGCGTGGTCGGCCTGAACGGCGGCGGCAAGACCACGCTGCTGGAGGTGCTCGGCGGCATCGAACCAGTCGACGACGGCCGGGTCAGCCGGGTGCGGGACCTGCGACAGGCGGTCGTCACGCAGCGCACCGAGCTGCCCGACGGCTCGACCGTGCGCAACGCCGTGCTCGACCCGCTCGGCATCACCGAGGAGCACGAGTGGGCCGCCGACCCGCGCGCCCGCTCGATCCTGGGCGGCCTGGGGATCATGGGTTACGGCATCGACGCGCCCGTGACGACCATGTCCGGCGGCGAACGCAGGCGCGTCGCGCTCGCGGCGGCGCTCGTGCAGGAGCTGGACCTGCTGATCCTCGACGAGCCGACCAACCACCTCGACGTCGAGGGGGTGCGCTGGCTCGCCGAACACCTGCTCGCCCGCGGCACCGCGCTCGTCATCGTCACACACGACCGCTGGTTCCTCGACACCGTCTGCACCCGCACGTGGGAGGTCGTCGGCGGCCGCGTCGAGCAGTACGAGGGCGGCTACGCCGACTGGGTGTTCGCGCGCGCCGAGCGCGCCAGGGTCGCGGCCACGATCGAGGAGAAGCGCCGCAACCTGGCCCGCAAGGAGCTGGCGTGGCTGCGCCGCGGCCCGCCCGCGCGTACGTCCAAGCCGCGCTACCGGATCGAGGCGGCCGAGACGCTGATCGCGGACGTGCCGCCGCCGAGGGACTCCGTCGAGCTGCTGGCGTTCGCGAAGCGGCGGCTCGGCCGGACCGTGCTGGAGCTGGCGGACGCTTCGGTCAGCGCGGGCGACAAGTCGCTCATCGAACGGCAGACGTGGCTGATCGGGCCGGGCGACCGGATCGGGCTCGTCGGCGTCAACGGGTCCGGCAAGACGACGTTGCTGAAGCTGCTTACCGGCGAGGTCGAGCCGTCCGAGGGCAAGCGGGTGCAGGGCCAGACCGTGCGGCTCGCTTACCTGTCGCAGGAGCTGCACGACCTGCCGGGGTCGCTGCGGGTGCTCGAGGCGGTCGAGGAGATCGCGCGCCGGGTGACCCTCGGCAAGCAGGAGATGTCCGCGTCGCAGCTCGCCGAGCGGTTCGGTTTCCCTGCCGCGCGGCAGTGGACGCCGGTGTCGGACCTGTCCGGCGGCGAGCGGCGCAGGCTGCAGCTCGCGCGGCTGCTGATGGCCGAGCCGAACGTGCTGCTGCTCGACGAGCCGACCAACGACCTCGACATCGACACGCTGCAGCAGCTCGAGGACCTGCTCGACTCGTGGCCGGGCACGCTCGTGGTCGTCTCGCACGACCGGTACCTGGTGGAGCGGGTGTGCGACACGGTCGTCGCCCTGTTCGGCGACGGGAAGATCACAGACCTGCCCGGCGGCATCGAGGAGTACCTGAACCGCCGGGACGTGCAGCTCGCCGCCGCGCGACCGGCTGCCGCGTCGGTCACGGCGCCGAGGTCGAACGCGGCGGAGCAGCGGGCCGCGCGCAAGGAGCTGGCCAAGCTGGAGCGGCGGATGGACGTGCTCACCAAGCGTGAGGCGGCGCTGCACGGGGCGCTCGCGGACGCGGCCACCGACGGCGAACGGCTGCTCGCGCTCGACGCAGAGCTTCGTGAGCTGCTCGCCGAGAAGTCGAGCGTCGAAGAGCGTTGGCTGGACGTCGCGGACATGGCCGAATAGCCACCTCTACAGTTGTTTCCATGAGTCGTTTCGTCGACAAGCTGGTCGAGACCGCGGGCGCGGGGGGACAGCGGCGCGGGGTCACCACCGGCGAGCCGGACCACCCGGTGCACACCACGTGGGCGCAGGTCCACGAGCAGGCGCGGGCGATGGCCGGCGCGCTGGTCAAGCATGGTCTCGCCAGCGGTGACGCGGTCGCCGTGCTCGCCGCGGAGCCGATCGCGATCGGCCCGGCCGTGCAGGCGGTGTGGCTCGCGGGCGGCAGCGTGACGATGCTGCACCAGCCGACGCCGAGGTCCGACCTCGCGCTGTGGGCCGAGGACACCGTCAAGGTGCTGAACATGATCAGCTCGAAGCTGGTGCTGCTCGGCGCGCCGTTCGACCAGCTCGCGCCGGTCCTCGACGAGCACGGCATCGGCTACCTGCTGATCGACGACCTGTCGGCCGGCACGCCGCTCACCGAGTTCGTCGAGGTGGACGAGGACGCGCCGGCGCTGCTCCAGCTCACCAGTGGCTCGACCGCCGACCCGAAGGCCGTGCGGATCACCCACCGCAACCTGTTGGCGAACATCAGCGCCATGGCGGACCGGGCCGAGCTGGACCCCGAGCACGACATCATGGTGTCGTGGCTGCCGATGTTCCACGACATGGGCATGGTCGGCTTCTACACCACCCCCATGGCGTGGGGGATCGAGCTGGTGAAGGTCACCCCGGTCGCCTTTCTCACCGCGCCGCTGCTGTGGGCGAAGCTGATCTCCGTGCACGGCGGCACGATCACCGCGGCCCCGAACTTCGCGTACGCGCTCCTCGGGCGGCGGCTGGGCGGTGTCGACTCGGCGGACGAGTACGACCTGTCGACGCTGCGGATCGCGCTGAACGGCGCGGAGCCGATCGACGAGAAGGCGGTCCACGCGTTCGTCGAGGCGGGCGCGCGGTTCCGGATGCCGGCCGAGTGCGTGTTCCCGGCGTACGGCATGGCGGAGGGCACCCTCGCGATCTCCTTCGCCAGCCCCATGATCGGCCTGCGACTCGACTACCTCGACGCCGTCGCGCTCGAGGCCGAGAACCGGGCGGTCGCGGTGCCGCCCACCACGGATCCCGCCGCCCTGCGGACGTTCGCCATCCTGGGCCCGCCGCTGGACGGCTTCGACGCCCGCATCGTGTCGGTCGACTCCGGCGCCGTGGTGGCGGAGCGTGAGGTCGGCGAGATCCAGGTCCGGGGCGACTCGGTCACGCCGGGCTACCTGACGGTCGACGGCCCCCTGGCCACGCAGGACGCCGATGGTTGGCTCAAGACGGGCGACCTCGGCTACATCGTCGACGGCGAGATAGTCATCTGTGGCCGCGCGAAGGACGTGATCATCCTGGCGGGCCGCAACATCTACCCGACGGACATCGAACGCGCCGCCACCGCCGTCGACGGGGTCCGCGCCGGCAACGCGGTGGCCGTCCGCCTGGACGCCGGCACCCGCCGGGAGCGCTTCGCGGTCGTCGTGGAGTCAAAGCTCGCCGGGGACGCCGACAAGGAGAAGGTGCTCCGCAAGGCGATCGGCGCCCGCGTCTTCGAGGCGGTCAACGCCCGGCCGTCCGCGGTGCTCGTGCTGCCGGCCGGCACGCTGCCGAAGACCCCGTCGGGCAAGCTGCGCCGAGCCGCCGCCGGTGAGCAGTTGGCGGACTCGATCAGCGCCCGCGAGGCGTCATAGGGCGCGGCGCCGCAGCTCGTCCACCCAGGCGTCGCGCACCGCGTCGACAGGGCCGGTGCGATAGCCCTGCCCGATGAAGAAGGTGCGGGAGAGCTTGAGGTTGGTCACCTCGTCGGCGGCCACCCGGTCCGGGTCGCCGACCGCCGCGGCGAGCAGCTTCATGAGCCGCTCCACGTCGCCCGGCCGGTAACCGCGCTCGGTGGGCGGCGCCGGTGGCAGCGGCAAAGCCAACACCTCGGAGTCCTGCCAACGATCGGCCTCGTGCCGGTGCGCCACGGGATCCGACTGGGTGGGAAATGACTGGGCGCCTGCCGCGGCGGCGTGCTGAGCGAACGGCGCCGGCTGTGCTGCCTCGACTGAGCCTGCCGCTGCGGGGATCTGCTGACCCGGCGGTGTGGCGGAGGTAGGTGGTGCCGCGACCGGGCCACCCGCAGGGGCGGGCGTGGCGGAGGTAGATGGCGTCTCAGCCGACGCGGCGGCTGGGGTCGGTGTGGGGGAGGCGAGCGGTGCCTCGACTGGGTCGGCCGTCGCGGGTGGCTGCGTGGCGGGTGGCTGCGTGGCGGCGGTGTGCGGCGGTGCCTCGGCCGGGGCGCTCGCAGTAAGCGACTGCTGCGCCGATGGTGCCTGGCTGGGCGCGGGCGTTGCCGTCGGCTGCACGGTCGATGACCCGGCTAGGCCGGCCACTGCCGGCGACGCGGCCACTGCCGGCGAGTCGACCGCCGGCTTCTCTCGCATCGGGGTGGCTGCCGCAGGCGCTTGTGGGACTCCGGCCGCCGCTGTGCCCCTCGGCGCCGACGGGGTCGCGGATGGCCTGGCCGCCGAGGCCGGCTGGTTGGTCGGAGATGTCTCGGCCGGTGCGGCCGTGCGTCCTGCCGCCGGCATCGCTGTCGCCGGCGTTGCCGTGGCCGGTTGGGATGCCGAGGGCATCCTGGCTGGTGCGGCGGCCGCCGTCTGACCCGGCATCGTCGCGGCTGGCGGAGTGCTGTGGCGGGCGTTGACCGGCTGGGTGCTCGGTATCGACGGGGGCTGTGTGAACAGCATCGGGTTCGTCAGTTCCGCCGCGCTGGGCGGGGGCACCGGCCGCCTTGGCGCGACGGCTTCGCGGCGGGCCAGTTCCTCCACCACCAGGTCGAGAAAGTCATCGACCTGGTCCTCGTGGTAGCCGCGCCTGATGAGGGGCGCGCTGTCGAACATGGCACCCCGCACGTCCTGCGCCTTCAGGGTGTCCTCGCCGGACAGGGTGGCCTGCACGCGATCGAGGAAGTCGTCTACCTGGTCTTCGTTGTAACCACGCCGACCAAGGGGGGCGCGGTCGAACGTCACGCAGTCGACGACCATCGGGGTAAGTGGTACCTCGTCCGCAGCCATGGCCTCTCCTACCGTGCGTGGAAGAGGTTCTGTGCCGCCTCCAGGCCCTTGCCCACCAACGCCTCCGCCGCGTCGGCGCAGTGGTCGACGCTGAACGCGAGCTCCTTGCGTTCGGCTGGGGAGAAGTCCCGCAGCACGTAGTCGGCCGGGTCCATCCGACCGGGTGGCCGGCCGATTCCGAACCGTACCCGCAGATAGTCGCGGGTGCCGATGGACTTGGAAATGGACCGGAGGCCGTTGTGGCCGCCCTCGCCGCCACCCTGCTTCAGGCGGACGGTCGAGAAGTCCAGGTCGAGGTCGTCGTGCACGACAACGATGTCCTCCGGCGCGACCTTGTAGAACCGGGCGGTGCCGGCGACCGGGCCGCCCGAGACGTTCATGAACGACCTCGGCTTGGCCAGCGCCACCCGCCGGCCTGCCAGCCGGCCCTCGAGCACGTCGGCACCCGCCTTGTGTGACTTGAACCTGCCGCCGATACGGGCGGCCAGCTCGTCCACGACGAGAAAGCCCACGTTGTGCCGGTTACCGGCGTAACGCGGCCCCGGGTTGCCGAGGCCGACGACCAGCACCGGTGTGTCGATGTCCGCAGCCATGCCGAAGCGCGAGACGGGCGGCCCCGCGTGGGGACCGCCCGGTCAGGCGACTCAGTCCTCGGTGGACTCGGCGGCGTCCGCGGCCTCTTCGGCCACCGCGGTGTCGGCGGCGGTCTCGGTGCCCTCGTCCATCTCCTCGGCCGTCGGCGCGACGTTGATCGCGATGACCAGCGCCTCCGGGTCGGTGATCAGCTCGGCGCCCTGGGGGAGCTCGACGTCGGCGGCGTAGATCGAGGTGCCGCCCTTCGCGTCCTCGATGGAGATCTCGAACTGGTCGGGGATGTTCAGCGCCTCGACGTCGACGAGCAGCGACGTCAGGTCCTGGGTGACCAGGGTGCCAGGGGACGCGGCGCCGGTGAGCACGATCGGGACCTCGACGGTGACCTTCTCGCCACGACGGACGAGCAGCAGGTCGACGTGCTCGATGTAGTTCTTGATCGGGTGGGTGGTGACGGTCTTGGTGAGCGCGAGCTCGCTGTCGCTGTTGATCTCCAGCGTCAGCACGGCGTTCTGGCCGTGCTCACGGACCACGCGGGCGAACTCGAGCGCCGGCAGGGCCAGGTGCTTCGGGTCGGAACCGTGGCCGTAGAGCACCGCGGGGATCTTGCCGGCGCGACGGGTGCGGCGCGCGGCGCCCTTGCCGAACTCGGTACGGGCTTCGGCGGCGAGACGGACCTCGGACACGGTGGTGCACTCCTTGCTGAGGAACAGGAACCTTGGGGGCGGCGGCGACCTACGGCGACGAATGTGAGCGCGCGGCAGTCAAGCCGCCGCGTCGATCACGCCAGGCATGACGCCCGCCCTCGCCGAGGCAACCCCGATAGTCTACGCGGCCCCGTTCCGCAAGAGCATCGGGGTCCCACGCGCACCGCCAGAGTGGGAAGTCCAGCACGACCACGCTCAACTCAGAACCCGCGTGAGCCGTGCGGCTCCCAACCGCGGCCAAGGGGAACGAGACGCGACCCAGCCACTAACCACCGGCTGTCCGCACCGCTCGCTGGGACGCGACCAACACTTTTAATCCCGGGGAGGCGGTCAAGCGTTTCCGTCGAAGAGGCTTGTTACCGAGCCGTCCTCGAAGACCTCCTGGATGGCCCTCGCCAACAGCGGCGCGATCGACAGCACGGTGAGCTGCGGG
>Ga0193717_1001091_pt1 | contig 17008 bp, 11 predicted proteins | sample U2c2metaG_FD_145900 | JGI IMG/M metagenome (GOLD analysis project Ga0193717, IMG submission 145900) | Soil microbial communities from a riparian zone of the East river system, Colorado, United States - U2c2 | ecosystem: Environmental > Terrestrial > Soil > Riparian zone | place: USA: East River... | reverse complement strand
CCGAAAACCAGAAGCACAGCAAATGGGTCCACACCGTCGCCCAGCCGCTGAACGGCAAGACGCTGGGCATCCTGGGCCTGGGTGCGATCGGCCAGGAAGTCGCTCGCCTCGCCGCCGCCCTCGGCATGCGCGTGATTGGCACGAAACGTCGGCCGGTACCGATGGCGAATGTCTCCGAAGTGCTGCCCCCCGATCGTACGCATGAGGTTTTGGCCCAATCGGACTTCCTGCTGTTGCTGCTGCCCGCGACGCCCGAGACCGACAACTTCATCAACGCAGAGCGCCTGGGGATGATGAAGCCTCATGCGTGGCTGCTGAATTTCGGCCGTGGCCACCTGATCAAGGACGACGATCTGATTGCCGCGGTGAAGGCAAAGAAGATCGCCGGCGCCGTGCTCGACGTCTTCCGCCAGGAGCCCTTGCCCGCCGACCATCCGTTCTGGGGCACAGAGGGAATCCTCGTGCTCCCCCATATCGGCGGTCCGCATCCGCAGCGTAATGAGATCGTCGCCCGCTTGTTCGTGGAGAACCTGGGCCGGTTCTTGCGCGGGGAGTCGTTGAAGGAAGTTGTCGACCGCGAATCAGGGTACTGACGTCACGAAATATCTCATCAATGAGCTACACACCGGATTTTTGCCGCTCAATTAATCGCAAACTGCACCACACAGCACATGCAAGAAACCGCGAATCAAGCGCCTCGTTGGTTTCAGGCCGTGTGATCGGTGTGGCAATTCTGTGACTCGGCAAATTTGTGCATGCGCGAACGCATCGGCGTCACATTTGAGAGTGAGCCTCTGTCCAATGATTCAAACTCAGATTTGCCTGCGACTCCACCTGCGACCAATTTTCCCGCAACCATTGTCTTCTGTGCGGGTTGTTCGAGGGTGCCGGGGACATCCCGAGCGGCTGCCGCACCCGCGAAGGGTTGGCGCGCCTTCGAAGCTCCTGGGGGAGACAAAGCGTTGCCAAAACACATTCTCTGTTGGGTATTTGTATTGTTTGTATCGGCCTGCGGCCCCCTCCACAGCGCGCGAGACGACTTGGCACGCCTTATGCCTGCGACGCCCTCCAAGCCCCCAAGCCGTTCTACTGCGCGCGTGTCTCCAGTCCCTGCACGCCAGGACATCGACAAGGCGCAAAGCAAGACAACTGATCCTGCGCCGCCGGCACCGGAAGTCGCCGTCGCAGAGCCCCTCAATCTTACCGGCTGGAGCGAGCACGATATTCGTGCGCTGCTCGGGCCACCGACAACGGAGGAAAACAACGCGCCGGGAAAAACCTGGCGCTACCGGGACGGCCGATGCTCGCTTGACGTCCAACTCTATCCCGACGTCAAGACCCACCAGTATGGAACCCTTGATTACGAGGTGAAGAGCGATGACAATACAAGTGAAGGAAAGCGTCTCTGTATGGGACAGTTCCAATCACGCAGCCAATCCAGGCGCGGGTAGAGAGCGCGATGCCTTGGTCCGCCTGCTCTTTGTAGACGACGACGAAGACTATCGCGAAGCAGTCGGGGCGGAACTCATCGATCATGGCTTCTCCGTCCACAGCTTCCCGGACGGCGCCTCGATGATGGATTCGCTCTCGGCCGGCCTCAACGCTGATGTCATCTTGCTGGACTGGAGTCTGCCCGCGACGCCGGGCATCGACCTGCTGCCGCAGCTACGGCGTCGGGGCGTCGTGCTGCCCGTCGTATTCCTCACGGGCCGCGCGACACCGGCAAACGAGAATCTGGCATTCGACAAGGGCGCCCTTGACTTCGTCGACAAAGCGCGCGGCGTGCCAATTCTCGCCAAGCGACTGCGACTCATTCTCGAATCGAGCAAGCGTCCCCTGGAGTTCGAGGCGGAGGAGATCCTGCAGAGGGGGCGGCTGGTGCTGAAGCCCAGAGTGAGCCGAGCCTATTGGAACGACGTCGACCTCAACCTCACGCTGACGGAATTCAACATCGTCAAGCTTCTGGCTTCCAGCGTCGGAGACTACGTCACCTATCGCGCCGTCTACGACTGCATGCACCATGTCGGTTTCATCGCGGGGAGCGGCGAGCATGGCTATCGAACAAACGTCCGCTCGTGCATCAAGCGGATTCGCAACAAATTCCGCGAAGGTGATTCCACTTTCGCCGAAATTGAGAACTTCCCTTCCTTCGGATACCGCTGGGGCAAAACCAGCACGTACCCAGGCTAGCAACTGGAACCGGGCGGCGCGCTGGATCGGCGCGTCGCTGACGCTAAAGCTGGTGGCGCTGGTCGGCATCTTCGTTGCCTTGCCGATCGTCCTTTACGGGCAGTTCGAAAGCGCCGACCGGCAGATGCGGGAGCTGGTGATCCGCGCCATCCAGGATCGCAGCACCCTGATCAGCCGTGCCTTGGCGCCGGTGCTGAGCCGACGGGAGTCCTTGCCCCAGGCCGAGATCAACGCCGAGCTAGCGAAATACGTCAGCGACGGCACCATGTTGAAGCTGCTGCGCCAGCCGACGGGGGCGCCGTACGGTGAAGGATTCTATTTCGTAGGCTCCGCCCCGCCGATCTCTGCCGCGGAGGTAGACGCTGAACTCGACGAGCTCATGCGCCGCGGCGTGCTGCGGCATGTGACCGATGCCTGCACCCTGGATTCTTCCAACGAAATTCGCTACAGCCCGCCCGGCGGCACCGTGGAGCTGCTGACCTCGATCATACCGATCAAAGATCCGCGCGGCTGCTGGGTGCTGCTTTCCACCCACGCCACATCGGAATTCCTTGATACCTCGATCGGCCGGCCATACTGGGAGACGCGCGAAGTGCGGCTCGCCGCCGGAATCTACTTCGTGCTCGCAGTCCTCGTCTTCCTGATTGCCTTCGGCATCCGCCGCAGCCTGCGCCGATTCCGAAGCGTCGCTTACGAGATTGGCCAGGGCCGCATCGGCGATTACGCCTTCACCGCCCGCAACATCGTACCGGAGCTGTCGGGTGCGGCACTGGCCTTCGACAAGCTGGTGCTCGACCTGCGACATGCGGCCGACCAAATCCGCCAGTCGGCGGAGGAAAACGCCCATTCCATCAAGACACCGCTTGCCGCCATCAAATCCGCACTGAAGCCGATCCGACACGCCTGTCCGGCGGACGACCTGCGGGCACAGCGGGCGCTCGACATCATCGACCACTGCATCGATCGCCTGTACGCCATGGTCACCGCCGCGCAACGCCTTGACAACAGCACGGCCGACCTCATCTCGGCACCGCGCAAACTCACCGACCTGACGCAGCTGGTGGCCGACGCCACCCTCAATTTCCGCGAGGTCATGGCCAGCCGGGACATTCGCCTGATCCGCCGTCTCGACGACGACGTCATGGTACGGGCGGCGAGCGGTGTCCTCGAGGTCGTGGTTCAGAATATTCTCGACAACGCCACCGGGTTCTCGCTCGACGGCGGCACCATTATCATCACACTGACGAAAACCAATGAGACAGTCGACCTGCAGATCGACGACGAGGGACCTGGCATCGACCCCGACAAAATCGGTCGCATCTTCGACCGTAATTTCTCCTCGCGGCCGCGCGATGGCGCGCCGCCGCAGCGCAGCGACCATGCGGGCTTGGGACTGTGGATCGTGCAGCGCAACGTAGAAGCGCTGGGTGGTCAAGTAGCCGCGCGCAATCGGGTCACGGGCGGCCTGACGATCGCGATCACCTTGCCGCGCAGCCATGGCTAGTGCCGGATCGCCAGGAGACACAAACTGATCACTGGTTAGAAAGGCGAACGCTCCCTAGCTTTCGACCGCGAGAGTCAACGCCGGAGCGAAGCCGAGTATGAACGCGATCCCCGATCCCGCGAAATTCTACGAGCAAGGCTCGCCGCAGATTCATCCGGTGATCCTGTCGGGCGGTTCCGGAACGAAGCTTTGGCCCCTGTCGCGTACGACCTTTCCCAAGCAACTGCATCCTCTTGTCTCCCAACGGACGCTCCTGCAGGAGACCGCGGCCAGAAACGGCAGCGACGTTGGATTTTCGGCGCCCCTTCTGATCTGCAATGAAGAGCATCGCTTCCTGGTCACCGAGCAGCTTGACCAGATCGGCTTGCGGCCGCTCGGCATCCTGCTCGAACCCATGGGCCGCAACACCGGCCCTGCTGTCACATCGGCCGCGCTTTGGTTGCTGGCGCGCAATCCCGATGCGCTCATGCTCGTGCAGCCGTCTGATCACGTAATCGCCTCGCCGGAGCATTTCCATGAAGCCGTCGCCCGCGGGCTGGGCCCGGCGCAGGATGGCCGGCTGGTGATTTTCGGCGTGAAACCCAACGGTCCCGAATCGGCTTACGGCTACATCCAGGCAGGACCGGCAGTCGATGGGATCGAGGGCGTCCTGACGGTCGACCGCTTCATCGAAAAGCCGGACATCGCAACGGCGCAGCGCTTCATCGACAGCGGCGCCTTCTACTGGAACAGCGGGATCTTCCTGCTCGGTGCCCGCGCCTATCTGGCGGAGCTCGAACGGCTCAACCCCGCAATGCTGGAGGCCTGCGAGCGGGCGATGCGCGACGGACATGAGGAACGCGACTTCTTCCGACTGGGCGGCGGCGCCTTCGCCGGCGCACCGGCACTATCGATCGACCATGCGGTCATGGAGCACACCGACCGCGCCGTCGTCGTCCCGGTCGACATGTCGTGGAACGACATCGGCTCGTGGCGGGCGCTACGTGAAGTCGGCCCGGCCGATGATGACGGCAACGTCGTCATGGGCGATGTCGTCGGCAGCCGCCTGCGCAACTCCTATATCCGCTCCGAGGGCCGCCTGGTGGCGGCAATCGGGCTTGAGAATATCGTGGTGGTGGCCACCGATGACGCCGTCCTGGTCGCCCATGTCGACGCGGTGACCGATGTGTCGGCGCTTGTCGAAAGGCTGCGCCAGGGCAATCGGCCCGAACCCAGCCACCACCTGACCACTCATCGGCCCTGGGGCAACTACCGCACGATAGATGGCGGGGGCCGGTTTCAAGTGAAGCGCATCACGGTCAAGCCGGGCGCCAAGCTCAGTCTGCAAATGCACCATCATCGCGCCGAGCACTGGGTGGTGGTGCATGGCACCGCGCTGGTCCAGCTCGGAGACGAACGCCGCCTGCTGCGCGAGAACGAGTCGGTTTATATCCCGATCGGCACCGAGCACAGGCTGGAGAACCCCGGAAAGCTGCCGCTGCAGCTCATCGAAGTGCAGTCCGGTTCGTACCTTGGCGAGGACGACATCGTCCGGACCGCCGACACTTATGGCCGCGCTTGAGTGGGGGTGGCCCGGTCGAGGCCGGGAATTACCCCGTATTGGTCACACCGCCGGGCGGCACGTACTGATAGTAAAGAGCGCTCCCAAAGACATTCCGCCCAAAGGGGATGCAATGTCGACGTCCACAAGAATCGTGCTCCGCGCGATGCGCGGCTTCCTCGCAACCGTCTTCCGCGTGCCCGCCACGGCCGAAGCGCTCTTCACCCCGGGACGGCCCCGTCCAGGTGAAAGAGCGGTAATTCCAAGAGGATCGTAATGGCGGACATCGAGAATGGCCGCGTGCCGCTGAGGCGTGTTGTTGCACGTAGTCCGGCCGCCTTCAATCGGCCGGCAGCGCCGCAATATGTCACCATCGAACCCGTTGCGCCGCCGGCTGCGGCCAGCGAACAGGGATTCCTCGAGACGGTGCGCCGACTGTGGCGGCACCGCCGGCTGATCCTGGCCTGCACGATCCTGGCCGGCGGCACAGCCGTGCTCGCAGCATGGTCGATCGCACCGCTTTATTCTGCCGAGACCCGGGTGTTGGTGGGCATCCAGGAGCCGCGCGTGCTCAACGTCGACGCGATCATGGCCGATGTCAGTCCCGACGCCGAGCGGGTACAGAACGAGGGCTTCATCCTGCAGTCGCGCACGCTGGCCAAGGACGTGATCGACCGCCTCAAGCTTGCGGAGAATCCCGCCTTCAACCCGGCGCTGGCCAAACCCTCCTTCTGGGCGCGCCTGGACCTCGTCAACCGGTTGCGGGGCGTGCTCGCCGATATACTGCCTGCCGGGCTGACGGAGTGGATTTCCGCTCCCAAACCCAAGGCGCCGCCAACCGACGGCGCGGTGACCGCCGAGCAGAGCGCAAACCGCCTGATCGACATGCTGCTCTCTCGCGTCGACGTGTCGACACTCGGTCGCTCGCATGTGCTCAGCATCAAGGTCGAAGCCAGCAATCCGCAGCTGGCGGCTACGATCGCCAACACTTTGGCCGACAGCTACCTCGATTCGCGGCGCAACGAGAAGATCAATGCCATGGATCGCGTGGACAAGTTCCTGATGGGCCGTATCGGCGAGTTGCGCGACCAGGTACGCAAGTCCGATCAGGCGGTCGAGGATTATCGCCGCGCCAACGGCCTCTACAAGAGCGGCACCGTCGGTGTGACGAACCAGCAGCTCACCGAACTCAACACCCAGTTGCTGGCCGCGCAGTCCGCCAAGGTCGAGACCGAGTCGAAACTTCGGGAAGCGCAGGAGATGCGCAAGGGCGGCTTGGGCAACGAGAGCGTGCCGGAGGTGCTGCGCTCGCCTCTCATCAGCGGCCTCAAGCAGCAGCAGTCCGATGCCGACCGGCGCGTCGCCGAGCTGTCCGCCGCCTATGGCGAGGGCAATCCCAAGATGCAACGAGCGCGCGCCGAGGCCGCCAACGTCGGGGGCCGCGTGTCGGCGGAGGTTGCGAAGATCGTCGATGGCCTCGGCCGTGAAGCGCGCGCCGCCGCGGCGCGTTACGAGACGCTCAGCCAGAACTTCGAAAAGCTGAAGGCTCAGATGGGCGCGGTCAACGACAAGTCCATCCAGCTCGATGCGCTGGAGCGCGACACGGCCGTGAACCGCAATCTCCTCGAGGCGATGCTCAACCGCGCCAAGCAAACAATCGGCACCGCCGACATCCTGCAGGCCAACGCCAGGCTGGTGTCGCTGGCGGCACCGGCCGAGGCACCAAGCTATCCGCCCAAATCGCTACTGGTTTTCCTCGGCACCCTCGGCGGCCTGTTGGTCGGCGCGGCAATCGCACTGCTGCGCGAGAGCGGCGATAGGACTTTCCGCCGCGTCGATCAGATCGAGAGCACGACCGGACTTCCCGTCATCGCCATGGTGCCGCAGGTCAATGTCCGCACGCCCCCGGCCACGCAGGTGCTGCGCCAGCCGACATCGCCTTACAGCGAGGCTCTGCGCCGTCTTCATATCGGTGTCGAACTCTCGGAAGGGGCGATTTCGCCCAAGACGCTGCTGTTCAGCTCCGCCGCCCCCTCGGAGGGAAAGTCGGTGATGGTGGCATCGCTTGGCCGGCTGCTCGCCAGCAATGGCAAGCGCATCCTGCTGATCGATTGCGACTGGCGGTCGCCGCGTCTGCACCAGCTCTTCCGCTGCAGCAATCGCGACGGGCTGGCGAACCTGTTGACCGACGACGGGGCGCTGCTGAATGGAGTCGTGTACCACGATGCGCTCTCCGGCGCCGACGTGCTGCCGGCCGGCAACTGGAACCCGCGCTCCGCGCATCTGCTGAACTCGGAGCGCATGCGTAGTCTTCTCGAAGCTTTCTCTCCGCATTACGATTTCATCATCCTCGATGCCCCACCCGCGCTGGTGACCGCCGACGTGCTTGGGTTGGCACGGCTGGTCGAGAAAGTGGTGTTCGTCGTGCGCTGGGGCCACACCCGGCAGGAGGCCGTGCTCGAGGCGCTGAAGCAGATCATCGAGGCGCAGGGCGACATCGCCGGCGTCGTGATGTCGCGCGTCATCGCCAAGGAGTATCGCCAGTACGCGTCGAGTGCGCTCAGCTACGAATACAGGCGGCCCGCCGTGGCAACATTCGGGTGATGGCATGACGATATCCACGCAGACCCCCCCGCCCATCCTGTTCGTCACCCGCTACTACTGGCCCGAGCTGATCGGCTCCGCCCCGTTCAGCAGCGACATCGCCGAATGGCTGGCCCGGCATGGCCGGCAGGTCGAGGTATTGAGCGGCCTGCCGCACTATCCGACGTCCGAGGTGTTTCCCGCCTATCGCGACGGCCGCTGTCGCAGAGAAGCCGTGAATGGCGTCGAGGTCGAGCGGTTGGGCGTCGCGGCACCGCGCGGCTCCTCGGCGCTGTGGCGCATCGTCAACGAACTCGAATTCCTGCTGAAGGGCCTGCTCGCGCTCGCAAGCGGCCGCATCCGGCGACACAGGCTCGTGCTGACGCTTTGCCCATCGATCCTGTGCGTGGCGCTCGGTCTCCTGGCACGCCAGCGCGGCGGCGCGTGTGTCGCAGTCGTTCACGACATCCAGTCGGGCCTCGCCCAGGGTCTGGGCATGGTCGGCGGTGGCGGCCGCCTCGCTGGCGTGATGCGCTGGTGCGAACGCACGATCCTCAACCGCACCGATCAGATCGTGGTGCTGTCGTTGGAAATGCAGGACCAGCTCCGGCGCATCGGCGTGAACGCGCCCATCGAGGTGATGCCGATCTGGGTCGACACCGACCAGATCCGGCCGAGCACGTCAGCGGCGCACAGCCGTGTGCAGGTTCTCTACAGCGGCAATCTCGGGCGCAAGCAGGGCCTGGGGCAAGTGGTGGCGCTGGCCGAGCAGCTCGCCTCGCGCCGACCTGAAATCGACATCATCGTACGTGGCAACGGCAGTCAGGCCAAGGACCTCGCCACCGAGATCTCGGTGCGCCAGCTCGATAATGTGCAGCTGCTGTCCCTGCAGCCCCAGCAAGGACTGAGCCTTGCCCTGTCGGCCGGCGACATCCATCTGGTACCCCAGAATCCCGAAGCCGCAGCATTCGCCGTGCCGTCGAAAGTCTTCAATATCATGGCGGTGGGCCGGCCGTTCGTGGCGACGGCGCTGCCTGGCAGCCTGCTCTGGCAGCTCCAGGAACGCAGCGGCGCTTTCCTGTGCGTGCCGCCGAACGAGCCCGCCGCCTTCGCCGACGCCGTCCTGCGACTGGCCGACGACGAGGCCTTGCGGCTGGAACTGGGTCGTCGCGGCCGCAGCTTCGTCGAGCAGAATTACGCCAAGCCGCGCATCCTCGACGATTTCATGAGTAGACTCGATGCCATCAGCGCCGACGCCTAGAGGAATAGACCGCGGCGGCATGGTCATCCTGGAGCCCGACGTGGAAGGTCATCCGCAGGAATGGCTGCAGCATCTCATGGAATTCATCGCCGGCCGCGACGTCGGCGCGCCGGTATGGCTGGTGACGCCGGAAAAGCTCTGCCGCGCGCTCGCCAAGGCGATGCCGTCATCAGCCATCGGCCGCGTGCGACTGGTGACGCTGAGCATGTCCGAGCATCGGCTCTGCACGCATCCTCGATTGTGGGTGTCGGCCTTTGCGCGCTTGGCGACGATGCGGCGCCACCTCCGCCGTACCGGAGCGCGCTCGGGATTCTTTCTGTCGCTCGACCTCCTCTCGCTGCCTCTGGCGCTCGGCCTGGGGGTCGGCGGCAAGTCCATCTCGGGCATCCTGTTCCGTCCGTCCGTGCACTACGCCGCGTTCGGATCCTACCGCCCGAGCATCACCGAGAAGCTGCGCGACCTTCGCAAGGACATCTTCTACCGCCTGATGCTGCGCAACAGCGCGCTCGCAACGGTGCTGAGCCTCGACCCCTTCTTCCCGGCGCATGCAGCGGCGCGCTATGCCCACGGCACGAAAGTGCAGTCGCTGTCCGACCCGGCGCATCCGCCCTCCGGTAGCGATGCGCACCCCAGCCCGCCCGACTTCACCCCGCCCGGCAAGGTGGGGTTCTTGCTGTTCGGCTACCTCACGGAGCGCAAGGGGCCGCTCGCCCTGCTCGAAGCACTGGCTTTGCTCGAGCCGCACATCGCCGCGCGCGTCGCCGTGCTGTTCGCCGGCCGCGTCGACCCGGCGTTGCGCGAGGCCCTGGCGCTGCGTCACCGCGCGCTGCTCGCCCGACATCCGGAGATCTGGCTGCGCATCGAGGACCGGCGGCTCGACGCCCCCGAACTCGGCGCCCTGATCCGGCGGAGCGACGTCGTCCTGGCACCCTATCAGCGGTTTGTCGGCTCGAGCGGCGTTCTGCTGTGGGCTGCCCGCGAGGGTCGGCCGGTGCTCGCCCAGGAATACGGACTGGTGGGTCGGCTGACGCGCGAACATCACCTCGGCCATGTCGTCGATTCAGGCAGCCCCTCGTCTCTCGCCGTCGAGATCACCCGCATGGTCGACCAGGGCCCGGAATCATTCATCGACAAGCACGCCGCTCAAGCATACGCGGCGGCGCATTCGCCCCATGACTTCGCTTCGGCCGTCATCTCGAGCGCCCTCGTCCTGTCGGCCGTCTAAAGCAGGCGCGGGCCGCCTCGCCCTGCCCCAACTTGATCACAGCAACGGCCGGCCGGCCGCGCTCCCCAATTGGTCACAACACAACTGCCCCAACTCATGGAGAATCCGTTTCTAGTCTTCAATCGCGCCCGTCGCGCCAGCAGGAAAACAATGACATGAGCGATCGCGTCAAAGCCACAGTCGCGGCGATTCCTGTTCCGTATCGGGAGTCCGTCGAGACGGCGACGCCGCCGCGCGAAGTGGTCAAGACCGTTTCCGAGCCGATTGTCAGCCGGTTGGTCGCAATGTTCGACGCCGCAGCGATACTCGGCACCGGCATCCTCTCCATCGAATGGAGCATTTCGAGCATCGACTGGCGCCTGCTCGGCCTGGTGGTCTTGCTCGGCACTGTACTCGGCATCAACTTCCTGCATCTCGCCGGCGCCTACCGCTTCGCCAGGTTCAGCCACATCGACAGTTCCGTGGGCCGGGTCCTGACCGGCTGGCTGGCGACGCTGGCCATCCTCTTCGTCGCAACGCGGCCGATCGAGCCGGTGATCGCCACCGACCGGCCATGGATCGCCATCTGGTTCCTGGGCGGCCTGTCGCTCCTCATCGCGATCCGGATCGCCCTTCATCAGCAGATCCGCCGCTGGGCGGCCCAAGGCCGGCTCGACCAGATCGTGGCCATCGTCGGTGCCGGGCCAATTGCACAAAGGCTGTTGCGCAGCCTGCGCGCTTCGCGCTCCACGAACCTGCGGATTGTCGGCGTGTACGACGACGCCACGCATCTGCCGCAGCGTTGCATGGGCCATCCCATCCTGGGGACCGTCGAGGACCTCGTGCACGACGTGCGCCGGATGGGCATCGCCACCATTCTGGTCGCCATGCCGCTCAGCAACGACCGGATGCTGGTCGAGACCTTGAACCGGCTGAGTCTTGTTCCCGCCGATGTACGCCTTTGCCCCGACGACTTCGGACTGCAGCTCGGCACGGTGCAAGTGAGTCATCTGGCCGGCCTCACGTTCCTCAATGTCATCGACCGGCCGCTGCGCGACTGGAGCTGGATCGCCAAGGTGATCGAGGATCGTCTCCTGTCGGCGTTGATTTTGGCGCTGATTTCACCCCTGCTGGTGGCCGTGGCGGTGCTCATCAAGCTCGACAGCCCGGGACCGGTGTTCTTTCGCCAGAAGCGTTACGGCTTCAACAACGACCTGATCGAGGTGCTGAAGTTCCGCACCATGCATCATGCGGAAGCCGATGTTGATGCAGAGCAGCTCACCCGCCGTAATGACCCGCGCATCACCCGTATCGGCAGCTTCCTGCGCCGCACCAGCATCGACGAGCTTCCGCAGTTCCTGAACGTGCTGCGCGGCGAGATGTCGATCGTCGGACCGCGCCCGCATGCCCTCAGGGCAAAGGCCGGTACCCTGCTCTACCAGGAAGCGGTCAAGTACTACGATGCGCGCCATCGCATGAAGCCCGGCATCACCGGTTGGGCCCAGATCAATGGCTGGCGAGGCGAAACCGACACCATCGAACAGATACGCAAACGGGTGGAACATGATCTCTACTACATTGAAAACTGGTCGGTTTCGCTGGACCTCAGAATCATCGCTCAAACCATCCTTGGCGGATTCACCGGACGTCAGGCCTTCTGATGGAGTCGCGCCACCTCCCATGCGGTGCCTCTGGCTGACGCTGGCCGACCCCGAGCCGCGCTACAATGGACAGTTCGTCTATTCCGGCGGTCTGATCGACGCCGTCGCCTCCACCGGCAGCGAGATCGAGGTATTGGGCCTTGGGCGCGCGGAGTCCGACAGAGTGAGCGGCTTGCGCGATGAGCAGATCGTGTGGTGGCTGCCCGAAGACCGGCTGAACTCGCATTGGGGTAGTCTCGCGTCGATACTGCCGCACACCGCCTACCGCTGCCGCACCACAGGCATACGCCAGCTTCTCGACGAGTTGCTCGAACGCGGCGGCTGGGATGGCATCGTCTTCGATGGCATTTCGGTCGGCTGGGCGCTGTCGCGGGTGTTGGCGCACTACACGGGAAGCGCAATCCGGCCAAAGCTGATCTACATTTCGCACAATCACGAGGAGAGCCTACGCGCGCAGATCGCCGAAAATCAGACGTCCTTCCTCCGGCGTCAGGCCGTGCGGCTCGACGCATTGAAGACCTCGCGCCTCGAGCGCGAGTTGGTCGAGGCGGTGGATTTCGTGGCCGCGATCACCCCGGAGGATCTCTCGCTCTATCGCCGCCAGCATGGCGACAAGCCGATGGGCGTCCTGACGCCGGGCTATCGCGGGCGGCGACTGCCGGAACGCCGCATCGGGGCCGACCTGCCGCGGCGCGCCGTCATCGTCGGCAGCTTCGACTGGATCGCCAAACGCATGAACCTCGAGGAGTTCGTCGACGTGGCCGATCCTCTGTTCGCCGAGAAGGGCGTCGAACTCCAGGCCATCGGCAGCGCCGACGAGACCTTTCTCGACCGGCTGCGCGGCAAGACGGTCGCCACCGACTTCACCGGCACGGTGCCGGACGTCGGGCGCTACATGGATGAAGCGCGTATCGCCATCGTCCCTGAACGCAGTGGCGGGGGCTTCAAGCTCAAGATGCTGGATTACGTCTTCAACCGCATCCCGATCTTCGCCTTGTCCGGTTCGTTCGCCGGCGTGCCGCTCATCCATGACGACAGCGTCGTGTTGTTCCCCGACCACGCCGCCCTTGCGCGTGGCGTCCTGGAAGCAATCGACGACACCGACCGCCTCAACCGGCTGCAGGAGCGCGCTTTCGCCGCCTGCCGCGACCGGTTCGACTGGGCCAGCCGCGGCCGCCAGATCGTCTCGACGATCCTCGACGCATGACCGCCGCCGTGGGGCACGGCCAGCGCCTGGCGCCCGTCGACATGGCGCTCGTCATCCTGTTCCTGCTGGGGCTTTATCTCGGCGTCTCACTGCAGATCACGCAGAAGATCCCGCTCACCTGCGCACCGTCGGGAGCCGCCGGACTCATGCTGCTGTGGCGCCGCCGCGACCAGATCGAACCGGCTCATCTGGCCGGCCTGCTCGGCGTCGTGGCGCTCTATCTCGCCTCGATCCTGTCGGCGACAGATTACGGCTTCCTCAGCAAGCGCTTCACCGGCCTGGTGCAGATTACCTACTCGCTGGTCATCGCCTATGCGCTGTTCGTCACCCTGGTGCATGGCGGGCGCGACCAGATCGCCGGGATCCTGCTCGGCTTCTGCCTGTTCATCATCATCGGCTGCCTGCTCGAGAACTACGCCGGCCTGCGCGCCATCAGCGACAAGGTCCGCGCACATCTCTACGACGCGAGCCAAGTCTACGACTCGGACCTGCGCGACAGGCTGCTGTATGGCCGCATCCGTCCCAAGCTTTTCACCTCCGAGCCCTCGGCCGTCACTTTCGCCTTCACGCATTTCTCCTCGGTTTGGCTGGTCGTCAGCACATGGCGGCACAAGTTTCTGGTTTATCTTGCCTTGATGGGCTGCGGACTGTTCATCATGCCCGGTCCGACCTTGATGCTGATGCTGCTGCTATCGGTACCATATCTGATGTTCCTGAGCGGCGGTGCGACGCCGGGATCGGCCGTCACGCGCTTCATCGGCGCCACGGCGCTGTCGCTGCTTCTGATCGTCGCCGCCCTCGTGATCGGCCGCAGCTTCTTCGCCGAACGCCTGAACGACCTGATGAGCGGAAAGGATGCCAGCTCCTTCTTCCGCTCCACCGGTCCCATGCTCGTGGCCTTCGATATATTCAAACACTATCCCTGGGCCGGCGCCGGGCTCACCGGCGAGCCCTTCATCGAGGACCAGGTGCTGAACGTCTTCATGAACGCGCCCGGCTTCCAGTCGGCCTGGCAGGTCCCGCGCATCGCCGAGGCGCTGACGAATTATTTCTGGCTGCACTGGATCTATCTCGGCCTGGTCTGGGGAACCGCCGTCCTGATAGGCCTCTCCCTCTGGCTGCGCCAGCTGGGCCTGGGCCTGCCCAGCATCCTCTATTGCTGGTGTATCTGGGCGGTTCTCGGCCAGGCGTCGGGCTCTTACGTGGGCCCCAAGACCTGGGCCGTGCTGCTCATCGGCGCCGCTGCTGCCGTCCTCAGCGCACAGCCGCAGCGGCAACTCGCCCGTATGACCGTGTCCAGCGCCCCGCCTCCTCGACTTCACCAGGCGAGCGCATGACGTTCGCCTTTAGGCGACGGCCAGCCGCTTCTCGCTGACGATATTGTCGACATACCAGCGGTAGGTTTCCTCGAGGCCCTGCTGCAGCGGCACGCGCGCCTGCCAGCCGAGTCGATTGACCAGCGAGACGTCCAGCACCTTGCGTGGCGCGCCGTCCGGCTTGGACGGATCGAAGCGCAACTGGCCGTGGAAATCGGTGACCTGGCAGATCAGCCCGGCAAGATCGGCGATCGACACTTCCGTGCCGGTCCCGAGATTGACATGCGGCTCGTCCGAGTAGGTCTTCATCAGGTAGACCATGCCGTCGGCGGCATCGTCGACATGGAGGAATTCGCGCTGCGCCCGGCCGGTGCCCCAGATGTCGAGGACGGACGCCCGCTGCCGCTTGGCTTCGTGCGCCTTGACCATCAACGCCGGCACGACATGGCTCTGCGTCAGGTCGAAATTATCGCCCGGACCGTAGAGGTTGGTCGGCATGACCGAGATGAAGTCGCAGCCATACTGCCGCCGATAGGCCTGTGCGAGCTTGATGCCGGCGATCTTGGCCACGGCGTACCATTGATTGGTCGGCTCGAGCGGCCCGGTGAGCAGCGCGTCCTCGGGGATCGGCTGCGGCGCCAGCCGCGGATAGATGCAGGACGAGCCCAGGATCATCAATTTCTCGACGTCGAGCCGGCGCGCAGCTTCAACCACGTTCGCCTGGATGATCAGGTTGTCGTAGATGAACTCGGCCGGACGCGTATCGTTGGCGTAGATGCCGCCAACGCGGGCGGCAGCCACGAACACCGCCTGCGGCCGTGCCTCGGCCATCCAGCGCCCGACCTGGTCGGGCGCCCGCAGATCCACCTTGTCGCGCGGTGCGGTCAGGATCTCGCAGCCCTCGCTTTGCAGACGGCGCACGAGCGCGCCGCCTACCAGGCCGCGATGGCCGGCGACCCAGACGCGCTTATTGCGCAGCGTGTAGGACGGGTTCGTGGACATAATGCTCTCCCATTCCGCGCATGTACAAGCGATCGGCCTCGACCATCTCGGTGACCAGTTCCTCGAAGCTCGTGCGATGCCGCCAGCCGAGATTGGTCAGCGCCTTGGCAGGGTCGCCCAGCAGCAGATCGACCTCGGTCGGCCGCCGGTAGGTCGGGTCGAGCGCGATCAGGACCTTGCCGGTACGCCGGCAGCACCCCTCTTCGTCGCCGCCCTCGCCGCGCCAGACGATGGGGCGGCCGATCTGGCCGAAGGCGAGCTCGACGAATTCACGCACGGTGTGGGTCTCGCCGGTGGCGAGGACATAATCGTCCGGCGTTTCCTGCTGAAGGATCCGCCACATGCCCTCGACATAGTCGCGCGCGTGGCCCCAGTCGCGCCGTGCATCCAGATTGCCGAGATACAGCCGCTCCTGCAGGCCGCGTTCGATCGCCGCCACGGCACGGGTGATCTTGCGCGTGACGAAGGTTTCGCCGCGAATGGGCGATTCGTGATTGAACAGGATGCCGTTGGAGGCATGCATGCCGTAGGCCTCGCGGTAATTCACCGTGATCCAGTAGGCGTACAGCTTGGCGACGGCATAGGGGCTGCGCGGATAGAACGGCGTGGTCTCGCGCTGCGGCGTCTCCTGGACCTTGCCGAAGAGTTCCGACGTCGAGGCCTGGTAGAATCGCACCTGCTTCTGCATGTTGAGGATGCGGATCGCCTCCAGCACGCGGAGCGTCCCCAGCGCGTCGGTGTTGGCGGTGTATTCCGGTGTCTCGAAGCTCACCTGCACGTGGCTCTGCGCCGCGAGATTATAGACCTCGGTCGGCTGCACCTCGCCCACCAGGCGCAGCAAGTTGGTCGAATCGGTCATGTCGCCATAATGCAAGAACAGACGCACGTCGCTGTAATGGCGGTCGCGATAGAGATGGTCGATGCGCCCGGTGTTGAGTGAGGAAGAGCGGCGCTTGATGCCGTGCACGATATAGCCCTGCGACAGCAGGAAATCGGCGAGATAGGCGCCGTCCTGGCCGGTGATGCCGGTAATCAGGGCAACCTTTCGAGACGTGTCGCTCTCGGACATGGAGTTACTGCCTTTCCGCTGTTACGGGCACACAAACGATTCAGATGAAGACGATTTTCTCGGCTGCGCGGTCCCAGGAGTAGGAATCGAGCACATGGCGTTGGCCGGCGGACGCCATGGCCGCGAGTCGCACCGGGTCGGACACCGCGTCGAGGATGGCCTCGGCCAGCGCCTCGGGCTCCGCGCGCTCAACGAGAAATCCGTAACGGCCATGTCCCGTGATCTCGGGCAGGCCGTTGCGGCACAACCCCATTACCGGCGTGCGCGACGTCAGAGCCTCGAGGTAGACTTGACCCCAAGGGTCGTTCAGCATCGGCTGCACCAGAAGAGTGGCCTCTCGATAGAGGCGCTGCAGCTCCTGCCACGGCAGGTGGGCGCGCAGCTCGATATTGCTGTGAAGCGGTACGAAGGGCCGGCTGCGTTCATCGCCCACGATGGTCAACCGAAGGTCGGGACGCCGGAGCTGTGCCA
>Ga0193717_1001090_pt1 | contig 17012 bp, 11 predicted proteins | sample U2c2metaG_FD_145900 | JGI IMG/M metagenome (GOLD analysis project Ga0193717, IMG submission 145900) | Soil microbial communities from a riparian zone of the East river system, Colorado, United States - U2c2 | ecosystem: Environmental > Terrestrial > Soil > Riparian zone | place: USA: East River... | reverse complement strand
GCGCTACATGGGCGGCCTGCGCAAGTACATGCCGGTCACCTGGATCACCATGTGGATCGGTTCGCTGGCCCTGGCCGGTACGCCATTCTTCGCCGGTTTCTATTCGAAGGACGCCATCATCGAGGCAGTGGGCGAATCCCATCGTTGGGGCGCGGGTTATGCCTACTTCTGCGTGATGGCGGGCGTGTTCGTGACCTCGCTGTATAGCTTCCGCCTGCTGTACATGACCTTCCACGGCGCCGAGCGCTTCACCGTGATCGGCCATCATGGCCACGCCGCGCACGGGCACGCTGTGGTGGCTGCCGTTGCTGGGGGTCAGAGTATTCACTCTGACCCCGGACATGGCGCGCATGGTCATGATGCGTCCGATGCGCACCAGGAAGATGACCACCACACGCCGGGCGAGCTCGAGCACGCACCGTCCGAGTCGCCGTGGGTGGTCACCGTCCCACTGGTGCTGCTGGCCATCCCGTCCGTGCTGATCGGTTTCTTCACCGTCGGCCCAATGCTGTTCGGCGGCTGGTTCGGCAAAGCCATCCATGTGGAAGAGCAGAACAACGTGCTGGGCGAGTTGGCCGGTGAGTTCCACGGCGCCGCCGCCATGGCCCTGCACGGATTCATCCAGCTGCCGTTCCTGCTCGCCTTGGCCGGCTTCATCGTGGCCACCGTCATCTATCTGTTCAAGCCATCGATCGCCGATTCGGTCAAGCGAGCCCTGCATCCCATCTGGCGCATGCTCGACAAGAAGTATTGGGTGGACGAGGTGTACTTCGCCATCTTCGCCAAGGGCGGCGTCAAGCTTGGCCGTGCCTTCTGGCGCGGTGGCGATGCAGCCTTGATCGATGGCGTGCTGATCGACGGTTCGGCCAACGTGGTCGAGCGCATCGCTTCGGGCGGGCGCCGCCTGCAATCGGGTCTTCTTTATCATTACGCCTTCGCCATGATCCTCGGCCTCATCCTGCTCTTGGGCGGGTATTGGCTGGTCGGGCAGGTCTGACCCACAGGGAATAGAGCATTCATGTCCAACCACTTGCTCAGCCTGCTGATCTGGCTCCCCATCCTCGGCGCGGTCCCCGTGCTGCTGGCCGGCGGCCAGCGCCCGAATGCCGCGCGCTGGATTTCCCTGCTTGTAGCCGTGGCGACCTTCGCCGCGAGCCTGGCGCTGATCCATGTGTATGACCCTTCCACGGGCACGATGCAGGTGGGTGAGAACCTGAGCTGGATCGCCAGCGTCGGCATCCACTACTCGCTCGCCGTCGACGGCATTTCCGTGGCGCTGATCGCCCTGACCGCCTTCACCACCATCCTGGTGATCGTGGGTGCGTGGGAGGTCATCGCGGTGCGCACGCACCAGTACATGGCTGCCATGCTGGTGCTGGAGGGCCTGATGGTCGGCGTGTTCTGCGCCACCGATGCCTTGCTGTTCTACGTGTTCTTCGAGGCCATGCTGATCCCGATGTTCATCATCATCGGCATCTGGGGCGGCCCGCGGCGCGTGTATGCCACGCTGAAGTTCTTCATCTACACGTTCTTCGGCTCCATCTTCATGCTGGTGGGGCTGATCTATTTGTACTCGAAGGCCCACACCTTCGATATCGCTACGCTTGCGCACCTGCCGCTTTCGATGACCGAGCAGTCCTGGCTGTTCTTCGCCTTCCTGCTGGGCTTCGCCATCAAGGTGCCGATGGTGCCGGTGCATACGTGGCTGCCCGATGCCCACGTGGAAGCCCCCACGGGTGGCTCGGTGGTGCTGGCGGCGGTGATGCTGAAGATCGGCGGCTACGGTTTCCTGCGCTTCTCGCTGCCGATCGTGCCCGATGCGTCGGAGCATTTCGCGCCGCTGGTGATTGTCCTGAGCCTGATTGCCGTGGTGTACATCGGTTACGTGGCGCTGGCCCAGGAAGACATGAAGAAGCTGGTGGCGTATTCGTCCATCGCGCACATGGGTTTCGTCACCCTGGGCATCTTCATCGCCTTCATGCTGGTGCGCGAACACAACAACGTGCAGGCGGCGCACCTGGGCATGCAGGGCGCGATGATCCAGATGATCTCGCACGGTTTCATCTCAGGCGCCATGTTTACCTGCATCGGCGTGCTGTACGACCGCATGCACACACGGCAGATCAAGGACTACGGCGGCGTGATCAATGTCATGCCCTGGTTCGGCCTGTTCTACGTGCTGTTCGCCATGGCCAATAGCGGCCTGCCGGGCACCAGCGGATTCGTCGGCGAGTTCATGGTGATCCTGGCCTCGTTCCAGGCAAGCCCGTGGATCGCGCTGTTCGCCGCGTTCACGCTGATCATCGGCGCCGCCTATACGCTGTGGATGGTCAAGCGCGTGCTGTGGGGTGAAGTCACCAACCACCACGTGGCCGAGATGAAAGACATCAACGCCCGCGAGACCTTCGTCCTGGCAGCCTTCGCTGCCGCTGTCCTGCTGTTCGGCATCTGGCCCCAGCCGCTCGTCCACCTGATGGATGCGTCGGTCGGCCAGCTGGTCCAGAAACTGGCGTACTCCAAGGTTTGATGGAACATCCCATGCCGACTTTCAATGATTTTCTGATCCTGCTTCCCGAGGCTTACCTCACGGTGGCGGCCTGCGTGATCCTGCTGATGGACGCCTTCCTCAAGGGTGGCCAGCGCGTCGCCATCCACTGGCTGTCGATCATCGTGCTGCTGGTGGGTGCGTGGCTGGTGATCGACGGCCAGCCCGCCGTGGCGGTGTCGGGCTTCAGCGACATGTTCATCCGCGACCCGGTGGCCGAGATCCTGAAGGTGTTCTCGCTGCTCACCACGGCGCTGATGTTCATCTACTCGCGCGGCTACCTGCGCGACAGGAACATCAACGAGGGCGAGTACTACGCGCTTACCCTGTTCGCGGTGATCGGCATCATGGTGCTGGTATCGGCCGGGAGCCTGGTCACGGTGTACCTGGGCCTGGAACTGCTTACCCTGAGCTCGTACGCCCTGGTGGCGCTCAACCGCGATTCGCAGCTGTCGTCGGAAGCTGCCATCAAGTATTTCGTGCTGGGCGCGCTGGCCTCGGGCATGCTGCTGTACGGCATGTCGATGATCTACGGCGCCACGCATTCGCTGGACCTTGCCACCATCCTGCACGTGCAGAACGTGGAGTGGCGCAACCTGATGCTGTTCGGCGTGGTCTTCGCCATCGTCGGCATCGGTTTCAAGCTTGGCGCGGCACCGTTCCACATGTGGATTCCCGATGTGTACCAGGGCGCGCCGACGGCCGTCACCATCTTCATCGGTACCGCCCAGAAGATCGCCGCCTTCGGCATGGCCTACCGGCTGCTGGATTCTGGCCTGGGCGCCTACGCCCACGAGTGGCGGATGATGCTGGCGGTGCTAGCGGTGCTGTCACTGGCCATCGGCAACCTGCTGGCCATCGTGCAGACCAACCTGAAGCGCCTGTTGGCCTACTCCACCATCTCGCACATGGGCTTCCTGCTGCTGGGCCTGGTTCAGGCCAACCCGGCGGGGTATTCGGCGGCCATGTTCTATGCCGTCAGCTACGCGCTCACCTCGGCGGCAGCCTTCGGCATCATCCTGGTCATGTCCCGCGCCGGTTTCGAGTGCGAGGAAATCGACGACTTCAAGGGCCTGAACCAGCGTTCGCCCTGGTTCGCCTTCCTGATGATGCTGGTGATGTTCTCGCTGGCCGGCGTGCCGCCGATGTTCGGTTTCTTCGCCAAGCTGCTGGTACTCCAGTCCGCCATCGACGCCGGCTTCCTCTGGCTGGCGGTAGTCGGCGCCGTATTCGCCATCATCGGCCTCTACTACTACCTGCGCGTAGTCAAGGTCATGTACTTCGACGCCCCCGTGGAAGGCACCGACGTCCGCGCCCAACCCGACATGCCGCTACGCTTCGTCCTGTCACTCAACGCCCTCGCACTCCTGGCCCTCGGCATCGCCTGGGGACCGCTGTTTGCGTGGTGTCAGCGCGCGTTTGGGATTACGGCCTGAGTGGACGCCTGAAGAGCCGGAGGGGGCGGGGGAGCCGGCGGGCTCTCCCTGGTCACTAAGTCCTCGTCCGGCTTCGCCGTCCTGCGGAAGCGTTCTCAGGGAGAGCCCGCCGGCTCCCCCGCCCCCTCCGGCTCTTCAGGCTACCTGCCGGCACAATCCCACTTAGACAGGGTGGGCCGCGCGGGCTTCGACGTCGCCCCTTCCGCTGTGAAAATGCCGGCCGGAAAACGGCGTCCATCGATCACAGTTACTGCAAGCACATCGATGCAGGCGAACGGGGTCAGAGTAATAACTCTGACCCCAACCCAGCACAATGCTTTGCTCTCCTGGCGTGCCACCGTTACGTCCGAGGGAGTCGGTGGGTGTCGCTTTCGTCACTAAGTCCTCGGTCGGCTTCGCCTTCCTGCGGAAGCGTGACGAAAGCGACACCCACCGACTCCCCCACCGCAACGTCGACGCGCATACACAGTGTTGCAACATTCGGGCCATGTCCGTATACTTCGCGGACTCTGATGCGGGGTGGAGCAGTCTGGCAGCTCGTCGGGCTCATAACCCGAAGGTCGCAGGTTCGAATCCTGCCCCCGCTACCAGGATCTTTCTTATCGAGAAAGCCTCCTTGTGAGGCTTTTTTGTTGGGCGCACGGATGCGTCTCCCGATCTTGCTATCATGGGGATTGGGAAGAGTCGGATACATCGGCGTAGTAAGGGAATGGGCCGCTGGAGCCCATTTTTTGTTTCTGAAGACCGGAAAAACCAAGGCAAACAGTAGGAAACGTGGATACACAGGCACTTGCCCAACGTTTTAGCAGCATCCTCGCCGATCAGGGCGTGGAGTGCATCGGCGTGGAATTCCTGCCCTCGCATGGGCAGAGCACGCTGCGTGTTTACCTGGATGTCGAGGGTCGCGAGGTCACGGTCGACGATTGTGAAGCGGCCAGCCGCGAGTTGTCGGCCACGCTCGACGTTGAAGACCCGATTCCCGGACACTATGTATTGGAGGTTTCCTCCCCCGGGATCGACCGTCCGCTCTTCACCGCCGCTCAGTTCGGCAAGGTGGCGGGGCAGGAGGTCAAGGTATTGCTGAAGTCGCCGCTGGAGGGCCGTCGCCGCCTTCGTGGCAAGGTCGCGTCGGTCGAAGGCGAGCGCATCGCGCTGGACACCGAAACCGGCCGCATCGAATTTGCACACGACGCTATTGAAAGCGCTCGCGTGGTTCCCGACTGGGCAGCGCTCGGCTATGTGCCGCAGCCCAAGAAGGGCGGAAATAACAGTCAATAACGAGATTGGGGTGCATTGATGGCACTCCTGGAGCAGCGGCAATGAGCAAAGAACTCCTGCTGGTCGTGGACGCGGTCGCCAACGAAAAGGGCGTGCCCCGTGATGTCATCTTCGATGCGATGGAAGCAGCCCTGGCCTCGGCGGCCAAGAAGCGCTATCCCGACGAGGATGCGGACGTCCGCGTGTCGATCGACCGCAATACCGGTGAATACGAGACCTTCCGCCGCTGGGAAGTCATCGCCGACGACGGCGAGATGGAGTCCCCATTTAATCAGGTGCGCCTGATGGACGCCATCGACGAACAGGATGGCGCTGAGGTCGGCGACACCATCGAGCACCAGATCGAGAACGCCGAATTCGGCCGTATCGCCGCCCAGGCCGCCAAGCAGGTGATCGTGCAGCGTGTGCGCGAAGCCGAGCGCGCCCAGGTGGTCGACGCCTTCCGTGAACGGGTGGGCGAGCTTGTCACCGGCATCGTCAAGCGCGTGGAGCGGGGCAACGTGTACCTGGACCTGGGCAGCAATGCCGAGGCCTTCATTCCGCGTGACAAGACCATTCCCCGCGAGTCGGCCCGCGTCGGCGACCGCGTGCGCGGTTACCTTTACGAAGTGAAGTCGGAGATTCGCGGCCCGCAGCTGTTCGTTTCGCGCAGCGCCCCGGAATTCATGATGGAGCTGTTCAAGCTCGAAGTGCCGGAAGTCGGCCAGGGCCTGGTCGAGATCAAGGGATGCGCCCGCGATCCGGGCGACCGCGCGAGGATCGCCGTGGTGGCCCACGATAGCCGGACCGATCCCATCGGCGCCTGCATCGGCATGCGCGGTTCGCGCGTGCAGGCGGTATCCAACGAGCTCAATGGCGAGCGCGTGGACATCATCCTGTGGCACGACAACCAGGCCCAGTACGTGATCAACGCGATGGCGCCGGCCGAAGTGCAGTCGATCATCATGGATGAGGAAAAGCATTCCATGGACATCGCGGTGGCCGAGGACAAACTGTCCCAGGCGATCGGCCGCGGTGGCCAGAACGTACGCCTTGCTTCCAAGCTCACCGGGTGGCAGCTGAACGTGATGACCCAGGACCAGGTCACGGCCAAGACCGAAGCCGAGCAGGAAACCGCGCTCGCGCTGTTCATGGACAAGCTCGAGGTGGACCAGGAAATCGCCAATATCCTCGTGCAGGAAGGCTTCTCCTCGGTCGAGGAAATCGCCTACGTGCCCAGTGCGGAACTGCTGGCGGTGGAAGGCTTCGACGAGGACATCGTCGAGGAACTCCGCGCCCGTGCCCGTGACGCGCTGCTTACCGAAGCACTGGCGGTGGAAGAGGGCATCGACGAACACCGTCCGTCCGGCGAACTCCTTGAGCTTGACGGCATGGACGAGGCCACGGCCTATGCGCTCGCCGAACGCGGCGTGGTCAGCCTGGACGACCTGGCTGACCTCGCGGTAGATGAAATGATCGATATCGAAGGCATGGACGAAGAACGCGCAGCGCAGCTGATCATGGCCGCGCGCGCACCGATGATTGCCCGCCTGGAACAGGGCGGCTGACCGCGGAAGGCGATGTCCGGGACGGGCATCGGCGGGAAGGCCTGCAAGGGTCTTCCCCCAGGGATGGAGGTAGCCGCGAAGGCCTTGGGCTTGCGCGGACGGCACGCGGGTTTGGCGGAGAAAAGTAACGATGTCCGATGTAACGATTAAACAGCTGGCCCAGGTACTGGGCATGCCGGTCGACAAGCTGCTTGGGCAGCTTGGCGAGGCGGGCATGAAATTCTCCGACGAGGGCCAAGTGATCAGCAGCACCGAAAAGGTGAAGCTGCTGGGCTTCCTGCGCCGTACCCATGGCAAGGGCGAGGCCGCGGCCGAAGTCGAGGACGCTGCCCCGCGCCAGATCACCCTCAAGCGCCGTACGGTCAACGAGATCAAGGTCAACTCCGGATCAGGCCGTGGCGCCGGTGCGGCCAAGACGGTCAACGTCGAGGTCCGCGCCAAGCGCACCTATGTCAAGCGGGGCACCATCGGCGACGACGCCGGCGTCGATGCCGAGCGCGAGGAAGCCGCCCGCAAGCTGCAAGAATCCCGTGTCCAGCAGGAGCTCGAAGAAGCAGCCCGCGCCGAGGCCGAGCAGCGCCGTGCCATCGAGGCCCAGGCCGCCGAGGAAGCCCGGCGTGTCGAGGCCGAACGTGCCGAAGCTGCGCGCCTGGCCGCCGAAGCCTCCCGCGCTGTGGCAACCGCGGACGCTAAGCCTGTCGAGGCTGCCGTGGAGGGTTCGATCCCCGCGGCGACGCCGGCGACGCCGGCGGCTGCCGCCCCGGTGGCGCCGGAACGCTCCTCCAGCACCGACCACAGTTCCTTCGGCCTGATCCTGCCCCGTGTGCATGAGCCGCGTAAGCGCGTGATCAAGCCGACCCCGGCACCCGCGCCCGCACCTGTCGCAGTCGTAGCCGCGCCCGTGGTGCCGCCTGCCGTGGCCCCACGTCCGGCCGCTGCCGCGGGCGCCCGTCCGGCCCCTGGCGCCGTGGCCGCATCCAACGATTCACGTGGCAACGCCAAGCCCCGTCATGGTGGCGGTGGCCGTGGTGACCGCGAGGCCGGTGGCAAGCGCTTTGCCGCTGGCGAACTGCATCTATCCGAGGCCGACCGCGCCCGCCGCTCCGGCAAGGGCGCGCGTGGCAAGGCGCGTGGCCGTGTCGAGGCCCCGCGCGGTGGTGCATCGTCCGGTGGCCCGCATGGCTTCACCCGTCCCACCGCCGCCGTCGTCCGCGACGTGGTGGTGACCGACGCCAACCTCGTCGCCGATCTCGCCCAGAAAATGGCGGTGAAGGGCGCCGAGGTGGTCAAGGCATTGTTCAAGATGGGCGTGATGGCCACCATCAACCAGACCATCGACCACGACACCGCCGTGCTCGTCGTCGAGGAACTGGGGCATAACGCTGTCCGCGCGTCCGAAGACGATGCCGAGGCGGCGCTGCAGGCCCACACCCAGACCAACGAGCTTGAAGGCGAGAAATTGCCGCGTCCGCCGGTCGTGACCATCATGGGCCACGTCGACCACGGCAAGACGTCGCTACTCGATTACATCCGTCGCACCAAGGTCGCGTCCGGCGAAGCCGGTGGCATTACCCAGCACATTGGTGCGTACCACGTCGATACGCCCAAGGGCGTGATCACCTTCCTGGACACGCCCGGTCATGCAGCCTTTACCTCGATGCGCCAGCGCGGCGCACAAAGCACGGATATCATCGTGCTGGTAGTTGCCGCGGATGACGGCGTGATGCCGCAGACGATCGAGGCGGTCAAGCACGCCAAGGCGGCCAAGGTGCCGCTGATTGTCGCGCTGAACAAGATGGACAAGGACAGCGCCAACCCCGACAACGTCAAGCAGGGCCTGTCACAGCTTCAGGTGATCCCTGAAGACTGGGGTGGCGACACGCAGTTCGTACCGGTGTCAGCCAAGACCGGCATGGGCGTCGACGCGCTGCTTGATGCCATCTCGGTGCAGGCCGAGGTGATGGAGCTTCGCGCCGTGGCCGATGGCCGCGCCTCGGGCGTGGTGATCGAATCCAGCCTCGACCGCGGCCGCGGCCCGGTGGCTACCGTGCTGGTACAGCAGGGCACGCTGCGCAAGGGCGACTTCCTGGTCTGCGGCATTGAATATGGGCGCATGCGTGCGCTGGTAGACGAAGCCGGGCGCCAGGTGGACGAAGCCGGCCCGTCGATTCCCGTGCAGGTACTTGGCCTCTCCGGCGTGCCCGAATCCGGTGACGACTTCGTGGCCGTGGAAGACGAACGGTTGGCCCGCCAGGTTGCCGCCGAGCGCCAGCAGAAGCGCCGCGAGACCCGCCTGGTCGGTACCAAGTCCAACCGCCTGGAAGACATCATGGCGCAGATGGGCAAGGGCGAAGGCCAGCAGGTACTCAACATCCTGGTCAAGGCTGACGTGCAGGGCTCGGTCGAAGCGCTCCGCGACTCGCTCACCCAGATCGGCAACGAAATGGTGCGCGTGAACGTGATCGCCTCGGGCGTCGGTGGCATCACCGAATCCGATGCCACCCTCGCCGCCGCCGCCAAGGCGCTGGTGATCGGTTTCAACGTCCGCGCCGATGCCTCGGCGCGCAAGGTGATCGAAACCGGCGGCCTGGACGTGCGCTACTTCTCGATCATCTATGACGTGATCGACCAGGTACGCCAGGCGGCATCCGGCCTGCTGGCGATGGAAATCCGCGAGGAAATCATCGGCATCGCCCAGGTCCGCGACGTCTTCCGCAGTTCCAAGTTCGGCGCCGTGGCCGGTTGCATGGTCACCGAGGGCTCAGTCAAGCGTTCCAAGCCGATCCGCGTGCTCCGCGACAACGTCGTGGTGTTCGAAGGCGAACTCGAGTCGTTGCGTCGCTTCAAGGAACTCGTGGATGAAGTCCGCAACGGCATGGAGTGCGGTATCGCCGTGCGCCAGTACAACGATGTCAAGGTCGGCGACCAGATCGAGTGCTTCGAACGCATCGAAGTGGCGCGTACGCTGTAATGCCCGCGCGCGATTTCAAACGGACCGACCGCGTTTCCGCCGAGCTCCGTCGCGAGCTCGGCTCGCTGGTCCATGCCGCGGTCCGTGACCACGGCCTGCCGTCGGTGAGCGTGTCCGATGTCGAGGTCACCCGCGACCTCGACTGGGCCACCGTGTGGATCACTGCATTGCGCCCGGAAGATTCCAAGGAAGCCATGTCGGCACTGAAGGACATGGCCAAGGAATTCCGTCGCGAGCTCTCCAAGGGCTCGCGGATGCGCCGCATGCCGGAATTGCGCTTCAAGTACGATGAATCGGTGGACCTGGGCGCGCGCGTGGAGCACCTGCTGCGTGAGTCCGGTGACATCCCCGAACCCGGTAGCGACGAACCCGGCACCGACGAAGCCGACGACGGCAAGTAACCTGCCGCATGGGTTCCCGCCGCAAGCTGCATCCGAATTTCCACGACGTCCACGGCATCCTGTTGCTGGACAAGCCACTGGGCATGAGTTCCAACGCGGCGCTGCAGCACGCGCGCCGCCTGGTGGGCGCGGCCAAGGGCGGCCATACCGGGAGCCTGGATCCCCTGGCTACGGGCCTGCTCCCGCTGTGTTTCGGCGAAGCCACCAAGCTTGCCGGCCTGCTGCTGGGTTCGCACAAGGCCTACGAGGCGGAAATCACCCTCGGCATCACCACCAGCACGGCCGACGGCGAGGGCGACATCACCAGCCGCCGGGACGTGCCCGCTTACGGCGACGATGCCCTGGAGGCCGCCCTGGCCACCCTGCGGGGCTCGATTACCCAGGTGCCCCCGGTGTATTCGGCGATCAAGAAGGACGGCGTGCCGCTCTACCGGTTGGCCCGCGAGGGCGTCCCGGTGGCGGCCGAGCCCCGCCAGGCACCTACATCCGCAGTATCGCCGTCGACCTAGGTGAACGCTTAGGCTGCGGCGGCCACCTGTCGGCGCTGCGTCGACTCTGGGTCGATCCGTTCACGGAGCCTGCGATGGTCACCATGCAGGACCTGGAAGCCGCCGCGGCGGCGGGCCCGGGGCCGCTGGAAGCCTGCCTGTTGCCGGTGGAGGCCGGACTCGCCCACCTGCCGTCGGTGCGGCTGGATGCTGAACAGGGCAGGGTGTTCGCCTTCGGACAGCCGGTGCCGATGGGGGTCGATCCTGGCCGCTATGCCGTTTTTAGCGAAAACGGCCGCTTGATGGCCGTCGGCGAGGTCGGCGTGGATGCCATCCTGCGCTCCCAGCGGGGACTGAACCTCCCGGAGCCTGCGTGAAGCTTCTGTCGCCGGGCCTTGTTGCCCACGGCTTTCGCCCGTTACAATATCGTGCTTAACACCCTTGGCTTTCATCATCTTGCGAAGCTTGCGCAACGTTATCCACGGGTAACGTTGCGCAAGTTTCGCAGTCGCTTTTAAGGAATCGATACACATGTCGCTCACCGCAGAACAGACCGGCAAGATCATCGCCGACTATGGCCGCGTGCCCAACGATACCGGTTCGCCGGAGGTCCAGGTCGCGCTGCTTTCGGCCCGCATTGAACACCTGACCGAGCACTTCAAGACGCACAAGCAGGACCACCACTCCCGCCGCGGCCTGCTCAAGCTCGTCAACCAGCGCAAACGCCTGCTGGGCTACCTCAAGACCAGCGACAGCTCGCGGTACCAGACCCTTATTGAACGCCTCGGCCTGCGCCGTTAACCGAACAGGACGAGGAGATACCCAGTGGCAAAAGTAACCAAGTCATTCCAGTACGGTAGTCACGAAGTCACACTGGAGACGGGCGAAATTGCCCGCCAGGCATCCGGTGCGGTTGTTGTCTCCATGGGCGGCACCGTCGTCCTGGTCTCGGTGGTCGCTGCGCCCAAGGCGCGCGAGGGGCAGGATTTCTTCCCCCTCACCGTGGACTACATGGAGAAGTTCTACGCCGCCGGCCGCATCCCGGGCGGCTTCTTCAAGCGCGAAGGCCGCCCGACGGAGAAGGAAACTCTCACCTCTCGCCTGATCGACCGCCCGCTGCGCCCGCTCTTCCCCGAAGAGTTCCGCAACGAGATCCAGGTCATCGCCCAGGTGATGTCGCTGAACCCGGAAGTGGACGGTGACATCCCCGCCCTGATCGGTGCCTCGGCCGCCATGTCGCTGGCAGGCGTGCCCTTCAAGGGCCCGATCGGCGCCGCCCGCGTTGGCTATGCCAACGGCCAGTACATCCTCAACCCAACCGCTGCCCAGCTGAAGACGTCGGACCTCGACCTCGTCGTTGCCGGTACCGCCGGTGCCGTGCTGATGGTGGAGTCCGAAGCCAAGCTGCTGTCGGAAGACGTGATGCTCGGCGCAGTGATGTTCGGCCATCGTGAGATGCAGGCCGCCATCGACACCATCAACGCCTTCGTCGCCGAAGCCGGCGCCAAGACGTTCAAGTGGGATGCCCCGGCCGCCAACTCGGCCATCGAGGCCGTCAAGGGCGCCGTCGGCAACCGTTTCGCCGAGGCCTTCCAGATCCGCGACAAGCTGGCCCGTCGCGATGTCGTCTCGGCGCTCAAGACCGAGGTCAAGGGTGCCCTGGCGTCTCAGTACGAGGCCAATGGCTGGACGGACGGCGATATCGGCGCTGCCTTCGGCGAAGTGGAATACCGCACCCTGCGTGACGGTGTGCTCACCACCAAGGTGCGCATCGACGGCCGCCAGCTCGACGACATCCGTCCCATCAGCGTCCGCGTCGGCGTGCTGCCGCGCACCCACGGCTCGGCACTGTTCACCCGCGGTGAAACCCAGGCGCTGGTCGTGGCCACGCTCGGCACCACGCGCGATTCGCAGTTGATCGACGCGCCGGAAGGCGAGTGGAAGGACACGTTCCTGTTCCATTACAACTTCCCCCCGTTCTCGGTGGGTGAAACCGGCCGCGTCGGCAGCCCGAAGCGTCGCGAGATCGGCCACGGCCGCCTGGCCAAGCGCGGCGTGCAGGCGGTGAAGCCGAGCATCGAGGAATTCCCGTACGTGGTGCGCGTGGTCTCGGAAATCACCGAGTCCAACGGTTCCTCGTCGATGGCTTCGGTGTGTGGTTCGTCGCTGGCCATGATGGACGCGGGTGTCCCGCTGAAGTCACCGGTTGCCGGTATCGCCATGGGCCTGGTCAAGGAAGGCAACGACTTCGTCGTGCTGTCGGACATCCTGGGTGACGAAGATCACCTCGGCGACATGGACTTCAAGGTCGCCGGTACCGCCGAGGGCGTGTCCGCGCTGCAGATGGACATCAAGATCGATGGCATCACCGAGGAAATCATGCGCACCGCCCTGGCCCAGGCCAAGCGCGGCCGCCTGCATATCCTGGGCGAGATGGCCAAGTGCCTTTCCGAAGCCCGTTCGGAAATGAGCGAGTACGCCCCGCGCCTGCTCACCATCAAGATCCACCCGGACAAGATCCGCGAAGTCATCGGCAAGGGCGGCGCCACCATCCGCTCGATCACCGAAGAAACCGGCACCACCATCGACATCACCGACGACGGCAACGTCGTGATCGCATCGGTCAACCGCGAAGCGGCCGAAGCCGCCCGCAAGCGCATCGAGCAGATCGTTTCGGACGTGGAGCCGGGCCGCATCTACGAGGGCAAGGTCGCCAAGCTGATGGACTTCGGCGCGTTCGTGACCATCATGCCGGGCAAGGACGGCCTGGTGCATGTGTCGCAGATCTCCTCCGAGCGTGTCGAGAAAGTCTCCGACAAGCTGAAGGAAGGCGATCTCGTCAAGGTCAAGGTGCTGGAAGTAGACAAGCAGGGCCGCATCCGCCTGTCGATGAAGGCTGTCACCGAAGACGAAGCCGCCGTCTAACGACGGTTGCCTCCCGGTAAAAGGAAAGCCCGGCCTCGCAAGATGCCGGGCTTTTCGTTTGTTAGCATATGATTTTCGAGACATGATCACTCCATGACACGGCCCGCTCCCGATTTCCTCGATGCCTACCAGTCGCTGCTGCGCGACGGCTGGGAAACCTGGCTACGCCAGGTCGACCCCAAGGCCACGCCCGGCATGGACGAAAAGGCTGCTGTGGCACGCATGCTCGATGGCATCGACGATTACACCCGATGGCTTGAGTCAAATATCGCCAGTGTTTCCAAGGCGGCACCAGGGACGCCGGCGTGGATACCGCCGCCCGCGCTTGCCCAGTGGTCGGGTGATGACGCCCAGCAGCGTTTCCAGGCCTGGTTGCTTGCCACGCGGGAATGGCTGGGCGACCCGGCGGGCAGCTCGAACGCCGCTGCCCAGGCCGACCAGCGGGCCCTGTTCGAGGCGCTTGCCGACCTCGCCGCCAAACAGCAGCGTTACCAGGCCCTGCTGGGCCAGGTGCAGGCACGGGGCCTCGCCTCGCTGCAACAGCGGATGGCGGGCGCGGGAAAGGGTGATGTGCCCACGATGCGTTCGCTGTACGACGCCTGGGTGGAAGTGGTCGAGGCCGCCTATAACGACGCTGCCCTGTCGGAGGAATTCCGCGAGGCTTATGGCGCCGTGGCCAATGCCCAGGTACGGGTGCGCACGATGCAGCAAGACCAGTTCGCCCGCGTCGGTGAGCAGATGGGCATGCCCGGTCGCGGCGACCTCGACGCGCTGTCCCGCGGCATCCAGGACTTGCGGCGCGAAGTGGCTTCCCTTCGTGCGCAGGTCACCGCGGTGATACCGGCCGTGGGACCAGCGTCCCCTTCGGCGAAGAAAGGAACCGCGCGGGCGAAGCCAGCGGGCAAGGCCAAGCGCTGAGCATGGAACTTCCCTTTCCGATCGATCCTGAGCGCCTGCACGAGGAACTGGCCGCGTTCCAGCGCAAGATTGTCGATGGCCTGGCTGCATGGCGACAGCCGGGGCCGGTGAGTTACGGCAGTACGCCGCGTGAGGCCGTATACCGCGAAGACAAGCTCACGTTATGGCATTTCCGCGGCGAAAAACCACCGACGGCCAGGGTACCGTTGTTGATCTGCTACGCCCTGGTCAACACGCCGTGGATGGTGGACCTGCAGGACGACCGCTCGCTGGTGCGCAACCTGCTGGCGCAGGGCGAGGATGTGTACCTGATCGACTGGGGCTTTCCCGATGCTGCCGATCGCTGGCTGGACCTGGAAGACTACATCCTGGGCTACCTGGACCGTTGCATCGACGTGGTACGCGGGCGGCACGGCAAGGAGCCATTGAACCTGCTGGGTATCTGCCAGGGCGGTACGTTCTCGCTTTGCTACACGGCGCTGCATCCGGAAAAGGTCCGCAACCTCATCACCATGGTCACGCCGGTCGATTTCCATGCGGGTGACAGCATGCTGTCGCACTGGGCGCGCAACATCGACATCGACGCCATGGTGCACAGCTTCGGCAATATCCCCGCCGAACTGATGAACCATGTGTTCCTGACGCTCAAGCCGTGGCGGCTGATGCAGCAGAAGTACGTCGGCATGGTGGACATCCTGGACAAGCCGGCGGACGTGGCCAACTTCCTGCGCATGGAAAAATGGATCTTCGACTCGCCCGACCAGGCGGGCGAAGCCTTTCGCCGGTTTACCACCGATTTTTTCCAGGCCAACAAGCTGGTGAAGGGCCAGGTGATGCTAGATGGGCGGCGCGTGGATCTTGCCACCCTGACCAAACCGATTCTCAACATCTATGCCGAACTCGATCACCTGGTGCCCCCGGCATCGTCCCTGGCCCTGCGCGATGCCACGGGAAGTGCCGATTACAGCGAACTTGCTTTCAAGGGTGGCCATATCGGCATTTATGTTTCCGGTCGCGCCCAACGCGAGGTGCCCCCGGCCATCCACGACTGGCTACGGGTACGCTGATCGATCGCCCAATGGCGCTAGAGCGAGATCAGCTCGATGCGGTACATTTTGAGGATCTCAGTGGGCGAGCTGCTGCCCGCGCGCTGCGCGCGAACGAGGATGGAGAATCGCCGCGCGCCAGGACTGGATCCGGCCAGGCACTTGCTCATGCCATCGGCTATGCCAATCTTCAGCTGCCCACGATGCTTCATATCGCCCGGGCGGCGCGCCCCCATGGAACCAAAGAATGACGCATGCCCACAGTGCACGAGCTCGCTCGAGGAGTCGTCGTCGATCTTGATGTCAACCTTGAAGTGCCAGGCGGCCGGGTCTTCGGGACGATCCAGGTCGATCACGATGGCCGTCGGGTAGTTTCGTTCGAAAGCGTCGCAGGCGAGCAGCCCTGGCTCGACACTGGCCATGACGCTGCCATTGATCGCGAGGTCCGTGGATTTCAGCTGGCACCCGAACATCGCCGGCCACGCAGCATTGGCCGGACGCGATAGTGCAGTGGGAATGGGTGTCGATGCCTGGAAGGTGTAACCGAGCTCCCTGCTGCTGACGTAGTCCCCGGCAATGCTGTTGACCATTTTGCCATTCTCGTCGCAGAAGAACAGGAAAGGCTCGTTGCGCCACGCTGCGGGGCCGTCCTGGGAGATAAGTCCCTGGCGCTGCATCCAGACGTCCCAAAGCCGGTCGACGTTGCAGTGATGAAGCCAGAACGTCGGATCGCTCCCTGACAGCATGTCACCCATGTAGCCACCCACCGCGTCATGGACGAGGTCATGCGGCTGGCTTTCGAGCATGCCGGGCGTGCCACCCATATTGCTGTGCTGGGCGACCAGGCTTCCGCCGAACTCGAACAAGGTGGGTGGCGCCAGTGCGTTGATCAGGGTGGGAAGCGAAACCGCATCGCGGGCGACAGGGGGTAGCTGGCGGTTGCCGGCACCGATCTTGCGCCTGGTGCTCGGACCAAAATAGGCGTGAACAGCTGCCCAGAACATCTCGAAGTTGGCGAAACCGCGCTGTTCGAGCTGGACGCGCTGCTGTTGGGTGAGGCCCTTCCAGAACGTTTCCATCGGTTTGCGGAACTTAAGATCGAAGGTTGGGAAGTCGTGGATAAAACCTTGGGTGTTTGTATCGAGCACGTCGCCGCCGAAGAGCGCCGCTGGCATTTCCGGAGCGCTTGTCCAGTCCCAGTAGGGTAGCGCGAACGACGGCTTCTTCAGGAGGCTGCGCGCAATGCATTCGAACCAGTAGATATAGCCTCGATGCCAGGGCAAAAACCACGCATTGCCGTGTGGGCAATCCAGCACGTGGACCAACGCTTGTCGATACCAGTTGCGCGGGTCTTCCGGGGGGAGTGCCAGCATCGCGGCGACTGCCTGGCGCAGGTCGTTGATCGCGGTTCCGCTGCCGAAGGCGTTCACGTGCAGGCGTTGAAGCATGGGGCTGGT
>Ga0193717_1001089_pt1 | contig 17016 bp, 13 predicted proteins | sample U2c2metaG_FD_145900 | JGI IMG/M metagenome (GOLD analysis project Ga0193717, IMG submission 145900) | Soil microbial communities from a riparian zone of the East river system, Colorado, United States - U2c2 | ecosystem: Environmental > Terrestrial > Soil > Riparian zone | place: USA: East River... | reverse complement strand
CGAGCAACCCGCCCTCAAGACCCGTCTCCTCGACGTCACCAGTGCCAGCCAGATCGACGCCGCCGTAGCCGAGTTTGGCCCCATCGACATCCTCTTCAACTGTGCGGGCTACGTCCATCAGGGCAACATCCTCGACTGCTACGAACGCGACTGGAAGTTCTCCTTCGACCTCAACGTCTCATCGATGTATCGCACCTGTCGCGCCGTTCTCCCCGGCATGCTCACCGCCGGATCAGGCGTCATCATCAACATGTCGTCGGTCGTCTCCAGCCTCAAGGGCGCTCCCAATCGCTTCGCCTACGCAGCGTCGAAAGCTGCCGTCATCGGCCTCAGCAAAGCAATCGCCGCAGACTTCGTCACACAGGGAATCCGTTGCAACGCCCTCTGTCCCGGCACCATCGATACGCCCTCTCTCTGCGAAAGAGTCAGCGCACAGGGGGACTACGACACAGTCCGCGCAGCCTTCATCGCTCGCCAGCCGATGGGCCGGCTGGGCACCGCCTCCGAAATTGCAGCAGCCGCCCTCTACCTCGCATCCGACGACTCATCCTTCATGACCGGACAAGCGCTCGTCATCGATGGAGGCTGGAGCATTTGATCCCGCTCATCGAAATCCGCTCAGGGCTTCTTGCCCGCCGCAATCTCACCCAGCGCACCCACGAATTTATCCAGATCCGCGATCGTCGTGTACACATGTGGCGTCACGCGGATGCAGCTGAGATTCTCATACACGATTCCCACCGTATGAATCTTGTAGCGGTCAAACAGTGTGCTCGCCAGCATTCCGGGAGCAACTCCATCGATGCTCACGGCGCATATCGCGCACGAGTACCTTGGATCGAGCGAAGTATGCAGCTTCACCCCTGGAATCGCCCGCGCTCGCATAGCCCAGTAGCTCTTCAGGTAGTGGATGCGCTGCTCCTTGCGCTTGCCCCCGATGCCCTCATGAAAATTAATCGCCTCTCCGATGCCTTGCTCGATCGGAAAACTTCGTGTCCCCAGCACCTCGAACTTGCGAATATCTTTGCTGTGTACATCGCCGCAAACCAGCGGCCAGATCTTCTCGATCTTCTCTTGCTTCACCCACATCATTCCGCTTCCAATCGGTGCCGAGAGAAACTTGTGCAGGCTCGTCCCAAAGTAATCGCAATGCAGATCTGAAACCTTGAAGTCCAGCAGCCCGAACGAGTGCGCGCCATCGACCAATACTTCAATCCCATGCGCATGCGCCATATCGGCGATCTGTCGCACCGGCATAATCTGGCCCACCCAGTTCACCACATGCGTCACATGAATCAGCCGCGTACGTGGAGTGATCGCCTGCTCATATGCCTTTACAACCATCTCGGGATCTTCGATAGGGAAGTCGAAGCTAAGCTGTTTGTAAACGATGCCATCGCGCTCCGCCCTCGTGTGGTACGCGCGCATCATATTCGGATAGTCGAACTTCGACCCGATCACCTCGTCTCCCGCCTTCAGCGGTAACCCGAAGATCAGCGTGTTCAGCGCCTCCGTCGTATTGCGATTGATCGCAATCTCTTCAGCCGAAACACCCGCCAGGTGAGCCAGCTTCTGTCGCAGCGGCTCGCGCCCCTGATCAAGAATCTGCCACATAAAGTACGACGGCCCCTCATTCGTCATCTGGTTGTATCGCTCCACCGCCTGCTGCACCACAATGGGCGAAGGCGAAACGCCGCCGTTATTCAGATTCATGATCTGCGGACTCACCGAGAACGCTCGCTGAATCACGCTCCAGTAGTCTTCGTTCTGCGCCACCTCTGCGGCATCCAGATGACTCACCGCCCGCGCCGCACCATGGAACTCTGCTGCATGTGCAGACTATCCGCGGAAAAGGCACTGGCAAGGGCTGCCATCTTCAGAAACGAGCGACGATCGTGGGAGGCCATAGATAGCAATTTAGGTGATTACTGTATCTTGAGCAACGCTGAACCAAATCTTTTACGAATTTGAAGCAGAAGTTGCAATCCCACCCAGCAGCTCCACATAGACGAATCCATCTCGTACCACTCTCCCCAGCCTCCACTGCAATCTCCCCATCGAACATAGGTCCCGCCCAGCAGAACTCCATGTTGACGTTGGAGTTAGCGAGAACCTCCAAGGGCTTGAGGAACTGGAGCGTCGCAACTACGCCCCAGGAACCATTCGCTGCTATATCCGCACGGTCGAGCACTTTGCCCGGCACTTCCATCGTCCGCCCGATCAGTTAGGCCAGGAACACATCCGCCAGTATCAAGCTGCGATGTTTACGCAGTGGAAGCTGGCTCCGAACACGGTGACGCAACGGCTGGCCGCGCTACGCTTCTTTTACATCCAGGTGTTGAAGCAAGGCTGGAGCGCAGCGGAGACGCCCTATCCGAAGAAGGTCCTGCACCTTCCGGAGATCCTAAGCCAGCAAGAGGTCGCGCGTCTGATCGATGCGAGACGCCCTTTCAGCGCATTCTGGTCATGACGCTCTATGCCACGGGAGCACGGCGGGCTGAAGTAGCGCACCTGAAGGTGAGCGACATCGACAGCGAGCGGATGGTGGTTCACATCCGAGGCGGCAAGGGCCGCAAGGATCGCGACATCATGCTCAGCCCTGCATTGCTCGAAGCGCTGCACACCTACTGGCGCGGACTCCGACGCAAGCCCACTCTCTGGCTGTTTCCCGGCAAGAGGTGGCACACGTCGAACCGTCCTGTCACCACCAAGGTACTTTGGACAGCGTGTCAGCGGGCCGCGCTTCGCGCCGGTCTTGGGCATAAGCATATTCATCCGCATACCTTGCGCCACTGCTTTGCGACGCATCTGCTCGAAGCGGGAGCGGACCTCCGCACCATTCAGAATTCTCCTCGGCCATCGCGATCCCGAAGAGACCACCATCTATCTGCACCTCTCGCAGAAGCATCTGAGCGCAACCGCAAGTCCGCTCGACATGCTCGCGCTGACGACGCAGGGAGCAGCGCCACGCAGCGCCTGAGTCGGTCTTCTCTGGAGATGGCTGACATCGTTCGTTATGCCGGGCAGGGCTTCCTTGACCGCAGTCGCAAGTGGATCAACGGGCAGCACGAGAAGGTGCGGTTGGCGATCACGCGTTGCCGCACCGCCGCCCTCGGTGGCCATCGTGATCAGTGCTCCGGCTGTGGACACACCGTCATCTCCTACAACTCGTGTCGGAACCGGCACTGCCCCAGATGCCAGGGCAACGCCCGCATCCGCTGGCTCCAGCAGCGCGAACATGAGTTGCTGCCCACGCGCTTCGTCCATGCGGTGTTCACCCTGCCGCGCGAACTGGCTCCGCTGGCCCTGCAGAACAAGCGGCTGATCTATGGCTTGCTGTTCCGCGCCAGTACCGCCGCGCTGCTGGAGGTCGCCCGCGATCCGCGACACCTTGGAGCCGAGATCGGCTTCTTCAGCGTGCTCCATACCTGGGACCAGAGGTTGCAGCATCATCCTCACGTTCACTGCGTGATCGCCGCCGGCGGCCTCGCTCCGGATCACGCCAGTTGGATATTCTCGCGACGATCCTTCTTCCTTCCGGTCAAGGTGCTCGGCCGTGTCTTCCGTGGCAAGTTTGTGGCTGGCCTGAAGGCTGCCTTTCGTGAAGGCAAGCTCGAGTTCCATGGCCACCTCGCATCGCTCGCCGAGCCATGCAGCTTCGCCGCATGGGTCAGGCTCCTCTTCCGTCACGACTGGGTCGTCTACTCCAAGCAGCCCTTCGGTGGACCGGAACATGCCTTGCGTTACCTCGGCGCATACACCCACCGCGTCGGCATCTCCAACAGCAGGCTGGTCGCCCTCTCCGACGGCCACGTCAGCAGACTCCGCCCACGCAACAAGAAGCGACTTATGAGTCTGCCGGTCGACGAGTTCCTGCGCCGCTTCCTCCTGCACCTGCTCCCACGAGGATTCGTGCGCATCCGCAACTTCGGCTTCCTTGCCAACCGGCAACGCGCCACGTTACTGCCACTTTGCTTCAGGCTGCTCGGCAGTCCCCCCGATCTAGCAACCCGGGCTCCTCAAGCTCCTCGAACACAGACCCTCCCGCAGTGCCCGCTCTGCGGAGCAACGATGCACGTCATCGAGCGGCTCACAGCGGCACAGTTGCTGCTTCGCTCCCCGCCACATGCAGACAGGCGTGCCGCATGAACCCCAAAAGTCAGCCTCGAACTGACCCCATGCCCGCGCATGCATACCTGGTCTGCGTCCAGAGCGACTTTTACTGCCGCTGGCTTCGCCTTCCTCCACGCTCAAGCAACACGCCGAAGTACACCTGCTTCAACGAACTCGCGGTTCCAGCCCTATCCCCACACGCGAACCCAAGGCACCCAGCCCGCCAGAAGCACCCCAACCGCATTCAACTCCCATAGATCAGCGGCCCCGGACAAAGCAGCTTCCTTCAAGTCGCTGTATCTGAACCGCCCGCTCATGCCCGGTATCGAAACCTGAGCCCGGAAGTGGCGGTCCACATACAGCACTAAGACTTTTCGGGAACAACAGGATTACTTCAGGCTTGCCCGTGACCCCGGGAGCAACACGGTGTCTTGAGTTTGTACGAAGCTCACTGAGTGCCTTGGTGATAATGCGCTCAGTGACTACACGTGGAAGATCGCGGGACTGAAGCCCGTTTACGAGGACCTATGCTGTTGTCCCTTTGCAAACCCTCAATCAGCGCAGTGGCGGGCCACTGAATTGTGGGTAGGGGAAGCCCGAGCACAGTTGTGTCGAGCCACTCCGTTTGCTAGTTTGGCGTAGATGCCGCCGCCTGTGCCCGAACCAACTCCGCAGGTCCATTGAGACTCTTTACCGATCGGATTCGGGCCGGATGGTTCGGGCGCTCCGGACGCAACCGCACGCAGGAACCGTCGTTGAGCCACAACCGTCCTCTTGGCTTCTGTCTCTTTGGTATCTTCAGCCCTTCACGACGCCAGATCCGCTCCACCCGGTCCTTGCCGACTCGCCAACCGGCATGCTGTAGCAGCGCCGTGATCCGGCGGTAGCCATAACGGCCATACTGGCTGGCCAACCGAACGATGGCCTGGGTGAGCGTGTCTTCGTCCTCGCGCTGTGTCGGGCGGTACCGTTGCGTGCCGCGTGGCTGCTTCACCAGACGGCACGCATGGCGCTCGCTTATCCCGTGCTCGGCACACGCACCGATCACCACACAACGGCGTCGTTCAGGGCTTAGTATTTTCCCGACGCGATGTCCTTCAATACAAGCTTTTCCAGGCTCAGCTCCGAGACCAACCGCTTCAGCTTCGAGTTCTCCTGCTCCAACTCTTTTAGACGTCGCGCCTGATCCACCCGAAGACCGCCATACTCCTTGCGCCAGCGGTAGTATGTCTGTTCCACGATCTCAGCTTCCTTGCACGCTTGAGACATCGACCTCCCATTCGCTACACCAACCTCAACCTGTCGCAGCAGGTTCACCACCTGCTCTGCCGTATGCTTCTTCCCGCGTGCCATCCCAAACTCCTCTTGTCCAGTTTCGTCTCATCTCAACTGGTACAAAAGTCGCCGGGCAGACCATCCAGGAAAGAATGGAGATTTTAGGCTACGGCTCACGCGATGCCTACCTCGAAGCCAAGACGACCATCGAAGCCAAGGCAAAAGACATGGTGCAGCATTATCTGACCCATGTCTTTCCAAATGGCTACAAAGCGCAAATTGTGGCCACTTCGCGCGAAGCCGCAGTGCGCTACAAGGGATATGTAGAAGCCGCAATTGTTGACGCTATCGCCGTGCTCGAGAAATCCAATCCCCATAAGCTGGATATAGGGCTGCTGAAGCGCCTGAAGAGCGATGTCATTATCTCCGGCAACCATAATGACGCATTGCAACTAAAGACTTACACCGATAGCGCCAGGCATAAGACGACGATCAAGAGCTTCAAATTGCCCTTTGGCAGCGAGGACGAGGGCGTGAATGGCGATATGGGCATCGTGATCGTGACGAACATGCTGCTCACCGGCTTTGACGCGCCAGTCGAGCAGGTGATGTATCTCGACAAGATCATTGTCGCCCACGGCTTGCTGGCAGGCAATTGCCCGCGTGAACCGGGTTGCCGGCACAGCAAAGGACAGGGTTTTGTGGTGGACTACGTCGGCATCGGCCACCACTTGAAACGCGCAATCGACAACTACGACGAGCGCGAACAAAAGGAAGTGTTGGAAGCTCTGAGCTTCCCGGAGGAGGAGCTACGCGACCTCCAGGCCAGTCATGCGGCGGTCATTGGCTTTCTGAAAAAGCACGGTATGACAGACATGACCGATCATGATGCATTCTACGATCTCTTCTATGACGAAGACCTCCGCTTTGAATTCATGAGCCTGTTCAAAGAATTCACTAAATGCCTCAACGTGCTCTTCCCAGCAAAGGAGGCTCTCAGCTTTACAAATGACTTCCAGTCGCTCACGGAAATCAACGTTCTCGCAGGGAAACATTTCCGCGACGAGCGTCTGAGCATGAAAGGCATTCCGCCCAAGCTGCGAATGATTACTGATGCTTTTCTGGAGTCGCGCGGGATAGCAGTGAAGGTAGAGCCTATCTCTATTTTGGATGAGGACTTTCAAAAGGGTGTGAGCAGCCTGTCTAGGACGAAAACGAAGGCTGCCGAGGTTGAACATGCTATACGCCACCACCTTGAAGTTGAACTTGATGACGACCCAGAACTTCAATCTTCTTTTGCCGAGGCACTCAAGAGAATTCTTGAAGAATTCCGGGACAATTGGAATCAGATATTCGAAGAACTTGAAAAACTTCGGCAACGTATTATCCATACGGGAAAAGAGCCGACCTATGGGCTGAGCCGCAAGAGCCAAATGCCGTTCTTCCGAATGCTGAAAAAGGAGGTCTACGGCGATTCCGAACTGGATGAGGACGCCATTTCCTCGTTGGTATCGCTGACACAACAGATATTTGGGGAAGTCGAGCGAGAATTGAAACTCGCAGGTTTTTGGGAGAGTATCCCAGCGCGGAACAAGCTCAAGGCAGATGTCCAGAGGGTACTGCTCCAGCTGGAATTTTCTAAACTCCCAGGGCTTGTAGCAAATAGGCTGCACATCATTAGCCGAATGTTAGAGATCTCCGAAAAGAACAACGACACGATCCTTTACGCAAACGAATGAAACTTGACTACAAAGTCGTTCGCTCTGCAAAGCGGAAGAAGCTCACAATTACAGTTGAGCGGGACCGCTCAGTCATCGTCCATGCGCCGGCAGGAACGTCGGAAGAAGCCATCAGCAGGATACTGGAGGCAAAGCGTCAATGGCTATTTGGCAAACTTAATCATCCCCAGAATTATCAGATCAGGCCCCATGCACCCGGTAAGGAAGTCGTTAATGGAGAATCCGCTCCCTACCTCGGACGAGATTATCGGATCGAGGTTGCCGAGACGAGCAGCGGGGAAGTTGAGTTTTCCCGTCGCTTCGTCGTGCCCGCTGCTCATCGGGACAGACGGCGTGAAGTATTACGAGATTGGTATGTTGCGCAAGCCAATCAAAAAATCGTCCGCCGCGTGAATCGCCACGCTCGTGATCTAGGGGTAAAGTTCGCAGCAGCGAAGATTGTCGATAATCGATACCGCTGGGGCTCTTGTACCGTGAACGATAATGTTACGTTCAACTGGCGTTTGATCAAGGCACCGATGTTCGTAATTGATTATGTGATTGTCCATGAGCTCGTTCACCTTATCGAAAACAACCACACACCACAATTTTGGAGCATCATCCGCGCTAATAATCCGACGATGGAAAAGGCTAAGGCATGGCTGAAAGAGCACGGACAGGTCTTAGAACAGGAAGTATAGGGTCGCCTAGTTGGCTTACCTGTTGAGCTTCCGCCCAAGGTCTAGTGCCATCGGCTTTCACGCCATAGGCGTGACGGTAAGGGCTCGTTCCTCTCATTTCGTTGTTTCAGCACGGAGCGCTTATTGGGCACGGCAACAAACAACTTCGCACTAGGGTGTCTTGCACAGGTTTATCTCACGGTGCCATCAACTTTCACTAATGTCCCCTGGGACTATCCTCGTCATTGGAGAACAAATGAGAGGACGCCCCTTTGACGTGATGACTCTTGAGCTGCAGCCGAAGTAGATCGGGTCGTCAACGTTTACTGAAGAGCAGGGAGTCTCCGTCGGCCATTGAGATGAGTTTGTCGTTGGGGTAGATGGTTTCGACATTCTCTCTTATGATCAGCTGGTGCTTCACGAAGGTTGCAGGGGGCACATCCTTTCCCTGCAGCTTGTCGAGTGCAAGGGAGATGACTGCTTCGCCGTACTGCTCCGGGAAGTAACCGACTGAGCCTACAAGGCGGGAGCCTGGACGGCGCATCTCGCGACGAGCTTCGATGCTGGCGTTCTGGCCGACGGCGAGACAGTGCTCCTCGCGGCCGGCCTCTTCAAAGGCCTGCAAGGCACCGAGGCAGCTGGGGTCGTTCATGGCTCCGATGAGCACGTGGCTAGACTTGCTCTTTCTGAGGTGCTTCCGCATGACGTCGAGGCTGATTTCATATCGGCCGTTGCCGTTGACGAAGCGAACTCTCTGGTCGGGAATCTTCGGCAGGACTTCGCGGATACCTGCGAGGATGCCTGTAAGTCTTGAACGAGGGAGAGGGCCGGCCATTGGAAGTTCGAGCAGGATGACCTCGTCGACGGCACCGCCCCAACGATGGATGCAGGCCTGGGCTAGGGCATGGCCGCCGATCAATCCGGCGCGGTAGTTGTTCGCTCCATAGTAGTGGGCGCCTGGATGCGGGATGTCGATGGCGATGATTGGAATGTCTGCTTCGATGAGTTTGGAGGCGACGATGGATGCGCTCTGTTGATTGGTCTGGAACTCGATGACGAGGTCGACGCGTTCGCGCACAAACATCTCCGCGTTGCGCACTGCGGCCTTTGGGCTGTAGCGATTGCTGAGCACCATGAGGTCGACGCCGGCATCGTAGGCGCTGCTGCGAATGCTCTCGGAGACGAGGCGGGAGAAGGAGAACTCTTCGCTTTGTGAGGCGTAGCCAAGGCGGAACTTCTTAGGGCGCAACTGCAACATTGCAAGCTTATAGGAGTTTTTCTCACGGCGTTCGAGCATGCCGCCCTCGACCAGCGTCACCAGCATGCGGTAGGCGGTAGGTTTGCTGAGATCGCTGCGGAGAGCTACTTCGCTGAGGCTGAGCGCTGATCCGTCGCGGCCAAAGCACTTGAGGATGGTGCAGGCGCGCGCTACGGACTGGATAGTGTAGTCGACGTCCGAGGTTTTCTGGTGGGTTCGCAGCTTCGCCGTCGTCTTCTTTTGCATTTACTACTCCATCTATCTGAGCGGCTCTCAGGCTTTGGCTCTCTACCCAGATCGAGCACAATCTTAGCATTTCATAATATGAAATATATGACAGAAATGAATCGCATTTGTTGGCTGGGTTGGGCAGGATTGGTGCCTCTAAAGTGGCTATCTATGGAGGAAAGCTGCATACGAGCTTTATTTCATATTGTGAAATTTTATCGAAGCTGAAAATCATCTCGCCACCATTCTCGGGGGCGACTTAATCTGCGCTCGATCGTTGCAGAGGTATGTTGCTGCGGCTTAGATCGAGTAAGAAATGACGCAGATCGTAAGGGAGAAGAGATATGTATCGACTGTCGAAGCGCGTGTTGTTTGTTTTTACCGCTGGCTTACTCTGCGCTTGCGTGGCGGGAGCTCAAGAGCCAGCGAAGGCCGACGAGATCAAGGTCAACTGGGCTAAGACCATCAGGGTTTCGAAATCGACTCCTACGCTGCAGGTGGTGGTGAATCCGCAGTTGCTTCGCGGAGCCAAGCTGCATGACTCCTCCTTTGCGTCGCTGCATATGTTGGGTGCGGATTATGTGCGCTATGTGCCGTGGCTACCGTATCCGAAGCAGGCAGTCGCGGAGTTGGGTGAGCCGGCCAATGGCAAGACGTCGTGGGACTTCTCTCATATAGATCCCACGCTCGATGACTTTATGAAGGCGACGGAAGGCCACTCGGTGGTTCTCAACTTCAGCACGATTCCGGCCTGGATGTACAAGACTGAGAAGCCGGTGATCTTTCCCGACGACCCAAACCAGGTCTTCTGGAATTACACGCAAGGCACGGAACTGCGCGACCCCTCGATGAAGGAGATCTCGGAGTATTTTGCGCGTCTGTTGAGCTGGTACACCAAGGGCGGCTTTACGGATGAGTACGGCAAGCGGCGGGAGTCTGGGCATCACTACAAGGTGACGTATTGGGAGGTATTAAACGAGATCGACTTTGAGCATCACTGGACGCCGGAGCAGTACACGAAGTTCTATGACGCGGTGACGACGGCGATGCGGAAGGTAGATCCGGATATAAAGTTCATGGCGCTCGCGCTGGCGCATCCGAGCGAGAGTCCGGAGATGTTTGAGTATTTTCTAAATCCGGCCAATCACAAGAAGGGCGTTCCACTGGACTTCATCACTTACCACTTCTATGCAACACCCACTGCGGAACAGGGCCTTAATGAGTGGCAGTACACGTTCTTCGATCAGGCAGAGGGGTTCCTCAATACTGTTCGCTTTGTGGAGACGATTCGTAAGCGCTATTCACCTGAGATCAAGACAGACCTGAACGAGCTTGGTGTGATTCTTACCGAAGATGAGAAGGAGATTCGGCAGCCGGGTTATATCGCCAAGCCGGAGCCGCAAGGCTACTGGAATCTGGCGGGGGCGATGTACGCGCACATCTATGCGGAGATGGCGAAGCTCGGCATCGATGTCGTTGGGCAGTCGCAGCTGGTCGGCTACCGCTCCCAGTTTCCCAGTGTGAGCATGATGAACTATGAGACAGCTGAACCAAATCCTCGCTTCTGGGTGCTGAAGCTGCTGAAGGACAACTTCGGTCCTGGGGACAAGCTGGTGGAGACGACAAATCCCAACCGGAACTTCTCTGTGCAGGCTTTTGAGACGAAGCGGGGAAAGTCCTTGCTGATGATCAATAAACGCAATCGCGCCGCTCAGCTTACGCTCCCCGGAGAGGCGGATGGAGCAACCGTATTGCTCGTAGCGTCGTCGACAGACGACAACGCGCCTGCAGAAGAGAAGCTGCAGGGGCGAGTGATTTCGCTGCAACCCTTCGAAGTAGCCGTCGTGCGGTACAAGTGAGCGTTGTTGATGGATGAGGAGTTATTGTGCAGCGGATTGCCTTTCAGTTACGTATCAAAGCTGGGATGGAAGATGCGTACGACGAAGCGCATCGGCATGTCTGGCCTGAACTGCTGGCGGAACTGCGATCGTTTGGCGTGTCAGTCTACTCGATCTTCCGGCGAGGCCAGCAGTTGTTTCTCTATATGCATGTCCACGACTATGCCGAGCTGACGAAACGTCTCGCTGCGAGCGAGGTTAATCTGCGTTGGCAACAGAAGATGGCTCCGCTGTTTGAATCCGTGCCCGACCTTCAACCGGGCGAGGGGCAGGCGATGATGGCGGAGGTCTTCTTCATGCCGGGCAGGTCGCATTACAACTGGGAGCAGGGAAAGAAGAATGAAGAATAGCAACTACAAGCATCTGCGGGTAGGCCTGATTGGGCTTGGCCTTGAGGCCTACTGGGAGCAGTTTGAGGGGTTGGAGGCGCGGCTTCAGGGATACATGTCGGAGGTCGAGCAGCGGATCGCCGGGCCATCGCGTATCACCTTCAATCTTGGACTTGTCGATACGCCGCAGAAGGCAATCGATGCGGGACACTCCTGCAGACGCAATGACATCGATATTCTGCTGGTTTATGTGACGACGTATGCTCTGTCGGCGACGGTGCTGCCTGTCATTCTGCGGGCGAAGGTACCGGTGATTCTGCTCAACCTGCAGCCCGCCCCGGCCATTGAGTACGAGAGGTTCAACAAGATGGCCAGCCGGACCGCGATGACGGGTGAGTGGCTGGCGTATTGCGGCTCGTGCCCGATGCCTGAGATTGCGAATGTGCTCAGGCGCCTCGAGATGCCCTTTCATCAAGTAACCGGGATGCTACATGACGATCCGGAGTGCTGGCAGCAGCTGGAGGAGTGGCTCCGCGCGGCTGAAGTTGCACGTGCATTGGCGCACAGCAGACTTGGGTTGATGGGTCACTACTACAGCGGAATGCTGGATATCGCGACAGACCTGACACAGGTGAGCGGGCGTTTCGGCATCCATGTGGAGATACTGGAGGTCGATGAGCTAAGCGGTTTGCGCTCTGAAGTTGCAGCGCCTTCCATCGAGGCCAAGTTGCATGAGTTCAGGGATTTCTTTGAGGTGGGTGCAGATTGTTCTGCAGCCGAGCTTGCGCGAGCCGCGCGGACTGCCGTGGCTCTCGACCACTTTGTAGAGAAGAATGACCTGGATCTGATGGCGTACTTCTACAAGGGGAGTGGCATTCCTGAGAATGAAGACACGATGAGTTCGATCATTCTCGGCACCTCAATGCTCACGGGTGGGGGAGTCCCGGTGGCGGGCGAGTATGAGGTCAAGAATGTGATCGCCATGAAAATTATGGATCTGCTTGGCGTTGGCGGCTCCTTTTCCGAGTACTATGCGATGGATTTCGCGGCAGACCTTGTGTTGATGGGGCATGACGGGCCAGGGCACATCGGCATTGCACAGGACAGGATCAAGGTACGTCCGCTGCAGGTGTATCACGGGAAGATTGGCAAAGGACTTTCGGTTGAGATGTCTGTGAAGCACGGGCCAGTTACGCTGCTGTCTGTTGTTGAGGACAAGGAGCGGGGATTCCAGTTGCTGGTTGCTGAAGGTGAGAGTGTTCCAGGCGAGATTCTTGAGATCGGCAATACAAACAGTCGCTACTGGTTCCCGCTTGGGGCGAGGCGTTTCGTTGAACAGTGGAACACACATGGTCCGGCGCATCACTGCGCTATCGGTGTTGGCTACATCGCAGAGCAGCTTGAGAAGCTGGCAAGTTTATTGGAGCTTGGTTTCATTCAGGTCTGTTGAGTTTCATCAGTTGTGATTTTACGAAGGATGGATTGGATAGGGTCGTAAGAGGAGGATGAACGATGGGAGTAGCGACAGGGACAATCATTTCGAAGATCAAGTATCGCGTGGACGAAAGCCGAACCGAGAGAGCTAGGTGCCTGCAACCAGACCTGGACCGTGAGTACATCGTTCCGGTGCTTATGAAGTCTGTCCAGATACTCGAGCTTTTAGGGAGGGAGCCGCAGGGTTTGCGGATCGAGCAGATTCACCAGAGGACAGGTTGCGCGAAGACGACGGTTTATCGAATCGTGCGAACGCTGGTGGTGAGCGGCTATCTGGTTCATCGCGGAGACGGAACGTACTCGGTCGCAAGAGCGGGGCTCGGATTCAGTCTTTCTTTCCATGCGGACGGCGCACCTACTATTTCGAGATAGAAATGGTTTCCGGATGAGACGGAAAGGCGTATGTTTATCCGTCGTAGCCAAACTGAGACATTTCTTGAGGTGCGAAGCATCGTATGAAGAGAATGCAAGCCGTCAGTCAGCTCTATCGGACTATCCATGTATGCGGAACTCTGTTTGCCCTCTCTTCCATCGCATGGGGAGCGACTGCTATCGATACGAAGCCGTTTGGTTTGAAGTGCGACTCGCTGGTTGAGCCGCTGGGAATCGATTCGCCGAATCCAGTGCTCTCATGGCGGCTACAGGATAATACGTGGGGTGCGAAGCAGACGGCGTACGAGATTATGGTATCCAGCAAGGCTGATGCGAGTGGCGTGAAGGCAGCAGATGTCTGGGACAGTGGCCGTATTGTGTCGGAGCAGTCTGCCGGCGTGCCGTATGCTGGTCCTCCACTTGAGGCTCAGAAGAGGTACTACTGGCGTGTGAAGGTGTGGGATAAGCAGGGGAAGACCTATCCGATTAGCGTCAGCAGTTGGTGGGAGATGGGACTGCTTACGTCGGCAGCCTGGAAGGGTAAGTGGATCAGTTACGAGTCGCCGGAGCTGCACAGTATTCGTGAGGCCGGAGCTGTGTGGATTACGAATGCTGCTGTGCCGAACTACGCGACACCCGGCGATACGCATCATGATTTCCGCTTCGCCTTCGACTTGAAACAACCTGTGAAGCGTGCTGTTCTTTACACGACGGGCCAGGACACTGCGGCTGCGTGGGTGAATGGGAAACAGGTTCTGGAGGCGCAGCGTCTGACGCCGTGGAAGCAGATGCCTTGGGGCACGTACTTCAGCAAGGATGTTACGGCAGAGCTTCGCGATGGGCGGAATCTCTTGGCTATCGACATTACGCACTTCGATGTGCGTGGTGGGCGGGGTCCGATTGAATCGCAGACACCGATGAGCATGTCGCTTTATCTAGTGCTGAACGATGGGTCCACGCAGGTGCTGACAAGTGCATCGGATGGGTGGAAGGTTGCACTGAATGCCGGGGAGGAATGGACGTCGGAGCAGTACAACGACTCTTCGTGGAAGAAGACGGAGCGGTTTACACCGAAGTCTCCAGCGGCGGGAGGTAGCGTGGTTGGCTATCCCTGGCCAACTGGGCCGGTCACGATACTGCGCCGCACATTTTCCGAGTCAAAGCCGATCGTATCTGCGCGTCTCTACGCCACGGCTCTGGGATCCTACAAGGCTCACATCAACGGTAAGGTTGTGGGCGATCAGATACTCGCGCCCGGATGGATGGACTATCGCGCGCATGTGCCGTATCAGGTATACGACGTGACATCACAGCTGGTGCAGGGAAAAAATGCCATTGCTGCCTACCTTGCGCCCGGTTGGTACAGCACGCCACTGATGTGGTTTCGACAAGGCAATAACTATGGGAGTACGCCTCCTGCGTTGAAGGCGCAGCTGCGGATTGAGCATACGGACGGCTCCATTGAGTGGATCAGCACGGATGAATCGTGGAAGGCTGATCTGTCTGCGATCCTCAGCGCCGAGATCTACGACGGAGAGACCTATGACGCGCGGCGGGTGCAGCCCGGCTGGGATACGGCCTCGTTCTCCGACGCGAAGTGGAGCCCTGTCAGCTTGGTCTCGCCGAAAGAGCCAAAGATTGTCTCGCAGTACTTCCAGCCAATTCGCGAAGAGAAGGTGCTGACCGCGAAGAGCATCACGAGCCCCATCCCTGGCGTATACATCTATGATTTCGGCCAGAACCTGACCGGTGTACCTCGCCTGCATATCAAAGGACGCCGCGGTGATGACATCAAGCTTCGATTTGCCGAGGTGCTGAACCCGGATGGAACGATGTACACCGATAATCTGAGGACCGCAAAGGCTACGGATCACTTCATTCTTGCGGGCAACGAAGCCGGTGAGTCTTACCAGCCGCAGTTCACCTTCCATGGTTTCCGGTATCTGGAGATTACTGGCCTGAATGCGAAGCCCGGGCTTGAGGCGGTGAAGACGGTTGTCTTCCATACCGATGCTCCATTTACAACGCGGTTCGAGACCGGGAACAAGATGGTCAACCAGCTTTGGAGCAATGTTCTCTGGGGACAAAGGTCCAACTTCGTCGGTGTGCCGACCGACTGTCCGCAGCGCGATGAACGCCTGGGTTGGAGCGCGGATGCGCAGGTCTTCTGGCGTACGGCAGCCTACAACATGGATCTCGATGCATTCACTCGTAAGTTTTCGGATGATTTGCGCGGCACGCAAGTAGGTACTCCGATGTATGGAATCTTCGCGCCGGGGACGATCGCTCCGAACGTTGGCTTTGGGCCAGGATGGAGCGACGCGGGCGTCATTATCCCCTGGACGGGGTGGATACAGTCCGGAAATAAGCGAGTGATCGAAGAGAATTGGGATGCAATGGAAAGCTATCTGGCAGCGATTCATGAGAAGAATCCCAATTATCTCTGGAGGAATGGAATAGGCATTCCCTTCGGCGACTGGCTTACGCCAACGCAGACGACGCCAGAGGACCTGATCGCAACCGCCTACTGGGCTTATGACGTCACGTTGATGAGGGAGATGGCGGCAGCGTCTGGCCGGTCTGCAAAGGCCGCGGAGTATGGTGAGCTCTTCGAAAAGATCAAGGCAGCTTTCATTACGGCGTATGTGCGTCCTGATGGCTTTGTTGGAACTGTCGATAAGTTTCCAAGCATTCCGCCGCCAACGATCTCGCCTGACTCCCAAAGTGGCAAGGCCGACGCAGTTGTTGAGACCCAGACGGGCTATGTTCTCGCGCTCTACATGAATTTACTTCCAACGGAGTTGCGGGCGGCTGCAGCAGAGAGGCTGGTTCGTAAGATCGAGGCTAACCACTGGCTGTTGGGAACAGGTTTTCTGGGCACTCCCTATCTGCTCGCGGTGCTTTCGGATACAGGACATAACGATGTGGCGTATCGCCTGCTTCTGAACAAAGAGTATCCTTCCTGGGGTTATCTCATCGAGCATGGCGCAACTACAACGTGGGAGCGATGGAACGGCGACCAGATGATGGGAGATCCCAGCATGAACTCCTATAACCACTACGCGTACGGCGCTGTTGCGGAGTGGATGTATCGCTATGGAGCCGGTGTGGACACGCTTGCCAGTGATGCGGGCTTCCATACGATTTACCTTCATCCAAACTTCGACGCCCGGCTTGGCAGCCTGAACTTCTCTTATGACTCACCCTATGGAGTGGTGACGTCGAACTGGAAGACAGTGGGTGCGGATGTGGTCTGGAGCGTGACTGTTCCTCCTAACTCGATGGCAACGCTACCTCTTGCATCTTCGAAGCAGTATTCGATGACACTCGATGGACAGCCACTCGAAAAGAGTTCCAAGGTACACGCGAATGGTAGCGTGGGGTATGAACTTCCTGCGGGCACCTACTCCTTTAAAGGGACGCTGACGACTGCGGTTACAGCGATGGGCGCGAACGGCTCCATGTAAAGCATGAGTTATGGGCAATGCTGCCTCTCACTTATGTGTTTGTTGAGGTGTGATGCCTAGTTCAGCTTGTGTGGCGCTTCTAGGAACTCGTTGAAATTCGCGTGAGTGTGCGGGTGGCGTTGGGATTTGCGCGGCGTCTCGACCGATTCTTGGCTCGAAAGGCGTGTTTGCGGGTGTTTACGCG
>Ga0193717_1001088_pt1 | contig 17019 bp, 23 predicted proteins | sample U2c2metaG_FD_145900 | JGI IMG/M metagenome (GOLD analysis project Ga0193717, IMG submission 145900) | Soil microbial communities from a riparian zone of the East river system, Colorado, United States - U2c2 | ecosystem: Environmental > Terrestrial > Soil > Riparian zone | place: USA: East River... | reverse complement strand
CTCGTACCGGGTTGTACTCGACTGGCGCTGCGCCACCGAGACCCAGAACTTGACACAGCTCGGCAACGCCGCCAGCAGGAAGCTGGGCCGGCGAATTATGTGCTTGATTTCCGGCGCGGGACACTAGTCCGCCTCCCCCCTTAGGTATCTGTTCGTCGGCGCGGACTTCACACGAAGATCCAAGGGCGGGCCCTAACAAGAGTGCCACTGGCCCGGTCTCCGTGGGAGCCGGGCCAGTGATCATGTGTCGAGCTTTGCCGCCGGTGCCAGCCACGCGCTGCTAGCGGTTCGAGAAGAGGGCGCGGACCTTCGCGTTGCGCAGGTAGAGCCCGGCGACGACCGCGATCCCGACGTACACGGGGAACAGCGTCGTCGACATCAGGGGCGCTTCGACGCGGACGTGCGCGCAGACCGCGCCGCCGAGGTAGCCGGTGAGCAGGAGCGCCCCGAGCACGGACGTCCGTGGCACGACGTAGAGCGCGACGCAGAGCAGCTCGAGGACGCCGATCGCGAACGCCTGCCCGGCGGGAAACCCGAGGTCGCGGAAGGACTCGACGACGGGCTCGATGGCGAGCAGGTGGATCACTGCGTCGAAGAGCAGAAAAGCGCTGACGAGGACGCTGATGACGCGTCCGACGGTCGCGGCGCGGTCGGTGGTGGCTGGGGTCTCGGTGATCGCTGTGGTGTGCATGGGAGAACTCTGACATCCGACAAGTTGAGTTGTCAAGACAAAAAAAGTTGTCGGTGGACAGAAAGGGCATCAGCAGGTGAGAGCCTTGTTGGCGGCTCGGGCGAGCCCAAAGGTCAGGGCAGCTCCGCCGCTATCCCCGTGATGAGGTGCGTCAGTGCTTGTTCGAAGCGGACGTCTGCCGGCGGGACGTCGGCCAGTACGGCCAACAGCCCGGGGAGGTCGTCGGCGAGGGTTGTCAGGTTCGGGTAGTCGCCCGTGGCCAGTTGGGTCGCGACGAAGCGAGTCGCCTCCTCTGGCGGGCGGGCCGGCGGACCTGGCTCCAGGTCCGTCTTCAGTACGAAGCCGCTCACGAAGTCGGTCATGGTCGCGATCACCGCCAGCCTTCGCGGCGCCGGCAGGGGCAGGGTCGCTGTCGCCGCGAGGGACTGTTCGAGCCTGCGGATCGCGTGCACGCTCAAGCCGTCGCTCGTCATGCCGGTCACCGCCCACGGGTGGCGGTTCAGTACGGCCCTGGTTTGGCGGGCCACGGCCCGCAGCGCGTCCGGCCACGCGGCGGGTAGGGAGCCGTCGACCAGGAACTCGGCCATGATCTGGTCGTTCATCATGGCCTGTAGGTCCTTTTTGGACTTCACGTAGTGGTACAGCGTCATCGTCGCGACGCCGAGGTAGTCGGCCACCGCGCTCATCGTCAAGGGAGTGCCCCGGTCGGCGACCGCCATCGCCGCGGTCACCACGTCGTCCGGGCTGAGCTGGGCGTACGGCCGCTTGTTGCGCACAATCGTATAGCCTACTAATCTCGGATTCGTACGTCATACGAATCTGGGGGTCGGACATGGGACGGGTTGCTGTTGCCACTGGCACCGGTGCGCCGGCGGACGTGATCTCGTTGGTGGCGCTGGACGTCGCCACGCCAGGACCCGGGCAGGTGCTCGTCGAGGTCGCCGCCGCCGCCGTCAACCACTCCGAGCTGCTCGCGCTCAAGGGCGGGCCCTACGCCGATGGGCTCACCTTTCCGGTGTCGCTGGGTTACGAAGGAGCCGGGATCGTGGTCGCGGTCGGATCCGGCGCCACGGCGACGGTCGGCGATCGCGTTGCCTGGGCGCCGAGTCCTGGCGCGTGCGCCGACCGAGCGATCGTTCCCTACGTCCTGCTCGTGCCGGTGCCCGACGCGCTCGACCTCGTCGACGCGGCCCGCGTGCTCACCGCGGGCGTCACCGCACGGTTGCTCGCCGACCTGACGCCCGTCGCCGGGCGAGCCGCCCTGGTCTGGGGTGCGGGTGGGGCGGTCGGACGGGCGCTGACCCACGTCCTGGCCGCCGAGGGCGCCGACGTGACCGGCGTCGTCGGGTCGGCCGGACGGCACGTCGCGGCCGGCCGCGTGCTCGACCGGTCCTCAGTGGACATCGCGGAAGCCTTGGGGCGCACCATGGACATCGTGTACGACCCGGTCGGCGCGACCACCTACGCCACCGACCTCGCGGTGCTCCGACACGGCGGCCACCTCATCGGGTACGGCGAGCTGTCCGGCGCGCTGCCGGTGGTCCGGCTCGACGATCTCATGGTCAACGGGGTCTTCGTGACGAAGTTCGGCGGCGGGGGCCCGGACTTCACCCTCGGAGACCTGCGCCGCATCGGCGCGGAAGCGCTCGCGGCCGCGGTCGACGAGCCGGCCCGGATCGCGGTCGGCGCCGACTTCCGGCTCGACGACGTCGTCGCGGCCTACGAACACCTCGGTGGCACGCCGCGCGGCAAAGTGGTTGTCACACCGTGAGATGGGCGTTCGCCCAGTCGGCGAGCCGGTGCCAGCCGAGGTCCGGGTAGTCGCGACGCAGACCCTCGACGTCGACGGACATGCCCACCGAACCGAACCAGCGGAACATCGCCGCGAGGTCCGGTGAGTGCGCCTCCGCCGCCGAGATCGGCGCCTCGACGAACCGCAGCTCGCGGCCCAGCGCGGCACCGAGCGTCGCGGCGATCTCCCGAGAGGTCAGCTCGTCCGACGCGATGTCGACGCGCCGGCCGACGAACTCCTCGGGGTGGGTCAGCACGTGCGCGGCGAACGCGCCGATGTCGGCCGCCGCGATCATGGCCAGTGGCTTGTCCGGCGGCAGCGGCACGCTGAGGATGCCCCGCGCGTAGGACGACCGGTGCCAGGACCCGTTGTACTGGTCCATGAACGCGGCGGGTGCGATCACCGTCCACGGCACCGACTGTGTCATCAGATGCCGCTCGATGCGGAACTTGCTGTCGAAGTGGGGGATACCGGTCCCTCGGTCGGCGTTCGTCGCCGACGTGAAAACGATGTGCCGCAGGTGCGCGGCGGCGTCGATCAGCCGGACGCCGTCCTCGACCTCGGCGTCGACCGACGACTCGAACGGCGTGGTGACGGCGAACAACGTGTCCACGCCGTCGAGTGCGGCGTCGAGCGAGGCGCGGTCGCGGAAGTCGGCATACGCGACATCGGCGCCGAGGTCGACAAGCGCCGTGGCCGCGGCCGGGCGGCGGGTCAGTGCCCGCACGCGGTGGCCCGCGGCGAGGAGCGCGCGGGCGGTCGCGCCGCCCTGCGCGCCGGTAGCGCCGGCGACCGCGTGGTAATTTATCTGCGTCATGCAGATAACGTAGAGCACAATGTCTGCGTCACGCAACTAATTAGTGAGGGTGGTCATGCGGCGCACCGAGCGGTTGGCCGAGCTGGACGGGGTGTCCCGGCAGTACCTGGCCTCATATGTGCTGTTCAACCAGGCCGTCGCCGACCGCCTCGGCATGCACCCGACCGACGTGCAGTGCGTCGGCCTGTTGGCGCAGGAGTCCGCGCCGCTGACCACCGGCCAGGTCGCCGAGCTGACCGGCCTCACGAGCGGCTCCGCCACGCGGCTGGTCGACCGGTTGGAGCGCGCGGGTTACGTGCGCCGCGAGCGGGACACCCAGGACCGCAGACGGGTGCTCGTGCACGTCGAGCCGGCCAAGCTCGCCGAGTTCGCGAGCATGTGGGCCGACCTCAGCGAGGGCTGGGACGCGATGTTCGACGACTACACGGAGAAGGAGCTGGCGCTGCTGGTCCGCCACATGCGCAGGACCATCGAGCTGAGTGCCACGCAGCGGGAACGGCTACGCGGGTAGGTAGCCGTTCCCGCGCCCGTCAGTTGGGGTTCTGCGCGTGGGTCAGCGTCTGCCACGACACGAAGAGGCTGTTCGTCCCTTGTGGACGGCCGCGTTCGGTGAACGTCTTCGTGTTCGGCATGACGATGCCCTGCCTGGTGTTCAGCTGGTTGTAGCCGAGCGCGGTGCGCAGCCGGTCACCGATCTCCGGGTACAGGCTCTGCCCCTGGATCCTCGTCGTCTCCGCGAAGTCCGCGATCGACGCGATGCCGTAGCCGGTGTGGGTGAAGTCCCGGCACGTCTCCTGGGTAAGGCCCTCGGAGAACGTGCTCTGGTTCTGCCAGTAGCGGATGATCTCGTCGCGGGTGTCGATGCCGCTGCCCGGCGGGGTCTTCGGCAGCGCGCCGTCGCTCGCGAGGTACACGAACGCCGGCACGCGGGTCCGGTACTTCGCGACCGCCCGGTCATAGGTGGCGCGGTCCTCGAGGAACACCGAGATGCCGAGCGTCGCCTCCATCATCGTCAGCTCCCAGTTGCCGTTGCTGGTCGCGTTGCCGTTGACGATCTCGGGCAGGTAGACGTTGCGCAGCATGGTGCCGAACCGGCCGGAGTTGGGCCAGTTGCCGTACGCGTACTTGATCAGCTCCGCGGCCTGCGCCCACGAGACGCCCGACCACGCGGACTGCAGCGGCGCGTTGCTGTTCGTGTGGTCGGTGATGGTGCCGGACCACGCGTCCATGATCTGGATGGACTTGGTGGCGTAGCGGGTGTCCTGCGTGAAGTACCACATCAACGCGAGCGTGTACGCGGCGATTGCGTCCTGGCGCTCGTCGGTGCAGCCGAGGTTGGGGTCCGAGTACGGGCCGCACTCGACGACCGAACGCGGCCGCGGGGTCCGGTTCAGTGACGCGTAGGTACTGGCGGCCATCTGGTCGTAGGCAGCGCGCCACGGTTGGGCGTTGGCGTTCACCTTCGTGCGGACGAAGTCGAGCATCGGCCGGCTGACGAGCACACCGGGGTGAGTGAAGGTCGGGGGAGCGGCGGTAGCGGGGGTCGACTGGGTGCTGAACACCAGCAACAAGGCGAAGAACGCCACGACAAGCCGCTTGCAGGGGGCGGACATGAACCCATGGTGTGTGGTCTAGACCACAGGCGTCAATAGACCATTTGGTCGACGGTGGGCGACTACTCGCCGTGTCATTTCAGGTTCACCCGGTGAGGCGAGGGTTGACTCCGAGTCGAACGGGGTACCTGAGTCGGTGAGTAAGGCTTACAAGGAGGTGCAGGAAGCATGCTGATCCTCGGCTTGCTGCTGGTAGTGGTGAGTGGCGCCGCTGGAGTGCTGCTGATCATCGACAACAACGGCGGTGCGGAGCAGACCGTCACGATGTTCGGACGTGACCTGGGCAGCTTCACCATGATGCAGGCGTTCGTCGCCGGTCTCGTGGTGGCGCTGGTGTTCATGCTGGGACTGTGGATGATCATGTCCGCCGGTCGGCGTGCGCGCGAGAACCGGTCCAGGTACCGCGCCGCACGCAAGGAGGCCAAGTCCGCCACCGCGGAGCGGGACGACCTCGCAGAGCAGCTCCGTCACGAGGAGGAGCGGCGCGAGCCGGTCGGCAGCCACACCGACACGATGGCGACACCGCCGTCCGGCACCCCGGTGCGGAACCACGACCCCCGTGCCCAGGCGGCCGCCGCGCCGCCGCAGCAACCCGCCCGGCACTCGGCCCAGATGGGGCAGCAGCAGCCGGTGATCACCAACATCAAGCCCGGCAACTCTCCCACCAGGTAACCGGGCCGCGTAAAGCGCGATCGGCCACGACGACTCCACCCGGTATCGGTTCTCTGTCCCCCGGTGCACCGGTGCCGCAGTCGTGGCCGGTCGTGCGCGTCTGTGTCCTGGATACTCGACACCATGGACCGGATCGGACTGCTCTTCGACGAGATCGCCGACCGGTACGACCGGGTGCGGCCCCGCTACCCGGCGGAGCTGTTCGCCGACGCGGCCACCCTGACCGGGGTGGCGGCCGGCGCCTCGGTGCTGGAGGTGGGCTGCGGCCCTGGCCAGGCCACACTCGACCTGCTCGCCAGAGGTTGGCGGGTGCACGCCGTCGAGCCGGGACCCGCGATGGCCGCACGGGCAGAAGCCAACACGGCCGGTCGGCCGTTCGCGGTGGACGTCTGCCGGTTCGAGGACTGGGACCGCGCCGGCCGCACGTTCGACATGCTGTTCTCCGCCACCGCCTACCACTGGGTCGCGCCAGAGGTGCGGTGGCGGCTCGCCGCCGAGGCGCTGCGGCCGGACGGCTCGGTCGTACTCGCCACCAACCGCACGGTCGCGGGCGGCACCTTCAACGACGTGTACCGGGCGTCGATCCCGCTGCACGCCCGGTACGCGGGTGACGTCGTCGTCGGCATGTCGCCGGACGCGCGGACGATCCTCGACCAGATCCACGCGGTGCCACCGGATCTGGGCCCCATCTGGCAGGCCGCGGAGGACAAGTCCATGGCCAGCCTCGCGGGCGAGGAGTTCGAGCCGCCTGTGATCCGGTCCTACGAATGGGACGCCACCTACGACGCGGCCGACGCCAAGGCCCTGCTGTCGACGTACTCGCCGTACCTCCGCATTCCGCCGGAAAGTCGCGAACCGCTCCTCGAAGGTATCGCCGAGCTGATCCGCGCGGACTTCGGCGGCACCGTCAGCCGACGCTATCTCGCGGTGCTGGCCGTGGCGCGCAAGCGCGAGCGGTAGCAGTATCGGTGCGGTGACCGACATCGATCTCACCGCGACCGCCGCGCCGCTCGGCGGCTCCCAGCCACTGCACGGGGTGCTCGTCGCCCCGGACGGCACCGGCCCGTGGCCCGGGGTGGTGCTGGTGCACGAGGCGTTCGGCCTCGACGAGGAGATGCGCAAGCACGCGCGCCGACTGGCGGCGGCCGGTTACCTCACCCTCGCCGTCGACCTGTACAGCCAGGGCGGTACGCGGCGCTGCCTCGTGTCGACCATGCGGTCGATGCTCAAAGGTGAGGGTCGGGCGTTCGCGGACATCGACGCGGGCCGCCGCTGGCTCACCGCGGCCGCCGACTGCACCGGGAAGGTCGGGGTGATCGGGTTCTGCATGGGCGGCGGGTTCGCGCTGCTGACCGTCCACTCCGGATTCGACGCGGTGTCCGCGAACTACGGCTTCCTGCCGAAGGAACTCGACGACGTGATGGCCGACGCGTGCCCGGTCGTCGCGAGCTACGGCGGCCGCGACCGGTCGCTGAAGGACGCCGCGGCCAAGCTCGACGACGCGCTGACGCGGGCCGGCGTGGTACACGACGTGAAGGAGTACCCGGCGGCCGGACACGCGTTCCTGAACGAGGAGGAGAGCGGGCCAAGATGGCTGCGACCGTTGCTCCGCGCCAGCCACGCCGGCCCGGAACCGGAGTCGGCGCAGGACGGCTGGCGCCGAATCGAAGCCTTCTTCGCAGAACACCTAATGAACACCCCAACGCCCTGACCCGGCCCTCCGGGCCATGCTGGAGGGGGTTAGACGTGTCCCCGTGGATCTTTGTGCGAAAGTCCGCGCCTGACCAACAGATACCCCAGGGGAACGTGACGGCACCCAGCCACCAACCACCGACCATCCGCACCGCCGGCCGGAACGCGACCAACACTTTGAATTCCGGGGAGGCGGACTAGGCTAGTCGAATGGGGGGCCGGAGGCCGAGATCTGGTGCTTGAGGACCTGAGCCTCGATGATGTCGATCGACTCCGTCGGTTCCGGTGCGATCGCGCGCCACGCTTCGAGTGCCTCCGCGGACTCGAACTGCTCGAACATGTTCACCCGGCCCGGCTCGACGGAATCCGGCGAGATGGACATGTCGACACAGCCGGGATGGGCTCTGGCACGCTCGACGACCACCCGCATGCCGTCGACCATCCGGTCCCGCTCGCTCGGGTCGACGTAGATCTTGCCTGCGACGATCACTGTCAACGCGAGCTTCTCAGGTAGAAGTCCTTGAGCGTGGGCACGAGGGTGGCGAGCGGCACCTCGTGGAACGTGCCGGGGAGACCGACGCACTCCGCGTTCGGCGCGACTTTTTCGATGGCCTGTGCGCCCGCCTGCAGCCACTCCGGTGAGCCGGTGCTGAACAGTGCCAGCGTCGGCGCCGTCAGCGTGGCCAGCATGTTCTCCGGCAGTGGGCTCGCGTCGCCGCCCATGGCCCGCGCGTCGTAGGCGAGCGTGTGGGCCATCGCCTCAAGGCCGGGCCACATGGGCATCTTCCTGGCCTCCTCGACAGCCTCTTCCGGCTGTCCGACGGCCTTGGTCATGAAGTACGCGACCGCCTCGCCGCGCCGGTCGGTGCTGGTCAGCTCGACGATCGTGTCGGTGTAGCCCTCCGGCGGCTGGGGCGCGTCCTCGCCGACCCGGTACGGCGGCTCCATCACCGACACGGCGTCGATCGGCGCGCCGCCCGCGGCCGCGATCAGGCACAACGCGCTGCCCGAGGAAAGGCCGTGCACGAACGCGCGGTCGCCGAAGTGCGCGATCAGCGCCTCGATGTCTTCGATCTCACGCTGCACGTCGTACGGCTGCGTGTCGCCACTCTCGCCACGGCCACGGCGGTCGTAGGAGACCGCCGTGAAGTTTCTGGCCAGCTTGTTGGCCAGCTCGGTCGTGGCGTTGTGGTCGCAGAACGCGCCGCCGACGAGGATCACGGTGGGGCCGGCACCGACCCGCTCGTACGCGATCTCGGTGCCGTCCTTCGAGATGACCTTGTCCATGAGGTGTCGCCTTCCGGTTGCCTGTTGACGATGCGTCGAGCAGGGCAGGACCGGATCGACACCGTTCCGCGAAAGTTGTCAGGTAGGCGGCTGCCTAGTCCACCGTCTCGCGGTGGGCGGGCACGTGCGGCTCCTGGAACAGGTTCTCGTACGCGGGCTGGTTGGTGGCGTGACCAGTGGCTTTGCCATTGGTGGCCTGGGACGTGGGGTGACTGAACAGCGACGGCACGGTTGCCGACTCGTCGTTCTTCGTGGAACTGGTAATGGTTCATGGTCCTTTCTGGACAGGCTGGGAGCGCGTTACTGCGCGTGAAGGAGCGGGTCGGCTCAACGGGGATCCCGGTGCCGCCGCTGGTCTCGTCTCCCCGGACGAGGTGCTTCCCAGTTGCCACCACCGTACACCGCGACGCCCTCGCTGGGGAGCACATTCGTGCGCACGTCACTTCCGTTGTTAGTGGCTTGTTAGCGGACTCGGGGACGCTCGGCCGTCGTCCCCTCACGATTGGAGATGAGATGACCAAGACGATCGGCCGCCTCGCCGACCGGATGCTCGGGTTAGTGGTCCCCAAGGCCACGGCCGGGGCGTGTCCGTGCAACGACACCGTGTGCGTGCCGTGTCCGAACGTGCCGGGCAAGGTGCGCAACGCCCGCTACAACTGCAACTGCACGAAGGTCACTTACACGGCCTGCTACACCGGCCCCTGCTGAGCCCGCTGACAACCGCCCCGGTGGCCGGTGCGGCCGCCGGGGCCAGCCACAGGAGACGCTATGTCCGTTCTGATCGCCGTGGTCGCACTCTTCTGCGTACTCGGCGTCGTCAACCTGCTGCTGTGCATCGGGATCATCCGGCGGCTGCGTGAACACACCGAGCTGCTCGGCGCACAGTCCGGCAGCGCCGCCGCGCGACCGCCCATGCGCGCGGTCGGCGAGGTCGTCGGTCCGTTCGAGGCGAACACCGTCGACGGGACGGCGGTCGGCAGCGCGCTGCTCACCGACACCACGGTCGTCGGGGTCTTCAGTCCCGGCTGCGGGCCGTGCAAGGAGCGGCTGCCGCTGTTCATCGAGCACGCCGCGACCCGGGACCGTGATCGGGTGCTCGCGGTCGTCGCCGGCAGCCAGGAGGACTCCGCCGACTATGTGGCACAGCTCACGCCCGTCGCGCTCGTGGTGCGCGAGGACGACGGCGGGCCGGTGACCACCGCCCTCGGTGTCCAGGGCTTCCCGTCGTTCGCGTTGCTGGACGCCGACGGCACGGTGCTCGCCAGTGGCATCACGCTCGACGCGTTGACCGTGCCGGCGTGAGACGGTTCGCGGTCGCCGTGCTGGTCCTGCTCGGCGCCGCCGCGGTACTGGCGCGCACGCGGCTCGTCGCGGTCACCGTCGACGGGGACAGCATGGCCCCGACGCTGCACCCCGGCGACCGTGTGCTCGTCGCCAGGGTCCCGTTGCGCCGGGTGCGCGCCAGGCAGCTCGTCGTGGTGGCACAGCCGTTCGACGTGCCACCGGCGAACAGTCCGCCGTGGCTGATCAAACGTGCGGTCGCGCTGCCTGGCGACGTGGTGCCCGCCGAGGTACCGGAACTCGCCGGCGCTCGGGTGCCGGCGGACCGGTTCGTGATCCTCGGGGACAACACCGCGCGCAGTTTCGACTCGCGTCGCGTCGGCTACTTCCACGCCGACGCGCTGCTCGGTGTCGTTGTCTCCCGGTTTCGCTGAGTCTCCCGGTTTCGCTGAACCGAGTCGAATTCAGCTCTTCTTCGCGCGGGTACGGCGCTTGGCGGCCGGCTTCGCGGCCTTCTGCTCCGCGTCCGCCTTCGCCTGCCGGTAGGCCTCGACGACGTGTGAGGGGATTCGGCCGCGGCCGGACAGGCCGAATCCGTTCTCGTTCGCCCATGCCCGGACCTGGCCGGCGTCGTTCGCCGCGCCGGAGCCGTTTTGACTTGCCTTCGAGCCGCGCTTGATCCGGCCGCCGATGCGTCGCGCCGACTCCACGAACTCGGCAAGGCCGCCGCGCAGCCGTTCCGCGTTGTCCTCCGTCAGGTCGATCTCGTAGGTGACGCCGTCGAGACTGAAGAGGACGGTGGAAACATCCGAAGAAGTCGTGCCGTCCAGATCGTCGACAAGTTGAACCAATACTTGCTGTGCCATCGTGCTGCTCCTGGGACGCCCGTGTGCACGAGGATTCGTGCATACCCGTTGGTTTGTGCTCGCAACTTAGCAAATAATCAGCGTAAGAGTTCGCCAGCGCAAGTGACCTGCGTGTTTTAGTTGTAACGAGTCGACGCAGAGTGCTGGTCTCAGGACGCGCCGTTTGGAATAGTGAGAGCAGCGTCTCTGGCCAACCATCGGATTAGAGGGTCCGGGCGGTTGTCACGGCGTCAGCGGGTACGAGGTCCGACACCTATTCTCACAGGTTCAGACCACTGGTGCACGCCGTCGCCGTCGCTCTCCGTCAGGAGCGGCTACCCGAGTTCACTCGTGTTTGACGTCCTATTTGTCCGAGGGGTGTGGCGCTGCGGTGCCGGATCTGCTTACTTGTGCTGGACCAGGTTCACTGCCGAAAGTCGGGTGACGTCAGTCGTGGATCTCACAGTCGGAGCGGAGACCGCTCGCCCAACGCCGTCTCACGAGGTCAGGCCCATACACGGGCCGCCGAGAGGCATCTGGCCCCAGCTCGCCACCTACCTCTTCATCCTCGGTCCGTTCGCCGCGCTCATCGCGGCCGTGCCGCTGACATGGGGGTGGGGGCTCGGCTGGCTCGACATCGCGCTCGCGGCCGCCTTCTACACGGCGACGTGCCTCGGGGTGACCGTCGGCTTCCACCGCTACTTCACGCACCGCGCGTTCAAGGCGACCCGCGCGCTGCGGGTCGCGCTCGCGATCGTCGGCAGCATGGCGTTGCAGGGTCCGATCACGCACTGGGTCGCCGACCACCGCCGCCACCACGCGTTCTCCGACCGGGACGGCGACCCGCACTCGCCGTGGGCGTTCGGCACCGGGCCGGTCGCGCTGGTCAAGGGGTTCTGGCACGCGCACATGGGCTGGGTGTTCGACCGCAACCTCACCAACGCCGAGCGGTTCGCCCCCGACCTGTTGGCGGACAAGGACATCGTGCGGGTGCACCGCCAGTTCGGTCTGTGGACGGCGGTCACGCTCGGCGCGCCCGCGGTGCTCGGCGGACTGCTCACGTGGTCGTTGTGGGGCGCGGTGACCGCGTTCTTCTGGGCCGGCCTGGTGCGGGTTTCCGTTCTGCACCACGTCACGTGGTCGGTGAACTCGATCTGCCACATCGTCGGCTCGCGGCCGTTCGCCGCGCGGGACCGGTCGGCGAACTTCTGGCCGCTCGCGATCCTGTCGATGGGCGAGTCGTGGCACAACCTGCACCACGCGGACCCGACCTGCGCGCGACACGGTGTGCGGCGCGGGCAGATCGACGTCTCCGCGCGGCTGATCTGGTTCCTGGAGAAGTTCGGCTGGGCCACCGATGTCCGGTGGCCGACACAGAAGCGCCTGTCGACCCTGGCCGCGCGCCGCTGACTCCGTCCACGCGGGACGGTCCGGCGCGGGGGCTACGCGCGTCTGACAAAAGTGGACAACGCGTACGGCACGAGGTCGCGGCCGCGGCGGAAGAGCCACGGCACGCCCTTGAACAGGAGCCAGCACCAACGCGCGACGCGGCCGGGCGTGCGGCCGCCGGCGCACTGCAGTGACACCTCGCGGTGCACCAGCGTGCCCGCCTGCGCCAACCGGTCGGCGATGGCGCGCGCGAGCAGCCGGTGGCCCAGCTCGGACGGGTGCAGCCGGTCGATCGCCCACGCGTCGAGCTGGTAGATCCCTGGTAGCTGCCCCAGATCGAGGACCGCGACGCCGTGCCGGTGGCCGACGGTGTCGAAGATGTCGTTGAGGGCGGCGATCCGCGACGCGAGCGCGCGCCGCAGCGGCCCCGGCAGCCGGAAGACGCGGTGGTGGTCGTGGTACCGCACGGTGATCACCACCGTCCCGGCGGCGGCGAGCGTGCCGACCACGTGGTCGAAGTCGGCGAGCAGTCGCACGGGGTCGAAGTCGGACCGCATGGTGTCGTTCATGCCGACCAGGAGCACGGCGACGTCCGGCCGCGCCGCGAGTGCCGCCGGTAGCTGGGTTTCCAGCACGCTGCCGACCCGCGAACCGCTGACCGCGAGGTTCGTGAGCCGGCCGCCGAGCGCGTCGGCCAGCATGGGCGCGAACCCGCGCCAGCCGCCGCCACTCGCGGGATCGCCGATGCCGACGCCGATGGAGTCGCCGAGCACAGCGAGAACGAGCCCGGCGGGAGCCGCGTCAACCAGCACGGCTCGCATCATCCGCCGGCAATCCGGACAACGAATGAGAACGTGGTGAGCGGCCGGTGGCGGCTGGGCGAACTCCCCGACTAGCCCGCCTCCCCGGATTTTTGAGTGTGGGTCGCGTTCCGGCGAACGATGCGGACTGCTGGTGGTTAGTGGCTGGGTGCCGTCACGTTCCCCTGAGGTAACTGTTGGTCAGGCGCGGACTTTCGCACAAAGATCCACGGGACAGGTCCTAGTGCCGTGGGCGCTGGCGCGGCACGTCGACCTCGGCCGTGTCGGTGACCTCCGCGTAGCTCGACCGCACCACGCCACCTGGCTCGACGACGGCGAAAACCGGGTGGGCGGCCACTCGGAACGCGGCCTGCAGCGTGCTGCCTCGCTGCTCGCGGACCACGTCGCCGACCTGGCGGAGTCTGGCAACCAGGTTCGTCTCCGGGTTGTCGTCCGCCGCGATGACGACGGCGAGCACGCGTGCCTTCCGGTAGGCCCCGGCGGTCGCGACGAACCTCGGCAGCGCCGCGTCGCACGGACCGCAGTCTTCTTCGAAGAACCCGACGAGCGTCGGGCCGGTCAACGCCGCGCGGCTCACGGCCGCGCCGGACACGGTGGTGGTGGCGAAGTTCGCCACCGTCAGCCCGGCCGGGATGATCGGCGCCCGGCGCGAGTCGGTCGGCACCTCGGCCCGCTCACGGAGCCGGCGCATGATGCTGAGGACGATCATCAGGTTGAGCAACCCGAGCGCCGCGGCGAGCACGACGCCGACGACCAGCAGAGCCATGTCACGTCCTTGTGTTGGGCCTACCCGGCGCTCGCGAACCAGTGCGTCGGACGCGTCAGTGTGCCCGGAAACGTCGTCGCCGTGTCACCTTTCGCTGCGTTGAGCTGGAACTGCGTGAGAAACAACGCGTCGGTGAGGTCGGCGCCGCTCACGTTCGCGTCGCGCAGGTCCGCGCCGATGAGGTCCGCGCCGCGCAGGTCGGCCTCACGCAGGTCGGCGCCGATCAGGTACGCGCCACGCAGGTTCGCGCCGCGCAGGTCCGCCTTGCGCAGCCGCGCGCCGATGAGGTCGGCGCCGCGGTGGTCCTTCTTCCTGCGGATCTCGGCGCGCAGCGTTTCGCTCGTGCGGGCCAGCAGCGGGCGCACGCGACGCCGCAGCGCGTCGACGTCGGTCGACAGCAGCGTCGCGGCGTCGGCGTCGGTCAGGTCCGCCACCTCGGCGCGGGCCGCCGTCAGGTCCGCCGCCGGGGACCTGGTCACGGCTTCCGTGAGGTACCAGAGGATCTCGTGTAGCTGCCGCATCACCGCGAACACGCCGAACATCTCGGCCGCCGTGTCCGGCGCCTCCCGCCAGCTACGGCCGCCGTAGGTGACCTGGGCCACCTTCTGGCCCGCGCCAAGACAGTCGAACACCGTGCAGCCGGGAAACCCCTGCGGGCGCAGCGTTTCGTGGATGCCGCAGCGGAAGTCGGCGAGCAGGTTGGGACACGGCGTGCCGGCCGGCTTGTCGATCGCGAAGTCCGCCGACGCCGCGAAGGCCGGTGCCACACAACACAAACCGAAGCAGTTCGCGCAGTCGGCCCGCAGGGTGGTCATGACCGACACGGTAACGTGTTGGAGTGATCATCAATCGTAGGTCCGCCCTCAGCCTCGGCACCGTCGCGACCGCCGGCGCCGTCCTCGGCGCCGCCGCCGCTCCGGCCGCCGCCGAGCCGTCCGTCTCGTCCTCGGATCCCGTGCGCCGGGTCGCGCGCGTGTACGCGCGGGAGACCGCCCGAGCCGGTGGCGTCTGGTCGTCCTATCTGACCATCGGCGCCGACACGGTCGTCGAGGAAGGCGCCGACACCGTCGTCGAGGCGTACAGCGTCAACAAGCTCGCGGTCGCCACCGCGGTGCTCGACAAGATCGACCGTGGGCTGCTCACCCTCGACCAGCGGGTCGAGGTCAGCGCCGACATCGTGATCCAGGACACCGACGGGATCTTCGCGCTCGACCGCGCCTACCCCAGCTCGATCACGCTCGGGCACGCGATGGCCAACCTGCTGACCGTGTCGGACAACACGGCCGTGCGGCTGTGCGGGCTGGTGTGCCCGGCGCTGGAGCTGAACGAGATCCTGCGGGGCAAGGGTTTCGTGCACACCCAGGTCGTCCCGGTGTCCAATCCGAACCGGTTCTTCCTCGGCCAGACCACCCCGCGCGAGACGCACACGCTGCTGTCCCGTCTGGTCGCCGGTGAGCTGCTGTCGGCCACGTCGACCGACTACCTGCTGAACGTGGTCCGCTCGATGGCCGCCTTCAGCGACGGCATGCGCCTGAACCTGACGACGCCGCAACGCCTGCGCGTGGCGACGAAGGCAGGCTGGTTCGAGGCGGGCCGCAACGAGGCCGGCGTGGTTTTCGCGGCGGACGGTCGCCCGAGTGCCGTCTACTCGCTGTTCGCGGCCGGCCCGTTCACCGGCGACGCGACGGTCAACGACGAGGACTTCGGCGCGACCCACCCGGCGCTGCGAGCCCGCCAGGCACTGGGCAAGGCGCTGTTCGACTCGGTCGATGCCCTGCCGGGTGCCGGCACCCGCGCGGCGCGGACCCCGGCCTACCGCCCGTCCAACGGCGGCTGAGCGAGTCTCAGCGGGGCGAGCTCCGGGCGTTTCGGCAGCATGCCGTCGCCCGGCTCGCGACCGATCAGTTTGTTCCGAACGGTGTCGTGGACGGCCGGGTACACGTGGTGGCGTAGCCACGACCAGTGCCGGGCCGCCACGCGCCAGCGCGGTTCGCGTGTCGCGGGTGGCAGCGGCGCGAGCCACTCCTCCTCGGTCGGTGCGCCGAGCAAGGTCAGCAAGTGCGCCGCGACGCGCCGGTGGCCAAGCTCGCCGAGGTGCAGCCGGTCCGGGCCGTACAGGCGGTCGTCGTCGCACCACGGGTCGACGCGGACATCGACGAGCAGCGTGCCGTACTTCGCCGCCGTCGCGCTGATCAGATCGTTGAGCTGCCGCACGCGTGGCCGCAGCCGGCCGAGGCCGGGGAGTCGGGCGATGTCCGGCAGCGTGAACAACACCATCGTGCCGGCCACCTCGGACATCGCGGCGACCGTCGCGTCCAGAGCGGCGGCGGTGGTTTGCCAACGACTCTGCAGCAGGTCGTTGCCACCGCCGAACAACGTAACCAGGTCCGGTTTCAGCTCGGTAGCGAGCGGAACCTGTTCCGTCAGGATCTGGTCAAGTCTTCTGCCACGTACCGCGAGGTTCGCGTACCGCAGCTCCGGGGTGACGGCCGCGAGCTGCGCCGCCACCAGGTCCGTCCAGCCGCGGTAGCCGCTGCCGTCGGGGTACGGATCGTCGAGGCCCTCGGCGCAGCTATCCCCGAGCGCGACATATCTGCGGTACATCGCTTCACGGTAAACTCATGCGGTCTGCTTTGCGTGCACCCGTTGTTCATCTCACGTCTGGACGCTAGGCGCGCGGGACCGCGTTGAGGGTTCGCAGCCGGAACCCGAGCACGACCAGCGTGATCCCCCAGACCAGGGCAAAAGTGGCGATGGCGATCAGGAGCGCGATCGCCCCTTCGGCCGGCTGGACGATCAGCAGCAGCCCGAGCACGAGCGCGATCACCCCGGACAGGGCGAGAAACCACTCGTTGCGAATGACCTTGCGCAGCCGGACCGCCGCCGCGATCTGCGCGATGCCGGCGATGATCGCCCACACCGCGATGACCAACAACAGCACGACGACGGTGATCTGCGGCCAGATCAGCGAGATCAGGCCCGCCACCACGCCAAGCACCCCCAGCGCGATCAGGTAGCCGCGGTCGGAGCCGCGCCCCAAACCCATGACGATCGCCGTGATCCCGTCGAGCAGCGTGTACACGCCGAACAGAATGGCGAGCGACAAGACGGTGATCTCGGGCCACGCGATGGCGAGGATTCCGAACAGGATCGCCACCGCGCCCCGCAGAACGACAAGCTGCCACCGACGAGCGAGAAGTTCCAACACCTCCGAATCGTCGACCCCCGGCGCGCCAACGGCAACGCGATACCGAGAGATTCCGCCGTCCGAGTGGCCTGGCCGCCGCCCCACTCCGCGAGTCGCAGGTTCACGACCCGCGAGTCGCGGGCTCGTCGCCAGTCAGACCGGGTCG
>Ga0193717_1001087_pt1 | contig 17038 bp, 17 predicted proteins | sample U2c2metaG_FD_145900 | JGI IMG/M metagenome (GOLD analysis project Ga0193717, IMG submission 145900) | Soil microbial communities from a riparian zone of the East river system, Colorado, United States - U2c2 | ecosystem: Environmental > Terrestrial > Soil > Riparian zone | place: USA: East River... | reverse complement strand
ACGGCGAAGCGGCCAGGTCGTCGTCGATCAAGTACTCACGACGTTGACCGACGACGACCTGGCCGCTTCGCCGTTCCCGCACTTTCGGCATCCGATTCCCCGCTCGCCGCGCCAGGGGTCGGTGACGTTGCTCGGAGATGCCGCGCACACGATGCCGCCCATCCTCGCGCAGGGGACCAATCAGGCGCTGCTCGACACGATGGTGTTGTGCAAGGCACTCTCGGATTTCCGAAATCCAGCGATCGGCAGTAGCGGTGAGCTCTCGACCGCGCTGCGCTGGTACGAGAAGACCAGGCGTAGCAGGCTCAGCGCTGTCTCCTGGGTGGCGTCGCGGCAGATGTCCCAGAGTGAGTCGGTGTTGAAACCGGCCGCCATGATCTCGGACTCGTTTGGCACCTGGGCGATGACGACGTTCCTGCGTTCGATAAGCCACCGGCGGATATCCGCGGAAGTCAACCGAGACCTTTCTAGCCGGCTTGTCCGCAGCTGATGACCATCCCTACGCCTGTGAAGGGTCACGCGATGTCGACGACCGCCAAGGTGCCACCCGCCAAGCTGGCCCGCGTTGTCGAGCGGATTCGCCACCACCTGTATCGGCTCCATCAACGGCTGACACCCGCGCCGGCAGCGATGATCGAGATGATCCTTGCCGGTTGGACTTCGCAGGCGATCACCGTGGCGGCCCAACTCGGGGTCGCCGATGCCCTCGCCGACGGCCCGTTGCCGATCGACGAGTTGGCGGCGCGGGTGGACGCGGACGCGGACGCACTGCGCCGGCTGCTGCGGGCGTTGATCAGCAGGGGCGTCTTCCGTCATCGCCGCGACGGTCGGTACGAGTTGAATTCCATTGCCGACACCCTGCGTTCGGATGCACCGGCTTCGATGACTTCGGCGGCACGGTTCTACGGGTCGGCCGAGCAGCGCGAACGCTGGACCCTGCTGGTGGATTCGGTCCGAACCGGGACTTCGGTCGTCCCGGCATTGCGCGGCAAGTCGAGCTTCGACTACTTCGCCGAGAATCCCGAGCTCGCTGAACTCTTCAACCAGACCATGACGAGCGTGTCGGAGCTGACGGATGCGACCGTTGTCGCCGGCTATGACTTCAGCGCCTACCCGACGATCGTCGACGTCGGCGGCGGCCATGGCCCATTGCTGGCAACCATCCTGACGGCGGCGCCGGCCTCGCGAGGTGTCCTGTACGACTTGCACCGGGTTGTCGCGAACGCCCCAAACCTGTTGCGGGAGAACAATGTCGCCGACCGTAACGTTCGCGCGGAAGCCGGCCCCCGAGCGACGCTGTTGCTGGTGGAATTCGTCATCCCCGAGCACAACCGTGACTTCCCGGGTAAATGGGTTGATCTGGAGATGCTGCTGAACTTGGGCGCCCGTGAACGCACCGCAGCCGAGTACAAAGACCTGCTCAGCCAGGCCGGGTTCCGTATGACGCGGGTGGTACAAACGGCTTCGCCCCTCAGCGTGGTGGAGGCCAGAGCCGCGTAAGTACAACGGGCGGAACGCAAGAGCTGATCCGTTTGATTGGTATGGGAGGACGTAATAGTGAACGGTCCTGTTGTGAGCCTTGATGATCCGCAATCGCAGACAAAGCACTCATACACTTTCGTGCTCGTCCACGGAGGTTGCCACGACGGGTCCCTCTGGCAGCCGGTCATCGAACGGCTGGAGCAGCTTGGCCACACGGCATACAGCCCGACTGTGGCGGGACACGGCAAAGGGGTTCCCAAGAACGTCACCCATGCCGAAGAGACCCAATCCATCGTGGACTTCATCGTGGGTAGGGACCTAACAGACTTCATATTGGTGGGCCACGGCTACGCAGGCACCATCATCAGCAAGGCGGCGGAGGCCATCCCGGAACGCGTTCGCCGCCTGGTCTTTTGGAGTGCATACGTCCTCAATGACGGCGAGAGCGCGCTCGAAATGCTGCCAGATACCATTGAGCTGCTCACGCAGATGGCGGCTGACTCTGCCGACAACACCTTCATGATCCCCTTCGAGATGTGGCGCGAGGTGTTCATCAATGATGGCGACCCCGATCTCGTGCAGCGTGCCTACGACCAGCTTTCCTCAGAGCCGTTTGGGCCGTGGGCCGAGCCGTTGAAAATGGAGAAGTTCCATTCGCTCCAGATTCCACGCAGCTTCCTCGTCGGGACTGAAGACATGGTGGTGTCACCCGACGATTTGGGCTCCCGCATGTCGAGTCGACTCGGGGAGTTTCGGTTGGTCCAGATGCCGGGGAGCCACGAGGCGATCTTTACGAACCCAATCTGCGTTGCTGACAAGTTCATCGAAGCCGGACGCGATTAGACGTGGAGGCCCGCGCCTCGCGCCGACGGTAGCGTGAGGCTGTCGGTGAGTGGAGAGGATGACCAGATGGATCTGTCGGGCGTTGGGGTATGGAGCTCCCAACTGCGCTACGGCGATCCCGACCAAGCCACCGAAGCCGCTGCCGAACTCGACGAGCTCGGCTTCACCGCGCTGTGGATTCCCGACGCAGGCGGTCCGGTGCTCGATTCGGTCGACCACCTGCTGGCGTCGACCAAACAGGTCGTGATCGCAACGGGAATCCTCAACCTTTGGATGCACGAGCCATCGGACGTCGCCGCGCGGTACGCATCCACTACCAAGACGCACGGTGACCGGTTCCTCCTGGGCATCGGTTGCAGCAACTCCGCGCTCGTCGACTCCCTGGAACCCGGGCGCTTCCGCAAGCCGCTGGCCGCCACGCGGTCGTTCCTCGACGCCTTGGACGCCGCCGAGCAGCCGGTGCCCGTGGAGAATCGGGTGCTCGCGGCGGCCGGCCCGAAGATGCTGGAGCTGTCCGCAACGCGTACCCGCGGCGTCCATCCGTACCTCGGCACACCCGACGACACCCGCCAGGCCAGAGCGGCGCTTGGCGACGGTCCCCTGCTGCTGCCCGAGCTGACCGTCGTGCTGACCGAGAACCGTGACGAAGCCCGCGCCATCGGAACCGATTGGCTGCGTGCCTACATCGGGTTGCCGAACTACGCCAACAGGTTGTTGCGCGCCGGCTTCACGGCCGACGACGTGTCGTCGGTCAGCGACCGGGTGTTCGACGCGATCATCGCGTGGGGCGACGAGGAGGCCGTCCGGCGCCGGGTCGACGAGCATCGCGCGGCCGGAGCGGACCACGTATGCGTGCAAGTCCTCACCGCCGACCCAGGGGAGTTCCCGCGACAGCAGTGGCGCCGCCTGGCCGCCGCGCTTCTGTAGCGGCACCAGATACGGCGCCAAGGCCATCAGCATCCCGGAGGTCTCCTCGAATTCACGGTCAGGCGTCGATGACGCGATGATGCCAGCGCCGGCGGGCCGCCACATCTGACCGTCGAATTCGTATGCTGGAGCGCAGCGCCAGCGCCGCGCGACATAGAAACGTCAAGCACCATCCGACGTCATGCAATTCCGACGTGGCGCTGGGGCCGGCCAGCGGCCCTCCTGCGTGCGCGATTACGCTGGCGATCAACACCTCCCACGAGCAGACCGCCTCCTACTCTCAAGAAAAGGGGGAATCCATGCCGTTTTTCACCGTCACGATGCGCTCCGGGAGAACGGTGGCAGAAAAGGACGCCATATCCGCTGCCGTTCATGAAGCTAGCGTCAGCGCTGGCTATCCAGAGGACGACCACTTCCAGAGGTTCATCTCCTTGGAGGAAACCGACCTTCGCATTAGCCCTCTTTATCCCGATCTGCAGAAGCCTCGCAGCGAGCGTGTCCTGATGATCGAGGTGCTGGTCTCGTCAGGGACCGAGCAAGACAGGAAGCGCTCGCTTCTTTCCGCGATCGTTACTCGCCTACATGCGGCAGGAACGGACCCAAACGACGTCATGGTCTTCTTCAGCGAGATCGACCGTGCCAGTAGTTCCTTCGGTGGCGGCCGTACCGCCCCGCCTGTCGAGCTACGGCCTTGAACACTCACCCACCCAGCGTTCCTTTGAGGATTGCGGTGAGCACCCTAGTGCACAAGCGCTGGCTGAGTGTGCCCCGCCGAGCCGCGACGGCAGCCAGCTCGAACTTCTTGACCTTGCCGGATGGTGTCATCGGCAGTGCGTCCACGAAATGCCACGCGACAGGCATCTTTTGGCGTGCCAGGCCGCATGTGTGCAGGTGGCGGGTGAGCTCAGGTCGGACATTGCGTTCCTACTGAGGTCGCGCCGGAGACTCCCGGAACCGGCGCCGAGCAAGAGTAGGACCGCGAAGTAAGAGTTGAGACCATACTCTAGCTAACTCGCTGCTTCGTGCGCCTAGGAGCGGATGGATTTCATTGCGCCGGCCCATGTTTCGAGTTGCTCGAACAAGGTCCCAGCGGCGTCGTCGTGCAGCGCGGCCGGGTTGAAGCTAGAAAAGTTCTCGAAATCCGTGAACAGCGAGAACGAAAGCTGCTGCCGGACATGGGCAATCTGTAGCTCACTGCAGATCGCGCGAAGGTGCTCGATCGCTCGGGCCCCACCCAAGGATCCATAGCTGACGAAGGCCGCCGCTTTGTTGCTCCACTCGGCGTAGAGGTAGTCGATGGCGTTCTTCAGCACACCTGAGGTTGAGTGGTTGTACTCCGGTGTGACGAAGATGTAGCCGTCGTAGGCGCCGATCTTGGCGGCCCACGCCTTGGTGTGCTCGCCCGCGTACTGGCCCACGGAAGGCGGAATACCTTCATCCAGATGAGGCAATGGGAAGTCAACGAGGTCGATCAATTCATAGTCCGCGCCGCCGCGGCTAGCCGCTTTGCCCAGAACCCAGTCGGCGACCGCCTTGCCGTTGCGGCCAGGACGGGTGCTGCCAACGATTATTGCGATCTTGAGGCCGCTCACGAAAGTCCTTTCGAATTACAATGTTTCACTTGCCGGTTGAGGTGTGTGGGTGTCAACCGCTACGCGGTCCGGCAAGGCTCACGTCAGGTTGGCGCCCCCGTCGACCACGATCGTCTGGCCATTGACGTAGGCCCCGTCGTCGGAGAACAGGAACGCCACCATCGCAGCAAGGTCCTCCGGGACTCCCAGGCGATTCGACCGCACCGATGCGAGGATCTCACTACGCCATTCCTCGGTGGTGTTTTCCAGCGCCGCCCCCGTGAGGATCACACCAGGCGCGACCGAATTGCATCGCACGCCATGCTTGCCGCCGACCGTGGCGGTGTGGCGAGTGAGCCCATAAAGCCCGGCCTTCGCCGATTGATAGGCGACACGGCGGTCCTCACCCATCCAGACACTGGTTGACATCGTGTTGACGATCGCACCGCTGCCCTGGCCGATCATGATGGGCAGGGCGTGACGGATTCCGTACATGTAGCCGGTGAGTGTCACGTCAATGGTGTGCCGCCACACGTCGAGCCCGATCGACATCACATCGCCGTCCTGCTCCAGTGTGCGGGGCGAGAGGTCGGCCGCCACGTTGAACAAGCCGTCGAGCCGACCGAATTCCTTGACCGTGAAGTCGATGAGCTCCTTGTACGATGCCTCGTCGGTGATATCGAAGGACCGGGCAGCAGCCTTTCCATCCAACTCTCGGATCTCGTCGACGACCGCTTGAGCGGCGGACTCTTTGAGATCGGCCACCACGACGGCCGCGTCCTCCTCCACGAGGCGCACGGCCGTCGCCGCGCCGATGTTGCCCGGCGCCGCGCCAGCGACGATGGCGACCTTGCCCTCAAGTCCTCTCATTGCTCCGACTCCTTGCTCTCCTGGACAATGCCGATGCACCACAGCTCGCCCACCCGATCGAGCAGACCCAGGCGACGAGCCGGAGGATCGAATTCATTGGTCCGGCTCGTGATTCGGCCCGCATAGGTTGGCGGCGAGGCGATTCGGCCCCTGTGACGACCATGGGGCAAGCTGGAATCAAATGGCACCCGTGTGGGCCCCGGTCAGCCCCCCGGGTCTACTCGCAATCGGCTGACTCAACCATCCGCGCGCGTGACGAAGTCGTCTACCACCGCGGGCTGACGGATCGGCAGTTCCATTTGATGGCCGACGGTGCTCAGGTCGGGGTGGCGATGATGCGGGTGGCAGCCTCGACGGCGGCGGCGCGGCGGTGCGCGACGAGGGTGAGGTCGTCGGTCACGGCGTGGGGGTCGGGCCAGTGCGCCCAGGCCAGGCCGATTCCGAAGAGGATGACCAGCAGGTCTAGCGGCTGCCAGGCGCGGTCGACGTGGCCGCCGGCCTGGGCGGCTTCGATCGCAGCGATGGTCTGGGCGGGGATGGGGTCGCCGTCGGCCCGCGGTTCGTCGAGGCTGAGGCCTTCCAGATGTGCCCACGTCATCATGCGCAGGTGTTCGGGCTGCGTGCGGGCCAGGTCGTAGAGGTTGCCGACCCAGTCGGGGACGGCATCGGGGCGCAGCGTGACCGCGCGGAAGAACTCGGCGACATCGGTTGCCACCACTTCGCGGAAGAGGGCCTCCTTGTCGCCGAAGTGGGCGTAGAGGCGTTCCTTGCTGGCGTGCGCGGATCGTGCGATGCGGTCGATCCGGGCGCCGGCCAGCCCGTACTGAGCGAACTCGGCTCGGGCGGCCGCCAAGATTTCGCCGCGCAGCTCTGTCGTGTTTCTCACAGGAGAATCATATCCAAACGAACTGGTTCGTTCGGTAGTGTGGTGGCATCAGTCTGAGCGACGACATGCGAGGAGGGTTTCGATGGGTGGAGTGGTTGCAGTGGACCCGGTGGACATCGACACCATCATGAATCAACCCGGGCGGGTCCAGGCTTGGCGCCGCGTCGCAGAGACCGTCGCCGATCGGGTCGGACCGCTCGTCGACCTCTCCCGGCCATACGTCGACGGGCTGCAGAACCTGCCCCCCGATGGACGATTCCTGTTGGTGGGCAACCACACCCAGGGCGGCATCGAGGCCGTGTTGATCCCGTACCTGGTGCGGCGCGCGATCGGCATGCGGGTGCGGCCGCTGGCCGACCGTGGCATGGGCCGGATGCGCGGCCCGGCCGCTGACTTGTTCGCCGCCTGCGGGGTCGTCGTCGGGGCGCCGGAGACCGCCCGAGAGTTGATGCGCCACGACGAACCGATTCTGGTGTTCCCCGGCGGTGGCCGTGAGATCCCCAAGTTCAAGGGCGAGGAGAACACCCTGCGCTGGCAGGGCCGCGCCGGATTCGCCCGCCTGTCCGTCGAGAACGACTATCCGATCGTGCCCGTCGGGCTGATCGGCGGCGACGACATGTACCGGAGTCTGACCACACGCGAGGGTCTGTGGGGTCGGCTGAGCCAAGGCCTGACCGAGAAACTGTCCGGTCGCGCCGACATGGCGATGCCGCTCATGCATGGGATCGGGCCCACCCTGATCCCCCGGCCGCAGCGGATGTATCTGCGCTTCGCTGCCCCCATCGACGCCACCAAACCCGCGCGGGTCTCGGAGGAGAAGTGGGTGGCCGCCGTCAAGCAGAACACCCAGGAATCACTTGAGCAGGTCCTGGCCGACCTCCTGGCCATCCGCGACGGCGATCCCTACCGGGAGCTGAACCCACTGGCCTGGCGCACTGCGACCCAGCCGCCAGCCGAACTGAAAGGCGGCCTGAACCATGGCTCCCACATTCGCTGAGGTCTCCAAGTCCCGCTACATCGTCCTGACCACGTTCACCAAGGATGGCCGGCCCAAGCCGACCGCCGTCGGGGCTGCTCCCAACGGCGACCGCCTGCTCGTCCACACCGAGGAAGACTCGTGGAAGGTCAAGCGGATCCGTAACACTGCGCGTGTCACCGTGGCGGTCTGCGACATCCGCGGGCGGCAAAAGGGTGAGCCGGTCGAAGCAGTGGCCAAGATCCTCGACAAGGCCGAGACCGCGGATGTGCAGCGGGCTGTCACGAAGCGGTACGGGCTATTCGGCCGACTGTTCGACTTATACCTAAAGCTGAGCGGGGTGGACGAGAAAAGCATCGGAATCGAGCTCAAGGCCGGGTAGTTGACGCTCGGGCTGGACCCGGTTTTATCCCCAGAGCGATTGTCATTCACACGCCCTGTGGCGCTACCAAGCGGTGGCGCCGCCGTCGACCGGGTAGTTGGCGCCTGTGATGTAAGACGCCCGATCAGAAGCGAGGAAGGCCGCGAGCTCCACGATCTCCTCGGGTTGACCGAACCGCTTGAGAAGCGTCTTTCCGGTTATCGCATCCCGGGCCGCCTGGTCGTCGCCGAGGTCGCGGTCGCTGGCCGGGGTCAGGAACGGCCCGGGGCTGATCGCCACCGCACGGATCCCATGGCGCGCGCCTTCAAGCGCCAACTGCCGCGTCATGGCGATGACGCCAGCTTTCGCTGCGACGTGCCCGACGATCGGCGGCGTCTCTGCGGCGATCATGCCTGCCACGGACGCGATGTTGATGATGACACCGCCACCGCGGCGGACCAGGTGCGGCCAGGCGAACTTCGACACGAAGAAGGGAATGTCGAGTTCGCCAGCTATGGTCGCCCGCCAGTCATCGACAGAGAAATCGGGCATCGGACCGAAGTGCTGTATGGCCGCGTTGTTGTAGACCACGTCGAGCCCGCCGTAGGCGGCGACGGCATCCTCGACCATCTTTCGCGCCTGTTCGGGGTCGGTCAGATCGACCGGCGCGATGCCAGTCATCTCACCGCCGACGCGGCGTACGAGTTCGACCGTCTCGTCGTTGGCTTCAACCTTGATGTCGGACCCGACAACCTTCGCGCCTTCTCGCGCGAAGGTCTGTGCCGCGACGCGACCCAGACCGCCTCCGGTGCCGGTGATCAGCACGACCTTCTCGTCAAGTAATCCCATGACTTCCTCCTGATCTGAGCTTGTCTCGGGCCAATCGACCCTCAGCGTGTGGACTATCCGGTCGATTTGTGGCTTTCTGGAGGATTTCGTCGGCTGTTTCGCTCGATCGAGCGGGCGGGCGCGGTTGTTCCAGCCGTTGATGTAGGTGAGGATCGCGGTGCTGAGCGTCGCGGACGCTGCCGAAGGTGCTGCGGTGGATGGCTTGGCTTTCGATGATGCCGAACCAGAGACCAGCCGTGTTCCGTCACAGCCGCCTCGGCGCTCAACGCCTGTCGACTAGTCATCTAGTGCTCCCTTGCTGGGATTACCATGACGCGGGCTGGTATCAAAAGGCACCCGTGTAGGCACCGGTCGCCCCCCGGGGCCGGATCACGATCACGGCGGTCCGAAAGCCCGCCGCTCTGAGGGTTGATGCCGTCGGCTCAGCGCGTCGCGTTCGACGACTCAGCGGTGAGGTGAATTGGATCCTCGAACCCCAACGCCGAGCGGGCCGGTCGACTCACCGTCGGAAAGACCGGACTTCTCGATCCCCGGACCAGCTCACCTTCCAGTTCGCGAAAAAAGTCACGCCAGACGCGCCAGAATTGCTGTGCGCGCTCGTTGAGCCATCGCGGTTGTCCCACTACTAAGGATATTCAGAATGTCGAACCTGGGATCGGATGTGGCCGGTGTCGTCGACCACCACGACGATCTTGACGTTCGAGTGGCCCGTGTTGCTGACATCGAGTGCATCTGCTCCGCCGGTCGGGCCTAGCAGGGTGATCCCGGCCCTGCTCGGCCGGCACCGGGAGTGCGCGGTCATCGACACCGGACTCGCAGCCCTTCGTACGGGCCAGAGTTGGACACTGGTGCTTCGTGGCGAAGCCGGGGTGGGTAAGACCATGCTGCTCAACTACCTCGCTGCGCGGGCCGTGGGGTGTCAGGTGGTGAGCGCCGCGGGTGGCCAGTACGAGATGGAATTGGCATTCGCCGGGCTCCACCAGGTGTGTGCCCCGATGTTGGATCGAGTGGACCGCCTGCCGAGTCCGCAGCGCGATGCACTGCTCACCGCGTTCGGAGTATGCGCCGGGGACCCGCCCGACCGGTTCCTGGTCAGCTTGGCGGCATTGGGATTGCTGGCTGAGTTCGGACAGGAGCGCCCGCTGGTCTGCGTGATCGATGACGCGCAGTGGCTTGACCGGGCCTCCGCGCAGGCGTTGGCATTCATTGCCCGCCGTCTGGAGGCCGAATCGGTGGCGTTGGTCTTCTCCGTCCGAGGCGCAGACGAAGAAGCAGAGTTGGCCGGCCTGCCGGCTCTGGTCGTTGACGGTCTACCTCCCGTTGATGCACGCACGCTGTTGCATTCGGCGGTTTACGGGCCGGTGGACGACCGCGTGGCCGAACGGATCGTCGCCGAAACGCGCGGCAACCCATTGGCCCTACTGGAGCTGCCCCAAGGATTCACACAAGCCGAACTGTCGACGGGGTTCGCGCTGCAAGGTGGGCGCATGCTGTCCGAGCGGATCGAGGAGAGCTACCGGCGGCGACTGGAACTGCTCGAGCCTCAGACCCGGGAGCTATTACTGGTCGCGGCGGCGGAGCCGCTGGGTGATCCGGTCCTGCTGTGGCGGGCCGCGGCACAGCTCGGGATTGGTCCGGCTGCCGCCGGGCCCGCATCTTCGGCCGGGCTGCTCGAGATTGGCACCCGTGTCCGGTTTCGCCATCCACTGCTTCGCTCGGCAATCTATTGGGCCGCACCGGCAGAACAACGCCGCACGGTCCACCGCGCGTTGACAGAAGCCACCGACGCGGACGGCGATCCCGATCGCCACGCATGGCACCGCGCCCAAGCCGCGACCCTGCTCGACGAGGACATCGCGCTCGAACTCGAGCGCTCCGCAGACCGCGCCCAAGCGCGTGGGGGCCCCGCCGCCGCGGCCTCCTTCCTCGAACGCGCCACCCAGCTGACTCCGGAACCTGCGCGGCGCGCCGAGCGCGCGTTGGCCGCCGCGCGCGCCGCACACCTGGCCGGCGAGCGGGACACGGCGTTGAGGTTGCTATCCATCACCGACGCGGGACCGCTGCACGAATCGCGCAGCGCGAGGGTCGACGAGCTACGAGCGCAGGTCGAGTTCGCCAACAATCGCGGTGGCGATGCCGCCGCGCTGTTTCTGCGGGCCGCCAAGCGGCTCGAGCTGTTCGACGCCAGACTGGCCCGCGACGCCTATCTGGACGGTCTCTCCGCGGCCATGTTCTCCGGCTCGTTCACCGGCGACCATGGCCTGGCGCGAGTAGCGCACGCCGTAAGGGCCGCGCCCTCGGTAGCGTGCCCCGTGCGCCCTCACGACGTTCTACTGCGTGGTTTGGCGACGCGCTTCAGCGACGGATACGCCGCCGGGGTGCCGGCGCTGAAGCAGGCGCTGACTGCGTTCGTCGACTCAGAGCTGACTGCAGAGGAGGGTCGCCGCTGGCTCTGGCTGGCCCACTGCACCGCGGTGGACGTGTGGGACGAGGAGACCTGGGCAGTGCTGCCTGACTTACAGGTAAAACTGATCCGAGACTCCGGGTCACTCACCACGCTGCCGTTGGCATTGTCGATGCGCATCGGCGCGTACGTACTATTCGGCGAGCTCTCGGCGGGCGCATCGCTGATTGCTGAGCTCGCAAAGGTCACCGCGGCGACGGGCAGTTACCTCACGCCCTACGGTGCCCTTTTGCTAGCCGCTTGGGAAGGCAGAGAGACCGACGCTGTTGCATTGATCGATACCACCTACGAAGAGGCTGCTCGCCGTGGCGAGGGAATCGGTCTGGCCTTCGCCGCCTGGAGTAAGGCGCTGCTATACGGCAGCTTCGGCAAATACGAGCTCGCCATCGACGCTGCGCATCAGGTCGTTGCACTCCCCCACGAACTGGGCGCCCCGACTTGGGGAGCGCTCGTGGAAACCATCGAGGCCGCCATGACACGCGCCAGCGGCACCGACTGGGCGTTGGGCATCGAGGCACGTTCGCGGGCGCTCCTCGGTGGGCCAGACGCGGAAAACGCCTACCTTGAGGCGATCGAGCGCCTCAAACGCACCCGGATTCGCGGGGAACTGGCCCGCAGTCACTTGCTCTACGGTGAGTGGCTGCGCCGCCACCGCCGAGTAATTGACGCGCGCCACCGCCTGCGCACCGCCCACCACATGTTCACCGTGATGGGAGCGGAGGCATTCGCCCAGCGCGCCGCCCGGGAACTGCAGGCCGCGGGCGGGACGGCCCGCAAGCGCAAGGCGGCTAGCGACGGTCAGCTCACGCCCCAAGAGGCCCACATCGTCCGACTGGTTCGCGAAGAACTCTCCAACCAAGACATCGGCGCCCGGCTCTTCATCAGCCCCCGCACCGTCGAATGGCACCTGAGCAAGATCTTCGCAAAGCTGGGTGTCACCTCGCGTCGGCAACTTCAACGCTAGTAGTGATCTAGACCGTTCGAATCGGCGGGTTGGTCCCGCTGTCGCTGCCCGACAGAGCAAGCACTTCGGCGAAGCCTTCGTTCAGACAGCGCGCAAAGCGTTCGGGTTCTGTCACATCGAAAGGCCAACCACCGCCAGGAGAGGCTCCGGCTCCTTGGGTTTTACGTTCGGCGCCAGGCCAATTCGTGAGATTCTCGATGTATTTGGCGCGCGCTTCAAGTCGCTTCCCCACCAGCTCAGCGGTGCGCAAGGCTCAGTACGGGTGTTCGCCAAGCCACTTGAGATAGTCCTCAAGCGCTTCCTCGAACCTGTATTGGGGACGCCACCCGGTGTCGCGGGTCAGCAGATCTGCGTTGTATCCGTTCGACGGGTACGGCTGCGCCCGAAGCGTTTCCGGATCCAGATTCACTTGTCGTGCGGCGTCCGGCCGTATCCGATAGAGAGTCAGCAGCTGTTCGCGTGCGCTGGTGGTATAGCCGCTGGACAGGTTGTAGATCCGATGCGGAAGGGCGTCGGCAGTGATCATGCTCGTGAGCGCATTGGCCGTGTCGCGGACATAGGTCAGTGGGGACACGGCGATAACGCTCCACAGATCCGACAGCGGCACGCCCATGTATCCCGTGCCGGCCATGAGATTTCCCTTGCCCGCGACCGTATGAACGGCGCGGCTGATGGGACTACCCAGCTCCTTGTAACCCGGCCCGAACTGAGTGGGAATCCGCAGCACTGCGACATCGAGCAGGTGTTCGTTGAGCTTCTGATTGGCATGCACCGTCGCCGACCCACCCATCTGCCAGGGAGCGGCATAATCGAGTGCGATGCGCTCGAGGGATCGTTTGACGGAGACCTCGAACGCCGGAAGCGCGAGTGCTCTGCTGCCGTCAGGCGTGGTAAAGACGCCCATGGCGTCGGTATGGTCATCGATCGCAGCTTGCACGGGGAACCGGGTGTCTTCGGCGAATGGTGGTGCGATGCCGCCATAGACCGCGATCGAACTCACGAGTACGAGCCGCTTCACGCCGGTGGCCTCAGCGGCTTCCAGGCAGTTGAAGATCATGTCGTAGTTGGCCCGGTTCGATGTGCGGGTCTGCGCGTGTTGGTGGGCCTGTGCCGTATGTATCACCGCGTCAAAGTCGTAGCGGCTGAACAAGTCGAGCACTTCTCCGCCACGCGCCAACTCCACGGGTTCAATGGTGACCAGCTCGCGGAACTCGCCTAGCTCATTCTCGATTCGGTCGTGTCCGTGACGCGCGGTGATCACAACTGAAGTACCTTCGGCGGCGAGGGCACGTGCCGTGTTGAGCCCGACCAGCCCTCCGCCACCGGTGATCAAGATTTGAGACATTGTTGGCTACCCTTCCGAACGGCGGAGCGAAGTGCGCCCTGGTTGGTGTTACGCATCGCCCAGACCAATGAGTTGGAGTCGCAGCGCATCCAGTTCGGTATCGGACTGTTCCCGAACGAGGCGCAGAATCTGTTCCGCGTCATCGCCAAGGGCCGCGCGGATCGGTGGCGGTTCCTGCTCGACCAGCTCGATCACCCGGTCCGCGGACGCCTCAGCGCTCAGTCCCGCGTTCTGCATGTTGTTGAGTGACTCGGTGAACTTGCCGAAGGCGTGGCCATAGAGGGCGCGTTGCTCGTCGGTCATGACGTCGGCGATGCGTTTCAGCGCGGCCGCCGTCTTGGCGGGCCCTCCGGTGCGCATGTTGCCGGCCTGCACCATCACGAAGGCGATTCCGAACGGCTTGAGCTCGAGCCGGTAGACGTCGGCGAGCGCCTCGAAAGCCGCCTTGGAGGCACTGGACGGACCGTCGAAGGGCACCGGCAACCGGCCCGTCATTGCGCCGATTTGGACGATGCGTCCGCGAGACTTGCGCAGCGCCGGAAGGAACCCGTTGATTACGGCCATCGCGCCGAAGACATTCACTTCGAACTCGCGTCTGATGTCGTTCAACGGGATGACTTCAAGGGGCCCGGGCGTCAGCGTGCCGGCATTGCTGATGAGGACATCAAGCCCCCGCTCACCCAACTCATCCGAGACCTTTCCCACCCACGCCGTGACCGCGTGCTGATCGGTGATGTCGGCAAGGGTCACTGCGGCATTGCCTGCCGATGTCTTCTCCAGATCCGCGGCATCCGTTTCTGACCTCGCGGTACCGAAGACGCGATACCCCTTCGCGGCAAGCTTGATGGCCACTGCGCGTCCGAGCCCGCTGCCCGCGCCTGTGATGGCAACGGTGGGTTGGCGCAATTCGACTGTGTTGGACATCTTTTCACTCCCTTGGGATTGATGCTCGGTCCGACTTCGAAGAATCGTCTAGATCGTGACGACCCGGAGGACGACGGTCGCGACGGCCAACGCGAGAAGCAGCATGGCCGGGCCGGCGTTGCGAAGATCCTGTGCGCGGGCGTGAGTCACGATGCCGCCGACCATCAACAGTGCAAGTCCAACCGCGGCAGCGATACCAAGCGCTGGGACCACGAATCCGGCGGCCAGTCCCACGGCACCGGCAACCTCCAGCGCCCCGACCAAGCGCCACAGTTGCGCCCCGACACGCAGCTGGTCGCGCATCGTTAGTGATTGTTTGGCGCCGACGAGTTTGAAGCCGCCCGAGCCGAGGAACGCTATTGCTAGAAGCGCGCTAAGAACGATCAGGGCGATGTGCATTTCGAACCTTTCGTTGAGGGTTTGACGATCTGACGCTGGACGGTTTTCCCGATGATGCAGAAGAACGGTTCTGCGTTGGGCCCCAACGACTGTGCCAGCTGTTCGGACAACTCAGAAGGGCTCGCATCACCGATCAGGACCGCGCCGAAAAGGTCATCGGACATCTCGAGCGCACGATGAATGACCGCGGCGTTACGGGAGGATCCCACGACGAACACGGGCAGTCGCGCGGATTGGGCGACGTGCGTGCCCATGTCGGCCAAGCCTTCCGCCCACCCCTCGGGGTTGAAGCGGGCGTCCAGTTCCCATACGTCCACGCCGCGGTTGGCGTGATGCGCGCAGAAGGTGTCCAAAATACTGGGAGGGGAGGTGATCCCGGGGTGCACGACAATCGCATGGTCGGCCTCTACGCCGGTGTGGCGAGCACCCCGGACGTAGTCGGCGGTCACTGGCTCATGCCCTTGAACATCCCAACCAGGCGGGAGAGATCGACTTCGTTGTCGTCACGCAGAGCTGTCACGACGTCGCGGATCAGCCGCGGAGACGGATTGGTACCCAGGAATTTCCGCGTGATCGGCGGTCCCCATTGAGAGAGTCCGGACGCGGTCAGCGGAGCCCAGCCGGGTTCGACGGTGTTGTCGAACAGGTCGCCGTCGGTGAAGTGCTCGACCATCAGCTTGTCGGGATCGTGCCAGTAGTCGAAGATCTGACTGCCCAGAATGTGGCGGCCCACGCCCCAGACGCGTTCGTACCCTCGGCGTTGCAGGTACTCCCCGCCAGCGGCGACCGCGTCCAGGTCGGTGACCTGATATGCGGAATGGCCATAGCCGGCCACGGTTCCGAGATTCAACGCGAGGGTGTGGTGATCGGAGGGTACCGATCCGCGGTCGCAGCGGATGAACGCCAGTGCAGGACCGCGGTCACGCTGACCGGGCACGTATTGGAAATCGCTCACGATCAACCCGAGGGTGTCCAGATACCAGTTCAGACTGCGGAGGAAGTGCGGTGTCTGCATCACCAGGTGCCCGAGGCGCTGCACCTGCGCGGGTTCGCGGGGCGGACGTTGGGTGGAGTTGATCCGTTGGCGAACACTGCCGAAATTCAATGTGTGCGCCCGCTGTTCGGGCATGCCCGGCAGATCGTGCCCTCCGTGGTGGACCCCGACGGGGATTCCGCTCGGGTCGCATAGTCGCACGACGTAGCCCTCGCCTGGTTCGTCAAGCGGTTCAACGCGCCGATTGGTCACGGATGCCAGCGTCTGCAGATCCGACGCGTCGGCCGCCTTGAACGTCGGGCCGACGAACCGGGACCGGGGACCCTTGCGGATGACCACGGCGGGTGTACCCGGCAATGATCCACGCAGATGCAAGGTATTGGGCTCACGCGTGGCCACCGCGAAACCGAATGCACGCGCAAAGGTTTCGGCACGATCAAGGTCGGGCTTCTCGAATTCAAGCCAGGCCAGGTCGGTGACCTTGATGGTGGGATTGACCGAACGTCCGCTGTGTTCGTCTCGTTTGGGACCGTGCTCGCTGTGGAGGTCGGCGTGGCCGTCGACTGCGATCAAGTGGTCGTGGTTTCGCATGTGAGTCTCCTGCGGAGTGAGGGTTTTTGGGGAATGGGTCACCGCGCGCCGCGCGCACGCGCTACGACGTCAGCGGGGTTGGCGACAGTGGTTCCGCTCCAGGAGATGTGCAGATCTGGACGGACGAGGACCAGGCGATGGCCATACAGCTGGCATAACCGCGGGTCATCGAGGACGAGGTGACGCACCGGCACTCCGACCAATTCGGCTTCGTCCAGAAGTAGCTTGGCGTCGCTGGGCCCGGCAACGGCGTCGACGAGTGTGAAACCGTCACCAAACTGGTCGAACAATGTTTCGTCCTCGGATACGACGACATTCGGCGCGCGGTGGCCGGGCCGCACTGTGGGTACGAAGGTGCGTCGATCCCAGCCGGGGGCTTCGTCATCAACACCGCACACGATGGGCGAGTCGTCGTACCGGATGTCGAGTTCAATTCCCAGGCTGGTGTTTTCGGCGTCATTGGTGGTGAGGAATTCCGCGACCGCCGCCCGGTGGGCGCGCCCGTCGTCGCTGTCCTGGCCGATGAGGTTCGGGTCGACCATGTCGCGGGACTGCAAATGGACCAGCACATTCTCGACCGAGGCGGTGCGAT
>Ga0193717_1001086_pt1 | contig 17045 bp, 16 predicted proteins | sample U2c2metaG_FD_145900 | JGI IMG/M metagenome (GOLD analysis project Ga0193717, IMG submission 145900) | Soil microbial communities from a riparian zone of the East river system, Colorado, United States - U2c2 | ecosystem: Environmental > Terrestrial > Soil > Riparian zone | place: USA: East River... | reverse complement strand
TCAGGGAGAAGATCGCGCGGATCGTGATCATGGGCGGCGGGCTCGACTTCGGCAACACCACCACGGCCGCCGAGTTCAACATCTGGAGCGACCCGGAAGCGGCGCGCCGCGTGCTCGTCGAGGAGACCGTGCCCTGCGTGCTGGTCCCGCTGGACCTGACCCATCGCTGCGCGGTGGACTACGAGTGGCTGGAGAAGCTCGCCGCGTCGGGTGGGGTCGGCGGCACGCTCACCGGCCTGACCGGCAGTTACCGCAAGCACTACCCGAAGGCGCTCGGCCGCGAAGGCATCGTGCTGCACGACACCGTCGCCGTCGCGGAGGCGATCAGCCCGGGCATCCTCAAGACCGAGCGGTACCCGATCGACGTCGACACCACCTTCGGCCCGAGCCGCGGCGCGACGATCGTGGACCGTCGCCGGGCGCAGGCCCGCGCCGAGCATCCCGAAGGCACCACCCCGGACAACACCGTCGAGGTCGCGGTGGACACCGACCTCGACGGCCTGCGCGGATTCGTGTTCGACCGTCTGTCCGGGAGCCGATGATGGAGCATGAGGAGACGCCCGAACACCACCCGCGCAAACGTCGTGTGCTGGTGATCCTCGGCGCCGTGGTCGTCGCCGCCGGAGCGCTGGTCGCGGCCGTGCAGCTCGCGCCGTCCGGCCAGCAGGCCGCCACTCCCGCGGCCACAACGCCGCCTCCGTCCCCGGACGCGATGCCGACCGAAGTGCCTGTCGCCCTTCAGGACGAGGTGACCGTGCCGCAGAAACAGGGCCAGGAGTTCGACGCCTGGGCCAGCAAGACGAGCCAGTGGCTGGACATCCCGTTGCGCGCGATGGTCGGCTACGCCAAGACGACGGTGACGCTCGGCAAGGAACAGCCCGGCTGTCACCTCTCGTGGATCACGCTCGCCGCCATCGGCAAGACGACCACCGACCACGGCCGGGTGAACGGCGGCCAGCTCGGGGAAACCGGCGTCGCCGCGAACAAGATCGGCACGCTCGAAGTCCGCGACTTCTACGGCAGGGTCGTCTCGACGGCGAACGCCTCCGGCCCACTGCAGCTGACGCCGTCGATCTGGTCGAAGTACCAGCAGAGCGCGTCCGGCGGGGCGCCCGACCAGCAGAACATCGACGACGCGGCGCTGACCGCCGGGCGAGCGCTCTGCGCCGACGGCCGTGACCTCGCGAAGGGCCCGGACTGGTGGTCCGCGGTCACCTCGTTGCAGCCCGCTCCCCTGTTCCTGCACCGCACGCTCGCGACAGCGAACGTCTACGGCACCGTCGGCAAGAACACCGAAGCGCCGAATCCGAAGGTGCTCGACGCGGTCAACTTCGCGATCAGCAAGATCGGGCTGCCGTACGTCTGGGGCGGCAACGGCAAGGGCGGCAACGACCCGGGCTTCGACTGCTCAGGGCTCACGACGGCCGCGTACGCCAGCGCGGGCATCACCATCAAGCGCACCGCGGACACGCAGTTCCGCAGCGTCAAAGCGGTGTCCGAACCGGCACTCGGCGACCTGATCTTCTACGGCGAGCCGCAGACGAAGATCCACCATGTCGGGCTCTACATCGGCAACGAGCAGATGATCGACGCGCCGACCCAGGGCCAGGCCGTACAGGTGCACACCTACCGGAAACCGAACGACGACTACGCGGGCGCCGGCCGCCCTACGGCCTAAACCAGGCAGGCCACGAGATGTCGACATCACGTGATCTCTCAGCAGCTAAGAGATCGCCATCTGTCGACAGATGGCGAAGACTGCGGGTGCGGTAGAACTGACGGCCTATCCCGACTACGACGAACTGAAACGCAAGCTCGAGCCACTCGTCATGGCAGACGCCCCAAGTTGAGGTCATAGTCGCTGGGCATGGGGACACCGTGTTCGGCGGCGCGGCTGGTCTCTTCCCAGGCCGCCCAGGTGGCCATTTTCCGTTGGGAGACCTCGAAAGCCAGGTCGTAGACCATGCTGCCGAGCAGTAGCCGAAGCGGCGGATTGGCACTGTCCACCAGCTTCATGACGGCTTCGGCGGCGAGCTCCGGCATGCTGTCCACGGAACCGTCGGCGAACGTCTTCTCCAGTTCGGCCCGCAGCGGCGCGTAGGCGTCCATCGGCTCGGTGGCGGCCAGACCCGAGGTGTAGAGCTCGGTCCAGTAGCCGCCGGGCTCGACGATGGTGACCTTCACGCCGAAGCCAGCGGCCTCCGCGGCGAGCGCTTCGCTCATCCCTTCCAAGGCGAACTTGCTCGCGCTGTACATCCCGGAGAGCGCGAACCCACTGAGCGCGCCGATGCTGGAGACCTGCAGGATGTGCCCGGATCCTTGGGCCCGCAGCACCGGCAACACGGCTTGGCTGACCCAGAGCGCGCCGAAGAAGTTGGTGTCCATCTGGGCGCGCGCCTCGGCCTCGCTGAACTCTTCGAGCATCCCCATCGCGAGGAAGCCAGCGTTGTTCACCACGACGTCGAGTCGACCGAAGTGCCGCACCGCCGTGTCGACGGCGGTGAAGACCGCGTCCCGATCGGTGACGTCGGCCTGGAGGGTGAGCAACCGTTCGGACGGCTCCAGGTCGGGGCGGGTGCGCGCCACGGCGGCCACGCTGTCGCCACGGGCGAGCGCGGCTTCGGTGAACGCGCGGCCCAGGCCACGGCTGGCGCCGGTGACGAACCAAACGCGAGTGCCGGTCATGGGTGACTCCCTTCAGCTTGACGAGACGGACCGTCTCGACTCGTTTGAAGGTACGCAGAGCTCTCCGTCGTGTCAAGACGGGCCGTCTCGTCTCGCAAAGGTAAACTGCCCCCATGACACCGCAGCCCAAGGCGGCCAGGCGCAGCCAGACGTCTCGGCAAGCGATCCTCAACGCCGCGTTGGACCTGGTCGGCGAAGTCGGCTATGCCCGGCTCAGTATCGAAGGCATCGCGGCGCGAGCCGGCGCGGGCAAGCAGACGATCTACCGCTGGTGGCCGTCGAAGGGCGCGGTGCTGTTCGACGCGCTGATGATGCTCACCGAGGGCGAGGACCAAGAGGCCGCCGAACTCCCCGACACCGGCGACCTCGAAGCCGACCTGAAAACCGTGCTCCGCGCGACCGTCGACGAGCTGAACGAGCCGCGCTACAGCGAACCGATGCGCGCGCTGGCGGTCGAAATCCTCGTCGACCCGGTCCTGGCGGCCGACTTCACCGAGCGGGTGGACCAGCCGATGAAGGAGCTCAAACTCCGACGGCTCCGCAAAGCTCAAGAAGCCAGGCAACTCGCGCCCGAAATCGACCTCGACGTGGCCGTGGAGTTGATCTGGGGACCGCTCCGGAGTCGCTGGCTGCACCGCGAAGGCCCGCTCACCCACGAGTACGCCGACACGATCGTCGAAACAGTCCTCAACGGCCTGCGAGGGTGATGATCTCCGGGCTCGTTTCGGTGAGCGGGCTCCGGTCCCAATCCCCGAACTGCTCGTCGACGACGAAGCCCACCTCGGCCAGGAACGTCGAAAGCGCTGCGGCGTCAAGGAATCTCAGCGTGCTCCGACTCTCTTGTGGACGGTCCCATGCCGGGCTGGTGTACGTCGCGGTGAAGCTGACGAGACCGTCTTCGAGCGGAGTCTCGACCTCGTGCCAGCTCCGCACGGTATTGCCACGGGCGTCGACAAACTCCGAAACGTTGTCCGGCGTCCAGCGCTCCCACGCCCGCGCGGCCGGGTTACGGGTCTCGAACGCGAAGCGGCCGTTCTCGGTGAGAGCCGAGCGGATCGACGCGAGCGAGGTGCGCAGTTCATCGTCGGTGACGAACACCTGAAAAGCGTGGCCCGCCATGACGACCAGGTCGAATTCACGGTCCCAGTGGACCGTGGTGAGATCCCCGAGCACCCATTCGACATCCGTGCGCTTGCGGGCCCGCTCGATCATCCCGGCGGCCGGGTCGAGCCCGCAGAGCCGTCCGGCGTGCCCGGCCGCCCTGGCCGCGTGCAGCAGCGTGCCGGTACCGCAGCCGACGTCGAGCACGGATTCGGCGGCCATCACCAGGCCCGAGTAGAAGGCGTAATCACCGCGGCTTTCCGAGGGGTGCCGCGCGTCGTATAGCTCGGCGAGCCCGGCATCGGCGAACTGGTGATCGACCATGCCGCCAACCTGCCAGCTCCATTCGGAGCCCGCGACTGAATTACCGCCGGGCGGCGGCCGCGCGGAGATCGGCCCGGACTCGGTCAGCGTCGCGGTCTTGGACGTCCGTGCTGCCCACGAGCGACCACGGACGCCAGGCCAGTACTACCGGCACGGCCAACGCGATGAGCGCGATCATCATGATTTCCTTCCGGTGGCTGAGAAAAACGTGTAGGTGAAGGTGCCGCCCTCCGCTGTCCGTCGCAGATCCGCGAGACCTCGATCCCAAGCGGCTCGGGTGACCAGCCCCGCGGCCAGCGCGTCGTCGCGGACGGTAAAGCCTTCTACGAGCAAGGGCCGGGTCTGGTCGGCGTAAACCGGGCGCGGGCGGACGACGACTTCGCGGTATCCGGCGTCGGCCAGCAGTGGTTGCAGGCGCCGGCCGATCAGCGCGTCGCCCCCGGCCTTGGCTTGCAGCCGGATCAGGCAGTCGATCGCCGCCTGGGCGTACCCGCTGCCGGGATGGAAGAACGCCGAGCCGTGGTCGCCCTCTATCACGGTGATGGTGCCGTTCGGCTTCAGCACCCGCCGCAACGCGACGAGTGCCCGTCGCGGGTCCGGGAGATGCTCCAGCACAAAGCACACGAAGAGGTGATCGAAGACGGCGTCGGCGAACGGCAGCTGGAACAGGTCCGTGTGAAGCCACTCGACGTCAGCGTGGGCCCCTATCCGGGCACGGGCCCGCGCCAGGGATTCCTCGGAAACATCGACGGCCACAAAACTCGCCCCAGGGCTGGCCGCGACCAGATGCACGGTCTGCGCGCCGACCCCGCAGCCGACCTCCAGTACCCGACTGCCCGCCGGGAATCCCTTGGTGTGCAACAGTTCCGCGAGGGTGTCCGCCTGATCGCCCAAGCGGCGGACCTCGTGCTCCGAGTACCCGTGCACGTAGCCGGGAGGCGTTGTCGCGGTGTCCATGGCTCAACCCTGATGCCATTATGGTCCGATGGGTAGGTCCATAGAGCACGCTGATGACAGGTCCATAAACGCCGGATCCGACTTCCTCCAGCTGAACGTCGAGGACGCGCCAGTGGGCGGTCTGTCCGATTGGCTGGCGCGTCAGCTTCGGCTCGCCGTGTCGGACGGGCGCCTGCCGATCGGCAGCAAGCTGCCCGCGACCAGGGTGCTCGCCGCGGATCTGCGCGTCTCCCGTGGTGTGGTGACCGAGGCCTACCAGCGGCTGATCGAAGACGGCCACGTCGCCGGGCGCGGACGCGGCGGGACGATCGTCGTCGCGGCACCCGTCGCGGCACCGACGGCCGCGCTCACCGGCCTGCCGGCGTCGAACGCGTTGTTCACCGGCGAACCCGGCGCGGACATCTTCGACGCGATCCGGGCGGTGCCCGCTCGGATCGACCTGTCGCCAGGAACTCCCGACCTCGCGGCGTTCCCGCGCACGGCGTGGTTACGCGCCGAACGTGTGGTGCTCGGCAAGCTCGCGGCGTCCGACTTCGGCTACGGAGATCCCAGCGGGACACCGGTGCTGAGACTCGCCGTCGCGAACTGGCTGGCGCGCAACCGCGGGATCCGGGTGGATCCGGGCGAGGTGATCATCGTCGCCGGAGTCGCGCAGGCACTCGGCCTGATCGCGCAAACGCTTTCGCAGGAAGGGTTTCCGGCGATCGCCGTCGAAGATCCGGGATCGCTCGGAGCACGGCAGCATCTGCGCAGCTGGAACCTCGAAACCCCGCCGATCCCGGTCGACGTCGACGGAATCCGCGTCGACAACCTACGCGAAAGTGGCGCGCCGGCCGTCCTGCTGACTCCCGCGCACCAATTCCCGACCGGGGTCGTGCTCGGCGGCGAACGGCGTCGCGAACTGATGCGGTGGGCCGGTGACGGCGGCCTGATCATCGAGGACGACTACGACGCCGAACACCGCTATGACCGGCGTCCGGTGCCCGCGGTGCGCTCGATGCTCGCGGAACAGGTTTGTTACACCGGAAGCGTTTCCAAGCTCCTCGCGCCCGCGCTGCGCATCGGCTGGCTGCTCCCGCCGCCGCGCTACCGGGACGCGCTCATCACCGCCAAGCGGTACGCCGACCTCGGCAACGCCGTGCTGCCGCAGCTGGTTTTGGCCCAGCTCATGGAGTCCGGCGAGATGGAGCGTCAGCTGCGGTTCCTTCGCGGCCGACACCGGCGTCGGCGGGACGCGATGATCCAGGCGATCGGCACCCATCTCCCGGGCGCGGTCGTGCACGGCGCCGCGGCCGGGCTGCACCTGATGGTCACCTTCGACGCCGACTTCGCCGACACCGAACTCGCGGCCGGTTCACTCGCACGGGGCGTGAAGGTCCAGCCGCTGTCGTGGCACCACCAGCGCCCGAGCGGGCCGGGGCTCGTCCTGGGCTACGCCGCGAGCGCGTCGACCGCCATCGAGGACGGGATCGCCACCCTCGGTGACGTCCTGCGCGGACTCACGGGTTGACCTCAGTACGCTGGGGCGAACCCCAAATCGGCGAAAATGGAGTGGAACTGTGCGGCAATCCCAGGATTCGCGGGTCTTGTGCGAAGAAGACCTGCTGGAGGATCCGGCGAAGATCGGTTACGCGGTCCTGGACGTCGAAGACGAGTGGCAGCTCTTCTCGACCGGGGACCAGTCCAACATCGTCGCCATCACGCTGGAGGAAGCACTGGTCCTGCTGCCGGAGCTGGCCCTGCTGGACTTCCTGAAGCCGGGCATGGTCGCGGTGGCGGGCGAGGCGCCGGTCACCTGGTTCGTCGAGTCCTACGAGCCTGCCGACCTGGAGCCCGACGAGCTCGCGACCTGGGTCAAGGACTGGGACCTGCCGTTCGCGCCGGAACTCGAGTGCTCGGTGAGCCCGGACCTGGCCGAGGTGCAGGACCTCGACGAGCCGCGCCCCCGGAAGATCTACCAGATCACGCGCTCCACTCCGGAGGTCTGGAGCTTCTTCGGCCAGTACGCCGTGGACGAAGAAGAGCACTACCCAATGCTGCTGCGCGACGTCGTGATGCTCTACCCGGCCGTCGCGGACGCACTGCGCCAGCATGCGGACTCCTCGTCGGACCTTCTGTGGGACGACGAAGTCCGCGAATGGATCGTGGCGACCCCCACCACCTGATCGGCCCAAGACAAAAGCGGCATCAAGGGACCTTTACTACCGCGAGACGGCAGTAAAGGTCCCTTGATGCCGCTGCGTGTCCGGGAGCGGCACCGAATGGGCGCTGGCGACCTGGGATCCGCTTGGTCTATACCAATGATGTGGTCTAGACCAAGCCCATGCTTCCCAGGCACGGAGGTTCTCGTGAAACTCGCCTCTCCCCGGCGCGCCCTCATCCTGCTCGGCGGACTGCTCGCGCTCGCGACGGGTTTGACGGCCCCCGGCACCGCCGCGGCCGCGGCCGGTTCGCCACTGCCCGTCGCCCCTTACGTCGACATGGGCGAGTGGCCGACGCCGAGCCTGTCCGCGATGTCGGCGGCCGGGAACGTGAAGGGCTTCACCCTCGGCTTCGTGACGTCGTGGGGCTGTAAGGCGAGCTGGTTCGGCGCCTACGACCCACGGGCCAACTGGCAAGGCGATGAAATCGCGAAGATCCGCGCGGCCGGCGGCGACGTGAAAGTGTCGTTCGGCGGCGCCTCCGGCATCGAGCTGGCGCAGGCGTGCAGCACCGTGCCCACGCTCGCCGCCGAGTACGACGCCGTCGTCAAGGCGTACGGCCTGAAGTACATCGACGTCGACATCGAAGGTGCCGCGGTGGCCGACCCGACCTCGGTCCAGCGGCGCTCGCAGGCGCTGAAGATCGTGCAGACGAACAACCCCGGCCTCAAGATCTCGCTCACCCTTCCGGTGCTCCCGAACGGCCTCGACACCAACGGGCTCAACGTCCTGAAGGCCGCCAAGACCGCGGGCGTCGACCTCGACATGGTCAACGTCATGGCGATGGACTACTACCAAGGCGCCGGAGACCAAGGCGCGAAAGCCATCTCCGCGGCGAAAGCCACACAGGCCCAGGTGAAATCGGTCCTCGGACTGGCCGACGCGGCCGCGTGGAAGAAGGTCGGCGTCACCCCGATGCTCGGCGTGAACGACTCCCGCAACGAGATCTTCTACCAGAAGGACGCCCGCGCCGTCGTCGCCTTCGCCAAGACCGTGCACCTCGGCATGCTGGCGTTCTGGGAGGTCGGGCGCGACGCCAACGCCTGCACCGGCGAACTGTACCGCTGCAACAACATTCCGCAGTCGCCCTACGAGTTCTCCAAGATCTTCGCCGGCTACACCGGTTAGGCACTCAGGTGCGGGCGGCCCGGCACAGGAAGGCGACCGGGGATCGGCCGATGCGAGTCAGCACGACACTCGCCTCGGCTGATCCCTGCAGCTTGAGCCGTTTGCGCAGGGCATCCGGGTCGATGTCGAGGCCGCGGATCAGGATTTCGAGGCGGCCGATCTCGTGTTTCCGCAGTAGCGCGCGGAGCGTCTTTTCGTTGTACGGCCCGTGTTCCAGCACCTGGAAGGCGCGGACGCCGGGCGGCGGGGTGTCACCGGTGAGATAGGCGATCCGCTCGTCGAGCTGCCACAGGCCGTGCCGGGCGCCGTAGTGCCGGACCAGGCCTGCCCGTACGACAGCACCGTCCGGATCGATGATCCACTGGCCTGGTTCGGCGGCCGGGATGTCGTCGGGATCGTCGTCGGTGATCGTCCACTGTGTGCCGTCCGAGCGGAGCACAGTGGCCCGCGTGGACACCGTCGCGATGTCCCCTCGCCAGAGGCAGGCTTCGCGCACCTGGCCGTCGAGCGAAACGAGCTCGACCTCGTCCGCCCACGGCATGTCGTCACGATCGAGACCCGGCGCGCACTTCACCGCCAGGTCCCGGCCAGGATAGGCGTCGACCAATTTATCAAGCGGGGGCAGGAAATCCGCCGGACGCCACGAGCGCCTGCCGGACGAATCCCGGCGAGCGGGATCGGCGACGACGACCGTGCCGCGGCTCGCCGGGTGCAAGGCGTCGGCTCGGACCAGAACCGGCGCGACCCCGGCTTCGGCGGAGTTGTGACTTGCCATCGCCAAGCGCACTTCGTCCAAATCGGACCCGACGCAGCGCCGGGCGACGCGGGCGATCTCGACCAGGTCGGCGCCGACCGAACACGTGACATCGTGGACGTCGAGCCCCGCCAACCGGCTCGCCCGATGCCGGGCCACCAGCGTCGCGCTCGCCTGCTGCAGCGCGTCACCGGTGAACAGCCACGCACCCGAGTCGTCCACTTTGGACACGGCTTTTCGGCGCAGCACCACGGTTTCGATGACCGCGGCCGCGTGTTCCGCACCCGCGATCCGCCGGGCCGCGGCGACGTCGGCGATCCGCGTGGCGTCGGTCAGCGGCAGCGTGGCACAGCCGGCCACCGCCGCCGAACCGGACGCCGAACGCAGGAACGCGACGTCGTCGAGCGAGAACCCGTAAGGCAACTTAGGACCGTTTGGTCCCGGTGATCATCACGTTGTAGAACAGGTTGCGCGGCAGGATCTTCGACAGCACGTTCTTGTCCAAAGCGGACAGCTGGATCCACAACTTGTAGGCGAACAGCCGCCAGCGCAGGGTCAGCTTTTCCTGCGGCACAGCCGCTTCGAACGTCCGGATCGGCCAACCGGCGAGCGCGGCCGCGAACTCCTCGGTGACCGCTTTGACATCCTGGCCGCCCGCGCCGCGCGCGAGCTGCTCCAGCTCCGCCGGGTCGAAGGTGTGGATGTCGACGACGGCTTCGAGCGCGGCGGCGCGCGACGACTCGTCGAGCTCCTCCTGCGGACGCCGCCACGAGCTCAGCGCCGGGATCTTGGTGACTTTCGTGGTAAGGAACCACGTCAGCTGACCGAGTTTGCGGGCGTACGCGTTGCCGATCGTCGTCGGCTCACCGGCGAACACGAACCGGCCGCCGGGCTTGAGCACGCGCAGCACCTCGCGGAACGCGGCCTGCACGTCCGGGATGTGGTGCAGCACAGCGTGTCCGACGACGAGGTCGAACGAGTTGTCCGCGTACGGGATGCGCTCGGCGTCGGCGACCCGGCCGTCGACGTCGAGGCCCAGCGACTCGGCGTTGCGCAGCGCGACCTGGACCATGCCGGGCGAAAGGTCGGTGACCGAGCCCTTCTTGATCACGCCGCCCTGCATCAGGTTCAGCAGGAAGAAACCGGTGCCACTGCCCAGTTCCATCGCCGTCGGGTACGGCTGGCCGTCTTCACCGGCGACGGCGTTGAAGACGTTGGTGGCGTAGGAAATGCAGCGCTCGTCGTAGGAGATCGACCACTTCTCGTCGTAAGTGCCCGCCTCCCAGTCGTGGTAGAGCACGTTCGCGAGCTTCGGGTCGGAGAAGGCCGCTTGGACCTCTTCGGCGGTGGCGTGCGGGTGCGGAGCCGGATCCGTCACTGTTACTTCCCCTCGAAAGTGGCCTTGCCGGGCCCGTTCTCGATGAACGACCGCATGCCGTTCGCCTGGTCTTCGGTCGCCCACAACGCGGTGAAAAGGCTGGTCTCGAGCTTGAGCCCGGTTTCCAGGTCGGTGTTGAGGCCGCCGTCGATCGCGGCCTTCGCGGCCCTGAGCGCCACGGCCGGGCCGTTCACGAACTGCGAGGCCCACTTCAGCGCGGCTTCGTAGACGTCGTCCGGGGCCACGACCTCGTCGAGGATGCCCAGCTCGCGTGCCTCGTGGGCCTTCACGAACCGGCCGGTGAAGATGAGGTCCTTGGCCTTGCTCGGGCCGATCAGCCGCGCGAGACGCTGCGTGCCACCGGCGCCGGGGATGATGCCGAGCTGGATCTCCGGCTGGCCGACCTTCACGTTGTCCCCGGCGATCCGGCGGTCCGCGGCGAGCGCGAGCTCCAGCCCGCCGCCGAGGGCGTACCCGGTGATCGCGGCGACCGTGGGCTTCGGGATCTGCGCGACGGCGGTGAGCGACGCCGTCAGCGCGGCACCGAACTTCGCCATCTCCACATAGGACTTGTCGGCCATCTCCTTGATGTCCGCGCCACCCACGAAGGCCTTTGGCCCGCCGTAGATGATCACCGCGCGGACGTCGTCACGCTCACTGGCCTCTTTGGCGGCCAGGGCGAGCTCGATCTGCACCTGGTTGTTCAGCGCGTTGACCGGCGGGCGATCGAGCCTGATCGTGCCGACACCGGCCTCAACTTCAAGGCTTACGAACTCACCCATGCCATCCTCCTCGACGCGCTGTTTCCCTTGGCATCCCGAAGGCTACCGGGGAGTAGAACAGGTTACCGACGACGGGCGAAGAACCGGTCACCGGACCGCTCGAGCAGAAGGTCCTGGTCGAAGGTCTTGGAGAGGTTCTCACTGGTGATCACATCGTCCATCAGGCCCGAAACCACGGCGCGGCCATCGCGCAGGAGCAACGCGTGGGTGAACCCGGGCGGGATCTCCTCGACGTGGTGCGTGACCAGCACCATCGCCGGGGCCTCCGGATCCATCGCCAGCGAGGAAAGCCGCGCGACGAGGTCTTCACGGCCGCCGAGGTCCAGCCCGGCCGCGGGCTCGTCGAGCAGCAGCATCTCGGGGTCGGTCATCAGCGAGCGGGCGATGAGCGCGCGCTTGCGCTCGCCCTCGGACAGCGTGCCGAAGGTGCGCTCCGCGAGGTGCGGGATGCCGAGCGACGCGAGCAGCTCGTCGGCGCGCTCGGTGTCCAATGTGTCGTATGCCTCACGCCAGCGGCCGAGGACCGCGTACCCGGCGCTGACGACGACGTCACGCACGATCTCGTCACCGGGGACCCGGCCGGCGATCGCGGCGGAGGTGAACCCGATGCGCGGGCGCAGCTCGAAGATGCTGACGCGCCCCATTTGTTCACCGAGCAGGTGGACAGTGCCGGAAGTCGGGTGCATCTCGGCGGCGGCGAGTCGGAGCAGTGTGGTCTTGCCCGCGCCGTTCGGGCCGAGCACCACCCAGCGCTCGTCGAGTTCGACGCTCCAGTCGAGGTCGGCGAGCAGCTCGTTGTGCCCGCGCCGGACGCCGACACCGGCCATCCGAACCACGAGATCGTCAAGGTCGCTGGGCAGGGAGGACTCACTCACAAGCCCATTGTGTCTACTGCCGATCCGGGTGTCACAACGGCATGCCCCTCCGCGGCGAAGAGGCAGGTCATCGCGGTCCCAGTAATTGGAACGGTTCGCTGCGTGTTCACCGATCACACCGCGGCTGTGGCACTCTGGACGAGTGATCCGGTCCGCGTCCACCGCCTTCCCCGCCATCGGGGGCTCTTTCTGGCGCGACCGCACCGTCGATCTGCTCCTCGTCGCCTCCGCGGGCTGTATGCCCGCGCGGCACGACGGCTGAGCTCTCTCTTTTCGTTTCCGAGCCCTGTGCTCGGTTCGCTCCCCGTGTCGCGCTCCGTGCATTCACCCGTCGCGCACTCACCTGGAGCACTTCATGACCCAGTCGATCGTCCGTTCCGACGTCGAGATCCACCCGCAGCTCACCGATCCGCTGCTCGCGGACCTGCTGCACCCCACCCGCCAGCTGTGGACCGCGCGGGAACTCGTCGACCTGACGAACACCGTCACCACCGAACTCACCACCAGCCTGCGCGGTCTCCTGCGCTTCGACGAAGACCAGCGCTGGTGGGCCCGCCTGGCGCTGACCGGCGGCGTCGAACTGTGGCTGCTCTCGTGGCTGCCCGGCCAGCAGACCAAGCCCCACGACCACGGCGGCGCGTCGGGCTCGTTCACCGTGCTGCAGGGCGAACTGGCCGAGGAGTACCGCTACCCCGGCGGCCCGGTCCGCCGGCGCGCGCACGTCGCGGGCCAAGGCATCGGCTTCGGCGCCGGCCGCGCGCACCAGATGTCCGGCGCGGGGACCGGTTCCTCCGCCAGCGTCCACGCCTACTCGCCGCCCTTGGTCGCGACGCGCGAATACGCCAGCCTCGCCGACGTCCCCGCCGAAATCGCGCCGCTTCCGGCGATACTGACCCGATGAGCCACATCGACGACGCCATCGAGTCCGCGCGTTCGAAGCTCGACCGCGCGGATCCGGCGGAGGCGCAACGCCTGCAAGCCGACGGTGCCCTGATCGTCGACATCCGCCCCCACGCGAACCGCGCGGAAGAGGGCGAAATCCCCGGTGCGATCCCGATCGAGCGCATCCACCTGGAATGGCGACTGGACCCGACCAGCGACTGGAAGATCCCCCAGGCGAACCCGGACGCGCCGGTCATCGTCGTCTGCAACGAGGGCTACGCCTCCAGCCTCGCGGCCGCGGACCTGCAACGCCTGGGCCTGCCGCACGCCACCGACCTGATCGGCGGCTACCGCGCCTGGAAGTCCTCCGGCCTCCCCACCACCCCCGGCGGCACCCCCGCCATCCCTTAGCGCTCCGTTCGGCCTCAAAACTGGTTCGCCATCTGTCGACAGATGGCGGCGCACCTAAGCCAGGACGACCTTCGCCAGTTCGGCGGAGCTCGCCAGCAGGGGGTGTCGCGGAAGAATCCGGACCGTGTAACCCAAAGACCCGGCATGCGGCAACCGAAGCTTCGCCGTGAACTCGCCGATCCCGGTCGAATCCATCGCGACGGTCACCACATCCACCAGCTCGTCGCTGTCCCCGACCTTCCCCACCACGGCCTGGACATCCACGTCGTCAGGCGTCAACCCGGCCAGATCGATCCGGGCCTTGACCTGAACCTCGGTCCCCACCACCAGCGAATCCTGAGCCTCCACCACCAGCTCCGAATCGAAAATAACCACCCGGCTCCAAGAAATCCCCAACTTGGTCCGGTACTCGGACAAAGACCGAGCCCCCCGATAATCATCGCCCGTCGCTTCGGCCACCATTCGAGCCGCAGGAATATACCCTGACTCGACATATTCCCGAACCATCCGGGAAGCCTGAACCCGCGGACCCAAAGTCTCAAGCGTATGCCAGATCATCGACATCCACCCGCCAGGAACGCCCTGAGCGTCCCGGTCATAAAACAATGGCCCGATCTGCTGCCCCAGCAAGTCGTACAACGCCGCGGCCTCGAGATCGTCGCGCCGCAACGGATCGGTCACCCCGTCGGCAGTGGGAATCGCCCAGCCGTTGCTACCGTCATAAAGCTCATCCCACCACCCGTCCCGAATGGAAAGATTCAGCCCGCCATTCAAGGCCGACTTCATTCCCGAAGTCCCGCAAGCTTCCAACGGCCGCACGGGATTGTTCAACCAGATATCGCAACCCCGATAAAGGTACCGGGCCATCGACATATCGTAATCCGGCAGGAACACGATCCGATGCCGAACAGCCGGGTCGTCAACAAAACGAACGATCTGCTGAATAAGCGCCTTGCCACCTTCGTCAGCCGGATGCGACTTCCCCGCCACTACCACCTGAATAGGCCGGTCCTCGTCCAGCAGCAACGCCCGTAACCGGTCGGCGTCGCGCAACATCAACGTCAGCCGCTTGTACGTGGGCACCCGGCGCGCGAACCCGACGGTCAGCACGTCAGGGTCGAAAACCGAGTCGGTCCACCCCAGCTCCAACGGCGAAGCGCCGCGCTGCAGCCAAGCCGCCCGGACCCGCCGCCGCACCTCGGCGACGAGTTTCTCCTTCAACTCGCGCCGCAACGCCCAAAGCCGTTCGTCCGTGACCCGTTCGCGCATCGACTGCCCGGCCTCGCCGCGCCCGTCGACACCCCACTCCTCGTCGTTGCCCCCGAGCAACGCGCTCAGCTCGCGCGCCACCCAAGTCGGGCCGTGGACGCCGTTGGTCACCGAGGAGATCGGCACCTCGTTCTCGTCGAAGTTCGGCCAGAGCCGGGAAAACATCCGCCGCGACACCCGGCCGTGCAACTTCGACACGCCGTTGGCCCGCTGAGCCAGCCGCAAGCCCATATGCGCCATGTTGAACATGCCGGGGTTGTCCTCGGCGCCCAGCGCGAGCACCTGCCGCAGCTCGACGGCGGGCACCAGCCGTCCGTCGCCGAAATATCGCGTCACCAAGTCGACCGGGAAGCGGTCGATACCCGCGCTGACCGGCGTGTGCGTGGTGAACACCGTCCCGGCGCGCACCGCGGACAGGGCCTCGTCGAAGCCCAGCTTGTCGGCCTGGATGATCTCGCTGGCCCGCTCCAGGCCCAGGAACCCGGCATGCCCTTCGTTGGTGTGGAACACCTTCGGCTGCGGATGCCCGGTCATCGCGCAGTACCGCCGCACCGCGCGGAAACCGCCGATCCCGGCCAGGATCTCCTGGCGGATCCGATGATCGGCGTCGCCGCCGTACAGCCGGTCGGTGACCTTCCGAAGGTCCTCGTCGTTCTCGTCGATGTCGGTGTCCAGCAGCAGCAACGGGATCCGACCGACGTTCGCCTTCCAGATCTGCGCCCGCAGCTCGCGCACGGCCCCCGGCATCGCGACGTCGACCAGCACCGGCTTGCCGTCGTCGACCAGCAGCTCCAGCGGAAACGCGTTCGGGTCGATCACCGGGTAGTGCTCGACCTGCCAGCCGTCGAGCGACAGCGACTGCCGGAAGTACCCAGCGCGATAGAGCAGCCCGACTCCGATCATCGGCACGCCCAGATCGGACGCCGCCTTGAGATGGTCACCCGCCAGTACCCCGAGCCCGCCCGAGTAGTTCGGCAGAGCCTCGGTCACGCCGAACTCCATCGAGAAGTACGCGACCGCGCCCGGCTGTTCCGGCCGGTCCTCACCACGCCGCTGGTACCAGCGGGGCTCCGAGAGGTACCGGTCGAGATCGGCCGTCAGCACCCGGGCCCGCTCGAGGAACTCCTCGTCGACGGCCAACTCCGCGAGCCGCGCCGCGGGCAACGCCGTCAGCATGCGCAGCGGGTCGCGGATCTTGTCGAACAGCTCGGCGTCCATGGACGCGAAGAGGTCCCGGGTCGGGGGATGCCACGTCCACCGGAGGTTGGTGGCCAAGGCGCCTAGCCCGGCAAGCTGCTCCGGCAAGCTCGCGCGGACGGTGAACCGACGGACTGCTCTCATGGTCCGCGACCATATCGGTCTGACTCTGCGCTCGCTTCCGCGCCGGTATGGGGATAACGCGCACACCCCCGAAAGATGCTGGGTAGGGTGCGCCTGAGGCGGCATCGGACACAGTTGGGGAGCAAGTGATCATGATCCACGGGGGAAGGCGGCCGGTTCTGGTCGCGATCCTTGTCACAGCAACGCTCGGCTTCGCCACGGCCTGTTCCGGCAGCGGTGGCATCGCTTCACTGCCCGGCGCGTTGGATCAGGGGAACGTCGCGGGCTTGCCGGTGACCCATTTCGAGAGCGGCCTGAAGCCCGACGCCCCGACGCCGAACCTGGACGTCAAGAACGCCGACGACGGCGAGATCGACAGGCTCGCGACGTCCGCGATCGCCGACGTCGAGAAGTACTGGGCCGAGTTCCTGCCCGCCACCTTCGACACGCCGTTCGAGCCGGTGAAGTCCCTGCTGTCCTACGACGCGAAGGGCACCGAGCAGAAGACGGCGTGCGGCAGCACCAAGGGCCTCGTCAACGCCTTCTACTGCCGGGGCGACGACTCCGTCGCCTGGGATCGCGGCGTGCTGCTGCCGATGCTGGAGAAGCGCTTCGGCACGATGTCCGTGGTGACCGTGCTGGCGCACGAGTTCGGCCACGCCGTGCAGTTCCGGCTCGGCGAGAAGGCCGGGATCACCAAGAACACCCCGACGATCGTCACCGAGCAGCAGGCGGACTGCTTCGCCGGCGGCTACTTCCGCTGGGTCGCCGAAGGCAAGAGCGCCTTCTATCGGGTGTCCACCGCCGAGGGCCTGAACCAGGTGCTCGCCGCGCTGTTCTTCATCCGCGACCCGGCAGGCAACTCCGCCACCGAACGCGGCGCGCACGGCACGGCGTTCGACCGTACCTTCGCCTTCCAGACCGGGTTCGAGAAGACCCCGAAGGACTGCGCCGCGATGAACGAGGCGAACGTCAAGG
>Ga0193717_1001085_pt1 | contig 17051 bp, 16 predicted proteins | sample U2c2metaG_FD_145900 | JGI IMG/M metagenome (GOLD analysis project Ga0193717, IMG submission 145900) | Soil microbial communities from a riparian zone of the East river system, Colorado, United States - U2c2 | ecosystem: Environmental > Terrestrial > Soil > Riparian zone | place: USA: East River... | reverse complement strand
TCGCGGATGCCGCCCTTGACGATGTCCTTCAGCTCGATCACACCGAGCGCGCGCGCATCCTCACTGACCACCAGCGGCGTGCCGCCCTTGCGCGCGATGTCCTCGGCGTCCTTGATGACGGCCGCAGAAATCTCTCCGCCGAGCGAGGCCACGTGATTCTTCACGGCATCGAGCGCGCCCTTGCGGATGCGCCGGCCGCCCATGTCGACGCCGCTCATGCGCGTCTGTGCGGAGAACGGCACGAAGCTCACGCCGGTACCGGCGATCTCACGTTCGCGCAGGCCGAATTTCTCCTTGGCCAGCACGACGATGCTGCGGCCCTCGGGCGTCTCGTCGGCCAGCGAGGCCAGCTGCGCGGCATCGGCGAGCGCGCCCGCGGAGACGCCGGGTGCAGGGAGAAAGGCGACGGCCTGGCGGTTGCCGAGCGTGATCGTGCCGGTCTTGTCGAGCAGCAACACGTCGACGTCACCTGCGGCTTCGACCGCGCGTCCGGACATCGCGATCACGTTGGCCTGGATCATGCGATCCATGCCGGCGATGCCGATCGCGGAGAGCAGGCCGCCGATCGTCGTCGGTATCAGGCAGACCAGCAGCGCGACCAGCACGGTGATCGTGACCGGATCGCCGTGGCCGGCGCTGTTCACCGCATACAGCGAGTAGGGCAGCAACGTCGAGCAGGCGAGCAGGAAGATCAGCGTGAACTTGGCGAGCAGGATCGTCAGCGCGATCTCGTTCGGCGTCTTGCGCCGGCTGGCGCCTTCGACCATCGCGATCATGCGGTCGAGGAAGCTCTCGCCCGGATTGCTGGCGATGCGCACGATGAGCCAGTCGGATAGCACGCGCGTGCCGCCGGTCACCGAGCTGCGGTCGCCGCCGGATTCGCGGATGACCGGTGCGGATTCGCCGGTGACCGCGCTCTCGTCGACCGAGGCCGCGCCTTCGATGACCTCGCCGTCGCCGGGAACGAAGTCGCCGGTTTCGACCAGAACATAGTCGCCGACACGCAGCTCGTTCGCAGGCGTGAACATCGCGGTTGCGGTGGGCTGCGGAGCGCGCAGTTTCTTCGCGATCACGTCGCGCCGCGCACCGCGCAATGCCTGCGCCTGCGCCTTGCCGCGGCCTTCGGCGATGGCCTCGGCGAAGTTCGCGAACAGCAGCGTGAACCACAGCCAGATGCTGACCCAGAAAATGAAGGCCGCCGGCGCTTCGCCGTGGCCGACGAGGGCCTGTATCCACAAGCCGGTCGTCAGCACGCTGCAGACGAAGACGACGAACATCACCGGATTGCGGAACTGCTGGCGCGGCGACAACTTGCGGAACGCGGCGGCGATCGCCGGGCCGATCAGCTTGCTGTTCATGCTGGTCACGCGAGCGGCCGGCGCCGTTGAAGTCGAGGAAGTCATGGCATCAATGTCCAAAGGCCGACAGATGCTCGGCCACAGGGCCAAGCGCCAGCGCGGGCAGGAAGGTCAGCGCACCGATGATGATCACGGTGCTGGCGAGCAGCACGATGAACAGCGGCGTATGCGTCGGCAGCGTCCCTGCCGATACCGGAATGTGTTTCTTCGCGGCGAGCGAACCTGCGATCGCGAGCATGCCGATCGCCAGCGGGTAGCGCGCGAGGAACATGCAGATGCCGAGCAGCGTGTTGTAGAACGGCGTATTCGCCGACAGACCACCGAACGCGCTGCCGTTGTTGTTCGACGCGGACGACAAGGCGTAGAGGATCTCGCTGAAACCGTGGATGCCGGGGTTGGCGATGCTGCTGACCCCACTGGGCGCGAGCACGGCGATCGCGGTGCCGACGACGACCAGCGCGCACGGAATCAGCACGACCAGACTCGCCATCTTCATTTCGTAGGCTTCGATCTTCTTGCCGAGATACTCCGGCGTGCGGCCGACCATCAGGCCCGCGATGAAGACCGCGACGACCGCAAAAGCGATCATGCCGTACAGGCCGCTGCCGACACCGCCGAAGATCACTTCGCCGAGCTGTATCAGCCACATCGGCACGAGTCCGCCGAGCGGCGTGAACGAATCGTGCATCGCGTTGACCGAACCGTTCGAGGCAGCGGTCGTCGCGGTCGCCCACAAGGTCGAATTGACGATGCCGAAGCGGACTTCCTTGCCTTCCATGTTGCCGCCGGCCTGCATCGCCGATGCGTGCTGATCGGCGCCCAGCGCAGCAAGCGCGGGATTTCCAGCTTGCTCGGCAAACGTGCAGGCAAGCAGCAGCGGGATGAAGATCGCCAGCATCGTCGCCAGCAGCGCCCAGCCCTGGCGGCGGTCGCCGACCATGCGTCCGAACGTGTAGCAAAGCGCAGCCGGAAGCAGCAGGATCGCCAGCACCTCGAGGAAATTGCTGAGCGGCGTCGGATTCTCGTACGGGTGCGCCGAGTTCACGTTGTAGTAGCCGCCGCCATTGGTGCCGAGCTGCTTGATCGCGATCTGCGACGCGGCAGGGCCCAGCGGCAGCAGCTGTTCGGTGACCGGCGTGTCCTTGGTCACGTCCTTGCCGCTGGCATCCTTGACCGGATTGCCTTCGGCGTCCTTGACCGTTTCGCTCTGCGTCGTCGGCTGCAATAAAGGCACCGATTCGTACGGCTTGAAGTTCTGCGGCACGCCTTGCGCGGTCAGGATCAGCGCAAGCACGAGCGACAGCGGCAGCAGCACGTACAAGGTGCAGCGCGTCATGTCGACCCAGAAGTTGCCGATACCCGACGCATTGCGCCGCACGAAGCCGCGGATCAGCGCGATCAGCACGGCGACGCCCGTCGCCGCCGAAAGGAAGTTCTGCACGGTCAGCGCGAGCATCTGCGTCAGATAGCTCATCGTCGATTCGCCGCCGTAGCCCTGCCAGTTCGTGTTCGAGGCGAAGCTGATCGCGGTGTTCATCGCGGAATCGGGACTCACGGCGCCGAACCCTTGCGGATTGAGCGGCAGCCACTGCTGCGTGCGCTGCAGCAGATAGACGGCGAGCAGCCCGACCACATTGAAGACGAGCATGGTCAGCGCGTAGCGCTTCCAGCTCATGTCCTCGTCCGGCTTGACGCCGGCGACGCGATAGAAGAAACGCTCGATCGGCGCGCCGATGCGACGCACGCGGTTGGTTTCATCGCCGAACACCAGCGCCATATAGGCGCCGAGCGGCTTGACGAGCAGCAGCATGACAGCCAGGAACAGGCCCAGCTGCAAATAGACGTTGACGGTCATTCGAACCACTCCGGCTTGAGCAGCGCGACAATGAGATAGACGCACAGCGCGACGGAAATCAGCGCCGCCAGTGCATAGAGCAGCGTCATCGGCGACTCCTGGTGCGGATCAGGTACATGTGAAGGGCTGCGGCGACTCCGATGAGGACGACGCTGCTGATCAGGTAATTGATCATTTGCGGTCCTCGAGCTTCGCGCACAGAAGGAGATAGCCGGCGGTCAGGCCGACCAGCACGGCGAGCAGGGCGATATAGGCGATGTCCATGAAACGGCATCCTGTGTCTTCAGGGCCGCCACGGTAGGCTCGTGCGCATAAGCAGCGCGTAGGAAAAGGACGCTGCGGCATAAAAACCGTATAAAAAAACCGCAGGCGCGCTGTGCTTTTTTGGTACCTCGGGCGAACGGGAGGACCGTAGGGCGGGCTGTAGGGTGGGCTGTAGGGTGGGCTTCAACCCACCGTTCAAGCATTCGGTGGGCTGAAGCCCACCCTACAGACAACCACTAACGCACCAGCGCGTGCGTCACGGCGCCGAAGTGGCCGGCACGAAAGGCACGGCGGCGCCCGCATTCAGCGCCTTGCGCCACGCTTCCAGTTTCGCTTCGATGCTGTGCGTCGAGGCGATCTGCGGTTCGGAATGTTTTTCCTTGTCGTCGTCTTCCCAGTCGGCGACGGATTGCTTGGCGAAGTCGAACGCTTCGCGGATCGACGTCGTCTTGTTCAGCGCCTCGGCGAGGAAGGCCTTGCCGAAATACGTGATGTCGGATTCGGAGCCGCAGCCGAACGAGGTGCGATCCGCGCGCGCCGAGGTGATCACCATCGTCGAATCGTCGCGCAACGCGCCGATGAACCCGCCCGAATAGCAGGCATTGACGACCAGGACTTTCCAGCGGATGCCAGGATTCGTCTTCAGCGCCTCGGCCAGATCGTTCGGGCCGATCTGGTTGAGCGGCAGCGGATCGAGGTCGACCAGCAGCTGGTGATCTTCCGAACCGTGGCTGGTCAGGTAGAGCAGCAGCACATCCTCGGCGGGATCCATTTTCCTGGCGATGCCGTCGAGCGCCCAGGTCAGATTGGTCAGCGTCGCCAGCGGACGCGTCGATACGGTCGCTGCATTGTTCTCGAGCACGAGCACATGTCCTTGCGCATCGAAGCGCCTGGCGAACAGGGTCTCCGCGTATTCGGCTTCATTGCGAAACACGTCTTCCTCGCCATCGCCGGCGAAAGCGACGACATAGAGATCGATCTTGCCGGGCGTCTGCGGAGCGAGTTTTTCGATTGCGGCGTCGAGCAGGTCGGACTGGCTGTAGATCACGTGCTCGGCGTCGAAATCCGGCTGCTGCGCATCGTCGCCTGCACCGGTGGGCGCTTCGCCGCCGATCTTGGCGCCGTCGATGTCGCTCACCGTGGTCTTGGCCGTCGTCAGCACCGGCATTCCCGGTAGCCACCACCACGCCGCTGCGGAAACTGCGAAGCCCAGCAGCGCGCCGATCAGGATGCGTACGCGGCTGCCGGGTGCGAGCCAGTGCGCGAATGCGAGCAGAACGAGCAGCCACCACCAGCGCGAAACGAAGTCGAGCAGAAGCGCCGCCGCGAGATGATCGTGCTGGACCAGGACCTCGACCGCGTGCTCGAGCGGCCAATGCACGACGACCGAGGTCGCGATCGTCGCCGCGAGCAGGAGCGCCGCTGCGCCCCAGATAATGGCCTCGCGCTGCATGATGCGGACCAGGACCCACGCGGCGGCGAGCGTCAGCAGCGAATCCGTCAATACCGTAGTGATGCCGTACGGAACCAGTGCCCACGGGCGCGCCACGTCGAGCATCGCCAGCGCGATCGAAACGACGAGATAGACGAGCACCAGCGCAATGAAATGTCCGGGCCCTGCCTCGGCCGGATTGACGCGCGGCGGGCGCAGGACGACCGCGCGCAGGCCGCTCCACAATGTTGCGAGAAGATTCACCGGTTGCCCGCCTCGATGTTCCCGTGGATGCGCGCTTGCATGCGCCGAGTATGCCGCGCCGCGCGGCCGCGCGCGCAGGCAACCCTCAGAGCACGAACGGAATCAGCGCACGCACCTGCTCGCGATAGCGCCGGTATTCGTCGCCGAACGTCTCGACCATCCAGCGTTCTTCCAGCCGCAGCTTGCGCCACAGCGCGACGAAAACGATCAGCACGGCAAGAATCCCGCGCCATTCGCCGAGCGCGATCGCCGAGCCGACGAACCCGAGCAGAAGCCCGGTGTAGATGGGATGGCGCACCCAGCGGTACGGACCGCTGCGCACGAGCTCGTGATCCTGCTTCAGCGTGACGATGCCGCTCCAGTTGCGACCGAGCAAGACGCGCGCCCAGACCGAGAAGCCGAGGCCGATTGCAACCAACGCCGCACCGATGCAGTAAACCGTCGATGTCTCCGGCAGGAAGCGGCCGCCGAGAAAACCCGCCGGCAGTCGCGGCAGCCACAGCAGCAGCGCGCCTGCAATGAGCGGGAAGAGATGCGCGATGCGCGACGCCGTGGATTCCTGGCGCACGTCGGCCTTGACGCTGCGCGCGGCGATTCCCCAGTAGGCGAACCAGGCCATCCAGAGCAGCGCAATCAGATTCGCGTAGAGAAAATCCATCGGCGCCGGCAATCACCCCGGTTCGACGCTCTCGATATCGACCGCGTCGAAATCCGCGACGCAGCGGTGCGCGCCCGCGTCGGGGCAGCGCGCCGGCGCACGTGCGAGCAGGGTCGTGCGCATTCCCGCGGCTTTCGCCGCGTCCAGTTCTTCGACGATATCGGACAGGAAAAGTATCTGCGCGGCAGGCACGCCGATCGCCGCGGCGATGCGGCGATACGATCCGGCATCGCGCTTGGCGCCGGTTTCGGTGTCGAAGTAACCGGACAGCAGCGGCGTCAGGTCACCGGCCTGCGTGTGCGCGAACAGCAGCTTCTGCGCGGGAACCGAGCCGGACGAATAGACATGGATGCGCGTGCCGGCCGCATGCCACGCGCGCAGGCGCGCGGGAACCTCGGCGTAGACGTGGGCGCGGTATTCGCCGTTCGCGTAGCCGTCCTGCCAGATCATGCCCTGCAATGCCTTCAACGCGGTCGACTTGCGGTCGGCGTCGATCCAGCCGATCAGCAGGTCGATGATCTCCTGCTGCGTCGCCGAGACGAGTCCGGCCTCCTTGGCGGCTTCGTGCAGCCAGTGCTGCACGTCGGCATCGTCCGCATGCGTGACGACGAACGCCGGCAGGCGCTCGCGTGCGTATGGGAACAGCACGTCCTTGACGAAGCTGATCGAGCTGGTGGTGCCTTCGATGTCGGTGAGGATGGTTTGGATCATTGGGGTATTCTCATTGGAGGCGGCACATTGGCAGTAAGAGCAGCCCCCTTCCGCCTGCCGGCACCTTCCCCCGCGAGCGGGGGAAGGATTCGGTAGCGACAGTGTAGCCACTCACGGTTTCCTTCCCCTGCGAAGCGGGGGAAGGTGCCGGCAGGCGGAAGGGGGCGCTCTTAGCCGAAACCGCCGCCCGTCAACTTCGCGGCGCTGTGGCGCGCTGATCCTCCACATGCGCCGCATACGCACTCTCGATCGCACGCTTCGCATCCAGCGGCTGCGCCAGCCGCGAGAAGATCATCGAGCTTTCCCCGCGCCCGGTCAGCACGACATCGCCGAAACCGAGCAGCCGTCCCCACACGCTCTGGCGCAGGTCGATCGTCTCGATCGAGGCAAGCCGCAACTCTTCGGTTGCGCGACTGAGGATGCCGGTCTTGCGCACGACGCGGCGGTTGGTCACGCCCATTTCGATCGAACGCAGGCGGATCCATTCGTAGATCGCCGCGAGCAGCGCGAGGCCGAGCGTCGGGATCGCCAGCAGCAGATACACGATCAGCCGCCACTTCGCCGTCCAGTGCAGATCGAAACGCCCGACGATGGTCTCGCCGGGCGCCAGCGACTCGTCGAGGTAGCCCATGCTCAGGCGGCGCGCGTCGACTTGTGCGGCGGCATGCGCGGGAACTGCTCGGCGATGTCGGTGCCGGTGAAGTCGGCGACCCAGCCTTCCTTGTTGGTGAACAGGCGGATGGCGACGAAGTAAGGCGATTCGCTCATGTCGAACCAGTGGCGCGTGCCGTCGGGCACGCCGATGAGGTCGCCCTGCTCGCACAGCACCTCGTAGACCTTGTCGCCGATGTGCAGCGTGAACTGGCCGGCGCCGGCGACGAAGAAACGTACTTCGTCTTCGCTGTGCGTGTGCTCGTTGAGGAATTTCTGGCGGAAGGCCGCGCGGTCCGGGTTGTCCGGCTTCAGGCTGATCACGTCGACGGCCTGATAGCCTTTCTCCTGCATCAGGCGATCGATGTCGGCGCGGTAGGCCGCGACGACTTCGTCCTGGGTCGCGCCGGGCGCGATCGGCTTGGATGCTTCCCACGCCTCGAAGCGCACGCCGACGGCGCCGAGCTCGCGCGCGATGTCGTCATGATCGGTGTGCACCGAAAGCGGCGGATCGGCGCGGGTCTCGTCGTAGATTCGGAGTCGGCTCATGGTCGGTCACCTCGCAAGCGCCACAGGTCGAGTTCGCAGGCTAGCAGGAATTCGAACGCCTCGAGATGACGCCGCGTTTCCGGCATGTCCTTCCCCCACGTGTAGATGCCGTGGCCGTCTATCAAGTAGCCGTGCAGCGGCTTGCCGGCATCGAGCCATGCATCGACCTGGCGCACCAGCACGTCCATGTCCTGCGTATTCGGAAATACCGGAACGTCGAGCGTGCTTTCGTGCGTGGTGTAGCCCGAGATCGCCTTCTGCAGTTCCCAGCCCTCGAAACGGATCGCGCCGCGCGCCGCGAACAGGCGCGAGGCCACGGTCTGCGTGCGCGAGTGCGTGTGCAGCACCGCGCCCGCATCGGCGAAGCGCCGGTAGATCTGCGTGTGCAGCGCGGTTTCCGCCGATGGCCGCGCTTGCGTGCCGACCGCATGGCCGGCGAAGTCGACGACCATGACGTCGTCGTCGCCGAGCCGGCCCTTGTCGCGCCCGGAGATGGTGACGGCCGCGTGCCGGTCGTCGAGCCGCATCGAGAAATTGCTGCTGGTCGCCGGCGTCCAGCCGAGCGCGGCGAGATCGCGGCCGGTTTCGGCGATCGTGCGCGCGCAGGCGGCGAGGGCGATGAGATCGTAGGGAAGCGTGGAGGCCACGGCAGGTCGCGGTTGCGGGAATCGACGAACTATAAGGCAGCGCAAACGCTCCTGCCGACTGAGGCGCTTCGCCTCGCGCAGCTGAGCGGTGGCCGCAAATGTAACTGAGAGTTATTCCTATCCCGTGTCAGCGTCCGTTTAGCGCGAGCGAGTATGCTCGGCGCCGTTCACGCGCACCGCATTTCTCATCCACCCACAGAAAATCCGATCAGGAGGGTATATGTCGCACCCAGCCGATAGCCAGGGCAGACGCCGTTTCCTCAAGCTCGCAGCGATGGGCGCCGTGGCGGCGCCGATTGCATCGACGCTGTTGCCCGAATTCGCACGCGCGCAAGACCTGCCGCATCTTTCCGAAAGCGATCCAACCGCGATGGCGCTCGGCTACAAGGACGATGCGACCAAAGTCGACGCGACCAAATTCACCACCTTCAAGCCTGGAGCGCTGTGCGACAACTGCAAGTTCTGGACGGGCAAGCAGGGCGACGAGTGGGGCCCGTGCCAGTTGTTCCCGGGCAAGGCTACGCACGCCAAGGGTTGGTGTTCGGGTTACAGCGTGAAAGCCTGACCCGTTAGTGCACGGCGCATCCTGCGGAGCACGCGTGGTGCGCCGACCGGCCCGGTCGACCCGTCTCGGCGACTGAGACCGAACGCTGTCACAATCCCGATCCGCACAGGGTTCGGGATTTCGGCGTGCAGGATTTTGGTCTGATTGCTCCCTATTTTCTTGTCGCGCTTGCGGGCTTCGCGCTCGGCGCGCTGTTTGCGTATCTGGCCGTGCGGCGTCTGCTCGGGCGCGCGCGCGAAGCCGGACACGTTGGCCGCGATGCCGAGGTCGCGGTGCTCGCCGAGCAGCGCGAAGCCGCCGCCAAACGCTGCGTCGAGCTCGGCGCGCGCGTCGAACGTTACGAACGCGACTGGACCGCCGCCGAGCAGAACCTGCGCACACTGACCGCGCACGCGGCCTCGCAGCAGGCGCAGGCGGAGCGCCTGACGCAGGAGCTCGCCGGCGCCTGCCGCAGCCGCGACGATTTCCACACCCGTTTGATCGATCTTTCCGGCAAGCATGCCGCGCTGGAAGCGGCTTCGCGCGAGCAGGCGCAATCGGCGACCGAAAAACTGGCGTTGCTGGAACAGGCCGAGCAGCGGCTGCGCGAGGCGTTCCAGAATCTCGCCAACCGCATCCTCGAAGACAAGGCCGAGCGCTTCCGCGAACAGAGCGCGCAGCAGCTCGGCGGACTGCTCGATCCGCTGAAACTGCAGCTCAAGGAATTCCGCGAGACGGTCACCCAGACCCATGCCAGCGATCAGCGCGAGCGCGGCATGCTGGCGCAGGAAATCCAGAGCCTGAAGCAGCTCAACCAGCGCATCAGCGAGGACGCGATCAATCTCACGCGCGCGCTCAAGGGCGATACGCGCTCGCAGGGCGCTTGGGGCGAGCTGGTGCTCGAGCGCGTGCTCGAGGCGTCCGGCCTGCAGTCCGGGCGCGAGTACGAAACGCAGCTGACTTTCCGCAACGGCGACGGCGGGCGGCAGCGTCCGGACGTGATCGTGCACCTGCCGGACGAACGCGACGTCATCATCGATGCCAAGGTGTCGCTGCTGGCGTACGAGCGGTTTGTCTCGGCCGGCGACGACGATATCCTGCGTCCCGCAGCGCTGGCCGATCATGTTGCGTCGATGCGCCGGCATGTCGATGGCCTGGCGGCGCGCAACTACAGCGATCTTGAAGGATTGCGCACGCTGGATTTCGTGCTGCTGTTCGTGCCGATCGAGGCGGCGTTCATCGAGGCGGTGCGCGCGGATTCCACGCTTTATATTCACGCGCTGGAAAAGAACATCTCGCTGGTCAGCCCGAGCACGCTGCTGGCGACATTGCGCACGGTCTCGCACCTCTGGCGGCTCGAGCGGCGCAACGTTAACGCGATGGAAATCGCGCGGCGCGCGGCGCAGCTGCACGACAATTTCGCGCTGCTGGTGGACGAGCTGCAGACTGTCGGTCAGCAGCTCGACAAGGCGCAGCGTGCGCACGCGAGCGCATTGCGCCGGCTGACCGAGGGCGGCAAGGGCAGCGTGCTGCTGCAGGTACAGAGCCTGGCGGAGATGGGTGCGCCGGTGAAGAAGGCGTTGCCGACGTCGTTGCTGGATTCGGCGACGGCGATGCCGTCCGCCGACGAGTCGAGCGAGGCCGGGAATTGATCAGCGGTGGGCCAAGGCCCACCCTATGAAGCTGACGCCACGCGAAATGCCGAATCAATAGGGTGGGCTTCAGCCCACCGAATGCCTACCGCGTGGCCCGCGCCCGCAGCTTGCTGTGCCGATAGCCGTATCCGGCATAGATCAGAAACCCGATCACGGTCCAGATCACCATCAACGTCCAGTTGTACCAGCTCATCGTGCTCAGCAGCACCAGGCAGCTGAGCACGCCGGCGGTGCAGATGAACGGCGCCCACGGCACGCGGAACGTGCGCGGCGCGTCCGGCTGCGTGCGGCGCAGAACCAGCACGCCGATGCAGACCGCGCAGAACGCGATCAGCGTGCCCATCGAGACGAGGTCGCCGAGCACGTCGAGCGGAAACACCGCGGCCAGCAGCGCGATGCCACAGCCGGTGATTACCGTGTTGATGTGCGGTGTGCAATAGCGCGGGTGGATCTTGGCGAACACCGGCGGCAGCAGACCGTCGCGTCCCATGATCATGAAGATGCGCGGCTGCGCGATGACCATGACCAGTATCACCGAGGAAAGCCCGATCAATGCGCCGATCTCGACGACGATGCGCAGCCAGCCGAGCTCCGGATGCGAGCGCACCGCAGTCACTACCGGCTCGCTCGTGCCGAGTTGGTCGAACGGCATGAGTCCGGTCAGCACCGCGGCCATGCCGATATAGAGGATCGTGCAGATGGCCAACGACGCGAGCGTGCCGATCGGCAGGTCGCGTTGCGGATTCTTCGCTTCCTGCGCGGCGGTCGAGGTCGCCTCGAAGCCGATGTAGGCGAAGAACACCATCGCCGCACCGCGCAGCACGCCGGACCAGCCGTACTTGTCGTCGCCCTGCGATTCCGGAATGAACGGATGCCACAGGTCCGGATTGACGTAATGCCAGCCGGCGCCGATCACGATCAGGATCAGCGCGACCTTGAGGATCACCATCGCCATGTTGGCGGCGCTCGATTCGCGGATGCCGACATAGCAGAGCCAGGTCAGCGTAAGCACGATCACCACCGCGGGCAGGTTGAACAGCGCTCCCGTCGCGACGATGTGCTTGTCCGTGTAGGCGAACGGCGAATTGGTCAGTATCGCGGGCAGATGGATGTTGAAGTGATCGAGCAGGCTGGTGAAGTAGCCGGTCCAGCTTACGGCCACCGCGGACGCCGAGACGCCGTACTCGAGCACCATGTTCCAGCCGATGAACCAGGCCACCGACTCGCCGAGCGTCGCATAGGCATACGAATACGAGCTGCCCGACATCGGGATCAGCGTCGCGAACTCGGCATAGCACAGCGCCGTGAATCCGCAGCAGATCGCCGCGATGACGAACGAAAGGATGATCGCCGGCCCGGCATGATCCGCCGCCGCTTGTCCGGTGATGACGAAGATGCCGCCGCCGATCACCGCGCCGATGCCGAGCGCGGTGAGTCCCCACGGCCCGAGCGTGCGCTTGAGACAAGGTCCTTCGCTGGCGTCCGCGTCCGAAAAGTCGGTTTTCCTGGCGAACAACTGGTCGAGCATGGAGGGTCCGGAAGGCTGCGGCGGAGTGGAGCGTGCGCGAAGAAAAAGGCCGGCGAAGCATCCGCCGGCCTTTTAGCGATCAGGCGCGCTTGCGTAGCTTGCTGTGCCAGTAGCCGTAACCGAAATAGATCAGGAAGCCGAACAAGGTCCAGCCGACCATCAGGCGCCAGTGCTCTGCGAAGGCCTGCCAGAACAGATAGAGGCAGGCGAGCGCGCCGACCGGACATACCACGTTCGCGAACGGCACGCGGAACGGGCGCGGCAGGTCGGGACGCGTATAGCGCAGCACCAGCACGCCGATGGAAACCGTGGCGAACGCGAGCAGCGTGCCCATGGACACCAGTTCACCCAGCACGCCGATCTCGAACGAGCCGGCCAGCAGTGCGGCGAAGATGCCGACGATGATGGTGCCGACGTACGGCGTGCGGAACTTCTGATGAACTTTGCCGAAGATTTTCGGCATCAGGCCGTCTTTCGACATCGTGTAGAAGATGCGCGGCTGGCTCATCAGCATGACCAGGATCACCGAGCTCAGGCCGGCGAGCGCGCCGATGACCACCAGCGTGCGCAGCCAGTCCAGCGCAGGATGCAGGCTCAGCGCGGTGGCGACCGGCTCAGGCGTATTCAGCAGACGGAAGTCGGCGATGCCGGTCAACGTGGCCGAAACGAGGATGTAGAGCGCGGTGCAGATGAACAGCGAGCCGAGGATTCCGATCGGCATGTCGCGCTGTGGATTCTTTGCTTCGCCGGCAACAGTGGAGACCGCGTCGAAGCCGATATACGAGAAGAAGACGATCGCCGCGGCACGCGAAATGCCGCTCCAGCCGAATTTGCCGGGACCCTCATTCTCGGGAATGAACGGATGCCAGTTCTGCGGGTCGATGTACGAGAAGGCGAACGCCAGGAACAACAGGATCACGGTGAGCTTGATCGTCACGATGATCGAGTTGACGAAGGCGGACTGGGTGATGCCCACGTAGCACAACCAGCTGATCGCGGCGACGATGGCCACTGCCGGCAGGTTGAAGAACGTTCCGGTGGTGGCGATCTTGCCGTCGACGAACTTGAACGGCGCGGACGCGAGAGTGTCAGGCAGCGCCAATGTCGTTCCGGTCCAGCCGCTGATCAATTTCAGCAACTCGTTGAAATATCCGGACCAGCCGACCGAGACGGTGGAGGCGGCGAACAGGTATTCGAGCACCAGGTTCCAGCCGATGAACCAGGCGACGAACTCGCCCAGGGTCGCGTAGGAGTACGAATACGCGCTGCCGGATACCGGCATCATCGCCGCGAATTCGGCGTAGCAAAGGCCCGCGAGCGCGCAGGCAAAGCCCGCGACGACGAAGCTGAGCACGACCGCGGGGCCGGCATGTGCCGCGGCCGCCTGGCCGGTCAGCACGAAAATACCCGCGCCGATGACGCCACCGATGCCGAGCAGCACGAGATGCCGGGCGGTGAGCGCGCGTTTGAGCGTTACCTCGCCCTGCAGGCTGCCGTGGACCGGCTCTCCCGCATCGACGTGCGGAGCAGGCTCCACCGGTTTGGTGACGAATAAGCTCTTGAGCATCGAATATTCCCCCGGAGGCATGGGCATGGAATGTGAGCGGTGATTTCTGGAAGTCGTTGTTCCGCCGATCCCGCAATCGGGCAGCGGCCCGGTACCTTGCCAAAGCGCGCAAGGGAGCACAAGCGCAGGATGGGCTGTACCGGCTTGCCCCCTTCCGGCTGCCGCCACCTTACCCCGCTGTGCAGGGGAAGGATTCGGATCCGGAAAGAGGCACCAAGATGGAATCCTTCCTCCGCGCAGCGGGGGAAGGTGGCGGCAGCCGGAAGGGGGCAGCTCTCTTGTTTCGCATGCTGCACCGCGGCAGTCTTCCGCGCTTTGCGAGACGAGGACAACCATGCACACCGAACGAAGCGCCCTGCGCGAAGCTCTGCTTCGATATGCGCAAATCAGCGAAGGACAAACACCGGACCTGTTCGTCGCGTTCTTCGATGCGTATCCGGCGGCCTTCGAGCGCAGCAATCCATTCGGCCATTTCACCGGCTCGGCATGGCTGGTCAGCGCAGACGGCAAACGTGTATTGCTCACGCATCACCGAAAATTGAACGCGTGGCTGCAACTCGGCGGCCACGCCGATGGCGACGCCGATCTCGCACGCGTCGCGCTGCGTGAGGCCGAGGAGGAATCCGGCCTCGGCGATCTCGCAGTCGAACCAGTGATCTTCGATATCGACCGCCACCGGATTCCGGCGCGGTCGGGCGAATCCGAACACTGGCATTACGACGTGCGCTACGTCGTCCACGCGAACGGCAGCGAAGCCTTTTCCGTGAGCGACGAGTCGCATGCGCTGGCATGGCGTCCCGTCGCCGAGCTTGCCGTCGACACGCAAGCGGACGCATCGATCCGGCGCATGGCGCAGAAGTGGCTCGCACGGCGCTGATTCGTTGGTCATGACGGTCGGCCGATCCGCGTGTGACCGACAGCACACACCTTGCCGTTTTTCGCGGTGATATGCTTGCCGGCGGAAGGGAGGAACTGTCATGAACACGAAAGGCATCGTGATTGCCGCGCTGGCACTGCCGGCGATGTCGGCACTGCACGCCAACGACGGCGGATTCGTAGATACATTCGGCACGCAAGGCCGCGAGCAGATCGGTTTCGCACCGTCGCTCGATATTGCAACCAGCTTCGTAAGCTTCGTCGATCTCGCCATCCAGCCGGACGGCAAGATCATCGTTTCGGCCACGGTCGACAACACCGCGGCAGCGATTCCATCAACGGATATCGGCGTGCTGCGGCTCAATCCGAACGGAACGCTGGATACGAACTTCGGCACGCAGGGCCAGGTCATCGTGCCGTTCGATCTGGGCGGAACCAACAACGACGTCGCCAGCAGCGTGTTGCTGCAGCCGAATGGTCGCATCGTCGTCTGCGGCGAAGCCGGAGGAGATCCCAATGCCGGCGGCTCCGACTTCGGCATCGTTCGGGTGACCGCGGGCGGATTGCCGGACACGCACTTCAGCGGCGACGGCAAGGCCACCGTGCCCTTCGATATCGGGCCGGTCGGTGATCGTGACGACAGCGCGGTCCGCTGCGACCTGCAGGCCGACGGCAAGATCGTCGCCGGCGGCAGTGCAAGCGTTGATGCGAGCACGCAGCGCATGGCCGTCGCGCGACTCAATGCGGACGGATCGCGCGATACCGGTTTCAACGGAGCGGGCACCGCCACGATCGATTTCGGTCCTGCGTTTCCCAGCTCGGTTGCGTTCAGCACCAAGGCGCAGGCCGATGGCCGCACCTTGCTGACCGGCGGCGCATTCGGCGCGGGCACGGCGAGCTGGGCATTCGCGCGCTTGACCAGCACCGGCCAGCTGGACGCGAGCTTCGGCAACGGCGGCATCCTGCTGTTCGATCCGGGCGTGGCGAGCTATGCCGCCTACGAGGCGCTCGATGCGGTCGTGCTGCCGGACAATTCGATCGTAGCGGTCGGCGCGATGGCACTCGCGCCGGCGCTGACCAACTACGACTTCGGCGTCTTCAAGCTCACCGCGAACGGCAGTCTCGATGCAAGTTTCGGCAATGGCGGCGGACTGGTCATTCCATTCGATCTCGGCGCCGCGTTCGCCGACATCGGGGTGAAAGTCATCAGGGACGCGCAAGGTCGCTTCCTGATGGTCGGCATCTCCAACGGATCGGTTGCGCCGTTCACCGCCAGTCTCGTGCGCGTGACCGCTTCGGGCCAGCTCGATCCGACGTTCGGCAATGGCGGCAAGCTGACCGTCGCCACTGCGCCGCCGCCGGCGGCGGATCTTGGCGATCAGGGCACGTCGGTTGCGATTACGGCCGACGGCGGCATCCTGGTCAGCAGCATCGCGACCTATGACGCGATCGGTCCGAAGAACCGCGCGGGTCTGGCCAAGCTGGTCGGCGATACCATCTTCGGCAGCGGGTTCGACGACTGATCATTGGCGCTGCGCATGCCGCATCTGCCGTGGTGTGCGCGGCGTCCTATTCGAAGCCGTCGCGGAATATCGTGTCGTCCGGACCGATGAAGAAAGCGCGGTCGACACGCGTGACGTTGCCTTGCTGGTCCTGTACCGAGACGTAGACGTGGTGGCTCGAGCCGCCGCTCAGCGCAGGCGACACATCGATCGTCCAGATGTCTTCAGCGGCGATCTGCGCCAGGTCGGCCAGCTCGGCACCGGCAGCACGGCCGTTCACCTCGAAGTCGGCGCTCACGTGCAGGGTTGCCGGATCGATACCGGAATTGCCGTCGGCGAGACCGAAACGGATCTGCGCCAGCGGTGCGTTCGCGTGCGGCCGCGGCAGGCTCAGCGCGACCGTCGGCTTCAGATCGTCGAGGAACCAGCCGTAGCGCGGATCGCCGGTGTCGATCGGACAGCCCAGATCGATCCAGCGCACGAAGGTCAGCCGCTCGTCTGCGGTCAGTGGCGCCACCGGACTTCCGGGCGGCGGCATCATCGTGCCGGTGTAATCGAGATCGGCCGTGTTCGGATCGGCGCCGGCCGGCAGCGTCGCCGGATTGCCGGGCACGCTTTCGGTCGGATGATCTGCGTTGCTCCAGCCGTCGAGCCGCTGGCCGAACAGTTTCCACACCAGCAGACTGCGCCGGCTCTGGAACATGCGCACGTAGCGGCTGGCATTGGTCTGTCGCCAGGTGCCGTTGGCGATTACCGGCGGATAACCGAATTCCGCGGCGGAATCGGCGGCCAGGCGGCGATAGTCCGCGGGCAGTCCATTCGAACCGATACTCGTGTCGGCAAGATCGAGATTGCCCGGCGGATTCGAGCCCTGGTGGCAGCTCGCGCATCTCGTCTGCAGCAGCGGACGCACGTCGCGCAGGAATTCGACGCTCATCTGCGCGCCGTCTTCGATGCGCAGCGCCGGTTCTCCCTGGGCGTTCTCGGTGA